>Ga0209536_100001685_pt1 | contig 36207 bp, 29 predicted proteins | sample DeeMarSeWOR28_12_FD_187461 | JGI IMG/M metagenome (GOLD analysis project Ga0209536, IMG submission 187461) | Marine sediment microbial communities from White Oak River estuary, North Carolina - WOR-2-8_12 (SPAdes) (version 2) | ecosystem: Environmental > Aquatic > Marine > Intertidal zone >...
CGGCCGGATGTCTATCGCAAGATCAAAGAAACCGATTGGATCCTTTTAGACTTTCATCAGGAGACCCAGTCACTGGAAAATATTTTCCGTGAACTTACCAAGGAGAGCTAACATGCGACAGGTTGTCCATATTTTCCGAAAAGAATTCAGCGCGTATTTTATATCTCCGATTGCCTATATCGTCATTGCCATATTTCTACTGGTAACCGGCTGGTTCTTTTTTTCAACCTTTTTTCTTTTTAATCAGGCGAATTTGAGAGCATTTTATACCTTACTGCCGGTTGTATTTGCTTTCGTCATTCCGGCAACCACCATGCGGTTGATATCTGAAGAAATCAATGTGGGCTCTGATGAGATCCTGCTCACCATGCCGGTGACCTTTCGCGATGTTATTCTCGGTAAATTTCTTGCCAGCGTTGCCCTCGTTGTTGCCATGATGATCCCAACGTTAGCATATCCGCTGACGGTTTCTTTGATAGGACAGCTCGATTGGGGCCCGGTGGTCGGCGGGTACCTGGGCACCGTTTTTCTGGGAGCTGCTTTTTCAGCTGTCGGCTTGTTTGCCTCAGCGCTTACCCGCAATCAGATCATTGCGTTTATCATCGGATTGGCAGTCTGCTTTACACTGACCCTGATCGATAAAATGCTTTATTTTCTGCCGCAGTCATTGCTGGGCGTTTTTGCCTATTTGGGGGCTGACTTCCATTTTCAAAATATCGCCAAGGGAATTATCGATAGCCGAGACATTCTGTATTTTGTAAGCATCTGCTTTATCGGCCTTTACGGGGCTTATCTGGCGCTGCTGCAAAGACATTAAGGAGAATAAAATGCCGGGCAAAAAAAGATCGGAGAAATATATAAAATTTTTGATCTATTTGATCATCGTCGTACTGATAAATGTGGCGGGCATCACCCTATTTTTCAGAATGGACCTGACCGCCAACAGAATGTATTCGATCTCCAATGTCAGTAAAAAAGTGGTATCCACACTTTCAGAACCGCTAACCATTAAGGTTTTTTTCACAAAAAACCTGCCTGCACCCCACAATAATACCGAGCGCTACCTGCATGATATGCTGGAAGAATATGCGATTTATGCCAACAACCATTTTAACTACCACTTTTACGACGTTAGTGCTGAGGAAGGTGAATTGTCCGAAAAAAGCCAGGAAAACCAGAAGCTGGCAAATGACTATGGAATTCATCCCATCCAAATTCAGGCCATTGAAAAGGATGAAGTCAAATTTCAACGGGCATATATGGGAATGGTCATCATCCACGGCGACCTGATTGAACGCATTCCGACTATCACCACAACCGACGGGCTGGAATACAAACTGACAACCACCATCCAGAAACTAAACAATAAAATAAGTGCATTGCTGGGCCTGCAGGATAAACTGCAAATCAAACTATATTTGTCAACTTCCCTTTACCAGATGGCCCCCTATATCGGGCTGAAAAGACTTTCTCAAATCCCCGATGAACTGGAAAAAATTGTCGCAGAGCTAAATCCAAAAAATTACAATAAGCTCCAATTTGAATATTTCGATCTAGCGGTGGATGAGAAACGGGAGGCCGCCATTAAAAAATACAATATCATGAGTATCAAATGGCCGGCCCTGGCCAACGGGACGGTTCCGCCCGGCAAGGGCGCCATTGGTCTGGTCATGGAATTTGGCGAGCGCGCGCTGGTGGTCCCCCTGCTGCAGGTGATTAAGATTCCCATCATCGGCAACCAGTACAAGTTATTGACTGCCGAAGAAATAAGAGCGGTGATTGATACAAATGTCGAAGCCCTGATCGATATCAATGAAGACCTGGGTTATCTTGCGGATCATGGGACAATGGACCTTAGCGGCGCCTCTGCTTTTGGTCAGACGGGCCGTCAGAACCCTGATTCAGTAATGAATTTTCGGGCGCTAATCTCACAAAATTACACGTTAACGCCGATCAATCTTGAGTCGCAGGCGATACCGGACAAATTGAAATCGTTGGTTATCACCCGCCCCACCCAGCCTTTTTCCGATTATGAGCTGTTTCAAATCGACCAGTTTCTCATGAAAGGTAAAAACCTGATCTTAATTCTTGATCGGTTCCAGGAAGTCCGGCCTAACAGTCAGCAGAGCGCAGGTATGGGCGGCCAGCAAACGGTCTTTGTCCCTTTGGATACCGGACTCGAGAAACTGTTGAGCCACTATGGGATTCGGATAAAAAATTCTTATGTCATGGACGAAAATTGCTTCCGCCAACAGTTACCGGCTCAGCTCGGCGGCGGTGAACGGCCGGTTTATTTCGCACCGATTATTAAAAGCCGGTTTATCAACAAAGAATTGGGGTTTATGAAAAGTATCAAAGGGATGATCGCAATAAAGATATCACCACTGGAATTGGACCCGGAACGTCTGAGCGCCAATGGTCTGAAAGCCACCCGCCTGGTGGCCTCTTCGGAGAAATCATGGGAGATGAGCGGACGAATTACATTGAATCCGATGTTCATCCAGCCACCGCCCTCAGCGGAAGAGATGCAGAGCAAGCCCCTGGCCTATATTCTGGCGGGTGAATTCCCGAGCTACTTTGCCGACAAACCCATCCCGCAAAAAGAAATTAATGAAAAGCAGCCCGATAACCAGGACCCGGAATCTGCCGAGCCAAAAAAGCAAAAGGAAATATCTGCTCCGCAATCTGAAATCGATCTCTCGAAAATCGTAACCGACGGTCAATACCTGGCCCGCGGCAAACCCGGCAAAATCTTTTTAATGGCTTCAGCCGATATGTTGAAAGACAATGTGTTGGATGCCGGTGGCCGGGGGCCCAACGCGACCTACATCCTGAATGTCATTGATTACCTCAATGACCGCGAAGGCATTGCCGTCATGCGCGGAAAAGAGCAGCGCTTCAACCCGCTCAATGATGTCAAAGCGGGAACAAAAACATTTGTCAAAACAATGAATATCATTGGTCTGCCTGCCCTGGTGGTTCTTTTCGGCATCGCAGTCTGGTTCCGCCGGCATGGCCGCAAGAAAAACATTCAGATGATCTTCAAAAGGTCATAGGTTCAGAGGTTCAGGGTTGTAGCAGGCTATCCGGTTTCAGGGGAAAGAGAACCGCAGAACACCGAGCAAGGAATAATAAATGTCGAAGGAAGGGAAAACCTCATCATTCGAGATTCCGTGTTCGATATTCTATATTCAAAATGGTGGGGCAAAGGCCAAAATCATTGAACCTTTGAACCTCTGAACGCTGAACCCTTGAACCTTTTGAGGGAAAACGAAAAATGAAAGTAAAAAAAGAATACATCATCCTCATTCTCATCATCATCGGACTATCGGTCTACCTGTTTATGCGCAGTTCCAGCCGCACCGTTTATCAGATGCCGCAGCTCGACGGGTTGAAACAGAACGAAATTAGCAAAATTGAAATTTCACAGGGAGGCAATTCGGTTATTTTGAAAAAAAAGGACAATCAGTGGCACCTCGAGCCGACAGGCTTTCTTGCCGACAAGACTAAGGTTAACGCGATGCTCAACGTTCTTGAAGCCCTTGCCCTGACTGCCATGGTCTCTGAATCAAAGGATTACAACCGCTATGATTTGCACGCTGAAAAACGAATCACCGTAAAGGCCTGGCAGCAAGAAGCTTTGAAGCGAAACTTTGATATCGGAAAAGCCGCTACCTCGTTCCGACATACCTTTGTCAAGTTAGATGATGACAGCCGTGTCTTTCACGCCCGAGACAATTTCCGGGACAAATTTGATTTTACGATCGATGGTCTGCGAGACAAAACCGTTTTGTCTTTTAAGACCACTGACATCCAGCAGGTTCAGATTATTAAGGATGCGCATTCCGTGAAACTGGTTCGCAAAGAGGTCCCGGTTACGCAGGCCGCAGCACAGCAGCAAAAAGCAGAGACCGCCCCTGCAACAGCCGTGAAATTCGAATGGCAAAACGAGGATGGGCAAAAAGCAGATGTCCGGGCTCTCAACCGGCTGCTGACCACCCTTGGCGATCTGAAATGTGCCGATTATATCAATGACCGCCAGAAAGATGCATTTTCAGCGCCGACATACACTGTGAAATTAAAAGGGATTCAGGATTACCAGCTGGAGATCTTTGCCAAGCTTCAAAAGGATGATAAAAAATATCCGGCGGTTTCCTCAGACAGCGATTACCCTTTCTGGGTAACCGATAACCAGGTTCAGCAAATCATGATAAACCCCGAAGAGATGCTCAAAAAGTCTGAATAGATTTTTTCATGGTTAGCTTATTTCTGCCTTGCTTTCGGATATAGCGAATATCATCCATTAGTTTTCTGACAATATGAATTCCGAGACCTCCGATTCTGACATCGATCAGATCAACAGGGACTTCTGGATCTTTCTTTTCAAGCGGATTAAACGGAATCCCTTCGTCTTCAACTGTTAAAGTCAGCTCACGGTTATCGAAATTCATAGTGAACCAGATGATATGCTCCAAATCGTCTTCAAAACCATAAGAGACGATATTTGTGAAAAGTTCATCCAGGCAAATATTAACGTCTGTTATACAAGCTTCCGATAGCCCGGTGAGCCGGCCAAATTTATTCAAATGTTGGCATAGGGCTTCCAGTTCGGACAAATCGTTTTTGAGTTCAAACGAATATTTATGTGATTCCATTAACCACCAAGATAGGCCTTCTTGACCTCCGGATCCTCCAGCAGTTCCTGGGAAGGCCCTTCCAACACCAGATTGCCGTTTTCCAGCACATATCCCCGCTGGGCAAATTGCAGCGCCAGACGGGCATTTTGCTCCACCAGCAAAATCGTGGTTCCCTCACGATTGATTTCTTTTAGCGCATCAAACATGCTCATCATCAGCAGGGGTGCCAGCCCCATGGAGGGTTCATCCAGCAGCATGACTTTGCGACCACTCATATACGCTCTGCCGACCGCCAGCATTTGCTGCTCACCGCCGCTGAGCGTGCCGGCTTTCTGGGTTTGCCGCTCTTCCAACCGGGAGAAAATTGAAAAGACCCGCTTTATGTCTTCTTTGATCTGATCTTTATCTTTTCTGGCAAAACACGCCAGCTGCAGGTTTTCTGTCACCGTCAAATTGTCGAACAGACGCCGGCCTTCGGGGACATGCGAAATGCCAAGCCGGCTGACCACCTTATCGGCAGCATAATCAAGCAAGTCTTCCCCCGCAAATGTCATTCTGGAGCCCTCATCTGCAGGCACCAGGCGGGAAATGGCTTTCAGTGTCGTGCTTTTACCGGCGCCATTGGCACCGATAATACAGACGATTTCACCTTCGTCAATTTGGAAATTCAGGCCGTGCAGTGCCTTGATATTGCCGTAAGAAACCCGTAAATCTTCGATGGATAACAACATTACTCAACGATCTCCTTGCCCAAATAGGCATCAATGACCTTGGGATTGTTTTGAATCTCTTCCGGTGTGCCTTGCGCAATCACTTCTCCAAAAACCAGGGTCTGGATTCTTTCGCAAAGCTCCATGACCACTTTCATACGGTGTTCGATGAGGAAGATGGCCAGTTCAAATTTTTCTTTTATTTTACGTATGATTTCCAACATCTGAACCAGCTCTTCAGGATTCATGCCTGCGGTGGGTTCATCCAGAAACAGCACCTTGGGCTCCATGGCCAGCGCCCGGGCCATTTCAACCCGCCGCTGGGCGCCATACGGCAAATTGGGCACCCATTGATCAGCAAATTGATCGACGCCGAACATTTTCAAAAGACTATAGGCCTTCTCCTCGCTTTCGGCTTCTTCGCGATTTCTACGGGGGGTGCCAAAAAATGCGCCGATGAGTCCGTAACCGAGTTTGGAATAACGGGCCATCTTAACATGTTCCAAGACGGTCATATGCCGCCACAGAAGCATGTTTTGAAATGTGCGGCCGATACCCATGGCTGCAATTACGTGCGGTGAGCGGCCGTTTAATTTGTTATCTTCCAGATAGACAAGGCCTTCGGTGGGGTTGTAAATTCCGGTGATGAGGTTGAAAATCGTTGTTTTACCAGCGCCGTTGGGACCAATGAGCCCGTGAACCTCGCCCGGTCGGATTTCAAGATCATAATTGTGCACCGCCCGCAGGCCACCAAAAAAGTGGGTCATATTTTCAACCCTTAGTAATGACATGTGACACCTCTTATAGCCCCCATTGGGTTCAAACCCAATGGAAAGTTATTTGTTATTAGTTAATGGTTTGAAAGGAATGAATTCAAAAATATTGTCTATCATTTGTCAAAACCTAATAACCGATAACGAATAACTATTAACTGTAATTGAGCGATCCGAGCTCAATTAGGTTTTACTGCTTTTCGGCTGAATCAGTTTTTTGGCGTCAAACTCCTTGAAGGCAATCAGACCCGTGGGTCTGAAAATCATCACCAGTATCAACAGCAACGGAATAATAATCCATTTAAAAATTTCCAGGGGCCGCAAGGCCTCGCCCAGCAAACTGATACTGGTGGCACCCACAATGGCGCCGTACACGGAATTCAACCCCCCAAAATAAACCATCGCCAAAACTTCGGCCAGTTTTTGGATACCAAAGGTACTGGGATTGACATATCGCAGTACGTGCGCAAACAAACCGCCGGCGACCCCCGCCCAGAACGCGGCAAACAAAAAGGCTATGAATTTGGTGCGCCGGGTGTTGACCGTCATGGCATCCGCCGCCATCTCATTATCGCGCACCGCGTTGAGCGCTTTTCCCATAGTGGATCGCACGAAATTGTTGATGATCCATATGCAAATCACCGTCACCAGAAAAACGGTCGGCAAATTGGCCCAGTCCGGCTGGCTGCCCAGTCCGCGGGGCCCTCCGACAACTTCCAGGTTTTCAATTAAACTTTTAACGATAAACATAAACGCCAGTGAAATAATCGCCAGATAATCGCCGCGGGTTCGAAATGAAGGTATGGCCACAATCATCGCTCCGATAGCTGCCGTCACTCCACCCAGAAACAGTGCGATCGGAAAAAAGAACGGCCCCATTGCCGCCGGAAGCAGGGCCGCGCCAAAGAGCTTGTCGTTAACGAAAAGGGAAACCGTGAAAACTGAACTCGCATAAGCGCCCAGAGCCATAAACCCGGGATGGGAACACGAAAACTCACCCATATAGCCGTTGATGACGTTCAAACTCAGGGTCACCATCACCGCAATCAAGGTCAGTTTAACCACCAGAACCCGATAGTCGCTCATTCCGGACCACAGATGTAAAGCCAGATAAAGCAATGCCAGGTGAAAAAGTATCGAAAAAACAGTCGAAAAGTCCGCCAGTTTTGCTGCCAGCTTGTTTAATGCCGCCGAGCCAAAACGGGCGATCAGGACGATGGGTAATAAATAGATCAACGAAAGATATAGAACCGCGTTGGGAATCAGCAAGGGCTTTTTGAGCATAATGGCAAAGCCAAACAGGGCCGGCGCCTTGTATAATCCCAGACCGCGCGCTAAAGGCGTGCCGATCGCCATTTCCAAACCCACCGCAACCAGAATCCCGATAAGCCAACCCAGCAGCGGAACCTGTGACACCCGGGCACGTATGTTTATCTTTGACAGTATCGAGGGAGATGGTAACTTTTCGCTAGTACCTTCCATATCAAATCCTTATTTCTCACGAATCTTGGCTGTTGTTAAAACGGTTGCTGCTGCTCCTGATACAACGCCGTCCTCTTTTTGAAAAATTTCACCACAGAGCCCGCAGAGTTCACAGAGAAAAAAATATTAAAAAATTGTTATTAATCATTTTTATCCAACCTTTTGAATCTCAACTTTGTGTTCTCTGTGCGCTCTGTGGTAAAAAAGTCAAAACATATGATTACAGCCGCAGGCGTGCGCTGTAAGCTTCCCCAAAAAAACCATGGGGCCTGAAAACCAGGATAAGCAAAACAATCGAATAGGCGATTAGATCGCGCAGCGTCGATGGGAAAATCATGGCTACAAAAATCTCGATAAACCCCAGCAAAAACCCGGCCAGCGTGGCACCGACGATCGATCCCCGGCCCCCTAAAATCGCTGCCACGAATGCCTTCCAGCCGATCAAGATCCCCATGTACGGATCCAGCACCGGATAGGCAACGCCGAAGAGAATCCCGGCGGCAGCCGCCAGGGCCGACCCCAGCCCAAAGGTCATGGCTGCCATGGTATTTAACGGCACGCCCATCAACGGCACCACCACATAATCAAATGCCATGGCCCGCATGGCCATTCCGTAACGGGTGTGGCGGATAAACTGATGCAGCGCCGTTGCCAACAGCAAAGACACCACCACAATCATGATTTTTTTGTTGGTTACAAACACACCCCCCAGATCGTAGGTGGTGGTCTGAATAATGGACGGAAAGCTGACGCGCTGGGCCCCCATCAGCGCCAGGTTCCCGGTCTCCAGAATGATGCCGATCATCAATCCGGTAATGGCCGCCGACGCCCGCGGTGCATCCCGCAAAGGGCGGTAACCGATCCGTTCAACAATCATGCCCACAAAGGAGGTTAAAAACATGGAGAAAATGATGGTTAAAACCAGGATCAACCAGCTCGGCAGCGCGAATGCGCCCATGGCGGTAAGTGCAATCAAAGCCGAAGCCACGCCAAATCCGATATAGGCCCCCACCATAAAAATATCGCCGTGGGCGAAGTTAAACAGCATCAAAATGCTGTAGACCATCGAGTACCCCAGGGCGATAAGCGCATAAAAACTGCCCCACTGCAAGGCGTTGATCAGATTTTGCAGAAATATCATCAAATGCTCCTTATTCTTCTAAAAAGGCGGGCTCAGGGCAAGAAGCCCTGGCCCGTCCTTTTCCAATTCAAATGTTCCGCTAAACGCGGTTCAGGTTTCAGCGTTCAGGTGTCAGCTCTGCTAATTCTGACACCTGACACCTAAATCCATTGGCAACAACACGCTCCCCGCGTGTTAATAGCACGCAAAGAGGAAACCCAAATCTGCCAATGGCCTGAACCGTTTACGGACAAACTGACTTGTAAAATTCGAATTCACCGGCATCGCTGATGCGGACAACCACGGCACATTTAATCGGATCGCCCTCTTCGGTGAAGGTCATCTTGCCGGTAATACCGTCAAAATCTTTGATTTTGGCCAGTTGATCGCGAACTGCAACACGATCCTTTTTGATATCGCCGGTCAAACCGCCGGTATTTTGAATCGCCTGCTGCAGAAGGTGAATGCTGTCCCAGGTCAACGCGCCGACATCATCGGGCACATAGCCGTGTTTGGCATTATAGCGATCAATAAATTCTTTGGTGGCTCCGGTGGCAGCGGCTGATGCGTAATGGGTGCTGAAAAACAGCCCGTAGCAGTCTTTGCCGCAGAGCTTGACGGTTTCAGCCGAACCCCAGCTGTCGCTGCCGACAATCGGCTTATCCCAGCCCAACTGGTGGGCCTGCTGCACAATGAGCGCAACCTCGTTATAATACTGGGGCGTAAACAGCACTTCGGCGCCCGAATTGATAATTTTGGTCAGCTGTGAGCTAAAATCGGTGTCCTTGGTGGTAAAGCTTTCAAAGGCCACCACCGAACCGGGGCCGTTATTTTTCTCCCAGGCTTCTTTGAAAAACTCGGCCAGCCCTTTGGGGTAGTCGCTGGCGACATCATAAAGCACAGCCGCCTTTTTAAAACCAAATTCGTCTCGAATGAAATTGGCTGCGACCGGTCCCTGGAACGGATCGAGAAAACAGCCGCGGAATACATAAGGCCGATCTTTGGTTGTATCGGGGTTGGTCGACCAGGGGCTGATCATCGGCGTATTCATCTCATTGGCCTTGCCACCGGCCGGTATCGCCTGTTTGGATGACTGCGGGCCCACAATCGCCAGCACTTCATCATCGGTGATCAGCTTGGTGGCGACCTTCACCGCCGATTCTGCCTTGGATTCATTGTCTTCGATAATCAGCTCTACCTTATATTTTTTATCCCCGACCTGAAGCCCCCCGGCGGCGTTAATGTCTTCAAGCCACATCTCGGCCGCGAACTTACTGCCCTCGCCCACCTTGGGGATGTCACCGGTAATGGGGGCATTGATACCGATCTTGATGGTTTCCGGTCCTTTGGGGCCGCAGGCATAAAAAGCCATAACCACCACGATGCTAAAAATAATAGCTGTTAAAAATAATCCCTTTTTCATTGTAAACCTCCTTTTCACTTCGGTTAGTAATTTGGTTTATGGGTTGTTAGGGTGTGCGTTGGAATGGTCTTGAAAATGATTGGGTCCATAACACATGGTGTTTTTTTTTTCAAGTTGTAAACTCCTGAAAAGATACACCCCGCTTTTGATCCGGGCGGGTCGATATTGCACATCTGAAAATTATTTCCCCCTCTCGAATAATAAGCACCGTGTCCGCTGCGGTCATCTGCATAATTCAAAGATTGTGCGCATCCAAAACACCATCGATTGATCATAAAAAATTTAGCGGCAATTTTGAAGATATCATAAAAAAATTAAAAATTAATTGACAGAATCAGCATTTTTTTTTAAATTTTTTATGTTTCGGTGTTACTTTCAAAAGATGAAGGATACCTGAAGCTTGAATATTGATAAAACCAACCTTGCCATTATCAAGCATCTGCGCAACGGCCGCAAATCATACCAGAAGATTGCCCGCGATCTTGCCGTATCTGAAAACACGGTTCGAACACGCGTTCAAAAATTAATCGAAGAAGGCATTTTGGACATCAATGGTGTGGTCAATCCGGAGTCCATGGATGGGCACGGCGTGGTGATCGTGGGGGTCAAACTCCAAAGCATGGATCTGGTCAACAAAGGTAAAGAATTTAGCAATCTTAAAGGCGTGGTTTCGGTCAGCGTGGTAACCGGCCGTTTCGATCTGATTATAGTGGTTCTTTTGAAGCCGGGGTTCGGGTTGCTGGAATTTTATACCGAAGAAGTTTCCAGGATTAAAGAAGTCCAATCCGTGGAGACTTTTGTCGTTTACAAAAGCTATAATTTGAAGGTACCCTACGTGCTGGAATAGGAAAACAAAATTAATCACGAAAACACGAAAACCAGAAAGCACGAAATAATAATTACTTAATTTCGTGTTTCGGTATTTTCGTGCTTTCGTGGTAAAAAAAGCAAGGAGGAGTGGTATGAAAGAACTCAATGAATTAAAATTTCCCGATGATGTCCGTTATGCCGAATCCCATGAATGGGCCCGATCCGAAGGTGACAGGGTCAAAGTCGGCATCTCGGATTATGCTCAGGACCAGCTGGGCGACATTGTTTTTGTGGAATTGCCGGAGGTCGGCGACACCTTGGACAAAGGCGAAGAATTCGGCACGGTGGAGTCGGTTAAGGCCGTCTCCGAACTCTATATGCCGCTCGCCGGTGAGGTGGTTGCCATAAATGAAACTCTGGAAGACGCACCCGAAAAGGTAAACAACACGCCATACGGCGACGGGTGGATGATCGAAATCAAAGCCGAAAACCCCTCAGAATTGGATGGCCTTCTGGACAATGATGCTTATCTTGGAACCCTGAAAGGATAACGGTGACCCGCATGCGTTACTTACCGCATACTCCGGAAGATATTGCTGCCATGCTAAAGGCGGTTCGGATTGATAGCCTCGAGGGGCTTTTTGCCCATATCCCTGATGATTGCCGCCGCCAGGAAGCGCTCAATATTCCGGAAAATTTAACCGAATGGGAACTAAACGACCATATGGATACGCTGGCCGGCAGCATGGCCGTCTCCCCGGACTATAAGGTATTTATGGGCGCCGGCAGTTATGAGCACCATATTCCTTCGGCGGTTTCATTTTTACTCGGCCGCTCAGAATTTGTCACCGCCTATACCCCTTATCAACCCGAGGTGAGTCAGGGCACCCTGCAGGCCATCTATGAGTACCAGACCCTGACTTCCCGTTTGCTCGGCATGGAAGTTGCCAATGCCTCTCAATATGACGGTGCGTCTTCGCTGGCTGAAGCCATGCTAATGGCCATTCGAGTTTCCAGAAAAAAGGCCGTGGCCATTTCCCGCGCCGTTCATCCCCTATACCGGCGGGTACTTGAGACCTATTTTGAGCCTACCGATCTCGAGATCAGGGAGCTGCCGTATCTGGGTGACGGCACCACCGATTTGAGTTCGCTTAATGATATGGACGATTTGGGAGGGGTGGCCGTGCAATCGCCGAACTTTTTCGGTTGTTTGGAAAATGTGGCGGACATCAAGCAAACGATAGAAAATAAAAAAGCCCTGTTGGTGGTATGCTTCAGTGAGCCACTGGCATACGGCATCTACAAAAACCCCGGCGAATGCGGCGCCGATATCGCCTGCGGCGAAGGGCAGAGCCTGGGAATTCCGCGCATGTTCGGTGGCCCGGCGCTGGGGATGTTTGCCTCAAAAATGAAATACGTCCGCAACATGCCGGGAAGACTGGTGGGCGAGACGGTTGATCTGGACGGCAGAAGAGGCCATGTCCTCACGTTGTCCACGCGCGAACAGCATATCCGGCGCGAAAAGGCCACCTCCAATATCTGCACAAATAACAGTCTCTGTGCGCTGGCTGCCGTCATGTACATGGCAGCTCTTGGCGGTACCGGCTTCAAAAAACTTGCGCAGCTCAATTACGACAAGGCCGAGTATTTAAAAAACGCCTTGACCCGCGGGGGATTTAAATTGCCGTTTTCCCGGGCGACCTTTAACGAATTTGTCGTGGAATTTCCGGCCGGCTTCAGCAAAACCTATCAACGCCTGTTGAAGAAAAAAATGATTGCCGGCTTACCGCTGGTCGACTTTTACCCGGAGCTTAAAAATCATTATCTGTTGTGTGCAACAGAGACAATCACCAAGGCAGACATAGATACACTGGTCCAGGAGATAAAAAAATGAAAGAAACCGCCGGCACCACCGGATTAATATTTAATGAGCCGCTGTTGTGGGAAAAGGGAAAAACCGGTCGAACCGCTTTTTCACTACCCCGTCGCGATGTTAAGGAACATCCAATTGATAAAAACTTGAAAGGTGATGGTCCGGGTTTTCCTGATCTGAGTGAAGTCGATATTGTGCGCCACTATATCCGGCTTTCCCAGTGGAACTTTTCGGTCGATTCCGGGATGTACCCGTTGGGCTCCTGCACCATGAAATATAATCCCAAGACCAATGAACGACAATCCGCCCTGCCGGGATTTGCCATGGCGCACCCGCTGCTTCCGCAGCCACTTTCCCAGGGGGTACTCAAGCTCATGTTTGAATTGGAGCAATATCTGACGGAAATAACGGGCATGGACGCCACTACGCTGCAACCGGCTGCCGGTGCCCATGGCGAACTGACCGGAATGCTTATAGTTTACGCCTATCTTAAAAGCAAAGGCAACCCACGTACAAAAATTCTGGTCCCGGACACCGCCCACGGCACCAATCCAGCCAGCGCCTCGCTATGCGGCTACCGCTCAATTCCGCTGAAATCAAACGAAAGGGGCGTCATTTCTCCGCAGGCAGTCGATGACCTCATGGATGAGGACACCGCCGGAATCATGGTTACCAACCCCAATACGCTGGGCCTTTTTGAAGAAAACATTAAAGCGGTAGCCGACATCGTTCATGCCAAAGGCGGCCTGGTATACTGCGACGGCGCCAATATGAATGCCGTTATGGGTATCGTCAACATGAGTGACCTGGGTGTCGACGTATTGCACCTGAATCTTCATAAGACGTTTTCAACCCCGCATGGCGGCGGGGGGCCCGGTTCAGGCCCGGTATGCGTCCGCAAGAACCTGGAGCCGTTTTTACCGGTACCCCGGGTGATTAGCAAAAAAGGAAAATATGAGCTGTCCGAAGATTTCCCCGATTCCATCGGGAAAGTGCACGCTTTTTACGGCAATATCGGAGTGATGATCCGTGCTTACAGTTACATCCGCAACATGGGGCCAGATGGTCTAAAAAAGGCCAGCCAGCTTGCGGTATTAAATGCCGCCTATATTAAAGATAATCTAAAAGGCACTTTTCACCTGCCCTACGACCGGCCCTGCATGCACGAATGCGTTTTTTCAGATAAGCTCCAGGAACCGTATCGGGTGACAACCCTGGACATGGTCAAACGGCTGATGGACTACGGATTTCATCCGCCAACGATCTATTTTCCCCTGGTCGTTCCCGGCGCCATCATGATCGAGCCCACAGAAACCGAATCCAAAGAAGACATTGATCTGTTTGTTGAATCAATGAAGGCAATCGCCAGAGAAGCTCAGGAAAACCCTGAATTGCTGCATGCAGCTCCGCAAAAAACCAAACGCAGAAGGCTCGATGAAACCTCGGCTGCCAGAAAGCCGCGCCTGAGTGGATAAGAACGTGTTGCGGGTTGCGGGGTACGGGTTGCGAGTTGCGGGATGCGGGTTGCGGGTTGCGGGTTGAAAACCAACAAAAAAAATAATGCCAATTTCGAACTCAAAGATAAAATCACAAAATCCGCCCAATGCCGGAAAGGATCGACTTTCAATCTGCAATCCGCAATCCAAAATCCAGAATCAACAAACCTGGCTGAGTATTGATTTTGGCCGAATCGACTATCAGGAGGCCTGGGAACTTCAGAGCAATCTGATTGCGGCCCGCAAAGAACGCATCCTGCAAAAGGATATCGTTTTATTTTTAGAACACCCCTCTGTATTTACCCTCGGGCGCAGAGGCGGGCGGGAATGTCTGCTGGTATCTGAAGAATTCCTTGAAAAATCCGGCGTTCAGGTCATCCAGGTCGAGCGCGGGGGAAACATTACCTTTCACGGGCCGGGTCAGCTGGTCGTTTATCCGATCGTGGATTTGCAAACTGCCAGAATAAAAGTTGTCGATTTCGTTGGCGGCCTCGAAGAGGTGATGCTGCGTACCGCCGCACACTGGGGCATTGCGGCTGAACGCAATCCGGCCAACCGCGGTATCTGGGTGGGGCCCCACAAAATGGGCAGCATTGGAATTGCAGTGCGCCGCGGCATCAGCTTTCACGGCCTGGCATTAAATGTCAAAACCGATTTAACCCCGTTTGCCTGGATACAACCCTGCGGGTTAAAGGACGTGAGTATGACCACCATGCAGCAGGAAACAGCGCAGAAACTTTCAATGCAACAGGTGCGCACGGTCTTAAAAAAACATTTTGAAAAAGTGTTTGGTGTCAAATTCGTTTCCAAAAAGCCGCAGGATTTAGTTGCAATATCCGAGAAATGAGCTTTAAAAATGTTTTAGTTAATTCGTTGATTGGTTGAATGGTTAATTCGTTATAGCTGTCGAAACATTACCAACGAATTAACGAATCAACCATTTGACCATTTAACTTGTAGGTAGAGCCCGGAACTTTGAACTTTTGAACTCTGGACTGAGATTCAAGATATGCCTGTACGACCCCATCAGAAGCCCCGCTGGCTTAAAAAGAGATTGCCGACCGGTGCGGAATACGAAAAGGTGAAAGAACTCGTCGGTAAAGATCGACTGCACACCGTCTGCCAGGAGGCCAAATGCCCGAATATGTGGGAATGTTTTTCGCAGCAAACAGCCACATTTTTGATTATGGGCTCCCGCTGTACCCGCAATTGCCGGTTTTGTTCGGTCGCGCAGGGGCCCGTTGAACCGCCCGATCCGGCCGAGCCGGACCGGGTTGCATCCGCCGCCCGGCAGATGGATCTCAGTTATGTCGTGATCACTTCCGTTACCCGCGATGATTTGGCAGACGGCGGCGCCGCTTTTTTTGCCGAGACCATTGAGGCCGTTCACCGCCGGATTCCATCTGCACGCGTGGAAGTTCTGATACCTGATTTTCAAGGCAACGCTGCGGCACTGCAAGCCGTACTTGCAGCCCGTCCGGATGTACTCAACCATAACATTGAAACCGTGCCCCGTCTGTACACACTCGTCCGCCCGCAAGCACGCTACCAGCGCTCACTTCAATTGTTGTCCCGGGTTAAAAAATATGCCCCCGGGCTGCCGATCAAATCAGGCTTGATGCTGGGGCTGGGGGAATCTTCTGAAGAAATCCGCTCAACGCTGAAAGATTTAATCGAAGCCGGCTGCCGTATCCTGACACTGGGACAATATCTGCAGCCGTCAAAAACGCATTTGCCGGTAAAGCGTTTTGTACCCCCTGAAGAATTTGAGCAATGGCGGCAAATTGCCATCGAGATGGGCTTTTCAGAGGTCGCCAGCGGGCCCTTCGTGCGCAGTTCATATCACGCCAAAGAACTCTATCAGACCGTTGGACAACTCATCATAAGACGAAATGCCGAGGTGTAAATTTGGATGCTTCTCTGGTTTGGGCCGAAATCGACTTAAAGGCCATTGCTCACAATGTCGCTGAATTGCGCCGCATCACGCAGCCGGAAGCCCGGCTGATGGCGGTGGTAAAAGCCAACGGTTATGGACACGGCGCCATTGAAATCGCACAATGCGCCCTGCAAAATGGCGCGGAGAGTCTGGGCGTGGCCAGAATAGAAGAAGGGATTCGAATTCGCCAGGCCGGCATCCAGACACCGATCTTAATTTTCGGTTATACCCTTCCGGAACAGGTAGCCGACCTTTTGGAATATGAACTTACCCCATGCGTTTATACGGCCGCATCCGCCCGCAAATTGTCCAGAACGGCCGCTTCGCTGGGAAAAAAAATAAAGGCCCATTTAAAAGTTGACACCGGAATGGGCCGCCTCGGTCAGTTGCCGCAAAATTTTAAATCCGACAATTCGACAGCCATCGCTGCGGCTGCCCTCGAAGAAACGCTGACCATTGCCGCCCTGGACGGGCTTGAGCTTGAAGGCATATGCACCCATTTCGCCACCGCCGACAGCAAAGATAAAACCGCTGCCGAAAAACAGCTCCATCTTTTCATAAATTACTTGAAGCGATTGCACCGAGCGGGTTTGAACCCGCCTGTCAGACATGCCGCCAACAGTGCCGCATTAATTGATATGCCGCAGTCTCATTTTGACATGGTGCGCCCGGGGATTGCCATCTACGGGCTCTATCCATCCGATGAAGTCCGGAAAAATAGGGTGTCCCTCAAGCCCGCCATGGCTTTAAAGGCAAGGATTATTCATTTAAAAAAAGTCCCCGCCGGATTTAAGGTCAGTTACGGCGGCACCCATGAAACCCAAAGGCCAACCACCGTCGCCACTGTCCCGGTGGGCTATGCCGACGGATTGAGCCGGCAGTTATCCAACCGAGGCCGGATGCTGGTCCACGGGCAGCGGGTTCCCATTATTGGACGGGTTTGCATGGACCTGACCATGTTGGATGTCGGCAGCATCGAAAACGTTCAAGTGGGTGACGAGGTGGTTGTTTTCGGCCAACAAAACAATGCAACCTTAACCGTCGATGAAATGGCCGCATTGCTGAATACCATAAATTATGAAATTGTATCCACCATAACCGCCCGGGTCCCGAGGATTTATCTAAAATAACTCGAAAAAAGACTTTTTTCCACCACAAAGGCACAAAGCTCACAAAGAATTTCAGGTTATTGGTTTGCATAACAACTTTGTGTACTTTGTGATCTTTGTGGTTAGATAACATCTTCCGTTCTCTACTGGATGTGGTTTGAGCTTGGTTTTAGTTAAATCTAAATTTAGGAATCGCTTTGCCTTACTTTACCACCCCCGACAACTGCCGGCTGTATTACACCACCCTTAATATTGAACCCGCCAGGCCGCCGGTCGTTTTTTTGAATGGCACCAGCCAGACAACCGTTTACTGGGAACCGCATGCAAATGCCTTTTCAGCGCATTTCGGGGTGCTGCGGTATGATGCCCGTGCCCAGGGAAAGAGCGCTATCGGGACCCGTCAGGTTTCAGCCGAAATCCATACAGCCGATCTTCAAAATTTACTTGATCATTTGAATGTCCAAAAGGCCCACCTGATCGGCATCAGCCATGGCGCCTATATCGCCTTAAGGCTGGCAGCAACAGCGCCGAATTTGGTCGACCGGATGGTTTTGTGCAGCATCGGCAAAGATTCCGGAGCTCAGGTGAAGCTCATCATCAGATCCTGGCTGGAAATTTTGCAACGCGCCGATATTGAAACCATGGCATGGGCGACGCTGCCACTGGTTTTTGGAAAACGTTTTTTAAATCAGAACCGAACGATACTCGATAAAATCGTCGCCGCCATTGCAGCCCGCAACGATAAAGAAGCCCTTATCACCCATTTCAATGCCATCGCCGGATATCCGCCGACGGAATCCTTTCTGAAAGCAATTAAATGCCCTGCGCTTGTCATTTCAGGATCCGATGATCCGATTGTCAGCCGTCAGGATGCCCGGCAACTGGCAAAGGCCTGCCACGGGCACCATGAGATCTTTCCGCAGACCGGTCACAGTATCCCCGCCGAAGCCCCGGCAATGTTCCAGCAAATAGTCCTCGATTTTCTCAATTAACAGTAAGACCCCGCAGCGGTCGTCTAGAAAAGGAATTCTATCATCTATATACAATATAAAGGACGGAGCAAAGCGAAACCAAAACTTTAGTCACTTTAGCTCACTTTACAGTCTGTTCAATAACCGATTATTCCTCTCCCCCTTGAGGGGGAGAGGTTAGGTGAGGGGGTGAAATATCAGTCACTTTCACCCTCACCCCGGCCCTCTCCCTCAAGGGAGAGGGCGTTGTCGGACAGCCTCTTTAGGAACTTTCAGCCCTTGAATATGATCTGGGACTTTAAAACCACTTATAGAAGTGCAGCGGTTCATTCAGGTTGCAACATTGCATCGGTTGTGCCTATATTACGCCTTTCATTTTACAGGATAAAAATTTCATCAGAGAACAATTCAAGGTAAGTCGAAATGAGAGAAATCATACTTATCAATGTTACCGGTAAAGATAAGCCCGGGTTGACCGCCAGCTTGACCGGTATTCTTGCCAGATACAAAGTGACCATTCTGGATATCGGCCAGGCGGTCATCCACGATTATTTATCTTTGGGGATTTTGGTGGAAATCCCGACAGAGTTCAAATCTTCATCCATTTTAAAAGACCTTTTGTTTGAGGCACATAAGTTGGGCATTCAAATTCGGTTTTCCCCGATTGAAGAGGCCCTTTATGAAAACTGGGTCGCCCAGCAAGGAAAAGAGCGGCGAATAATCACCCTGCTGGGCCGGCGCATAACCGCTGAACAGCTTTCCAAAGTAGCGGCCGCAATTGCCAAAAACAAATTAAATATCGATGTCATTAACCGGCTGTCAGGGCGTGTGTCGGTAAACAACACGGATACCACTCAAACCGCCTGTGTGCAGATTACGGTTTCCGGTAAAATTTATAACCCCGGTGTGTTAAGGAGGGAGCTTCTTGAAATTCACGCCGATACGGGCATCGATATCTCATTTTATATCGATGATATCTACCGGCATGCCCGCCGGCTGGTCGTATTCGATATGGACTCGACGCTGATTCAAGGTGAGGCAATTGATGAACTTGCCGATGTGGCCGGCATCGGCGACCAGGTGGCGCAGATTACCGAGGCCGGCATGCAGGGCAAAATAGATTTTAAAGAAGGCCTGACGCAGCGGGTGGCTCTTTTAAATGGGCTTGAGGAAAATGTGCTTTCATTTGTCGCTCAAAATCTGGTGTTGACTGAGGGCGCCGACCGTGTGATTCGCAAGCTTAAACAACTGGGGTACAAAATCGGTATCATCTCCGGGGGCTTCGATTTTTTTGGAAAGTACTTACAAAAGAAACTCGGACTGGATTATGTTTTCACCAACTGTCTTGAAATAGCGGATGGGAAACTCACAGGAAAGATTAAAGGCGATATCATCGACGGTCAGAAAAAAGCCGAGATTTTGAGAACCATTGCCCGGGTCGAAAATATCAGCCTGAAGCAGACTATCGCAGTCGGCGATGGCGCCAATGATTTACCAATGATCAGTATCGCCGGCCTGGGCGTCGCATTTAACGCTAAATCCATTGTAAAGGAAAATGCACAGCGCAGTATTTCCAGTGTGGGATTGGATGGTTTGCTGTATCTAATGGGACTTAGCGATAGAGAGATTCGACAGAAATGAAGCCCCCCGCAGCCCCGTCAATGCGGGACAGAAAACTCAGCGGCGGAGGTGAATAGAAGTGGTTTCAAAATCTCAGATCAGGTTCAGTGGCCCCGCAACAGCGGGATTACATATCTAATCTTAAAAAGATTAAGGTATGCATCAAGCGTCAGGCCGATCCGCCGTCGCCCTCCAACAGGCTACGGGCTATGGCGGACAAGTCGGGAAAGCGCAGTCCGCCTGAGGCGGATGGGCATTTACCGGAGGCTGTGCTGCACCATATGCTATAAAATCAGATGCGAATCCCGCGATAGCAGGGCAACGCTGCCACTGGGCCTTTTGAGCCCCTTAAATAGTCCTTCAATTAGATGCGAAATCCCGCTCCATTGAGCGGGGAGATGGGGTTTTGAAACCACTTCTAATCGGGCGGTGGGCCGCTTGCAACCTACCCGGCTTTTTTATTCATGACTTCGGTCTCGGCGAAAAATGAAATCATATCCTTACGGTGCCTGGGCAGATTATTAAACCTCACACCGATGGCATAGGCGCTGCTCCAGATAATTTGGCCGGCCAGATCAATATATTTATGGGAAAAGGGATTAAAGAACGTTAGGTTTATTTGCTGGCCGACCGGGAATGGTTGACTGGTTTCAATGTAGGCACCGAAGGAATTTATATCCAGAATAAAGCTATAAAAGCTTCGCTTCTTCAGCGTGTAGTTGACCGGTATGAGGCAGGGGTTGCGGGGCTTTGTGCGTTTATCAACAATATCTTTGGCATGCTTTAATAGCATCAATTGCTGCGCTTCCGACATATCCAAAATCAGCATTAGCAGGCGTGAGAAACTGGTACTGTACCGCTTGATTTTTTGTGTGCCGATAAACTTGTCTGTATCCATGTTCGTCACCTTCCTGAACCGGCCATACGGCTTCAAAAAAAAAATTAATGCAAAAATTATGCAAGTCGCTGAAAAAAATTTAATTGATAAAATTCAATTAGTTTAAAAATCCGGCCGGATTTGGAGGGGAAACATTGAGAAGATTATTTCTTAATTTTATGAATTTAATTTCATAAAAACGTTATCAGATGGTTATTGAAAATTTGGGCCTGCTCAATATTGGATAGATGGGCCGCATCCGGAATCACCACCAGCTTCGAGCCTTTAATTTGCGCATGCATGGCTTCAGATGCCGCCACCGGCGTGCCGGGATCATCGGCCCCGACCATAATCAGGGTGGATGTCCGAATCGCCGATAACCGGTCCAAATAATTAAGCCGACGGATGGCTTCACTGCAGCCGATATAACCGGCCACCGGTGTGTTTAAAACCTGTTGGCGGATTTGATCGATCTCAGGAGGGTTCTGTTCAAGATAATGGGGCGTAAACCAGCGTTCTAATGTTGATTCGGCCACAGCCTGCATGCCACCGTTACGGGCTGCATCGATGCGCTCCTGCCAGATCGGCTGCGCTTCATCGGGAATTATCGCAGCTGTGTCTGCTAACACCAGGCGTTCAATGCGATCGGGACGGTTTAATATCAGGCCTTGCCCGATCATGCCGCCCATGGACAGGCCGACCCAATAGACCCGGTCGAAATCCAGTTCATCCAGAATACCGATGGCATCATCAACCAGCTGTTCCAGGGTATAAGATCCCGCCGGCGCATCACTGCCGCCGTGCCCGCGCGTATCAAATCGCAGAACCTGGAAATGGGACTCCAGCAAATTCAGCTGTGGACGCCACATCACCATGCTGCAGGCCAGGGAGTGGCTCAGGACCACTACCGGTGCCTGTTTTTTCCCCGACAATTCACAATTGATATGGATGCCGTTGGCTTCGATAATCATAACTCGCTCCTTAGGGTTGTTTACCAATCCTGAAATAAACATTAGCCGACATTTTGAAAATACCACTTTCGAGGGCGAGGAGGAGTCCGAGGACGGTGTTGGGCAACATGTTCCCGGTTCGTACTCGTCGTCGTCCTCGTACTCGAAATTCAACACCAAATAGTCCATGTAGGGCATGCCCACGCAGACTGGTTATTGCATTATTAAAATGCTTTTATTCCGTGATTGGCTTTTTCAAATATAAAGACAGCACCATCCCAATCAGCGAGATCACACCGGCGATCAGAAACGGCAGTGTAAATGAGCCACTGAGATCCGCCAGATACCCGCCGAGCGCCGGCCCCAGGGCCTGGCCGATGCCGAAAAACAGCGTAATAAAACCCAGCCCTGCAGGCGCCAATCGCGGTCCCACAAAGTCGCCGGCAGCTGCTGCCATAATGGTGGGAATGCTCCAAGCCGTCAGCCCGAATAAAATCGCTGACAGATAAAATCCGATTGGCACCTTAATCACTGCATAGAAAATATAGGAAAGCCCCAGCACAAGGTACGCCAGAGCGGCACCACGGCTTCTTCCGAGCAAATCCGATATCTTGCCCCAGATCACCCCGCAAAAAATACTTAACCCGCCCACCAGCGCCCACAACCCGCCGGCCCATTCCTGGCTGAGGCCCATTTCTTTAACCAGATACGCCGCAAAAAAAACCATGTAAACAATGTAGGAAAAGCCAAAGAAAAAATAGACCACCCCCAGATACCAGACGGATCCCATTTTAATGATGCTTTTAACGGTAACCGTCCATTTCGGCGTTGATAGGTTTTTTGGTACGGCAGCATCGCTCTGGGCCGCATCACTTTTTTCGCATCCGACCTGGTCGAGTCCCTTTTCCTGCGGGTTGCTGCGCACAAACTGAAAAACGACACCGGATATCAAAAGTACGGCGCCGCCCAGTAGGTACCACGAAAACCGCCAGCCATGGGCGCCAAAAGCGGATAGAATCGGCGGAACTGTCAGACCGGAGATAAGCGTACCGGCTCCGATTCCGGCAGAGACGATACCGGTCGCAAAGCCTCTTTTTTTCGTTGTAAACCAGGCCGAACCCAGAGCCATGGCCGGAACGAAAGCCGCACCATTGCCAAGACCGGTCAGCAGCCGCATTGCAAAAGCAAACTCAAATGATTTTGCCAAACCGGTCAGGATCATCGTGATTCCCATCAGTACCAAACCTGCCGTAATAATGATACGCGTTCCAAAACGGGCAGCCAGGAATCCGCCAACAATGGCCATGGTCAGATAACCGATGAAATTCCCGGTTCCCAGCAGCCCCAACTGAGTGTAGTTAAAGCTCAGTCCGTCTTTCATGGCGGGAAGGATAATCGTGTAGGACATCCGGCCGAACCCGTGGGCGGCAATGGTCGTCAACAGCCCCATAAAGATAACGACCCAGCCGTAATGCAATTTACTTTCTTTCATTTCTCTCCCCTCTGATCTGCAGTCGTGCCCTGACAGAATATTTGTAGTGCAGATCCGGATATGAAGTCAAAAGAAATGTGAGCTTAACTTTTTTTTGACAATCGGGCCAATTTCATTTTATTCTTAGTAGTTATGCAATTTAGAAATAAAAAGCGATTTTCAACCTATTTAATGGCGGCATTTGTCGTACTGGTAAGCCTGTCGGTTGTCATAATACTGGGAACCGTTTACCGGTATTTCGGCAAAAAGGTGGAGTCTGAATTTTACGAGAAATTGCGGGCTCAAAAAGGCCAGGTTGAAATCATTTTAAATAACCGTATTTCAAGTATTATCAGTTCATTAAATGACCTTGGGTCCGATAATATCATTCGGGTTACCGTCATGTTGAACACGACATCAAATCTTGAGGAACGGATTACACAATATTATCCTTCCGATAACGGGGTGTATCATTTTGTAAAAAAGGTGGGAGAAAAGTCGATCGTTCCGCAAAAATACCCGGGGCTGTCTGAACAAATCATCGAATTTGTCATGACCGAGTACCCGAATGGCGAGTTGAAGGAGGATGGCGACCGAACGAGATTACTCTGGGTTTTTTCAGCCCCTATCATGCATGAAACCGGTCGTATGGGGACCGCATATGCGCTGTATGATATGATTCAGGATCTAGATCTTATGACTACCATTCAGCAAACCGCGGGGATCAACCTTGCGGTGAGTCAATCTGAACGGTTATTCAACCTGATTTCGAATAAGGCCCTGCCGTTTGACCCGGCAAGCCGGGAAAATACCGTAAACCAGACCGGATTTGTTTCGTTTGGCCAAAACCAGATACTGTCTAAAATTAGTGGGTTCAACAATCTGTACTTTCAGTCTTCTCTGGAAAGCCTTAGTCAAGAACAAAAAAGAGTGGCCCTTTGGATCGGCCTTTTCTCCGTTGTCATTCTGGCCATATCGACTTTAATGGCCGTTTTTTTAGCAAGAAAAATGGTCGAACCGCTGCAGAAAATGACCAATAAGGCCATTCAGATATCGGAAGGCCAAAAAAATCTTCTTTTTGAAACGAGCCGGCGAAATTATTGGGAATTTAACCAGCTATCGGAGGCCTTCAATTATATGATGGCCAACTTGAAAGACGCCGAAGAGCAGACGCGATATAAAGAATTGCTGGAAAACGTGGATGATGCCGTTTACATCATGGATCTAAACGGAAATATTCTGGAAGCCAATGAAGCTGCTTATTCACAACTCGACTATACGCCTGAGATATTTTTCGAACTCAGTTTAAATAAAATTATTCCTGAAAATGATGCGGTTCTAATTCTTTACCAGCTCGTCGAGAAGGCCCAGGTACAAACTCAACCCAGGATAAATTTAGAAACCTTTCACCTTAAAAAAGATGGCACACAGGTCCCCGTTGAAATTCATTCTAGAGCCATTAGCTACAGGGGCAAAAAAGTCATTTTGAATGTCGCCCGGGATATCAGTAAACGCATCGAGGCTGAAAAAGCACTCAGAGAAAGTGAAAAGCGATACCGATCCGTTGTTGAGAATTCGCGGGATGGTATCGTTGTTCTCGATGACGATTTGAAAATTCTTTTCGCAAATGAGCGATTTTCTGCGATATTGGGCCGTCCGCGGATAGAGATCGAAGGCCATGATTTTATAAAATACCTGGAGCCAGCCGAACACCGCAATATAGCGGCGCATTTTATGAAAATACAAAAAGGGGAAAAACTGAATTCAGGACCGATCTGCACCCTTGTTCGCGACACCGGTGAGGTTCGGTCGGTTAAAATCAGTGCAAACCGCTTTCAGGACTCAAGTGAAAAAGAGAGAATCGTAAGCCAGATCTCAGATATCACAGATCAATTACGCGCCGAAAGCGAAAAACAACACCTTGAGGCCCAGTTGATGCATGCGCAAAAGATGGAAGCCATCGGTACGCTGGCAGGCGGGATTGCCCATGATTTCAACAATATTCTGATGGGTATTCAGGGCTATTTATCATTAATGCGCCTGGGCAATGATTCGGACGACCCGCAAGATAGTCAGCATGGCAAATATATACAGGGTATTGAAGATAATGTCATGAGCGCAGCAAATCTAACCGAACAGTTGCTGGGATTTGCCAGAAAAGGAAAATATACCCTGCGCCTCACCTGTCTCAACGACATCATCGAAAAAAGTACCCGAATGTTTATGCGCACCAAAAAAGAAATTACCCTACACAAAAGATGCCAGAAAGGAATCTGGAATGTTGAGGTGGATCAGGGGCAAATTGAACAGGTGCTGATCAATCTTTACTTAAATGCCTGGCATGCCATGCCGGAGGGCGGGGATCTGTACATTCAAACGGAAAATGTTGCTCTAAGTGATGCACACTGCAAACCCTTTGAGGTCAAAGGCGGCAATTATGTAAAGCTTGCTGTGACAGACAGCGGCATCGGAATGGACCAGGATACCATCGGTCGAATATTCGAACCCTTTTTCACCACCAAAGAAATCGGTAAGGGAACCGGTTTGGGGCTGGCTTCCGCATATGGAATTATTAAAAACCATAAGGGCATCATCCGGGTCTATAGTGAGCAGGGCCATGGCACTACCTTCGTTATCTACCTGCCGGCATCACAGGCTGAAGAAATAGACGAATCTCAAACTGATTATTCAATAACAAAAGGATCAGAGCAGATTCTGCTTGTCGACGATGAAGAAGGTCCGGTTCTGGTCGAAAAACTCATGCTGAAGGAATTGGGATACCGGGTTATGACAGCCGAAAGCGGCAGAGAAGCCATCGATATTTATACTGAAAATAGCGATACTGTCGATTTAATTGCGCTGGATATGATCATGCCCGAAATGAGCGGCAAAGCCACGTATGAGGAACTCAAAAAAATAAATGCCGATGTCAGGGTTTTACTGGTAAGCGGCTACAGTCTTAACAAACAGGTGGAAGAGCTGCTTGAACTGGGCTGTAATGGATTTATTCAAAAACCGTTTGATATTATTGAACTGTCCCGGACCCTCAGGGATATCTTTGACGGCGAATAAATCGCTTTGATATTGGGATACTGTTAGAAGCCATCTCAAAAAGTGGAAAGATTTTTTACTTTGATGAAGGGCCGAGAATAATTTCAATGCGCCGGTTCTGGCGGCGCCCTTCTCTATTCTTATTGGATGCAACCGGCCGGTAGAAGCTGTATCCGTGTGCCGCAAGCCTTTCCGGTTGCAATCGCCCCTCTTTTTGAAGAAATCGGACCACCGCTGCCGCCCGGGCGACCGATAATTCCCAGTTGCTCGGAAATTTCTGCTTTAAGGTCGGACCTAAAGGCAGATTATCTGTATGTCCCTCGACCAGTATGCTTTCATCTTTGTGCGCCCTGATGGATTCGGCCACAACCAGCAACAATTGCTTGCCTTTTTCATTAATCTCAGCGCTGCCTGAATCAAAAAGGATTTTGTCGATGAAGACAACCTTGAGGGTGTCTTCCGTTTCCACGATTTCGATATCCTGGGTGGCGATCTCATCTTTTAGGCTGGTTGCGATGGTCTTTTTGGTGTCATCCAGCAGACGAATGACTTTATCCTGAAGCTTGATTACGGATTTCTTTTTTTTAAGATCGTTGTTAAGCCGCTCGACGTTTTGCGAAAGCTGCAAATTGATATTCTTAAGGTAGGTGTTCTTTGCTTTCAGGTCAGCCAGGTTTCCGCTACAATCCTTTTGGGCCTGGGCGAGTTGAACCAGTTGGGCATCAAGACTTTTAATCTTCTCCTGGGCCTCGTAAAGCTCAACTCGGATATGCCTTAGTTCCGTATTCAGCAAAACGTTTTGATCCTGCAACTGCGGATCGGATACGCAGGCCGCCAGCAGGAGTATAACTAAACTAAACGCTGTAATGAAACGCCTGTCGCCCATGGGTGATTCCCGTTTTAGTATTAAGTGTTTCGTATTTAGTGTTTTGTGTTTCGTGTAACATAATTAGAGTGATATCATCTTGTTAGGATTCTAAACACTAAACACCAGACACCAAATACTCTCGTAAAAAAAATCGTTTTTTTGATTTTTTTTATGAGACCATCAACCCTTATTTATATCAAAATTTTCGCGATTTTCATAATTTAATTTTCACGGTTTTACATCGGGGCATTGAAAAATTGCGCATAGCCGGTAAGCTCAACGTAGCCCGCCCCTTTTACCGGTCGTTTTCCGACCGAACCGTTTATTGAAATGCTGCCCTCCCAATACGTCACCCCGGTGGTTGCCTGGGTCTGCATTTCCTGATCCGATATGTTGGCCTTTGCAGTTAATTGAATCGCCAGTGGCAAAACGGTGAGTCGCCAGTGCGCCGGATACACGGCCTGGGAACGGGGGCTTTTCCAGGAGTTCAGAACATCTACCTTGAAATCGTTTATTGTCAAATGTCGCGGTTTCCCGGAAACATCAATATAAGTGCCGCAGGATGCCTGGCTGAAGCCCCCTTCCTCATTTCGCAACAGAAAAAGCATAATCTCGGTTTGATCAGAAAGCTGCAGGCTGAACCAATCCCACCCGATGATTCCCGGCTCCAGGGGTGCCGTACTGAATTCGTGATCCATCCAGCTTAAACCTTGAACCGCAATCGTTTTTGCGCCAAAGGTCAACACCCCCTCTGTTTTCAGTCGCGGAAACGAATAATAACAGCTGGCACGTTCAGGGGATGAACCTTTGCGGCTGTAACCGGCATCACCGTGTAAAACAGGCGGCTTAATAGGTTTCAGCGTCAGCTCATAGGAAAAATCATCGGTTACGGTTTTGAGCAAATGGCGATCAGTTCCAATCTTAGCCGACCAGTTTTTGATAAAAACCATGGTATCCTTCGCTTCTTGGGATACCCCTGCCATTCCCAAAGTTCCGCGGGCCATCAATTCGGATTGCAGATGGCTTTTCTTAAAAATATCTGTAACGGCGGCGTGCCCGAGATAAATTTGCCGGGCCCGCCAGGCGGAAGAGGGGTGTGGCCGGCGCTTCTCATCAGCGGGGGCATTTATCTGACTTCGGAAAAACGTCAGCTGGAAACCGTAACGATTCCCGCTTTCAGCTTCAAGATTGCCGGTATAGTACCACCACTCGGTACGATAACCCGAATGGGATCCGTGATCTTTTGGAAAAACCAGATTGCAGGGCCCGGTCACCGATAAAAAACCATCCTGATCCTCTGCACTCACTTTATGACCGGCAATCGGGTATATCAGAAGTAGACCCAGAATCACCAAAGCAGCCTTTTTAAATAATTGTTTCATTCTTATGCTTATTATCTAACATTTGAAGTTTCACCGCCCGAGCTTGCATCCCGCTCCGCGGGGATTCGCTCGAGGCGCCGAGAGCGCAGAGATAGAAAGATTTTTTTTCTTTAAAGCTAGAAAAACCTCTGCGAACTCTGCGTCTCTGCGGTGAAAAATATCATCTTTCCCTCAAAAGCGTCGCCGGCGGCTGACGGAAAACCATCTTCACGGCCGGTAGCGCTGCGGCCAGGGCCGTTATAACAATCAATGGAATCGACAGGCCCAATGAGCCCCAATCAACACCGTATAAAAAAGTCCAGCCGAACGATTGGCGATTAATCACGTAGACCAGCAGATAAGACAAAATAAAACCGCAGACAACCCCGGCCAATTCACCGATGACCACCATAAAACCGGCCTCCCAGAATATCATCGTTCGAATCTGCCGAAAACTCGCGCCGACCGCAAACAGGGTGTTTAACTGCTGAGACCGCTCCAGCACCATGACCGTTAAGGTTGTGGCAATCCCCAGGGCCGCAATCACCAGGGCAATCAGCAGTAAAACCGTTGTCACCGCAAATGTTTCGTCAAAAATTCGCAAAACAGCGCCGCGCAGTCCCTTGCCGCTGAACATATCGACTTTGTCTCCCATGCGGTCAATAATTTCATTGCGGAGTTTTGCGACCGCCAGATCCAAATCCTGGGAGCGGTCTTTGAAAAAAAAACGCAATCCACCCCAGTAAGTTTGATGATACTGGGCGTTAAAATGCGGCATGGAGTAAAAAACCACGCCGCCTTGCGTCCGATAATCACGAACAATTCCTAAAATTGGCAGTTCAACATAGGATCCCTCGATTTGAGCTTCGAAAACATCGCCGACGGTTAATCCGGTCCGATTTGAGAATACCTCTGAAACAATAACGCCCTTACCGCCTTTAAGCATGGGACGGATTTTATGAGGGTCTCCCTTCAGCCAGAAAAAGGACGCGTATTGCATAAATCCCTGGATGTCCAGTAGCTCAAACTCATAGGGAAATTTTCCATAGTTCAAAAAAAACCGCCGGTTGGGTAAAATATCCACTTCGGATTTATAATCCTGCAGATTGTCAATAACCTGCTGCGGAATGGCGTAGCGAAAGCGATTTATTTCTCCCATTTTGGAGGTTAAGAATAAATCCCCTTTGATGGTCTCGTAAGTCCAGTATTCGACTGTCTGGCGAAAGCTGTAAATCATAATCACCAGAGCTGTAAATAGTGCCACAGCGGTAATCAGGGCGCCGACCGAGACCGCCGTGCGCGTCCCACTGTCTCGAACATAGCGGCTGGCGAGGTAAGCCGGTATGCCAGCGCGCCGCAATAGCAGGGATGAAAAACGACGGCTGATTCTTTGAAGGGCCCACGGTGCCAGCAGCGAAAAACCGGCAAAGAGCAGTAAAATAGCCAAATAGCCGGGCAACGGCATCCCCAGAACTGCCGGAAGCCGGGATAAAGGCAACACCAACAGAATACAGATAAGTCCTCCAAGAGCAAGCTGCCCGGGTGATTTTCGGGACCGCATACCCAGCTGAGAAATCTCCAGTGCTTCTTTAGGGGAAACCTGCATTGCCTCCCGCGCGGGTTGATAGGCCGCTAAAATTGAGATGCCGACGGTGACCGCAAAACTGAAACTAATTTCAAATACACTCAGCGAAAGCTCATCCACCCGCACGCGTACAAAAAGGGTGGAGATGGTTTGACTCACACCGTGCAGCAAATATTTAATCAAGAAATTGCCAAGAGGGATGGCCGCCAGCCAGCCGGTGATCCCCAGAAAAGCGCCCTCAGCCAAAAAAATGAAAAAGATATGGTAGGCAGAAGCACCGGTGGACCGTAAAATCGCCAATTCATGACGGCGGGAAGCCGCATTCAGGGCTACCAGGCTGTAAACCAGAAACATCCCCACAAACAAAGACGCAAAGCTCAAGATGGAAAGATTGAGTTGGTAAGCCCTGATCATCATCTGTCCGCTTTCGCGCGCGGCGGTGGGCAGATTCAGCTGAATACTTTCAGGCAGCATTTGACGAATATCAGCCAGATCCTGTGCAGTGGCAAAGGGTTTCAACTTTAAATCGATTCGATCCACCTTACCAAAAAGTCCGGTGAATTCCTGGAAGGTTGCAATATCCGTAAGCGCGATTTGGCCCCCTTCAGCCAGCGCCAGGCCTTCCGGTTCCAGTTTCCCGAGGATTTTAAAATTTGACCTTTGGTGGACATGCTCGAGCAGCAATCGATCCCCCGGCTCCCGATTGAGCAGGCGCATCAATGGCTCGCTTAAAATTATCGTGCCGGGTTCCTTTAACAGATCAAACCATACAACGGCTTTTGGGTCCGTTGTCGGGGCAATCCGCCAGTTGCGCAAGGGACGATCCAGGATAGGATCAAACCCGATAAGAAGAAAAGGTTCTGAGCCGGCCTGGGCAATGCGGGTATAAGTGGACAAAACCGGGGATACATTTTTTATTGCCCGATGATTCCACAGATGGGTGATCAGATTTTCCGGCACATGCCCACCGGGCCGGGTTATGATATAATCGGCCTGACCGGCAATTAGATCCATGCTTTTGGCAAATGAATCCAGGGAGGCATTAACCGAAAGACGCACGCTGCTAAAAACGGCCGCACCCAGAGCAATCCCCAAGAGCACTGTTGCAACCCGCCCCTTGTGTTTGCGCATATCCCGCAGGCTAAACCAGATAAAGAGGCGCAAGAAGAAAAAATTTCTCATGGGGGGTCCGTAATCATACCGTCTCTTAGGCCAATCTTGACCGTGGCCATTTCATCAGCAAGGGTGCTGTGGGTCGCAATCAAAACGGTGCGATTCCATTTTCGGTTCAGCTCGGCCAGCAGCTCAATAACGATTTGTCCATTGCGGCTGTCAAGGTTTCCGGTGGGCTCATCGGCTAAAATAATGGCCGGATCATTGATGAGGGCTCTGGCAATGGCCGTGCGTTGCATCTCCCCGCCGGAAAGTTGTGCCGGCAGGTGATTTAAACGCGCATCAAGCCCTAACCATTCAAGAAGCGCCATGGCTCTGGGTCGACTTTCAGCAATCGATTTGCCGGCCAGGAGCGCCGGCAGACAAATGTTTTCAAGGGCAGTTAAGGTCGGCAGCAAATTAAAAGACTGAAAAATCATGCCGACAACCTGCCGGCGAAAGTGGGTCAATTGGCTATCGGATGTCTTGTTCAAGTCATGGCGGGCGACCATCAGTTCACCCCGGGAGGGCCGATCCAGGCCTGCCAGCAATGAAAGCAGGGTACTTTTCCCGGAACCGCTGTTGCCCTTGAGCACCACCAGTTCACCCCCTGCAATTTCAAGATTAACCTGGCTGATTCCGATGACCTCGCTGTCACCCAGTCGGTAGACGCGAGTTAATCCTTTAGCTGAAATTACGGGTTGGGATTTTTCAACGTTCATGGCACTTTGGATAGATAATTGTTAATGGCTATTCGTTATTAGCGTCTGATGATCCTCTCGCTAATGAATTCGACAAATTATCATCTTTTAAACTGGGATCGAGGATATCGATCCATTAACCAATAACCAATAACCGGCAGTTATTTGGCCAGAAAACCTTTCTCAACCGCATCATCAATGAGGCCGGCGACATAATCCCATAGGAGCTGGGAGCCGTCATCGACCGGCTGCATCCTCGCAATCACCTGGCTTTTCTGGATGCCGTGCTTTTGCCAGGTGTGCCCGCGGGTAAAATAATTGTGCAAAAACGGCTGCAGCCGATCCAGGGCATTGGCAAATTTTGATTCAGGTGTATCTTTATCCTCGTATTCATCCCATAACGCCCGAAAGGCAGCGGCCTGATCCGGCGGTAAGATGTTGAAAATTCGATCAGCGGCTTTGGTTTCACGCATTTTTTGATCCCGATCGCCAATTTCATCGTAGCAGTAGGTATCGTCGGCATCGATTTCGACCAGATCATGCGCCAAAAGCATTTTTATCACCTGCAAAAGATCCAGATTATCTTCATCAGCATACTCGGATAAAACCAGAAGGATTAAGGCAATATGCCAGGAGTGCTCGGCGGAATTTTCCTGACGGGAGACATCCAACAATGTGGTTCTGCGGGAAATTTTTTTGAGCTTGTCCGCTTCCATAATAAATTCAATTTGCCGTTTGAAGCGCTCACCTTTTACGGACTGGATTTTGCGCTCCTGACGATCAGCGCCGGTTTTACCTTCACCTTCTGCTTTCAGCATAAGCCGTCTCCTCAATCGGGATTATCGTAGAAAAGGAATTCTGTCATTTTTATATGGTTCACCGCAGAGACGCAGAGCTCGCAGAGGTTTTTTATAAAGAAAATTTTTCTCTGCGCGCTCTGCGTCTCTGCGGTGAGCTATAGCTTTAGCAATTTAAGCCCTTAAACCTGATCTGAGGTTTTGAAACCACTTCTAATCATTTGCAGGTTTGTGCGCCTGCCCTGCTTTGTTTTTCAAGAGCATCCACCTTTCTAACGTAAGCCTGAATATCACATTTGCGCTCCAATCCGGAGGCGGCCATGTAACGGACCTTGCCGAAAATGGGCCGCTCGAACCAGGCCCGGTCGTGAACCCCAAAGACCCAGGCTACACCGGTGTATGAGTTGGCGTCGCGGCCGTCGAGAAAATATTTATTGTTGAGGGCCAGGGTGGTTTTAAAGGCCTGTTCGGGTGACCTTGACCATTCCAGTATTTTTTTCCCCCAGTACATGCGCATGTAATTGTGCATGAACCCCGTTATCCTCATCTCCCGCATGGCCGCATTCCAATATTCATCGTGGGTTTTAGCATTCGACAGCTGCCGACGGGTGTAGTGATATTCACGCCGATCCCTTTTATGTTCGGCCAGCGTGTTTTGCGCCCAGGCCGGCAAACAGGTATACGCATCATAGTCCGGGGTATAGTAAACAAAATTCATCGCCAGCTCGCGCCGTACAATCAATTCCTCCAGATATGCCTCGCGGGCTTCTTTGAAACGCTTATCCGTTTTCAAAATCTGCAAGGCCAGATATAGCGGCGAAATTTGACCGAAGTGCAAATACTTGCTCATATGGGAGACATCATCGGTCTGAGGCTGGTTGCGGTTTGCGACATATTGCTCAAATCGGTGGAGCAAAAATTGATTAAATATTTTTTTGGCCCTGGATGTGCCGCCCTTGAAGAATTCTGATACCGGCGGGACACCTTTATCAAGAGACAGTTTCTTTGAAACGGCTGTTATGTTGCTTAAATCGAGTCCTTTGATCTGTGTTTCCAAAGAAGGTTTCTTTATTTTGGTCGGCTTAAATTCAACGATATAATTTTTGAGATTCTTATGAATTTTGGGACGTATTGTGCGGGCCGCATACTCGGCTTTGCTGGAGACCACTTCAAGCGGCACCACTACATCGCTTTCGATCTGAACCACCCGGCAGCCGGCGTTTCGGGCGACTTTGTTGCGCCACTGTCTTTGATGCCGGAGGTAACCGCGATCGCACACGATCAGGGAAGCCCTTCGGCCGGCTGAAAGTGCGACATCAGCGGGATTGCCTTTTTGAACGACCATTTTGATGCCGCGCTTGGCAAGAGCAGCCTGGGTTTCCTGAAGCCCCTCCAGCATGAAGGTGTAGTGGCGCAAATTGGCTTCTGGGTAGTCGTCCATTAGCCCGAAAAGAACGACAACGCCCTGTCCCATTTTATTGGCCTGTTGAACCGCATATTCCAGGGCATGGTTGTATTCGCCCCGCTGGGACTGCTGCATCCAATAGAGCACATAGGCACCCTGGCGGAGATTAAGGTCGTTTAGGATTTGAATACGTGAGTTGTGAATGTCTTTAAGATTCATAGGGTCGGCATTGATTGCCCCGGGATTGTTTAGAAGTGGTTTGAAAATCACATCTACTTTTTTGATGCCGCATCGAGTTTCTTTTGCAGTTTCAACCAGTCGTTAAGCTCCAGCAGCGTTTTCGATAGATGATAGCGGCCGTCGGCAAATACGCCGTAATCGCCCCCGCCGCCCATGGCTGATGCAAAACGGATTGTATTGGCGTAAAACAACCAGCTTTCGCTCCACTTTCTTTCGATAGCTTCATTGTAAGGGCTGTCCTTTGGGTCGGCAAAGCCGTCCTGCCAGATACTTTCCATGATCCGGGTAGCAGCCAGCGTATTGGCATTGGTCTCTGTAATGGTGTTTTCAAAGCGTTTCCAGTGGCCGTTGACCCAGGAAGCATCATGGCAATTCAAACAGGCGGCCTGCATCGCCTGCCTGCGGGTGTTCTGTTCTTTTTCATCGATCAAAAATTTTGTGGCCAAGCCGCCCGCAAAATCGGTCGGCAGCGGCAATCCATCTTTGTTGCGGATAATGCTGGTATTCGGCTCGGCAGGATGCGGATGAGCATAGAGCAACCCCAGTATGCGCCACGGCAGTCGATTATTAATCTGATGGGTCCTTTCAACCACAACCTCCTCATCGGCGTTGGCCAGCAAGCTGACATGACAGGTAGCGCAGGTGGGGGCCGTAAAATCTTTACCGATCGTCCACGGCACGGCTTTAAAATCCCAGGAGGAATGCTGAGTCGCAAAGATATTGCCGTGTTTGCTGGCGGCATAGACTTTGAAGGCGGGCACATCGGGACCCACATGGCACTCTTTGCAGGTGTATGGCTTACGGGCCATTTCGATCGAAAAAGCATGACGGGTATGGCAGGCCGAACAGGCGCCCATACTGCCGTCCAGATTAATGCGACCGACGCCCTGATTGGGCCAGCCTTTGATGATCGGAAATTCCAACTCACCGGCGGCTTCGGTATCCCGGGTTTCATACCCGCTGAGCTCGAGTTTTGTGCCGTGGCAGTAATAGCAGGCTTCGGCCTTGGTGGCATCATTGGCCGGCGCTATTTTTAATTCTCCATTCTGGTATTTTGCTGATGCCAAAATGCTATGCTCATACTTTTGATGGAGTTTATTATCGGCTAGATTGCCATAGGCATGGGCCATGATATTTTTGGAATATTGCTGTCTTTCGGTCGCATGACACGTTTGGCAGTCATCGGGGCTGACCACCACATGAATGTTATAGCCGTTGTGATCAAATGTATCCGTATGCGCTTTGGCCCGCAGGGTGTGGCATTCGGCACAACCGACAACGACGTTCTGCAAACCTTCAGGAACCGATTTGCTGGAAACTTTGCGGGCAACGCCTTCCACCGCCATGGCCTTTTGAGGGGTGACCACCGCGTGACGGCTTTTTTGCCAGTCATTGACAATACCCGGATGAATTGAAGTATGGCAATCGACACATTCAGCCGTTTGCTCACTGATCGCAACCTCCTCCGCCAGCGTGGTTCCCGCAGCAAAAAAACCAACCAAAATCAAAATTATCATGGTTCCAGTTTTCATATTCAGCTCCCCTAAATTGCGTTAGAATCGTGATTCCTTTTTTAGCGTATTGGTCCCGATCGCACAATAAAAATTATGCAAACAGAGAAGTTAACAATCCGGGGGGATGGAATAAAATCAATTGCGGATTGGAATATCAGATATGCAGATCCTCTTTTTCCAGTTCTTTGACCCGCTTGCGCGCCCAGCGCAGCATCTGATCCGTTTGATCCGTTTTGGTTTTAAACGTGATCAGACGCGGCTTTTCCGGATCCCCG
>Ga0209536_100001686_pt1 | contig 36197 bp, 29 predicted proteins | sample DeeMarSeWOR28_12_FD_187461 | JGI IMG/M metagenome (GOLD analysis project Ga0209536, IMG submission 187461) | Marine sediment microbial communities from White Oak River estuary, North Carolina - WOR-2-8_12 (SPAdes) (version 2) | ecosystem: Environmental > Aquatic > Marine > Intertidal zone >...
TAGGTGCTGACAAAGTCCACGTCCGCCGCTTCGGCGCCGGCGGGCGCCTTGCCTTTGAACTGGCTCATGTACAAGGCGTAGTAGAAGCCCTTGGCAGCCATCAGCTCGTCGTGCGGCGCGTACTCGACGATCTCGCCGCCGTTGAGGACCATGATCTTGGCCGAGTCACGGATGGTGGCCAGCCGGTGGGCGATGGAGAAACTGGTCTTGCCCGCCATCAGCTTTTGCAGCCCCCCCTGGATCAGCTTCTCGGTACGGGTGTCCACATTGCTGGTGGCTTCGTCCAGGATCATGAGCTTGGGCTGGGCCACCATGGCGCGGGCGATGGTGATCATCTGCCGCTGGCCCTGGCTCAGGTTGGCGCCACGCTCGGTCAGCATGGTGTCATAGCCCTGGGGCAGGTTCATGATGAACTCGTGGGCATTGGCCTCCTTGGCTGCCTCGATGCATTCCTCGTCCGTGGCCCCCTCACGGGCATATTTCAAGTTGTTCATCACCGTGTCGGTGAACAGGAACGCCTCCTGCAATACCACGCCGACCTGCTTGCGCAGGCTCTCCTGCGTCAGTTTGCTCAGGTCCTGGCCATCGATCAGGATAGTGCCGCTGTCGATGTCGTAGTAGCGGGTCAGGATGTTGATGAGCGTGCTCTTGCCCGCGCCCGTCGGGCCGCAGATGCCGATGGCCTCACCCGGCTGGACCTCAAAGGTGTTGTGGCGCAGGATCTTGCGCCCCGGCACGTAGCTGAAATCGACGTCCGTGCACTGGATATGGCCGCCTTTAAACTCGTAATCGGTCGCGTCCGGGGCATCCTTGACGGTCGGTTCCTCGTCGATGATGCTGAACACGCGCCGGCCGCCGGCCACCCCGTTCAGCGCGGTGCTGATCAGGTTGGATATGGCGGACACCGGTTTGGCCAGCAGCCCCACGTAGCCGGAGAAGGCAATCACCGTGCCCAGCTCCAACCGTCCCTCGATGACCATGAGCCCACCCACCACCAGGACAATCACAATCTGCATATACGTCAAGGCCTGGGTCAGCGGATACTGGAGCAGCGACGCAAAGAATGCCTTGCTTCCGGACTCATATGCCTGGGCGGCCAGTTCTACGTTCCTGTCGTCGGCCCACTCCTGCCGCCGGTTGCTGATGATCACCTTGTTGCCGGACAGGGTCTCTTCCTGGAAGCCGCTCAGATCGCTCAGATCCTCCTGCAGCTTGGCGAAGGCCGGGGACGAGATCTTGTTGGCCACATTCATCACGACCAGCATCACGGGCACGACCAGAATGGCCACGATCGTCAGCCGCCAATCGATGAACAGCATCACCAGGAAAGTCAGCACGATCTGGATCAGAGCCCTCAGGATGTCGGTGACGGCGCTCTCGTAGAACAACGAAATCACCTCGGAATCGTTGGTCAGGCGGCTCATCAACTCGCCACGGCCCTGGCGGTCAAAGAACGTCAGAGACAGGGTCTGCATATGCGAGAACATGTGCACTTGCAGTTTGTAGGATGCCCGGGTGGCCAGGTCACCCCACATGCGGTCGGCAAAGAAACTGATCCCCAGGTACAGAGCCCCGGCGATGGCTGCCAATACCACCCATCGGTTCAGCTCCTCTAAGGAACCGCCAGGAAGGCTAATAACGTTGATCGCCTGCCCGGTCAGGCCCGGCAGCACCGACAGGCCCATCAAGGCCACGACCCGCAGTAGCATGGCAGTGATGAACTTGGATCGAACGTCTTCTCCCGTCATATAGCTCAGCAGCCTGCGCACAATCTGCCCGGTATCGTCTGGCTTGTGGATGGCTTTCTCCGGGCGCGTTTCAACCCACTCCTTTGATTTCGCGGTCGCTGTGGTTGCCGTCATCATGCCACCTCCAGATCCAGTCCGGCGGTCACCCCTTTGCCGAGCTGCGATTCATAGATCTCCTGGTAGAGAGGGCTGCTCTGGAGCAGTTCCTCGTGGCTGCCCTCGGCGACGATCTCGCCGTTCTCCAGGAGGTAGATCCTGTCCAGGTCGATCACCGCGCTGATGCGCTGGGCGACGTACAGCGTGGTGACGTTGTTGGTGAATTTGGGGATGGCTGCCTGAACCCGCCCTTCGGTGGACGCGTCCAGCGCGCTGGTGCTGTCGTCCAGGATGAGCACCTTCGGCTCCGAGGTCAGGCTGCGGTTGATGGACAGCCGCTGTCGCTGGCCCCCAGAGAAGTTGTAGCCACGCTGAGACACCGGCGCCTCCCACCTTTCGGGGAGATTCATTACAAACCCGTACGAGTCCGCGGCCTTGGCGGCATCGAACATCACATCGTCATCGGCATCAGGATATCCAAACTTCAGGTTGAAACGCACATCTCCCTGAAAGAGCACCGCTTCCTGCAGGGCGATGCCTACGACCTCGCGCAGGTTATCCTGGGGAACCTCGCGTACGTCTATGCCGTCGATGGTGATGCGGCCCTCGATCACGTCGTAGAAGCGCGGGATGAGGTTGATCAGGGCCGACTTGCCGGCGCCGGTCGCCCCCAGGAAGCCCACCTGCTGCCCCGGTTCGATGGTCAGGTTGATGTTCTTGAGGGCGGGCGGATCCAGCTCGCCGTCGGGCCGCCGGAAGGCGAACGAGACGTTCTCAAAGACGACGCGCCCCTGCACCTTTTCCGGATCCAGCGGCTGGGCGTCCTCCCTATCCTGCACGAGCCCCTCGTCGTCGTAGACCTTCAGGATCCGTTCAGCCGACGCGTCGCCGCGCATCAGGAAGGGGAGCACCACCGCCATCATGGCCAGAGGGGCAACGGTGAGGGCCAGATATTGGGTGAAGGCCACCAGTGTGCCCACATCCAGGCCTGTGCCGGCCAGAATCTGCCGCCCACCCACTGCAAGCGCCAGGGCGATGGCCAGCTGGGCGATGCCCGTCATCGCCGGGGTGAGAAAGGCGACGCGGAAGGCGGCAGCGTAGGCCGGCTGGCGCAGGGCGTCGGCCCGCTTTTCGAACCGGCTGACTTCATAATCCTCCCGCACAAAGGCCTTCACCACCCGCACCCCGGCCAGGTTCTCCTGCATCGTGTTGTTCAAGCCGTCGAGGCGGCGTTGGCGTTCGTCGTAGGCTTTGAAGATCTGGAAAACCAGGAATATCAACAGGCTCAGCAGTACGACCGTCATCAGCACCAGGATCCAGACCAGGCTGGGCGCCCTCATGATGGTCAGCACAAAGGTCACCAGCAGCATAAAGGGCGCGTAGAGCGTCAGCATGGTGGTGTACAGCATGGCATTCTGAATATTGATCACGTCGGCGTTCAGCCGCACCATCAGGGCGCTGGTGGGGAAGCGGTCAAAGTTGGCAAAGGAGAAGGTCTGGATCTTGCGGTACAGGAGGGTGCGGACCATATAACCCGACCCCTGAGCGAAAAAGACCGAGATGTAGGCTGCCCCGGCCAGGCACAGGCCCGAAACGAGGGCCAGCAGAAACATGGTCATGCCGGTGTTCAGGACCACTTCCATGTCGCCCGCCGTAATGCCCTGGTTAACCAGCTTGGCGTTAAGCGACGCAAAGGCGATGGTCGTGATGGCCGATATCAGCACCAGCAGCTGTGAAAGCAGCAGCCGGCCCCGATATCGCTTGTAGATGAAAAAGATACGTCTCATGGATTTGATCATTCTGTGCGGCCTCCTTTTCTCTATGGACCTGACAGGTTTTCAACGGTCCCCTTCTTTGACCCACTGCCAGGCATCCTCCAAGCTATCAAGGTCAAAGAAGCGCTCGTCGGTGCGGCGCGTGAAGGGATCCATGATCTTGACCATCCACTCCTGCCACTTTTTGTCGCCGACAAAAGCAGCCTTTTCTACCTGGCGATACTGGTGGGTCCCGAGTTTGAAATCGGCTTTGGCGGCGTCCAGGCCAGCCCAGCCTTCGAAATCGCCCATCACGACCACCAGGTTGATTTCTCCATACGCGCTGATGGCTTCATCCAGTTTGGGTAAGAAAACATCATAGTCTTCTGCGGTCACTTTGCCGCTCACCTTGAAACCAATGCACGTTTCTGAACTTTGGGGTAGGATTTCGATCATTGTTCAGTCACCTAAGGTCGCCACCATAATGGCCTTGATGGTATGCATGCGGTTCTCGGCCTGGTCGAAGACGATCGAGTTGGGTGACTCAAACACTTCTTCGGTGACCTCCAACCCATCCATGCCAGTCTTTTGGTACACCTCCTCGCCGACCTTGGTTTCACGGTTATGAAAGGCGGGCAGGCAATGCATGAACTTGACGTTGGGGTTGCCGGTCAAGGCGAGCATAGCGGCATTGACCTGGTAGGGCTTGAGCAGCCTGACGCGCTCATCCCAGACTTCGGCCGGTTCACCCATCGAAACCCACACATCGGTATGGATGAAGTCCACGCCTTTCACCGCCGTGGCGACATCATCCGTGATGGTCAGGCGCGCGCCGTACTTTTCGGCCAGTTCGCGGGCTTGTGCGACCAATGCTTCATCCGGCGCCAGTGCCTTGGGGCTGCAGATACGCACATCCATGCCCAGCAAGCAGCCGACGATCATTAGAGAGTTGCCCATGTTGTTACGAGCGTCACCGGTATAGCAGTAGGAAATCTGCCCCAGGGGTTTGTCGCTGTGTTCCATCATGGTGAGCACATCGGCCAACATCTGGGTGGGGTGGAATTCATCCGTCAGGCCGTTCCAGACCGGAACCCCGGCGTATTGGCCCAGGATTTCGACCGTTTCCTGGGCGAAGCCGCGATACTCGATGCCGTCGAACATGCGGCCCAGCACCCGGGCGGTATCCTTCATCGACTCCTTGTGGCCGATCTGCGAGCCGCTGGGTCCCAGGTAGGTGACGTGGGCACCCTGGTCATAGGCGGCTACTTCGAAGGCACAGCGCGTTCGGGTTGATGTTTTCTCGAAGATCAGAGCAATGTTCTTCCCCTTCAAACGCGGCTGCTCGTAACCGCCGTATTTGGCGGCCTTCAAATCGGCCGAAAGTTTGAGCAGGTGAACGAACTCTTCTTGGGTGAAATCCAGCTCTTTCAAGAAGTTGCGATTGCGCAAGTTGAAAGCCATTGTTTGTCTCCTTTGTTTGTGAATATGGGGTTTAGAACAACACACCGATGCTCAAAACCAGCCCATACAACACCAAAAGTATGATCAAGATAGGCAACACGAACTTCTGCCACAGGACAGAATACCTCTCGCCGTCACTCGAAGTCGTAGTCGAGCGTGAAAGGGTAGCTCTCCGCGTGCCCGGCAGCAAAGTCACCCTCGCCGCGCAGCCCGCGCAGGTCCCCGGTTCCAGAGCCCGGCACCACGGACAAGGCCGCCTTTGCCACGCCGCTCTCGAAGGTCCCAACGTGCTGGAGCACGAAGCTGCCCGATCGCTCGCCGACGCGGCCGACGATGCGCTCCAGGCCAACAAAGCTGGCGCTCCCGTCGTCGCGGTAGACCATCAAGTACTCCAGTGTCCCCTCGCCCTGGATGTCCCCCTTGAAGGATTTGGTGATGCTGGCGCGGGTGAGCTTGGCCCCCCCTTCCGTCTCGTGGTAAGGCTTCTCATCCCAGCTTGTCACCTGGAACGTCGCCGTCGCGTGTGTGGTCATGTCCCTCGTTTCCTTTCGCCAGAATGTTCGTAAACTACCAACTCAGAACCGGGTAGACGGATTCGGCGAACGCTAAGAGGCCCACCGACCTTGGCCCACAGGGATGAACCGGGGTTGGCAGGCGTTTTTCGGGTCACATAAGACAGGCTGATTGACAACACTGATCGAAGGCTGAGGCGGATCACGGGAGGCGCTGGAGCGTCTTGATGACAGCCTCGCACAAGCTAGGAGCTAGCCAGATGTCAGGGCGGCCTTTCAAGGCTTCAACAAAATCGACCGCCTGACCCGAGGAAATCATCTGGCTTTGGGTGGCCGTAACAATCACGCCCAAAGTGCCCTTGACATTCGTTGAAAGACTGGAGGACGTCAGATTACGTTGTGCAATCTGGCGGGCGCGAAGATCATCCATCAATAGCCACTCCGCCTCAAGCTCAATGGCCAGTCGAATGCTCTCATCCTCACCCGCGTGGAGCAAGGCCGGGTGAGGCAGTGATTCCAGCGCCGGCGCATGGACGGTTAACACACCCTGTTGATATGCTGCATCCAGTGCCTCCGCATCGCCTGCACTCATGGCCAGGCCTGCCGTCACGACTTCAGTGTAAACGGCGGGCCCTGTGACTATTGGCCGGTACAATTCGCGCAGCAGATGCAACGCTTGAATTTTGGCCAGAGCGATCAGAGGACCGGCGTCAGCAACAACCGTCATAGCTCAGCGGCTTGGTCAATGGATAGTTCGTCTGATAACCAGGCGGGGTCAACTTCTGGTGTCAGGCCATAGGCATAGGCCAGGGGAATTATCTGCCGAATAGACACGCCAGCGCGCTGGGCTACGTAAGCCAGGGTACCTTCACCTCGGCGATAGGCTTCGAGCGCCTGGCGCACGCGCCACTGCTGCAAGCCAATAGTCAACACTTCCGTCCGTGTCGCCGGATCCGACGGCAACTCCTGGGCAAGCTCCGGCGATAGAGGGATAGTAACATAAGTTGGTGAGGTGGCCATGTTTCGCTCCTTGCTTCCAGCTTTGCCTGACGAGTATAGCACAGGGACCAAGCCCCGGCAAAGCCATACAAACTGGGTTGAACAGCCCCTAACGCCACACTCTGGGGTAGCCGTGCATGACGGGCTTGACGCGAGGGTCACACTCCTATGGTCCACCAGTCACGTCGCTGCGACACGACTGTCGGAACTCTAACACGAGCGTACTTCCCGTAGAAAAGCCCGAGCCGTCCCAGACCGCCTGGGCTTTTCTGAGTCGATCGAATTATAGAAGAACCTTCAGGCGCTCCCGGTCAACGTTCCCCCCGCTCAGCACGCAGACCACGGCGCCCCCCGGCGGGGGGCTTACTTTGGCTGACAGCATAGCGGCCAGGCTAGCGGCGGCGGCCGGCTCGGCGACCACCTTGCAGCGCTCCAGGATCAAGCCCATGGCCTCCACGATCTGCTGGTCCGAGACAATCACCATGTCATCGACGTATCGCTGGACGTGGGCGAGGGTGTGCTGACCGGCGAAGGGGGCCGCCAGGCCGTCGGCAATCGTGTCCACCCGGTCCAGATGCACCGGCTCACCACGCCGCAGACTCTGGCTCATGGCCGACGCCCCTTCCGGCTCAACCCCGATGACCTTGACTCCCGGTTTCTCCGCCTTGAGGGCCGTCGCGATCCCCGAGATCAGCCCGCCCCCACCCACGCCGACGATCACAGCGTCCACCTGTGGCACGTCTTCCAGAATCTCCAGCCCAAGCGTGCCCTGACCGGCGATGATCATGGGATCGTCAAAGGGGTGCACCAAGGTCAAGCCACGCTCCTTCTGGATCGCCAGACAGGTCTTCAGCAAGTCGCCTTCCGTCAGAACCACCTCGCCGCCGTAGCCCCGGGTCGCCTCGATTTTGCTGCGCAGGCTGGCCGCCGGCATGACGACCGTGGAAGAGATACCCGAGGCCGTCGCCGCCCACGCCAGGGCCTGGGCGTGGTTACCGGCCGAAAGGGTGATCACCCCCTGCTGCGCCTCCTCCGGGCGCAGATGGTGCAGCTTGTTCAGGACGCCGCGGGGCTTGAAGGAGCCCGTCTTCTGGAAAAGCTCCAGCTTGAAGTAGAGCCGGACTCCCAGCTGCTGGCCCAGGTAGGACGAACCCACCAGCGGGGTGCGATGCACCCGGCCCGCGATGACCTCTCGCGCATAAAGGATGTCGTCCTTTCCGATCAGGTTTTTCCCGGAAGCCATGGGCAGACGCCCCCTCGATTCTTGCTTAACGAAGCTGGACCTACGCAAAATGGTGAGGTGGAACGCCATTTCTGGAGCATTGTCATCCTGCCTGCACCTGTGCCGCACCACAGGTGCGGCCAGCACGGCCGGGCGACGCAAGGGTCGCTATGCTCCCTGGCCCGCTGCCAGCCTGCCCTGATGGCAGTCCAGGGGGGACGGGCAGGGTGACATGATTACGCCGTTGATGGTGTTCAAAGTATGCCTGACCATTACACTTTCAGCGAATTTTGGTCCTTATCACTTTGACCACGATGCCCGAGGCGGTGGGATCAATGCAGCGGACGAACTCGGTGGTGAGCCCCTCAGGATCGATGACCTTCTGGTAGGGGGTGCCCGGGTATTCCCAGGGCAAAGTGCCTCCGAACCTGAGCGCCTGGATAACTCCATGCATGCTGTCCAATAGCCAGGGACACAATCTGCCAGCATCTTCGGGATAGACAAAGCGCTGCCCAACCTGATAGCTATGTTGGCCATCTCCGCGATACATCCACGCGCATATGCCTTCCTTGGCCAGGTCCGGGTAGATGACCGTGTCACCCTCTTTACGAAGCTGGCCACCCTTGCCCTCGTATATCTCAATCTCGATCCTGTACATCCTCTCCTCCAGAGACGCTCGATTACTATCCCCAACCAGCAACAGTCAGGCACCAACCTGTTGCCCAAAAAGCTTAGTGCTGATCAGAGGAGGAACAAGGCCAGCGGGGATTGCCACGCCCATTATACTACCTTTCCCCCCGCTTTCAAGAAGAACAAATAGAAACACTCGGGCGGGAATTAACCCGCCCGAGTGTCCTATCAAGCTTCGCTATCGCAGATGGCCAGACGTTACCGGCGCAATGGCTTGGTTGCCGACATCATTAGGGGGTCTGGAAGACCAGCCGCCCTTCAATCGCCGGTGAGACCGTACCCATGGCAGCGATGTAGTCGATGACCGAATCGCGCACGTAGAACTGCGTGTCGGCCACGATCTGATCCAGCGGCCACAGGGTCACACCCGCATCGTTGAAGTTGCAGGAACCGGCGGCCAGGTAGTTGACGCTGGAAACGTTGTAGTACGTGGCTGCGTCGGCAAAGTCGACAGGAACGCCATCGATGGTCAGCGACACCACGTTGTTCCCATCCGGTGGTGTACCGGGGCCGGGATCATTGTAGGTGATCACGTTGCCTGCGTCAGTGGTCAGCATGCAGGTGGTGTAGTGCGAGTAGCCGCCGTAGTCTGGGTCGTACTTGTAGTACCAGTAGTTGCGGTAGCCGCGCTCCAGTACTTCCTTGATCTGCGGGCCGTTCATGCTCAAGACCAGCAGCGAGTTCTCGTAGGGCATCAAGCTGTACATGTCGTTTACGGTCAGCGTGACCGGGCTTGCTGGCGTTGCTCCCTCCGCCACCAACCGGTTGCTCATGGCACCAGACAGATGCAGGTCGACGTCGATTCCGTTCTGGTTCAGCTCGAAGACAGCCGAATCAGCCTGCAGGTTGGCGCCATTGGTCTCCTGGGTGTAAGCTTCCAGCGCGTCGATCGGAGCGGTGGTCTGCCCGATCTCGGTGCCCGTGTAGGCATCCAGTTCGTCTAAAAATGGCTGCAGGTAGGCCTCCATTTCGCCATCCACAGGCACTTCTCCTGCCGGCAACAGGTACCCCTCTCGCAGCACAACTTCACCGTCGATCCAGCCCACGTTGACCTTGCCTAGATTGATCGCATACCTGCCCGTCTGAGCGATTAAGGTCCCTTCCGGATTGACATCCGAGCTGATCACGACCGCTGGGTCCAAGAAGGTATGGCTGTGCCCACCCATGATCACGTCGATGCCGGCCACGCCCTCCGCCAGGAGTACGTCACTGTCGATCTCGTCACCATAGGGCGAATAGCCCATATGGGTCAGGCCGACCAGCAAGTCCGGATTCTCGGCGGCGATGATCTCCGGCACGGCCGCAAAGCCGGTATCCAGGCCGGAGTAGAAGGTCAGCCCGGGGATGTTGGTGGGCAGCTCGTAGCGGTACACACGCGGGTTGGTCAGGCCAAAGACGGTAACCTTGAGCCCGTTCACATCCAGGTTGATGTAATCCTGGACCTCCTCGTTGATGAAGCCATAGCTGCCATCATCGTCCAGGTTGATCGTGCCCAGGATGGGGGCATCCAACTGCCCGAGCATGCTGGCGAAGGTCGCCGGCCCGAAGTTGAACTCGTGGTTGCCGATAGTGAAAGCGTCATAGTCCAGCAGGTTCATACCGCCAGCGATGGGGTTGGGTGTGGCATTGCGGAAGTACTGGGCGAAGGCGTTGCCCTGGAAGGTGTCGCCGGCGTCCAGTAGCAGCACGTTGGGGTTCTTATCCCGCTCAGCCTTGATGTGCGATGCCAGGAAGGCAAAGCCCTCGGCGGTGTCGCGGTAGTAGGTTTCAGGCCAGGTTCCGTGGGTGTCGTTGGTGTGCAGCATGGTGACCACCTCATCCAGCCGGATGATGCGCCCCATTGGTACGTCTTCGGCGTCGATCACCTCGAGCATGCCGATGTATTCGACGAAGCCCTGCTGCATATCATAGTAGGTATCCCAGCGGTTGGTGCCGTTGGCGAAGGTGGTCCAGCCATCCTGGCCGCCAGCCAGGAAGTTGTTGGTCACCACGCGATAGACCTCATCACGAACTAGCGGCTCTCCGTCCACGGTCACGCCGTAGGCCCCCCAGGCTGTGGGAGTGTCGCAGCCGCAGTCGTTGTACCAGTACCAACTGGCGCCCGAGGTCTGCAGGATGCCTTTGTACAGATTGGCGGACTGGTCCAACAAAGTCTGGATCTGCGCCCCGGTCAGGTCCATCAGGTACAGCGTGTTGCCGAAGGGCAGCACGTCGAAGGTCTGGCCCCAGGTGACCGTGTAAGGCAGCGGGGCGCCATCCGGGATGAGGATGTCGGCGCGCAAACCGCCGGGGTTGGTGAAGGCGATGTCTACTGAATCGTTCACTTCGCCGTCATCATAGGCGTCGGCCTTCCAGAGCATGGAGTCGGTGACGATGTCGCCCATGCTGGATTCGTTGTTGTAATCCCGCACCAGGCTGATGTTTGTGGCACCCACTGGCTGGTTGACGATGGGGGCGACGATCTCCGCCCAGTAGGCCACGCGCGCCGCCACTGCCAGATCTGTGTGAGCGAGTATCCTCTGGGCGTCCGCTGTGAGCGAGTCGGCCGCACCGGCATCGACTTGCTTCCCAGCTTGCGCTGCCAGCTCGTTGATGAAGGCCTCCAATTTGTTGTAGGCAGCATTGGCCTCGCCTCTACCCGCGTCTGCCTGGGCACCTTCCAGCTTCTGGAGCAGGCTGTTGTAGATGCCCTTGTTGGCGATCTTGCCCTCTGCATAGAAGGTTTCCAGGTTGGCGATAAGACTCTCGAGGGTAGGGATCGGAGGTTCGGACTGGATGGTAATCAGTTCGTAGCTGTCTAGCGACAGGTGCTTGGCAGCTTTATCGATGGACACCTCCACATGTCCCAGCCAGCGCCCGTAGTAGCCGGCGGACACGATGGCGGTGTCGCCCACGTAAACCGGTGTATCCAACCTCTGGTGCTGGTGGCCGCCGATCATCAGGTCCACCGGTTTCCCGGCGTCGATCAGTTCTTGGGCGACAGTGACCAACCCCTTATACGGGCCACTGTCGTCGGTGCCCATGTGGACGACCACGACCAGCGCGTCGGCCTGGGCCAGAACCTCGTCATAGTAGTGCAGAATGGTCTCGGTCAGATCTTTGAAGACCAGCCCTTCGGTGGTGCCGATCAGGGTGACCTCCGGCGTTTCCTCGCCCGCCAGGCCGAGCACGCCCAGCTTGACTGTGTCCTTACCCTTGCCCAGCTCCAGGATCTCATAGGCCTGCGCCCAGGGCGGCAGGTCCCAGTCTGTCCCTTCCAGGACCACGTTGGCCCCCAGCCAGGGGAAGTTCGACTGGGCCACGCGCGCGGCAAGTTCCTCCTGGCCCTTATCGAACTCGTGGTTGCCAAAGGCCGCCAGGTCGTAGCCCATCAAGTTGTAGACGTCGATGGTGCTCTCGCCCATTAGAAGCTGGGAGATGGCCGGCGCGGCGAAATACACGTCGCCGGCGTCCAGCAGCGCCACGTTCTCCTCGCCAACATCAGCACGAATCTCATTTACCTTGCCCGCTATGTAGGCCGAGCCACCACGTCCGCTGGAGTCCGGCTCCAGCCGGCCGTGGAAATCGTTGGTGTGCAGTAAGGTGACTTGGATGCCCCCACCTCCCTGACCAAACACCGAGGTGGGAACGATCATGGCTAGAATAACGACCAGGATCGTAAGTCTAACTATCTTCGTTGACATGTTTGACCTCCTATATTGTGGTTGTTGTCTCTTGTGTGAAATCAATCGATTGCCTCTACGTAAATCTTGTTATTTGGCAACCCTCCTTTCGATACTCCCCCTGATAGGTGTTGTTGGCAGTAAATCACCGCGGAGACGCTGAGAGCGCAGAGTTTTCTTAAGAGTTCTCGGCCTCCGCGTCTCCCTGGCCTTCCGCAGGACAGGCTGCGGTGTAAAGACAGGTTGTCATTCTAAAGATGTATCATTGCTCGTGAAGAGATTGACTGGCAATGTGATAGGTGTCACCTCCTTGTGCTGCTGGCCAGCGCAAGCATCTCTTGCGGACACTACCAGCGTGGCTGCCTTGCCCCAGGCTCCGGCTTGATGACCTTATATCCACCCTCTGCCTCCTCGCAGATCATCACGTTGGCACTCATTCCGGAGTTGGGGTGTCGAACGGGGACAAAGTGGATGGAAGAAAGCGAAAAAAACGCCCAAGGCTCACAGGTAATGAGCAAGGGCTATGGCAATACTCCCACCAGACCTACCTCCTGACCGCTATGCGTGAGTCTGGCACGGTGCGTTTCAACTGCATTGGCTACCCATTTATTATACCACAAATTGGCGGCAGAAACCAGAAAAATTCATTAGAAATCGGTTAGAATCCGGTTAATAATTCTTGAGTCAGCTTTGGGGAAGCAACTCGTTTTCAAATGAACCATACTTCAAAAAAGGTGCTTAACGAGTTCGTCGACCTGCTCTCTGAGATGTTCTTCCCCGTCGGCTTCGTTGTTCACCACTACGATAGGGATGTCTTGATCCTGCATATACTGGACGAATGCGTCCCGGTCGTCGTGAAGATAGATCCTCTCCATCTCTGCCCTGGGAACCAGGTGATCGTCTCCATTTGCGGCGATGGCCGCCCCATGTCTGGCCACGTTTCTCGCCCAGCAGATTTCGAAGCCGACCTCCATGTAGATCACGATGCATTGATCAAGGATGCTTCTGTCGAAATTCTGCAGTGCTTCAACGTAATTCGAGCGCGCGAACTCGATAAAAATCATATGATCGGGTTTATCGATTTTGAGCACGTCCGAAGCGACTTCCTTCAGAATGACGTTAAAGAGATCGTCGCTGGTGAGGCGGGGTTCCCCTTTATCGGTACGCCTGGTATAGAGCCTGTCTTTGCCTTCTTTCTCGAGGGCATCGTCCCTCAGCAATGCTGCCCAGAGTTTCGGGAAATCGTCGACGCGTTCAAACGTCTTAGCCTGACCGCTTTCCAGGATTCGCCCTTCGAGTTCACGGTAGAGTGCGGATTTTCCACATCCCGGTCTTCCCAACAAGAAGACATACTTGTACTTCATGGTTGCTTCACCTGATGCAACTCGCGTAGCTTGGGTTGAACCCAAAGGGTGAAACCCAACAGCCCTACGTGACGTCGGGTCGCGACCCAACCTACGTGCTGTCTGATTTTCGTATCAGACCGATCGACCGGTCCAGGGTCCGACACCGCCGATGCGCTCGACCTGGATGCGCGTGATGTAGCCGGGCGGCGGATCGTCCATCTGGGGGAATTTGACGCCCGGGCCGATGTACACGTGGGCCAGCCTTTGCAGCAACTCGGGTGCACCCCCCTCTTCGATGCGCGCCTGACCGTAGACCACCAGGTACTCGGTCAGCCCCATGTCGCTCTTGGTGTCGCACTCAAAGGTTACGGCCACGCGCCCATCCCCCCGGATGTTGCGCACCTTCTTGCTCTCAAACAGATGGGCCGCGACGATGTCGTCCCCGTCCAGACCGACCCACACGATGGTGACTTGTGGGCTGCCGTCCGGATTAAGCGTGACCAGGTGGGCGTGCGCCCCGGACTCAATCAGGTCGCGGGCGGAATCGGGTAGTTTCATGATCGTGGTCTCCTCAATTAGTGACATCTTGTCTCCTCAACGGCCCTGGGACAGCGTCCCGTTCGAGGACCGCCAGTCATGATCGGCCTACTGGTGCATTCCTAATCCATTGCCAGCTTGAGATCGATCTTTTCTTCGGTGCTTGGGTCCGTGCCATCGCCAAAGTCGAGGCGCACTTTTTCGATGCTGCCGGTGAACCAGAAGGGACGCTGGTGCTCGTACGCTTTGTTGACCGGGGTCAGGGCGTCCACGCCCACATCCAGGGTCTCGACACTGAAGCGGCCGCGCACCTGTTTCTCGATCTTGCCAGTGCCGACCGCTTGACGATTGATAAAGAGTGTCACGCTAGCCAGTCCGCCAGGCATGGCAGACTCGTTGACAAAGCGGCATTTGAGCTCCACCTTGCCTGCCGGGACATCCACGTCCGAGACCACCTCATAGCGCTCTGTTTAGTGCTTTGTCTACTCCACCAGCTCGAATTCGCCCGGCTGCCAGGTCTTGTCAAACCAGGCTTCCAGGGGACCATAAAGCCGGAGAATCGCAAACCAGCCTTTGCCAGAGACTGTTTGCGTCCAGTTCTTCTCGAAGCCCTGGGGCGGATTAGGGCCAAAATAAAGGTCTACCGAGCCGTCCTCGTTGTAGATCAGGTCATCGCGCTTGTTATTCTTGCTGGGATAGGGTTGGCTTGTCTGCAATTCCGAACGGGTCTGGGGATCGTAGACCACTACCGACCAGAAATCTTTGGCGGGAGGATCCACCGGGATATTTAGTCTGTAATTCTTGCTGCCGTCCAGGTGGTTGCCGTCTTTGTCTTTGGCATTACAGGCGTATTGTGAGCCCACGCCAACCATTTTGAGCGCCATGGCCGGCGTATTAACCGTCGCCAGGTAAAAGAATAATGTGCGGGCATCCAGGAAACGGCCGCCCACGCCACCGTCCACGAGCCAGCGATAATCACCACCGACAAAGCCAGTAAACCATGACTTGCCCTCATAAAAGTAGGTTTCCGGCTCACGTGACTCGAACGAAATCGCCCTGGCGGTGGCATTGCCCACGGCCACGGCATCGGTTAGGATCTCTTTCATACGCTCGTCTGGGGCAAAAGTCTTGCCTTTGACAATACCGATACTGGCAATCAGCCCGCGGATTTCCGGATCGAGCATCTCTACAGGCTCGCGCTGGATGACCCGGTTTAGCTCTGCATAGAACTCATAGTTGTTGGCATGGATGGTGTTGAAGTATTTTTTTGAGAAGCTGATGAACTCCATCTGCGGCGGGTTGTCTTTGTCCTTGAGGGGATAGATCTTGACGCCGGTCTTGAACATGGTATTAGCCGCATCCGGCTTACCATCCACCAGGAAACCACGCAGGATCACCCAGTTGATGTAGCTGGGGGACTTGGCCACAAAGTACCCTTCCGGCACCTCACCCTCATACTCCGGGGGCAGGAGCAGGTAAGCACCACCCCGGCCTCGGTCGGGGCCGGGCGCGCCCATGTCGATCACAAAACGGAAAAAGGCATCGTTGACTGTGCCGGGGCCGCAGCCGGCCGGGATTTCGACCACCGTGGGGCCATCCCGCTCCAGGTCGAGGAACCCCGAACAGTAGACAGTGTCCGTATTGCCGGTCAGGAAAAGCGAATTTGAATCCAGCAATTCATCCGCAATAAGCATCTGGTTGCTGTTCGTGACGCCCATCGTCTCGTGGCCTGCTCGCAGCCCTTCCAGCGAGGTCATGGGAATGCCGTTCAGGAAGACTTCCACGCCGCGCAGGAAATCCAGGTTATCGTAGACTATCTGCGCGGTCTCTGGGCTGGGGAAGCCGTCGAAAAACTCCAGCGTGCCGATGCGGGTTTTGACCTTGTCCGGGGTGGTGATGTTGCCAGGGATGGGTGTGTTGTAGTTTGGTGCTGCAGTGAATTCTTCTGACACGATACTTTCCTTCCTTTCTTGGTTTGATTTGTTCTCCCGGACTGGCGGTCCTTTGAGGACCGCCAGTCCTCACGTGGGATCATTCGACCTTCCAGCTGATCGGAGATTCTACTGCCACACGACGCTGATGGGCACCATCTCGGACTGCTCGACAAAATAGCCATTTTCATTCACGCCGAAGACGGCTTTCTCGGCCATCCAGACTTCACCCTGCTGAAAATCTTCAAACAGGTAGCTGCGGTCCGGGCAGCCATAGGGGGCAATGCGATCGTCAACGCCGAGCACCGTGCCGGTCATGAGGCCGCATACCTGGCCGTCGGCCAGTTCCACCAGCCAGGGCATCGACACTTGACCGAGATCGGGCGCGGGCAGCGGTTCGGTCAATTGCAGCACAAAACCAGTCTCACCGGTGGCCGGGTTTGCACCGCACACAACTGTGGGGGCGTCGTCTACGGCAAAGCAGGGGTCGTAAATCTGGTTGTCTACCATGCAGCGGTAGGCATCTTCCCGGCCCAGGCCGATGGCACTGGCGAAGCAGGAGCCGGTTTGGGTTTCGGCCGGGATGGTGGTGGGCTTGAAGGTGATGACCTGCGTGGGCTGGGCAGCCGTGGTGGCGGCTTCCACCGACTCGGCGGTGGAAGCCGGGTCAAAGAAGAGCGTGCCCAACGAGCCATCCTCGCCCTGATAGGTTACTGCCAGCTGTCCCGGAAAGTAGCTCCATTGGGTAGCACTTTGCAGGGCGGCCAAGTAAGACATTTCCTGGTTCATAATTTGCTCCGGGCAGGCCATTTGGGTGGGGACGACCGGGCCAACCATCAAATTCTGACCAGCATCGCTGCTTACCGAGGCGCTGTAGTTGTTGCAGCCCGCCGAGCCGCCGACCTGCCCATCGGCAAAGTCGGCGGTTACGGTGACCTCGGTGAGAGTCGGCTGGTCAAAATTCAGCCGTTCCAGCACCCAGCTGGTGCCCATCAAGTCATCCAGCGAGACGCTGCCCAGCTCTTCGGAACCGACTTCGACCAGCTTACCGTCTTGCAGGGCCAGGGTCTTTCGCACTTTCAGCGTGCCGCAGCATAACGGCTCGTCCGGCCCCGGCGTCACAACTTCCACCACGATCTGCCCGCTGCTAATCGCCATCGAGATGACCTGCGTGCGGTCACCCAGCAGCGCTGAGCCAGCATCTATCGGCTGGCCATCCTGGTTGAGCTGAGCTCCAACGTAGCTAAACACACCGCTGCCGCCGGAGTTTTCGACTAGCAGCGAGGCGGCATCGTCAACACCGTCGCCGCTCAGGTCGCCATAAACGCTGGTGTTGTCGATGAACTGAACGGTGGGCAGAGATGCACCGCCTTCCACAAAGGGTTCACCTTCGTAGACACCATCGGTCAGGGTTACCGGCTCATCATAGATGCTGCTGTAGGTGGCGTTTTTGAGCTGGTCTTGGGTAAGCCGGTCAGCACCGGTGGTAGTCGGGGGAGCAGCAGCTCCTGCAGCAGAGGCCGGGATCCAGATTTTCTGGCCTATCTCGATCACGTCCGGGTTGGTGATGACGGTGAAGCTGTCATCCTCGGCAGCCTTGGCGTTGGTTGCCTCCACAATGGCCGGGTAAGCCAGCGGGTCGCCGTACTCTTGTTGGGCAAGTTTGCTCAGCCAGTCACCGGCCTGAACCACGTACGCTTGGCCTTCCGGGGCCTGGGCGTAAGCCAGACTGAGGCTGAGCCCAAACAGTATGATGATGAGGGGATAGACTAGTCTTCGCATGTTTCCTCCGGGAATGGTGTTGAATAGATGCCACGCAGCAGGATGGTCATGCCGGTGAATGGTGTCTATTATACTTCGTTCGGCAAACGGGGAAAATCTGCCTCTATATTTCGGGATGTGCCATCATCAAAGATGATTGGCAAGAGGATCTGCTGGCTGAAGTGGGTAGGCGCTGCTGTCGCGGTACCTGCTCCCCCTAGGTCCGCGGGTCGAGCTCTGCGCGGATCATAGCCACCAGTTGGTGGGCTTGGGGTGTTTTGTCGGGGTGTCCGGCCTTCTCCAGAATGCTGGCGGATTCCTCTGCATAGGAGAGAGCTTCGCGAAAGCGACCTTGCTGTGCGAGGAGGTTGGCCATATTGAACGAGTCGAGCGCCAGACCGAGCATGTCGCCGACCTCACGGTCAATCGCCAGGGCCTGCTCGCAGTACTCCATCGCCCGCCCTGTATCATGGCGACTCATGTAGATGAATCCCAGGTTCGTCAGGCAGTCGCCCTGGCTGCGTCTATCGCCGACTTCGCGGAAGATCTCCAACGCCTGTTCGTGGTGCTCAAGGGCCCGCTGCATATCGCCCAGGTTGGAGTAGGTGGACCCCATGTTGTTCAGGGCAAACGCCTCTCCGCGCCGGTCACCCATCTCGCGGGCGATCTGCAGTGCCTGGTTGTAGTACTCAAAGGCACGACGTGCATGGCCCAGGTTGCGGTAGGCATTGGCCAGGTTATTGAGGCTGGCGATCTGGGCGTGGCGGTCACCGATTTCGGACTTGATTGCCAGGGACTGCTCTTGGCACTGGATCGCACGCCGATTATCGCCCAGGTCGGAATAGATACCTCCCAGGTTTGCCAGTGCGACGCTCTCCGCACGGCGATCACCATCCTTGCGGGCGATCTCAAGCACTTGCTCATAATACTGGATTGAACGACGCAGATCACCTAGCTGGTGGTAGACGCTGCCCATGTTGCCTAGGGCGGCCATTTCCCCTCGCCTGTCACCGATCTCGCGGGCAACTGTCAGTGCTTGCTCAAGGTACTCGATGGCCTGGCGCGGATTACCCAGTTGAAGGTAGTCACTTCCCAGGTTGTTCAGCGCAGAGCCATCTACAGATCGATCACCGGTCTCGCCCGCCATCGTCAGCGCTTCCTTGTGGAGATCGATGGCGCGCTGAGTGTCGCCCAGCCTGCGGTATGCCTCGCCCAGGTTGTTTGTGGCGGCGCCCACCAGCGCTTGGTCATCCCTGGTGTGTCCCGCCTTCAGTGCTAGCTCAAAACATGCTACTGCTGTATCCAGGTTACCTGCCTCATTGGACGCACAACCCATCGAGTTCAAGAACCAGCCTTCCAGCGGTTGCTCGGCCTCGGTCAGGGCATCCGTCGGTTCGGCCCCAGGAACCGGGTGGTTGGTCGTGCCCTCATAGGCGGCCGCTAGGGCTGTCTCCACTTCCTCCCAGCTCTGATAGCGTTCCCCTGGCTCCAATGCCAGGCAACGAGTGACCAGGTCGAGTATGACATCTGGCAGGCTGGCGGGCAGAGGGCGCACGTTTGCCGTACAGTGGTCGTTCTGCAGGTCCTGCGTGGTCGTGCCCGCTACCGGGTGCCGCCCGACCAGCATATTGTACAGTAGGCACCCCAGTGCGTAGACATCGGTCGCCATGCCCGCACTTTCGCCTCGCCACTGCTCGGGCGACATATACAGCGGCGTGCCCACGACGCCATTGATCAATTGCGTTCTCTCGACAGCGGCTTCCCCTGTCTCAAGAAACTCGGACAAGTCAACATCAACCACCCGCAGCACCCCGGCCAGCCCGAAATCGGTTAGGCGCAAGCGATTCACGTCCATCTGCGCCAGCCGGCCCCCGCCGACGAGCACACTCTCCGGCTTGAGATTGCAGTGGACGAAATCTGGCATCTTGTCGGCGACGTAGCGCATCCCGCGGGCGATTTGCAGCGCAAAGAGCAGCGCCTGCAAGCGAGGTAACGGTCGACCGGGATGCAACCACGAGAGCAGGGAAGTAGTGTCACGGTCCCTTTCTGAAACGACCGCCTGCAGCACCAGGTAGGCCTCGTCTGAGTTCTCAGGCTCGAACACCGCGTGGCAGCGCACAATGTGCGGGTGGGCACCCAAGCTCACCCAAGCCGCGCCGCTCTGCACGAAGTAGTTACGCGCTGCCCGACTCGGCATCAACTCCGGCCTCAAAGTTTTGAGCAGGACAGGGCATGATCTCTCACGATCGAGGCAGGTGTACTCAATGCTAACGTCACCGGGGACCGGGTAGCTGACGACCTCGAACTGGCCCAGCCGAGTTCCGGGGGGATGGACTTTCATCGCTTGATCTCCTTCCGCTTTCCGAGCCAGCTGCCTTCAAGGGTTTCGGCGTCCGCGGACGCCACAAGTGACTCGGCGCCTATTTCGGTGAGTTCAGGTAGTATATGCTCTTACAAGGGCTTCACCCGTCATGGGATCGAGCGTTCCAACGGCCCAAAGCCGCTGTTGATTGAGCCAAGCATAGGGTTCCGAAGAGGTGAATAGAGAGACGGCTGCTCTGAGCTGCGTCACCTTCTCACCTTCGATCTGAATGGAGACACCTTCCGATGCCATGGAAATGTTTGTACCATCTTCTGTTGTCACCCGGGCATGAAGGTGTAGTTGAAAGAGACCGTCAGCTCGAACATAGAGGTAGTCAGTCCCAGAGATCTTCCCACTCAGCTTGGGACCATGGAGGATCCCCTCGAAGGTTTGGTCGAACCGTGCACCTGCTAATGGGACAGCCACCCTTCTCGAGGACAAGGCCTGCATAGTCACGCCATAGTCCACAGTACCGGTGAAATGGATCTCTGCCTCATAAATCAGCTCGCTAGCGGTCGTTTTGGGTTGTTCCATGGTCCGTCCTTTCATCGGCTATCCTGATATGATCCCCCCTCGTCACTCCGTCGGTAAGGAGCGGATGAATTTGCCCACCAGATTATTGATCGCCCCTTCGTGCTTCCATGATTCGTCCCCGAACATATTGTGCAATGGATCCGCGGTGGTGACAATAATCATGTCGAGCTCATCCAGAGCGTATCATTGTCTTTGCGTGTAGTGTACATAATGTCTCCTTTGGTTCGGGTTCCACATCGCGGATCGCAGAGGGAGAGCCCAACACTCTTTCGGCTGGCTAACATAGACAGCTATTATCTTCGGCTATCCAGCTCCAGACCGCGGTGCCGGCCAGGATGAATAGGATCCAATCGATAGGCACTCGGTAGCGGGGCATGTATGCCACAACATAATAGATGAGAGGGTATGTGGCCAGAGGAATCAGAATTGCTGCTCGTTGTGGAATTGTAAGACTTGGAAAGGTTCGCCACGCACCCCAACAAGCCAAAATTGTGAGCGCAAAGACACCGGCCGCTGCCTTGGGTCTGTGCAAGGGTCCGGCCCACAAGTTTGCGAAACGTTGCACGGTCAACCAGATAAAATCGCCCGGATGTGTTCTGATCCATTCCAGGGCTTCACGCCCCGCCTGCCGCATGTATTCTATTTCACCCGCTTCCTGCAGCTTGCGCACTTCCGTGAAATGTACACGAGGATGGCGGTGTTCCTGCTGTGCATCCATCACTTCCATCGATGCAGCAGCGCCTTCGTGATTGCCCATGCGCAGCTCCAAGCCAAAATTGCTGCGGATAAAAAATAGGGCGTTGAAGGTGGTATAATTTCGCCAGCCCCATGGTATACAGGCAATCACAACGCCCAGAGCCAACACACTTAGAAAGGCCCACCTCCGATGGCTTCGGCACCACCACAATTCCAAGGCCATGCAGCCTAGCATTACGGGTAGAAGGGCAGGCTGCAAATGAAAAGCTGCGCCAACTGCCAGCCCAAGTAGAAACGAACCACGCCAGGAAATGCTATTCTTGGTCCATCGTCGCAGGAAAGCGACCAGCAATACACCCAAGACGATGCCGGTGGGGTATTCTCCGTGTCCTGGCCATTCCACAAGCAAGGCACCAGCAAGTCCACCTATGAATCCTGACTGCCTGCCCAAGCCAAATTTGTCCGAGAACCAGGGAAGCATAGCATACAACAAGGAGCCAGTCGCGATGATGAACAGCCCACTCACATAACCCGCTGTGGACGTCAATCCGAACCAGCGGTATATCACGCTGAAGATAAATGGGTATATGGGCGGCAAATGCGCGGTGGGGCCTGTAGGAATCATGTATGGATTTGCAAATTGCCCACTTTCCATCAACGATATGGCAATGGCATCAAGTTCCCAATAAGGGTTCGGGATCAGATGCCCGGAGGGTATTTGATTCAATTGGTTGACGCGAATTGCGAAGGATAGAAGAAAAATAAAGATGAAGGGCCGCCAAGGTGAGCGAACAGCCCAATCCACACCGGCACGCACGACATCCAAAAAACTATGCATCCTGAACATCGTCATGTTCCTGGTGAGACACAACTATTCTGCCTTCAACAAACCATCCAACGACCGAGCTCACCTGCCGTATGAAGCGTAGCAGAATGGCGGTCGGCTGTCGAAGATCCCGCGTTCCGCTTCGCGTCCCCGAAGTGAAACGGAGTGGGATTGCGGGGCAGTGCTTTGTCAGGTTTTGTTATTATGCTCCACGGTGATGACGACATTTCCCTTTTTATCTCCCGTTTCGACATACCGGTGAGCCTCGGCAGTCTGCTCCAACGGATAGCGTCTATCAATGACCGATTTTAGCTTTCCCGCCTCGATAAGCTCTTTGAGGAAGATTAAATCTTCAGTCTTTTGGCTTGCTGACCCAAATACTACATTGTGGCTGCTTCTTCTCGAAGTCCATGCCCCTCGAACCACGTGTGACAAGCGAGGGTTAGCGATAAGATAGATTCCATCCAAAAACCTGGTCACCTGGCCCGAATCGGGTTACACCTTTGCCTACGGCTTGGATTTCCCCGGCCAACTCCATCCCTAGTATCGTTATTCGTTTTGGTTTTCTGAGACCCACGTATATTCGTATGGGGAGCGATAACCAGAGAGGGAATTTAAGACTTCGCATCTCGCAGTCGCCTGCCGTTACTGTTGCCGCATATACTTTTACCAGTACCTCATCCTCCTTGGGAGTAGGCTTTCCTACCTCTTGGAGCTGAAGAACATCTGGTGGTCCGTATTTTGTCCACACAATCGCCTTCATAAGTTTCCCCCTAATTACCGCTGGCGATGAGAACCACCTTGCCCGCGTATCCGCCGCGCTCGAGCAGCTCGTGAGCACGAGCCGCCTCAGCCAACGGAATGCACTCCGCCACCACCGGCTTGATCTTGCCCGCTGCCAGCAAGCCGAGGAGTTCCGCCAGCGCCTCCCGATACCAGGCGTTGTCCTTCCCGAGATCTGGGGCCAAAGGCGCCTGCTTGCCGTCCGGAATGAGCGCCAGCAGAGTCCGCATCAGCAGGGTGAGGGGAATGACACGCAGCCCCTCCTTCTTCGCCGCAGCCACACCGAACCACACCAACCGCCCGCCTTTGCGTAGGACTCGGTACGAACGCCAGAGTTGCCTTGCGCCGCCGATGGGGTCGAACACGACATCCACCCCATCGCCGGTGAGACTACGGATACGCTCGACGAAGTCTTCGGTGCGGTAGTCGATCGGCGTGGCTCCGAGTGCGGACACGAGTTCGTGATTGTACTTGGACGCCGTGCCGTACATCTCCAGTCCGGCCAGCTTGCCAAGCTCGAGCAGAGCGGTCCCTACGCCTCCCGCCGCACCGTGGACGAGGATGCGCTCGCCGCTTTGCACGCCGGCGGTTCGGTGCATGGCCATGTGGGCGGTGAGGTAGTTCACCACCACGCAGACGGCTTCGGCAGGATCCACGCCCGAGGGGACGGGCACCAACTCGCTGGCGGGCAGGCAGATGAACTCCGCGTAGCCGCCACCGACGCCAAGACAGAAGGTCGCACCGGCCACCGTCTGCCCCGGCTCGAGGGTCGACACCTCCTCGCCCAGCCTGTCCACCACGCCGACGATGTCCTCGCCCAGGGTGAACGGCACGCGCGGAGTCCCGGGGAGGGAACCCGAGCGTCGGAACATGAGATCGTAGGCGGAGATTCCTGCAGCCAGGACCTTCACCCGAACCTCGCCGGCCTGCGGTTCGGGGAGATCCTCTTCCACCATCTGCAACACCTCCGGCCCGCCATGCCGCGTCACGACAACACGATGATTTTTCATACCAGTCTTCCCTCCTCCGCTTGTCTAGTGGTCCGCGCCTCGCACGGTGATGACGACTTTGCCTCGGGCGTGACCTTCGTTCAGATAGCGGAAGGCTTCAGGTGTCTCGCTCAGCGGGTACGTTCTGTCGATGACCGGTGTGATCTTGCCGGCTTCAATGAGCTCCTTCAGAACAACCAGGTCCTCATTGTTCGGTATCGCAAGGTACGGGCGTCCCTGCTGGCGCACGAAGGCTGACCGCACGAGCGCCTTGATAATGTAACCCAGGCCGCTATGGCCGCTGTTAGGCAAGAGAGTCCCCTGGGGGGTGAGCGCGCGTCTGCAGTCTGAGAACGAACGGTTCGCCACATTGTCGAGGATGAGATCGTAGCGCTGCCCAGTTTGGGTGAAGTCCTCTTGGGTGTAGTCGATGACGTGGTCTGCGCCGATCGATCGGACCAAGTCCACGTTCCTCGGGCTGCACACACCGGTCACTTCGGCTCCGAACGCCTTGGCAATCTGCACAGCGAACGTTCCCACGCCTCCCGACGCACCATTGATCAAGACCTTCTGCCCCGGCTGTACCTTTCCCGCATCGCGAAGACCGTGAAGGGCGGCGACTGCGGAGGTAGGTACGGCGGCGGCTTGCTCAAACGTGAGGTTGGCCGGCTTCGGTGCGAACTTGTCTTCTCCAGCACACACATACTCGGCGCAGGTGCGCTGGCACGCGCCATATACCTCATCCCCTGGTTGGAACTGCGTCACGTTCTTGCCGACCGTTTCAACCCGCCCGGCCACATCGTATCCGGGAACATAGTCCTTTGGTTTGGGCCACCCGGCGCTCATGCGCACAAGGTACGGCTCGCCTCTCATGGCGAAGTAGTCACCTGCGTGGAGGGCGGCCGCGTGAACGCGAATCAACACATCGTTTTCTTCGACCACCGGCCTGTCGATCTCCTTGAGCTCGAAGACATCCGCTGAGCCGTACCCGGTTTGGACGACTGCTTTCATAGGTATTCCTCCAAGATTGCTTTTCGAAATCGGAGTACTGGGTCAGATGTGAGCCGCCCTCCCCAATACTCCTACTCGCCGTTGGGCCTTGAAACCGAAAAGGTCCTCGTTCTGTGGCGCGGGACGAACGGGTCCGGTTTTTATGCCGCCGCGCTTGGGCTACCGCGCAACATGACGATCCCCACCCACACGAACCACACGATACTGCCCAGCCCAAAAATGACCCCCATCATCTCGAGAGCCGGAACTAGCGTCAGGAGGCCCGCCACGCTGATCACCACGCCAAGGTAGTTCAGTGCCCTGGGCAGCCCTCCTGCCCGCAAGGCTGCCCAACTTAACAGCAGAATCCACAAAGCGCCTACAACCTCATTCCCGCCACCTAGCCCTATGGACACAGAGTTAACCGCCGACCAGACCGACTCTGCTTGTGCGGGATCTTTGCCATAGAGATCAATAACAGTTTCCATGCCGATGTTAAAGACCATGCCGCTGGCATGACCACGGCGGCCCAGATCAGCCCGAAGGCGGTCGCCGTCTGCACCATTGCCGGCGAACCGGCCTTCAGCCGCTCGTGCAGCGCCAGCAACAGGACAACCAGAAAGACGCCGAATACCACGTAGATGATTATGTTCCATGCGTATATGATGGCCTGGTTGTCCGCCAGGAAACCAGGATCGACGTCCCCGGTGGCGAAGGGGGCTAGTAGGGTGAATAACAACACCATGCCAAACACCCATGTCGCTGCTCCGATTAGTGCGGAAACACCACCCATCTTCTGAAAATCAGTCATGTTTGTTCTCCTTTCTTGGATCTAAACTTCCTACGGACCGACTTGGCGGGATTGGGCCTGCCCTATGATGGCATGAATGTCGATTTTCATCCTTAGACCCACCTCCACGCATACCAAACAGTCAGTGCATTGAACACGAGGCTCACGGCGATCAGAAATTTGTCATAGGCTGAAGGGTATGTTGGCAACCCAACGATATTGAAGAGAAAAAGGACTATGGCTGCGACGATGGTTACCCAGCGAATCGCGGGATACTTCAGCGTCAGGGTCAGCACAACCATAACAATCGGGATCAGCATCAATAGTGCGGCTCCCATCCAAATTGCCTGACTTGGTTGCATGCTTCCGATTCTTCCCGGTTCAAAATCGCCGGCAAATATCCGCAGCACATCTCCCAACAGATAGGTCAACATTAGGGCTACCCATAATCCTGAAAGTAGTATCCTGGTATCTACCATGATTCGATCGTCTCCTCTGTGAATGAGAATAAACTGTGTAACTCGGCTACTCCAGTTCTTATCACTTGTGGCGTGCGCGCACCCCTGAGACCCTTGCGTGAATACTGCTTCTTGCATATTTTCGTGAACGCGCATCTACTGCCGATTAGGCGGCAGCCTGCAACGATTCTTAATCGGTTGTATGAGAGTCCATCTGCGGCCACCACTCCAACCCTACCTGCTTCTCCCTCGGCTCAAAGCCAAGAGACTCATACAACCGTGCCGGGCTCGAAGCCTGTTCGGCCACGATAACCAGGGTGTGCAGGTCGTACTCCGCCTTGGCGTGGCGACCGGCTGCATAGATCAAGGTTCCTGCAATGCCCCGGCGCCGGAAGTCGGGATGAGTCTCGACGGATTGGAAGCGACCAACGCCTCCATCGTGGAAAAGGCCCAGATCCGCGACGAGGTGCTGGTCGACAAAGGCCCCATACCAATCTCCGAGGCCGGATGCGACCATCTTCCGGTAGCGATCCATCTGCTTCTTTCGGAATTCTCGATACTCGCCCTCCTCAAACTCTGGTTCTCTGCATACGACTTGGTTATCGAGGGCCTGGCCCCAATCGGATTCGGTCTTTAATGCACGGATGCTCACCAGGTCTGAGGGCCTGGCAGGCCTGCGGGGATCACTGCTCGTCATGACGACATCACGGATCAGGCGGAAACCCGCCTGGAGGAAGGGCTGGATCACGCCGTCCTTCCCCTCAGGCGAGTCCCAGCCGAATACTTGATGTTCCGTCTGGGGCGGGGCTCCAATTTCCAACGCGAACAGATCGCGCCATTCCCTGAAGTCGCCTTCCTGAGGCGGTTGCGAAAAGAGCAGGAAGTTGCCCCAATAGAACGTGGGATTCGCGGGCGATCGAACCACCAGATAGTCCCCGCGGTCGATGATCTCCCCATCAAAGGCGTGGAAGATCAGATCTGTGCGATAACCTAACGACTTGACATTCATGGCGGCGAGTATGCTCCAATACTTGTCCACACTTTGCAGCCACCCTGGACTGCCCTTATCCCGCTGACCGCCACTCCCGCCATTCCCGTATCGCCTCGGCGTGTTTCGGGTAATGGCCGTAGGTATCAAGCCGCAAACGACGACGAAAGCGCGTCTCCCGGGCAATTTGATCTTCCGGCACACTTTGTATAAAGTCGGTGAGCCGGCGGTGAGTATCGTCCCGCTGCCGCAGCGCCTCAGAGAGCGATAGCTTCCTCTTCTGCTCTGCCATCTGGGCGTTGAAGGCATCGATGCCACCGTACGTGACGGAATACCGGGGTGGCCTCCCGCCCGCGAGGATGAGCGGCAGATGCGTCAGCGCCTCCTCCTCCCACCAGGTCACGTGCGCGATGATGTCTTTGACGGACCAGTCGCCGGTGACACCGGGCTCCATCAGCTCTGCGTCTGACAGTCCGGCGTATGACGCCTTGAGTGCCTCCCACGCCCTGTCAACTCGTTTCAGAAGCCCCGATCTATCCATGGTCACCCCCTGCGCCGCCGCGTTCTCGCCACTCGATTCTCTTCTCACACGAAGCCACGAAGACAAGTGGGCATATCTTCCCACTCTCTCCTACGCATCACGATTATAGCACACCTTGCCCTGTCAGTCTACGGGGGATGAAGAATTACTCAGGTTGGCAACCGACGCGGGGTAGACACCAACTAGAACTAAACAAGACGGCCCCATCATAGGCGGGAGCCTTCTCGTTGCCGGGCTCGAAGGGGGGCGAACCATCTGCAAGCACCATAGCTTTAAGCAGGTGTTGGCGTAAGCGAAGCCACCCGCCGCCCACCCCAGTCCTTGAAAATCGGTGTTAGCCGGTTTGAGGTACCGACCTTTTATGTTCAGCCCAACGCATAGCAAGCGCGGATGCAAGACTGAGTACGGCAAAACCACCCACCAAAGGTAGAACCGTGCCGTTGTAGCCTTGGCCAATTAGGATGCCGAGCAGTAGCGACATTGTGGTGGTAAGTGCCCCAACTACGGCTGCGCCCACACCCGCAATGTGTCCCAGGGGTTCCATGGCCAAGGCATTCAGGTTACCAAACAACAACCCGATACAGAAGAACACAGTCAAGAAAAAAGCCATGAGCGACCACAGAGGGGGGTGACCGGCGTGCACATAGGCGACAGCAAAAAACGCAGTGGAGAGCGTGCCGATTGTCAACGACGCCGTCGTGGTCAAGCGTCTCATGCCATAGCGCATCACCAAGCGGGCGTTCAGAACAGATGCGCAGCCAAATGAGACAGCAAGTACCCCGAAGTAGAGCGGAAAGAGCTTGCCCAGCCCGTACTGTTCCTGAAACATCTGCTGCGTGGAGTTTAGATAGCCGAGGAACGCGCCAAAAATCAGTCCGGCAGCCATCGTATAGCCGATGGCAACTCGAGTGGCGAAAACCTCGCGAACACCCATCACAATCCGTCCAAGTGAGAAGGGAAGTCTTTGGTTTGGCTGCAATGTTTCCGGCTGCCGGAAAACGAACCAGGCTAAGACGACGAGGGCCAGCCCCAAATAGGCCGCGAAGATAGCCCGCCAACCGGCAAAAAGAAGAATACCCTGCCCAAATGCTGGGGCAATGATCGGGACTAAGATGAATACCGCCATCACAAACGACATCACCTGGGCCATGGCGCGGCCCTTATACTGATCGCGGACTAATGCAACGGTTACCACACGTGGTCCAGCTACCCCGACTCCCTGAATGACTCGCCCCGCCAGAAGCATCGGAAAGCTCGTGGCAGAAAGGGACAGCAGGCAGCCAATGATCAACAAGCCGAACCCCGCATAGATCGCGGGCTTTCGACCGGTGCTATCGGACACCGGGCCATAGAGCAATTGGCCCACAGCCAAGCCAAGAAAGAGTAAAGATATGATTAGCTGGTTATGATTGGCCCTTTGGATCCCGAGATCCTGACCAATCTCGGGCAACGCCGGGAGCACAGTATCAATCGATAGCGCGACAAGCGCTATCATCATCGCCGTAAGCGCTACAAATTCGCCAAAACGGGGCATAGGTCTGCTGCGATCTTTATGAATCAAATATCAACTCCTTGCAATCCTGGGTTGAACTGAGCCGAATTCCTGGGGACGAACGGCTTGTACGGAATTCTCGCAGGGACCATAGCGGGCAGCGGTTCGTCTCAAGCGAGAGGCCTGAGACGATTTTAGCAGAAGCGGCCGGTATTTGGAAATCTCAGTCGCCATCGCTGCCAAGATATCCCTTGCTATCTTACGCTGCGGGCTCACACATGTTAGTGCGGGTTCGTCAGGTGGGACAGCAATTCAGCCGAGGTGACCCACGGATCCATGGCCCGCCCCCGAGCCTTGGCCTCTTTGACGATCTGGGGGGGGAGCGTAGAAGCAGCAGCGGTGACATAACTTCCAGCAATGTCCCGAGCCAAGTTGCTCACCCATGGGTGGCACGAAGTCAGGGAGTAGACCTCCACGGCTCGCTCCGGTTCTCCCTGGTCGGCCAGATACGCAGCCACAGCGACCAGCGAGGGCAGGAGAAAGGTGAGGGACCCGGACTCGACGGCGATCTGCAGTGCTTCCGTGAGGTGTTGCTTTGCCTCGGGCGCATTGCCGAGCCTCAAAGTCGCGGCGCTCAAAGGGGCAAGTGCCCAACTCAAAGTAACCCACTGCCCGACCTCCCGGTAGATGGCCGCACTGGCCGCCAGCAGTTTCTGGGCGTCCAAGTATGCCTTTCTGGCCAGAGCTATAAAGCCCAGCAATAAGAGCGAGTATGCTACCAGCCGCTGGTCGCCCAGTTCCCGGCCAAAGGCGAGTTGGCTCTCCCCCAGGGCTTGTGCCTTCCGGTACTGGCCCTGATACAGGTACAGGAGGCCAATATCGGTCCGGGAGCGGGCCCATTCCTCCTGTAAGCCCAGGTTTCTGGCAATCGCCAGGCTCTCCTCGACACATTCCTGCGCCTCGATAAGATTGCCTGAGAAGATGAGGGCAGACTTCAGGAAGCTGAGGCTGTTGGCCAGCCCGGCCAAGTCTTCCAACTCCCGGTAGGCAGCGACGCTTTCCCGCAGCAACCTTTCGCTCTCTTCTGACCGCCCCTGCAGGTATGCGCGAAAGCCAAGATCTGCAAGGGAACGGGCTAAGCCTTTCTCATCGCCCAACGCCCGGTGCAGCACCAGACACTCACTGCCCAGCCGCTGCGCTTCGTCGAGGGCGCCGGCCTCTTGCGCGATCCAGCCCAGGCTCCCCAAGGCCTGGGCACTGCCCCAGCGATCGTTGAGAGTGCGATACAGCTCCAGGCTCTGCTCGCACAGCTGTCTGGCCTTGTCCAGGTCCGAATTGACCGCCAGCCGGCCCATTTCCAGCAAAACGAATGCTCTTTGGGCTCGAGTCTCCAGGGAAGCCAGGCGGGGACCGTCCAGCAGGTCGGTACTCTGCTGGAGTAGCTGGCCTGCAAGCGTGGTGCGTCCCTGCCTCGAGGCAAAGAATGCCTGCCAGGCCAGCAAGGAGGCCAGAACTCGGAGCTCTGTGGGCGATGAGGCCTCGGACAAGCTCTCGGCGGCAACCTGGCAGGCTACCTCTCCGTCACGGTACCGCCCACGCCACTCGTAAAAGCGACACAGGCTTTCCAGAGCCGCGTCCAGTCGATCCACGCGCTGCCACTCAACCGCCCAGTTCCAGGCAGTGCGCACATTCTCGCCGTCGGCTTCGATCTCGGCCAAGGCCGATCGCTGTCGCGGACCTTTTAGCTCTTCTTCCAGTTGCTGCAGAAAGCGGGTGTAGTAGGTGCTCTGTCGGTCACGGGTCGCTTCGGCAATGGCCGGTGCCTGGTCAAGATTCTCCTCCGCGTACTGGCGCAGCAGCTCGTGGACCTCATACCGCCCCTGTGTGCCAAGCTTGCCGCGGGACGCAGCCAAAGGAGCAGGCATCGGCCGCAGCAGCGACTTGTCGACCAGGGTCTTCAACATCCCCAACGAGGCTCCAGCAACGTGCTGGGCTGCGTTGTGGGTGAGGCCGCCGCGAAAGACAGACAGGCGTCGGAACGCCTCTTGCTCCTGGTCCGCGAGCAGGCGCCAGGAATGGTCAAAGGTGGCACGCATACTCCACAGCCGCTCCGGCAGGTCGCGGAGATCGGCCTTCAGGAAGTCAAAGCTCTGTTCAATCTGTGCCGCAATCTGGGCCGGGGAGAGCAGCGGCACCCAGGCGGCGGCCAGGATGATCCCCAGCGGCATCCCTTGCACGAGGCGGCAGACAGATGCCACGCCGGACATCTCTGCGTGTGTGCAGCCAAAGCCCCTTCCGATTCGGCTGGCGCTCTGCAGAAACAGGGCTATGGCGCTGTAGTTCTTGTCGATTTCGGCTGTCTCCTCTTTCGGGAAGTCTAGACCCCCCACCTCGAGCAGACACTCTCCTTGCAGCTGCAGACGTTCCCTGGAGGTAACCAGGAGTTTCACCTCGGGGGCTTGGGCCAGAATCTCAGACAGCAGGTCTGCTCCCGCCAGCAGATGCTCAAAGCTGTCCAGCACCAAGAGCATCTCCTTGCCTTGCAAGTAGCTCAGCAACTGAACATCAGGCTCGGCCAGTCCGTGGAAAGAGAAAGGGAGGGACTCGGCGATGGAGGGCACAAGGGAATCGGTCGAAGCGACAGCGGCCAGCGGCACAAAGGCAACTCCCTCGAGGAATCTTCCGGCCTGCCCTGCCTCCAGCGCCGCTTGCTGGGCCAGGTGCGTCTTGCCGATGCCGCCTGGGCCGATCACTGTAAGCAACCGCTGGGCCGGGTCTGCCAGGAAACGGGCAATCTCGTCCAGCTCCCCCTGTCTTCCGACGAGGGGGGTGGGTGGCGACGGAACGCGGAGGAGGGCGGAAGAGGGCCGCGCTGTACTGCGGATGCGTTCATAGAGAGCCTGCGTTGCTTCGCCAGGTTCTGCGCCCGATTCTTCGGTCAGAAGGCGATGGCAGGTCTCGTACTGGGCCAGGGCTTCGTTGGGCCGCCCGCTGCGGGCCAGCAGGAGCATGGCCTGGCGGTGCGTCTTCTCCCGGCACGGCTCCAGGGCCAGCAGGCGCCTGACAAAGCGCAGGGCCTCGTCGTAGTTGCCGCGCTGGCTGTGAAGCGCCACCAGGGTTTCCATCGTGCGGGCTGCCCGTTGGCGCCACCGTTCCCGTTCCGCTACGAGCCAGATCTCAAACTCAGCGCAGCCTTGCAGGTAGAGCCCCTCGAGGAATTCCCCGCGATACAGGGCCACGGCCTTGGCCAGTGAGGCGGCGTCCCCCTGCACCTCCAGCTCGTGATAGGCGACCACGTCCAACCAGGTTGCGGGATTCCGCTGGAACTCCAGGCTGTGCCGGTCCGCTAGCAAGCAGCCGGGCAGCAAGGTTGAGATCCTGGACAGGACCCAGCTGAGATTGGCCCGCCCCCGGGCCTCGGGCATGCCTTCCCAGAATAGGTCCGCCAGGCGCTCTCGAGGGATGGGCTGCTCTTGCACAGCGAGGTAGCCCAGGAGGGCCAGGGCCTTTCGGGAGCGAAAACCGCGCACTGTTTCTCCATCCCTCTCCACCTGCACTGTGCCCAGCAGCCGCAGACGCGTGGTCTCTGCCATGTCCTATCTCCGGTTTCTCAAAGAGTTGCCAAAGAGTTCGCGGCTATGCTATATATGCCTGAGGTCATTTTGTCGGGGGTTCGCTCTCTTGCCATCCGGACTCTGGTCTGTGCACGAGGCGATGCAGCAGGCGTTTGGATATGGCGCGCGGATGATCGACTTCATGCCCATTGTAACACGCTTTTGGCCTGATCACAAGGGCTGCTCACACCACCCGCTAGGGTGATCGCATTACTTCCTGGGTCGAGAACTTCGTGGTTGCCTTCAAGAGGGGCGACGCGGCAGATGTGGCGGCTCTCTACGCGGAGAATGGACAGGTCGTGCCCCCCAACAGCGATTTTGTCACAGGCAAGCAAGCAGTCCAGATCTTCTGGCAGGCCGTCTTGGATATGGGCATCAAAGAGGCAAAGCTGGAGATCCTCGAAGTGGAAGCCCATGGCGACACAGCTTTGGTTGTCAGATCGCCACTCGGGTGGCAGGCCCGGATTATGTCACGGCCTGGGACGATGCGTCGCTGGCGGCGATCTACCGCACTTGCAAGTCGACCCGGCTACGCTGGATGGTAGACGGCGCGACTTTTAACAAGTTATCTTCGCTCAATAATATTTCAAGGAAGCGTCACCTTGCCACTCGTGCCAACCTCGGGCCGCAATAAGCATTATGTTCGGAAGTAGGAAAGATGATGAATGGACCGGGTAGCCTTTCAGGCTTCCAAACAGAAGCCTTAATTCGTGAGATTGAAATCAACTTCTGGGACACCTGGTCAAACTTCGGATGCGGACCAGGGTGTACACTTCATGATGAAGGTGATGCGTTGTGGTTTGAAACCCCTATTCCAATAATTCCCTACAACGTGATCCTGAAGTTCCAAGTGGAGAGGAATATCGATCAAAGAATAGAGGATTTGGTCAATCATTTTACGCTTCGAAAAGTCCCTCTTCTCTGGATCGTGCACCCTACGTCAAAACCTCTAGATCTCTCATGCCGGTTGCAGAAACGGGGTTTGCTGCACATCGAGATAGCTCCGTGTATGGCCCGAGGCCTGGCAGACATGCCACAAGTGCCTCCGCTACCTGATGGTGTTGAAGTGCGTGAGGTGATTGAAGAAAGTGATGTGATTGAATTCCAAGAGCTTACGGTGTGGCGCTGGGGAGTACCTCAAGATCATTGTCAGCAACTACAAGCAATAGTTGAGCGTTTCAGAGTTGGAAAACCAGGCTCAAAGACGCGCATGTGGCTGGCATGGCACGATGGCTTTCCAATTTCAAAGCTTGCCACCTATTATGGAGAGGGGTCTGTCGGCATCTATGGCGTTGTGACAAAAACAGAAGAACGCGGACAGGGCTTGGCAAGCTTCTTGATGATTGAAGCCATGAAAGCCGCAAGAGAAGCTGGGCAGAAACTTGCCGTGCTACACTCGTCACCGCTGGCGGAGAACCTGTACAAACGGCTTGGTTTCCACACAGTCACACAATTCCATCTCTTCGCTTCAGAACCAGCATATTTGTAGAAAGAGTGCGGTAAAAGTCAAGACTGGATTTTGACCAAGGAATGAACGTTAAGAACCGAAGCAGAGACGAACTCAAGCATGCCTACCCGTGGCTGATTTTTTGAACATGGGAGGCTACGAGATGCCTATGGCGGCCACAGACTGCGTGGAGTGACCCAGGTGACGTAGTCTGCCTGGGACAAGGTGGAGATGGCCGATGGCGAGTGATAAGTCAGTCAGCCCTCCTTAGAGCGGTAAGGCTCATTGCGGTGTAGCAGCCCGACAATGAGGCCCACGCTCTTGCGGGCCGTCAGGACCAGCGCCCGCTTGTGATGGTGTTTGGATGCTTCCTGGTACTTGCGTGCGTAGAAGTGAGCATAGTCTGGGATGTGTAGACGCATCTGGTTGGCAGCCTGGATGAGGTAATAGCGCAAGTAGCGATTGCCGGTCTTGGCCATACGGCGGTCTTCGGCCTCGAAGTCACCGGAGCTGGAGCGAGGCCACCACAGGCCGGCGATCTTGGCCACGGCGTCTTCGGCATCACGTAGGTTACGTGGGCGGTAGCGTTTGCGCCGTCGATCCCACTTCTTGCCTTGTAAGAAGCGCTGGGTGTCAGCAACCTCGGCCCCGATGCCACTGGAAAAGACAGGGCCGACCCCTGGGATGGTGGCCAGTTGGGGAATAGCGGGATGAGATGGGAGTTCAGCGGCGATCCAGTCGTCCACCTGGGCTATCTGCCCCTCGAGGAAGCGGATATGCTCCAGGGTCAGGTCCAGGATACGCTGAACGGGCAGTGCCAGAGCCGTATCCAAGGGGAAGCTCTCGCGAACAACGCGCTGCAATTTGCGGGCGTTGTCAGCGGGGTCACGCAGATGATGACCGCTGAGTTCATGCAAATAGGCGGTCAGGGCCTCGATTGGCAAGGCAGCTAACTCATCCAGGCTGGGTAGCTGGGTCAGAACCAGTCGACTGGTGGCCCCGAAGACGTTGGCGAAGGGCTCAAGGCGGCGATAGGCGCTGGCCTTGAGGAACAAGAAGGCCGAGAAGTAACACTTCTCGCGGGCCAGGTTCTGGACCCAATGGAAACGGAAGCGGGTGTAAAAACGTAAGGCAAGCGTGTCCATCTGAGGCGTCCAGACGACGTCGGGGCGGTGGGTGCGCGTGCGCTCGGCGATGTAGTAGGGATCCTTCTGGTCACTCTTGTCATCCTGGGCAAAGCACTTCTTGAACCAGTGAACCCAGCGTGGGTTAAGCAAGAAGAGATTCAAGTCATAGGGCTCCAGGTCAGGATCAGCCGCCAACTGTAGAAAGAAAGGCAGCCAGTAGTAGCCGGTGGCTTCGCCAGACACATCAAGGCCATCAAACTGATAGCTGTCCAGGGCGTCTAGCAAGAGTTGTTTGGCTAGCGAGTAGCCTGAGCAAGAGTTGGCGAAGGCCTGGTGGGCTTCCAGCGGCTGCCCGTCGGGAAACAGTACACAGAAGCCAGCCCGTTTCCGGCTGAAGTCGACACCGACTTGCAAACGATTGGTCATAGGGTGCCTCCTTGAAAGAGAATAACTGGCAAGTTAGCGGTCCGGTCGGGTGCCCCGGCCTTCCCTGGAGCGGCAGCCTTGCGGCCAATCAGCCCTCATTCCCAGTCGCGGACACCTGCGAGCTGCTACCTCGCAGCGTGACGAGGATAGGGGCATCGTGCGTGTCAGACGTTGATCCCCAGCGAGACCGGGCGTCAAACTTTCGGAGACGTGACCTGCATCTGGTCAGTGCAGGTCCGGCAAGGAGCGATAGACTTGCCCAGTCGGTCCGCAGTCCGGCCCGTGCCGAACTGCCCTATTGTCGCCGGGGCACCCAGCTTACACAAGTAAGCCCTAACATATCTTATACAAGGAGTGAATTATGGCTGAGGAATTCTCAAATGAAACGGAGACGTCTGGCGCGGAGCAGCCTAAG
>Ga0209536_100001687_pt1 | contig 36189 bp, 38 predicted proteins | sample DeeMarSeWOR28_12_FD_187461 | JGI IMG/M metagenome (GOLD analysis project Ga0209536, IMG submission 187461) | Marine sediment microbial communities from White Oak River estuary, North Carolina - WOR-2-8_12 (SPAdes) (version 2) | ecosystem: Environmental > Aquatic > Marine > Intertidal zone >...
AGTGCGATCAGCGGCCCCGGCGTCTGCCCAATCGGGTCGGTCGCTGGTCGCTTCAGCGACGGCTGTCGCGTCCAAGCCGGCTGCGTCCCTCAGCCTGGCGATCAACGTCCCGAGCGACAGTCTGTCGGCGTGAGCGAGCTGAGCGAGCGTCATGTTCCGAGCTACTGCCTGCCGTAGCTGAGGCGTGCGCAGTGCCCCAAAGGACGGACAGAACTCCGTCAGCACGGTCTCCAGATCTGGATAGTCGGCGACCAGGACTGTGATCTTCGTGTCGGGAGTGATCTGTATCGTGTCCTTGCTAGTGCACATCTTCCTGACTCCCCGTGACATATGAGAGCAACCGCTGCTCACCCTCGAGTGCCCGCTTCTCAGTTAGGTCTTGACTCACTTCGAGACATCCCAGGTACTGCCCATTCGGGTCCCGCAGCGCGAAGTACTCGATGCTGATGAATCGTTCCCGCAACGTAATCCAGAACTGAGCGTGGTTCTGGCGGGCAGCACGGAAGTCGTCGAGGATCCGCTGCACTACATCGACGCTCTTGGGTGGATGGCAGTACTGAACCTTGCGACCGAGTATAGCACGACTGCGGGAAAAGATCCGCTCGCGTCCCTGGGTGAAGTAACGGACCGTGTCATCCTCATCGACGAACGTGAGGTCGAACGGGATCGTGTTGAGGACGGCCTGCAGTTCCACGGGCCTGAAACTGCCGGATGGCAGATGGATTCTCTCTGCGTCACCGCGCGTAGCCGCTAGTTCCGTCGGTAATCCCGTCGGCTCCCAGGTATCGGTCGGATCGTACAGGCAGTAGCCGTACTCCCAGCTCTGCCGTCCTATCTCGAACCACTCGATATCGCTCAGCGTGTCGAGGCACATCGGGAGGAGAATCTGCTCTTCCTTGTCAATCATCTCGGCAACTGCCGTGGTGGCCGGTTGCAGAACCAGCTGAATCAGACCTGTCGCTTCAGCCGCAGTGACAGTTGGAGTGCTGCGGAGAGTCTCCTGTGCCGCTAGTAGCAACGCCCGTGTCTCGTCGTGTTTGCCCCACATGACCTTCGGTGGACCGGTTATGTCGTGTCGCTCGAGGTAGGGGAACAGGAGGTGCTCCTTGCGCAGGTAGTGCTTCTCTACGTCCATCAGGTTGTTGCAGCGGACCTGCATGTCGTTCAACTGCGTGGTCGCGTCCGCCTCAGCGGGGAGGGCGCGAACTTCGGCAAACAGTTTGTCGAGTGCCTCGGTTTCCCACCTCAATGCCTCGTTCTCTTTGCTGAAGGTGTGTGCTGGGTGACCGCTTGGGGGCTTTTGCGCGCCACTGCCGTCGATCGCGCCCTGCAGGGCGGCGGTGTGCAGGTCGCACAGTCTCATTACCTCCTCCGGCGGCAATCCCTCGTCGATCAGTTGCTGCTCTACCGCTACGACGTCGTTGTACGGCACCTGGCCGAGCAGCCGCACCAGCTGTGTGCGCACCTGCTCGGGTGCCTCACTCCGGTGCAGCTGCAGAATCATGTGTTTGAGGAGTTGCTTGCGACGCTCCGTGTCTGCTATGAGTTCGCTCATGACGTTGCTCGAGTTGTTGAGTTCAGCGTGCCATCACGTCGGCCACAGTAGTGTTGCGGAAGAATTCGTCGATTCGTTCCGCTACCTGTCCCCACCGCTGGTGAGTTGCACAGGGATCGTGGTCGCTGCACGTGGTCCACCCCAGGAGGCACTTACGTTCTCCGCCAATTCTGTCGAATTGTGAAACGACGGTTAGCAGCGGTAGTTGGTCGGCCGCCACGGCGAGTAGGAACCCGCCACGTTTGCCTCTGAGTGACTTGAGAATCCCAGCGCGTGCCAGCTCGTGCAAGATCTTTCCCATGTAGTTGGCTGGAACGTCCACTGCGCGCGCCAACTCGGCAGCGCGGACTGGCGCTGCGGTCCTGCAACCAGCGAGGTACACGACTGCGCGGAGGGCGTACTCTGCAGTGCCGGATAGCATCGGACCCATCTCCTCGAGCTGCCCCTTGCACAAAGAAGGGCGGTGAATATATTGCTGACAAGTGCATGGTAATATGATATTATACTGGTCGCAAGTAAAATATTGAGGACGCGAGCGATGAACATCAAAGCGTTGGGGGGCCGCCCATTGTCGGGGCGGGTCTGCGCCGTTGTGATTTGGCTTGGTTCTGTGGCATGTGGGGGTGGAGAGCCTGCGGCTTCCAGGGACGCAGGGTCCGCGCTGGGGGACGAGGTGCCGGGCGCTGTCCAGTCAGCAGCCGTGACGACCAGCCCCGAGGAAGCGGCCGCTCTCGCGACGGCAGGCGAAGGACTGTTTGTGTCAAAGGGGTGCATCGGCTGCCACACGATTGGCCGAGGGCGCCTGACAGGTCCCGATCTGAAAGGTGTTACCGAACGGCGCGAGGCAGGCTGGATTGTGGCAATGATGACGAATCCAGACTCGATGTTGAAAAACGATGTGACGGCGCGGCAGCTCTTCGCTGAGTACATGACCCCAATGCTGAACATGGGTGTGACACCCGAAGACGCGCGAGCGCTCTACGAGTACCTGCGCGCTCAGCAGCAATAACAGGAATCAGCGGGCCTCCTTTCGAGGCGCCAGAGGAAAACCACGCGCCCGGTGTGGTGGGTTGGGCTTGGTTTCGGCGGCCTAGAGATGGGGGTAGCCACCGCGGGATGCGCGGGCCTCCGGCCTCCTTGCAGTAAACGGCACAGAGAGTAGGATATCCAGGTCATGACCGGCACACTCAAACCTGACGACCAGCAAGGTAGTGACCGCCGCAAGTTCCTGGGCAACGCCTCTAGGTTGGCGATGGTTGCTGGCTTGGCAGGCGGTTACGGGGGATTCACGGCGATTGCCCTGCGGTATCTCTACCCGTCGAGTACTGACGACCGTGTGTGGCAGCTAGTAACTGACGTCGCTCAGGTCAAGGTCGGGGAGTCGATCAGGTACCGCGGGCCGTCTGGCGAGACGATCAACATCACCCGGCAGAACCGCAACGGTGATTCGGACGATTTCATTGCATTGTCCAGTACCTGCCCGCACTTGGGCTGCCAGGTGCGTTGGGAGGCCCAGAATAACCGCTTCTTCTGCCCCTGTCACAACGGGGTGTTCGACCCCTCGGGTGTGGCGACGGGGGGACCTCCAGGGGAAGCAGGGCAATCGTTGTCGCGCTATCCGCTTAAGGTGGAGGGTGGGCTACTCCACATAGCCGTGCCGCCACCTCGTTTCTCGGCGGCGGATGCGCAGGGTGAGATCGTGACTGCTGCGGAGGAGATCAGTGGGCCAGGTCACGATCCCTGTCTCCAGTGCGGACCGCGGCGGCATCGCGGAGACGCCGGGGTGCGGGAGATCTGAGTTGGATCTCGTGCGGAGCTGGGTCGGTGAGCGCCTGCCGGTCTCGGGACGGCAGTTCAAGGAACTCACCAATGAACCGGTCCCCTATCATCTCAAACGCTGGTGGTTCGCGCTCGGTGGCACGCCCGCCTACCTGTTCATAGTCCAGATCTTCACTGGTATCCTACTTGCGTTCTACTACGAACCTTCACCGGCAACGGCCTATCAGTCGGTGGAGTTCATTACCCGAGAAGTTGCCTTCGGCTGGTTTATTCGCAGCGTCCACAAGTGGGCGGCGACCCTCATGATCGCGGCAGTAATCCTGCACCAGATTCGGGTCTTCTTCACCGGGGCGTACCGCAGGCCCCGCGAGATCAACTGGTTTGTAGGCATGTGCCTCCTGCTCTGCACGCTGCTGACCGGGTTCACGGGCTACAGCCTCGTGTTCGAGCAACTGAGCTTCTGGGGTGCGACAGTTGGTGCGAATATCGCGGACACGACGCCGCTGGTCGGTGGTTTCCTGAAGAACATGATGCTGGCCGGTCCCAGCTACAACCAGGCCACGCTATCCAGGTTCTTCATACTGCATGCGGCGGTACTGCCGGTAACGATTGTCCTCCTGATAGCAGCACACATAACGATCATCCGGCTGCAGGGTGTGACCGAGTTCCAATTCAAGTCCGAAGAGGGCGCAACGCCCAAGACATTCAACTTCTTTCCGGACCATTTGTATACCGAGCTGATCATTGGTCTACTCTTGATGATTCTGTTGAGTGCCTTGGCGACGATTTTCCCGGCCACGATGGGTCCTCAGGCCAACCCGCTGCAGACACCAGAGGTGATCAAGCCGGAGTGGTTCTTCTACGTGGCGTTTCGCTGGCTCAAGCTGTTCGGCGGCACTGTGGCCGTGTTGAGCATGGGCTTCATCATCTTCACGATGTTCGCCTGGCCGCTGATAGATGGTTGGATTCGTAGGCACACGAAGTTTCAGGAAGCCAGTGTATGGGTGGGGGTGTTTGGTGCCCTCGCGGTCATCAGCCTGACCGTGTGGGAGGCAGTGGCAAGGCACTAGGGGATACACATGACTCTCGAGACAAAACGCATCGTGATAGCCGCGCTCGGCGGCCTGTTCCTTCTCTCACTCGTCTTCGTGCAGTGGATGGAGACCGCGCGCAAGGCGGAGGAGGCTGGACTGCGGGAGCCGCACATCTCGGTTCCTGCCGCGTCACGCGAGTGCTTCGACTGCCACGCGGAAGAGAACCCCGGAATCATCTCCCACTGGACCGGTAGTACCCACGCTGAGAGAGGTGTCGGTTGCTACGACTGCCATCAGGCGGAGCGGGAAGAAGCCGACTCATACCTGCACCACGGCGTGGTGATCGCGACCATCGTGACGCCGCGAGACTGCGCACGTTGTCATCCGGCTGAAGCGGAGGAGTTTGCCCAGAGCCACCATGCCGCGGGCGGCAACATCCTTGCGTCGCTGGACAACTTCTTGGCTGAGACAGTCGAGGGGGCGCGGCTGGAGTTCGACCCCCATTCGCCTACTCCGGGCAAAGCGGTACAGGTGGTCAATGGCCTCGCTAGTGCCAACTCCGGCTGCCAGCAGTGCCACGGTGCCAGGGTGGCGCTGGAAGCCACCGGCGGTGGTGTGATAACGGTCGACGATCTGGATCCGGACGAGACCGGTCGGCCCAGGGACCTCGATGCCGTCGGCAGGATCGTGCGCGACGAAAACGGCCGGCCACTTATCAACTCGCGCACTTGGCCGAACACCGGCATTGGTCGTCTCAATCTGGATGGCTCACGCGGATCGTGCACCGCATGCCACAGCCGTCATGACTTCTCTCCGCGACGTGCGCGCCAACCGGAAAACTGCGGCAAGTGCCATCTGGGTCCCGATCACCCACAGAAAGAGATCTACGAGGAATCAAAGCATGGCATCGCGTATCGCGATCTCAAGGATGACATGAACCTGGATGCCGCAGACTGGATTCTCGGCGAGGACTATGCCGCCGCACCCACCTGCGCAACGTGTCACATGTCGGGCAATTTGAGGAACGGTGGGCGCATCACGCACGATCCCGGTGTGCGCATCTCGTGGACCAATCGGCCGGCGGTGAGTCTGGTAATGGACACCGACATCAACCATGGCATAGTGACTGAGCCTGACCCGGAACAGCGCCGCACGCTGATTCACGACACGGCCGAGCAGAAAAGGGATCGCATGAAGGACGTCTGCTCCCACTGCCACACCGTGGACTACGTCAACTCGTTCTATGAGCAGTACGATGCGCTAGTTGTCCTGTACAACGAGAAGTTCGCCAAGCCCGGGCTCGAAATAATGGCCGCCGTCCTGGATGCGGGTCTCCGGACCCCGACGCAGTTTGATGAGGAGATCGAGTGGTCCTGGTTCTACCTCTGGCATCATGAGGGGCGCCGGGCCCGGCATGGGGCTTCGATGATGGCGCCGGATTACACCCACTGGCACGGCATGTATGAGGTCGCGGAGCGTTTCTACATGGAGCTGATCCCGCAGGCAAGGGAACTCGCCGACCATGCTGCGCAGGCGGGTAGAGTGTCAGCGGCCCGCACGGTGAACCGAGTGATCGATGAGGTCCTCTCACGGCCAGAGCACGTCTGGTTTGAGGAAGGGGCTGAAGCCCAGGCGGAAGCGATCCGGCGAGAGATGGAGCGCAGATACGGACCGCCGTCACGCTGAGCATGCTCTCGGGCGAGATGGCTGTACTTCAAGGGAAAGACACGAAGAGAATGGTGAAGAGCGAGTCGTCATGAGACGGAGAGACTTCCTACAGGTTCTCGGAACTGGATCGGCCGGCGTTGCGGCGTTTTCCTGTGCCGACCGTGAAGCGGCGCGCCGGATCGAAGCGGAGCAGGGCACCCTGGCCGACGCCGATCTGGCCTGGTCAAAGGCGCCTTGCCGCTACTGTGGTACTGGCTGCGGCGTCGAGGTGGGAGTGAAGGATGGACGGGTGATGGCGGTCCGTGGAGATGTGGCGAATCCAGTGAACCGCGGCATGCTGTGCGTGAAGGGATACCATCTGCCGGCCATGCTCTACGGCGAGGATCGTCTCCGGTATCCGATGCGACGCGATGCAAGCAAGCGTGGTTGGATCCGCATCTCCTGGGACGAGGCCCTGGATCTCATCGCGTCCAAGTATCGTGAGGCTCTCGACGAGAGCGGTCCCGAAGCGGTGGCGTTCTATGGTTCGGGCCAGTGGGGAGTGCACGATGGTTACGCGGTATCAAAGTGGTTCCGCGGCGGCTTGCGGAGCAACAACGTAGAGCCCAATGCGCGGCTCTGCATGGCCTCGGCCGTAATGGGCTTCATGACCCAATTCCAGAGCGACGAGCCGATGGGTTGCTACGAGGATTTCGAGGTCGGTGACGACTTCGTTCTCTGGGGTAACAACATGGCCGAGATGCATCCGGTGCTGTTCTCGCGGATCTTGGCCAACAAGCGCGCGAATCCCGGAGTGCGCATAGTCGACATTGGCACGCGGCGTACGCCAACGACCGATTATGCCGACATGTACGTCGAGTTCAGGCCCAACAGCGATCTGGCGCTGGCCAACGGGATCCTGCATCTGCTCGTGGCGCAAGGGAAGGTGGATAGCGCGTTCATTCGCGAGAACGTGGTGTTTAGGCGCGGTATCGAGGACCTAGAGCGAATCGGCTACGGGTGTTTCGGAGCTGACGGAACTGCTACCCAGCATTCAGCCGGTCCGGCAGAGCGGTACGGCTTCAGCGACGAGGCGCGAGAGTCTTCGTTCTCCGAACTCGGGACCTTTCTGGAGGATTACGCGCCAGCACGCGTCAGCGAGATCACTGGCGTGCCCGAGCAGCAGATCCGGGCGTTGGCAGAGATCTACGGTGACTCAGGGCGGGGTACGGTGAGCCTCTGGTGCATGGGTGTGAACCAACATGTTCGCGGTACTTGGATGAACAACCTCATCACCGACCTGCACCTCATCACCGGCAAGATCAGCCGCCCAGGTGCCAACCCCTTCAGTCTCACCGGGCAGCCGTCAGCGTGTGGTACCGCGCGGGAAGTGGGAACATTGGCGAACCGTCTGCCGGCCGACATGGTCGTGACAAACCCGGAGCATCGTGCCAAGGCCGAAGAGATCTGGGGTCTACCGGCGGGCACCATCCCAGCGCGGCCCGGCTACCATACGATGGACATGTTTCGGGCGTTCATGCGGGGTGACGTCAAAGTCATGTGGGTACAGACCACGAATCCTTGGGTGACTATCCCCAATCTGGGTCGCATCGAACGCGGTCCTGACGATGGCACGTTCCTCATCGTGAGCGACATCTATCCAACACCCACCACCGAGGCAGCCGATCTCGTACTACCTTCTGCAGGTTGGGTGGAGCGTGAGGGGGTGTTCGGGAATTCCGAGCGCCGCACGCAGCATTGGGACAAGGCGGTCGACCCACCCGGCGAGGCGACGGAAGACGCGTGGCAGGTCATTCAAGTGGCCAAACGGATGGGTATGGAGCACCTTTTCCCGTGGCCCGAAGATGACTGGCATGAGCCGATGTTCGAGGAATACCGCCGGTTCGGAATCGGTATTGGCAAAGACCTCGCATCGTACGAGCAGCTCAAGGAAACGAGGGGGATGCTGTGGCCCGTGGTCGATGGCAAGGAGACGCGCTACCGATACAGCGCGGAGCACGATCCCTACGTCAAGAAATCCCGCGGAGTCCACTTCTACAAAGCCAAAGGGTACGGCGAAAAGGCCGCATTCTGGCTCCGGCCCTGGCATCCGGCGGCGGAGTCGCCGGACGATGAGTACCCGTTCTGGTTGTGTACAGGACGCGTACTCGAACACTGGCATACGGGCTCGATGACGCGGCGCGTTAAGCAACTGTACCAGGCGGTTCCTGAATCGTATGTCGAGATCAACAGAGCGGACGCTGTGGAACTGAGTATCAAGTCGGATGATCTGGTTCGGGTAGTGAGTCGCCGCGGCAGCCTCGAGTTGCGAGCGAGGGTGGATGGTCGCGGGAAGCCTCCCAGGGGCTCGCTGTTCATGCCCTTCTTCGACGAGGCAAGATTGGCCAATGTGCTCACGCTGGATGCGATGGACAACATCAGTAAGCAACCCGATTTCAAGAAATGTGCTGTCCGGATAGAACGAGCCTGATCGGGCTGGCAGCGCTCGCAATTACCTCGTTCCAGATCGCGTGTGGTGGTAGGTGGGTCGAGGTTCCGGGAACCGAGGGGGCCCAGAAGTCGGCTGCGGTGGTGCGCGCAGAGCGCCGTTTGTACGATGGAGCGCCGCCGGTGATACCGCATGCCGATTTCGGAGCAGACTGCAGTGCCTGTCACGATTCACAGGGGATCGCGCTGGAAGGCGTTGGCTATGCACCTGCTTCGCCCCACGACGCCACGAGCGCATCGAACTGGACGGTGCGCTGCCGCCAGTGTCACGTGTTCCACACCACTGACGATGTGTTCGTACCTAGTGACTTCGTGGGCCTGGAGCAGGACCTGCGCGTCGGCGGTCGCCTCAATCCGATCTCACCTCCCACGATCCCACACCGGCTTCTCATGCGTGAGAACTGCATTGCTTGTCACTCCGGGCCAGCAGCCCGAGAGGAGATTCGGACGGCGCACCCGGAACGCGTCCGCTGCACGCAGTGTCACGTACCGGTGAGTGTCCGGAGTGAATTCGACAGTCAATTGGGGGCCGGTCCGGCCAGCGCCGATTCGGCTCAAACCGATCCAGAGTAGGGTTGGGAACTGCAATGAGTCACGTAGCTGAAGTGGTCGACCTCGGGCCAGAGGAGGAATTCCAGCGGCTGTGGACCGGGGCACTGGAGGCGCAGAAATCGGCGCCCACCAGTTTGGTCTCGTTGTGTGAGTCGTTGGACCTGGGCTTGCACGCTGCGGAGATTCTGGTCATTCAACGCTTGCAGCCCATCAAGGATCAGTTCCCCGCTACGATCGCGATCCAGCTGGAGACCCCGGCTCCCGAGGTGGATACGTATCGCGACGCCATCTCGGTTCCAAAGTCACTGCAGTTCACTGACGTCCTTGACCTGCTCAGTGCGGAAACACTCGACTGTGTGAGCCCAGGCATGCACCGAGGGTGGGAGGATCGGCGATTCTCCTGCCGGCGGTCTAGAGCCACTGCACAAGGAGCTATAGCCGTGACCCTCGACGCCGCAGCCAGGGACCATCTGCTGCTGCTTGCGGCGTACCGCAACCGAGTCTTTCGGTATCCCCCACCCATTCGTCTAGTCACCCAAGAGATCATCAAGGCGTTCGAAAGCCTCGTCCTCCTCGTTGACGGAATTCGCGCAGCCGGATAGACGGACTCGGTCGAGCTGCGTGCCACGACCCTGGCGCCGTTGCTCGCTGACACCCCGTTGCCGACGCGTCCGCAGCACGGCAGTTCTCCACGCCCAGCATGCTCAGAGGCAGCTACATGCGAAGAGGGCCGCAACTGGTTGCGGCCCTCGAGGTTTCTGTCGGTCAACCCAAATCAGCCTGCTCTGGTGTCGTTATCGCGATCTGGTCTGGTGGCCGGCCACTGCGACTGGTAGTCTCCCTCTCCGGCGAGCCACTGTTCAGCTTCCGCCATGGCTCTGAACACCATGAGTTCTATCCGCAAGTCTTCCAGGTACACTTGCGCAACCCTCACAGTGCCGTAGTCCACGTCGCGATTCGTTACGACAGCGGTCCTGCCCCTCCAGCGTCCACTCAGGCGCTCCGAGACTGCGGAAATGATACTGGGGATTTCCTTGGGCAGCACCGAGATCTGCGCGTTCCGTAGATCCCACAGCAGGTGCACGCCAGCACTCAAGTGAGACTCATCGAAGAGCATTTCCAATGCGACTGCAACGTCCTGAGGAGAGACCTCGCCGCGCATGGTGACAACCACTCGCTTGGGCTGAAGATCAATCCGAATGGAAATCGTTGGCATCGCCACACCCTTCTCTTCGTCTCACCGTTTTACTCCCCCGTGAATACCCGCAGTCAACTCTGCGCGATACACACCAAGCTGAATGTATGTTGTGCTACGCTTGGCGCCAGGGCGGTGCTGGATGGATCCGTTATGTGGGAGGGGCTGGCGGTCGGCATCTCCCCAAGCACGGGATGGTGCGGACGGTGGATTCAACCTTGTGTTGCTCGTGGCTGACATCCACGGCCGGCGTGCCGTCGGGCTCCCGAAGAGCCAGCCCGAACGGCGATCTGAGTGCCACAGAGGTGGGGCGACTACTTTCCCACGTCTCGCAGATATGTGTTGATCTTCTCGGCCCACCCTTCGACTCCGCTCTCGAAGTTGTGGTCAAAGAAGTCCTGCACCATCTCGTTGGCATGCTCGGAGAGCGCTGTCACGCGGTATGCTACCGTAACACGGGTACCGCCCTGGCCGTTGTCGCTGCAGGTTATGTCCATTTCCCAGGCTTCGATTTCCGGGATGACGTTGAAATAGCGGATCCGGCCGGTGTTGGGGTCGTGATCGACAACGAACCACACCTGGCTCTCTTCGTGTGCCGCATGCCTCATGATGGCGACGGCGCCTGCCCGCAGCTCTCCCGACCGGGGATACAGCAGCAGCGGTTTCCAACTGACTGACCACAGCGCGAAGCCTCCCGGTTCGAACAGGGGAAACACCTGAGCGGGCAGTGCCGCCAACTCGATCGAGTGCTCGCGCTCGATGTGCACGGCTTCAAACTGGCCACCCTGGGTGTGAGGATCCCCATGCTGCGCTGCCGCAGGAGCGGCAGGGGCCATCAGGATTGCACCGCTTGCGAGCAGGGCAAGCAGCTCAGTGTGCTGGATTCCCGGTAGCATCGTCGCCTCCCTCGATCATCTTGTGGGCGACTTCAGCACCGTAGTCCATGCCGTACACCGCTTTCAGTTGTTGGATCTTCTGCAGGGTACCTTCGGAGAAGTGTGCTTTGCCCTCGAATGAGTGCAGCACGATTCCTTCGAGCACATCGCCCAGCGACATGTCGAGGTACTCCGCCAAGGCCTTGAGCACCTTCAACAGGCGCTTCTCTATCCGCACCCCGGTTTGAACTCGCTCTACTCTCACCGCCCTGGCTCCTGGTATAGTGGTACATACGTACCATTGTATGTCGGGGCGTTGTCAAATCAAGGCCCTCGATTTTGAAACCGATCCAGTGCGCCGATCGTCCTATAAGTACAAACGGAAGCTAGCTACCTTATCTACATAGGTCCGGACCATGAGCCCACGTAACCTCGGTTTGTCGTCTCTCACTGTCCTTCACGCAGTGGCTCGGGGGTGTCGCCACGGATTCGATATCATCGACGCCACTGGGCTGCAGAGCGGCACAGTGTACCGCGCCCTCAGTCGGCTGGAAGCACGCGGCTTGCTCCGGTCCGAATGGGAGGCAGCGAGAGTCGCACTGGAGGAGAAGCGCCCGCGACGCAAGTACTACGAGGTCACATCGCGCGCTGAGCAAGAGCTCGCGGCGGCCCGCAGACGCCTGCTCCCTCTAACTCGCGTCCCCAGTATCAGCGGACAGCGCGAGGCTGGTCACAAGAGGAGCTGAGGTCTGCAGCACACAGCACCACTCACCCTTCGCATCTGCGGAGCATTGCTCGCCACGGCTGCGGTCATCCTCCCAGTCGCGCAGCGCCCGGATTGGGTCGAGGAATGGCGCGGCGAGTTGTGGTACCGGTGGCACCGCCTCCAGTCGGATGGGAGGATGTCGCTGGGAGCCCAGCTCGATCTCATCTGGAAGAGCTTCGGTGCGGTCACCCACGCGTTGTGGCTGGCCGGTCGAGAATGGAGACCTCAAATCATGTTGTACGATCTGCGATTCACGATCCGGAATCTCCTCAAGAAGCCGGGTTTCACCCTTGTCGTCTTGGGCTCGCTCATGCTCGGCATCGGTGCCAACACACTGGTGTTCAGCGTCGTCGATGCCTTGGTCCTCCATCCGTTTCCCTATCCCGATGGCAAAAGCCTGGTAGCCATCGGCGTGACGTTCCCGCGGCTGGGAAGCGAACGGGAATTCGTCGAGGCCATCTCAGCTCCGGAATACGCTGATATCACAGCGCAGAGCGCGACCCTAGAGCGGGTTGTCGCTTTCGATCTCGGAAACAGGGATCTCGGTGGGGTTGCCGAACCGCAACGGTTGTTCACCGCGTTCTTCTGGGGTGATGCCTTTCAGACACTGGGCATGCGGCCAGCTTTGGGCCGCGGATTCCTTGCTAGCGAGATCGAACAGGGGCTACCTGTCGCCGTCATCAGCCACCGGACATGGCAATCGCAGTTCGGTGGCGATTCCAGCATCGTGGGTCAGGGCATAACCGTAAACGGGCAACCCCTGACACTGGTTGGCGTAATGCCGCCGCGGCTGCTGTTGCTGGATTCAGATCTGTGGCTGCCGATGTGGGTGTCGCCTGACGTGCTACCGCGCAATCGCAGACAGTTCAACGTGCTGGCGCGAGTGAGCGAAGGATACTCACTCCAGGACGTCAACACTGAGCTTGCCACCGTTGCCGGGCGCGTGGAGCAGACCTATGTGGGTGAGTATCCCGAATACGAAGGTTGGCGGATATCGGCGGAAGAGTTCACGGCGGTCTGGTCGGGGTTGGTGGGGTCGACTGGCTTCGTCTTGCTGGGTGCGGTCGGCTTCGTCCTGCTACTTGCCTGTGCCAATATTGCCAGTCTCCTATTGGCGCGCTGGGCGATCAGACAGCGTGAGATTGCGGTGCGGGCAGCCTTGGGGGCAGCCAGACTCAGGCTCGCCCAGCAACTGTTGACCGAGAGTATGGTGCTGGCTCTGCTAGGGGGGGCCGCGGGCTTGGTGCTCGCCGTCGCAGGTACGGGAGCCGTAGTCGCCCTGGTTCCGGCTGATCTCATCCCGGGGAGTGCTGAGTTCGGATTGAACTACAGAGTACTCGTTTTCACGATCGTACTATCGGTTTCCTCCGGCCTGGTGTTTGGGTTGCTGCCGGCACTGCAAGGTTCCAAGACGGACCTGCAACAGATACTCAGTAGCGAGGGCGGTCGCACTACCGCTGCAGGGACAGCATTGCGACTCCGTCAGGCGTTCATCATGGCACAGGCGGCCATTGCCCTCGTGTTGCTCACAGGAGCAGGCCTGCTACTCAAGAGCTTGGGCAACTTGAGGGGCATCGATCCGGGGTTCGATCCCGCGAACGTGCTGACCTTGCGGATCACGCTGCCGCGCGAACGGTACCAGGGAGAAGACGTCGCCGTGTTCTTTGACCGGTTGGTGGAGCAAGTGGGTGCCGCCCCCGGAGTGAGCGGTGCGGCCGTCGCTTCACAGTTTCCGCCTTCCCAGCCATTTGATGGGCAATTCCGCGTGGAGGGGCAGGATCGAGGTGTCGAGGAGACCCTGCCTGTCACACTGACAACGATAGTGAGTCCGGGTTATTTCGATGTGCTCGGCATACGGCTGATGCGAGGGCGCACTCTCACGAAGGATGACAACGCTGCTGCACCGCCAACGGCTGTCGTCAACCAGATCTTTGCCCGGCGCTACTTTCCCACCGACGATCCGGTGGGCAAGCGCATTGCTGGTGGCTCGCAGGAATGGACGACGATTGTCGGTGTGGTTTCGGATGCACGAAACCGCGGGATGGATTCCAACGCCATGCCGGAGCTGTTTGTTCCCGTTGCACAGAACGGCGGAGTGATGAACCAACTCCACCTGCTCACGCGAACCCAGGGAGATGCGCTGGCGATGTTGCCCACCGTTCGTGCTGTGGTAAAGAGCTTGGATCCGGACCTTCCGGTCTATGCTGTGCATACCCTTGAAGGTCGGCTTGCATCGGCTGTGGCTCCACAGCGGATTGCCGCTGTCGTACTGACAGTGCTCGGGGCCGTGGCTCTGGGCCTAGCCTCAATGGGGATCTATGGCGTCATCTCCTATTGGGTCACGGACCGCACCAGAGAACTGGGAGTGCGCTTGGCTCTCGGTGCGGCCGGTCGCGAGATCGTAGCCATAGTCATGAGCCAGATCATCAAGCTCGTCGCCGTCGGTGTCCTGCTTGGGCTCGCGATTGCAGTCGCACTGTCGCGTACCTTGCGGAGCCTGCTCTTCAACGTGAGTGGCGTCGATATTGTCGCTCTTGCGGTCGCGGTCGGTGTTCTCACTGTCGTTGCACTCATTGCTGGCTTTGTACCGGCAGTCAGGGCGGCGCGACTCGATCCGGCCAGGGCTTTGCGCCAGGAATGAGGGTGAGATACCCAACTGTACGCATCGGCGCGGCTGCTGCTAGCCTGCTGCATTCCTGCCCTTCGGGTGACGCGGGTCGACCCGTTGATTGCGCTTCGAGCCGAGTGAGGGAGTGCTCCGGCGTGTGAGGCGGTGGCCTTCTTAACTCGGGCGCATTCGCTTAGAGAGCTTCCATGCCTCAGCTGCTTGTTGCTCCGCAGGATAGGTTGTCTCAGCTATGTGAGGCTCAGCAAGAACAAATAGAGTGCCTGGCCGCTCTTCCACCAAAGCATGGAAAGCCAACCGAGGGCCAAGCCCAGCAATGCGAGGATCGTCAGATCCTCGAGGATTACGACGCAGTTGTAGAGTAGCCTGTGGACCAATCTCATTCCCAATCCTTTAAGCCGGTCCCTTATCCAAATCCCAGAGTCGGACGTTCTTCGCCCTTCGGTACAGAGCCGTGACCACCAGACCGACCTGGGAGCACGGCCAACACGGATAGGCCGAACATCTAACTCGACGCCATGATACTTCATGTCAAGCTTTATGTCAAGTATCTTCACGTTGACTGACTTGTCGTTTCCCGCTAACTTCCCACCCCATGAGAGACCAGGTCGACAAGATCGTTGTTCAGTGGGGAGAGGAGCGGCCCGATCTCGACCCGTCGCCGCTGGCCATCCTGGCCAGGGTCGACCGTCTCAGCAAGCACATCACAAATAGTCTGAGGGAGAGACTCGCTCCATTTGGACTGGACTCCTGGAGCTTCGATGTGCTCGCCGCGCTGCGGCGCCAGGGAGAGCCATTTGCCATGACGCCCACCGCGCTGCGACGCGCAACTATTCTGACCTCCGGTGCGATGACCAACAGGATCGATCGGTTGGAGGAACGGGGTCTGGTCGAGCGCGTCGCAGATCCGAGCGACCGCAGGGGGATCTTGGTCCATCTCACTGCTCGAGGCCTTGAGCTGGTCGATGAAGCAGTTGTTGCCCGCTTCGACAGCGCGGAGCAGCTGGTTTCCCGTCTGAACGCAAGCGAGCGAGACCAGCTGGCCGATCTGCTGCGGAAGCTGCTGCTGGCAGCGCCGCTGGAAGCGGTGCATTAGCGACGCCTCCGATCGAAGTTAGATTCCACCACGTAATCGGTACTCCTCAACTGATTGGATGAGAAACTCGGTCTTGCGAATACTGTTCTCTCTGGGCTCACTGCTCTGCCTTAGTGCCGTCTGCTCGGCGCAAGACTCTCTTTCGGCTGTGCGGTTACTGAACGATCTCGCCTGTGGCAGCTGCCACAGCGGTATCGCGGTCGAAAGCGACATTCTGGAGAAGACTCCGGATCTCACCGATGCCGGACTCAGGTACAGCCCGGACTACCTGTTCAGTTTCCTGCAGTTTCCCGTGAGAATCCGCCAGCACATTGGCTTCTCACGCATGCCGAACTTCTTCTTGGATCAAAGGGAGAGTCTGGCCCTGACTCTCTTTCTAGGGGAACAGATATCTCCCGGCGGCGAAAAGCCCGATTTTCCGGCCCAGGAGAGCTTTGAAGCAGTCAACTCGAGCAACCCAGACGTCACGGCAAGCATGGGCAGAGAGCTGTTCTTGTCCCTCAACTGCCTCGGCTGTCACAAACACGCTTCGCTTGATACATGGGAAGAGAAGACTGCCCCGAACCTGGGCTTTGAGGGTGCTAGGGTGACAGCGGAGTGGTTGACGGCGTATCTCAGGAAACCGCAAGCGCTGCGGCCGTTCGGCTACTACCCCGGAACCGGTAGCCGCCATCCTGACTTTCTGCTCACCCAGAATGAAGTTGATACTCTCGCGGCCTTCTTTATGACGCAGCGGGGCGGCTTCGACTATGCGACACAGCAATATGACCCGAAGGCGTTGGTACTGGGCACGAATGTCGAGGTAGAGACACTCGTTCAGTTCCTCGAGCCCACCGAGTTGGTGCGCTTCTCGATGTCGAAGGCAGAAGGGCTGTTGCGGGAGAAGCTACCCTGTCTGGGATGTCATCGCTTAGGTGACGATGGAGGAAGGATCGGTCCGGACCTGTCGTCGCTCACAACCAGGATCCAACCTGAATTTGCGCGGCAGATCATCCGGAATCCACAGGGGGTCATCGAGGAAGACATCATGCCCCTGGTCGTTCTGCCGCCCAAGACTGCGGATTTGATCGAGAACTATCTCACCCAACAGAGTGTTCCGAAAGACAGTTCCCGGTATCTCTCCTTGGTCGAGCATCGGCCGCTCTTGCATCAGGACTTGGAGGGAGGCGAAAGGCTGTATGTGAAACACTGTGCCGCGTGTCATGGCATCGGTGGTGACGGGGACGGTTATGACGCCGAGTATCTCCCGGTGGCTCCCATCAAGCACTCCGACTCTACCTACATGTCCAGCCGACCGGATGATGTTCTGTTCGATGGTGTCTACGCCGGGGGTTACATCCTCAACAAGAGTCAGCGAATGCCCCCCTGGGGATTTACTTTGGAGCGAGATGAGATCTGGCAACTGGTGGCCTATATGAGGCAGTTGTGTCGCTGCGAGGGTCCGGCCTGGTCGCGAGACAACAAGCGTCGCTGAGCTATTTCACAACCAGCTTCCCCCTCATATGCATGTGGAAGTCACTGCACCATACTGAGCAATAGAAGCCGTACTCCCCTGCGACCTGCGGAGTGAACTTTATTTCCCTCACGTCACCAGCCTTGATCTCTCCAACAGTGAGGTCCAGCCCGGGGAGATAGAAACCGTGGGTGACGGCGTCCACGTTTCGTATTACCAATGTGACTTCCTCACCCTGCTCTACCTCAAGAGTCTGAGGAGACCAGTTACCTCTTTCGGGCGCTCGTGCAAGCAGCTCCACAGTTGCTGGTTGCTTTCCAGATGTTGAACAGCCGATGGTTGTCAGCACGGCCGCCATTGCAATGAGGGTGACCAAGGACGCGGTGACGGCTGTCTGCCTAGGCACCGGAGCTAGCCCTCGAACAGCCACACAAAGAACACCCCCAGCGCGATTATGAACAGCAACATAGGAATCCAGCCTCGGGTCGCTTCCCGCTCGGTTGCGAAGATCCGGTTCGCAAACTTGTATCCGTACTCCAACGAGAACGCCAATCCGACGAACAGAAGTGACAGCTGCAGGTACGGCAGCGCCCCCGTTAGAAACGGGGTCCACTGATAGCCCGCCGTTCCGAACAGGTCCCACCCTCTGGAGAAAGGATCAGAAAAGACGCGCGGCAGATAGCTACCATTGGGGAGGAGAATACCCAGGCTGAAGGCTGCCCAGCGAGCTACGCCCAAAGGGACGAGACAGTAGGAGAAATCGACGAAGACCTTCTTGAGCGGGACCTCCCTGTTACCACTCGCTTGCTTTGACAGGTAAGAGACAGCAAGAAACAAGACCGGGACGAGCCCGAGATTGAGTAGGAGGTAGCCGCCGAGAAACAGCCCGTAGCCGCCCAGGCTCGCCGCCATCACCATGTCTTTGAGCCAGCCGTATGGTCCCTGCATTGTGAGGAAGAAGGCGAACAGGATGCCTATCATGGTCAGACTCTTGAAGGCCTCGTCCAAGCCTCGGCGGTTCTGAAGCTCGTCGGTGCGTTTGCGCTCGGCGAGCAAATCGGTCCCGAACGGTCTGACATTGAAGGCCATGTTGTCGTGTGGGCAGGTCTTGAAGCACTCCAAACACAGGCCGCAGTAGGTATTGCGGTTCATGTCGAAAGGCAGTTCCATCCAGGGACAACCATAGCCATGCTCATCCCCCAAATAGCATGTCTTTGGTGTGTGAGTCTTGCAGATATCCGGGTTTTTGACTCTCACCTCACAAGCGGCGAAGTTCGAATACAGGCCTTGAAAACCGCTCACAGGACAGAGGTAGAGACAAAAAGTTCGCTTCTCGTAAATGAGGGAGATGACAATCGCCCCGATCACTATCAAAGCCAACAGTACGAAGGTCGCAAAAGGCTGGACCGTGAAGAATCCAACAAACAGGGTCGAAAGAAGGAAGCAAGCCGTCACGGGCCAGAGATTGCGAAACCGCTTGGGCCATTTCTTGTTGAGCCCCCAGGATTTCTGTCTGCCGCCACTGCCGAGCGTACCCCGCTGCAGCCAATCTCCAATCAAGGGGAACGGACAGGTCATACACCAGAACCGGCCAACGACGGGAACGAAGATCGTCATCAACAACACCCACCAGAGAATCCATACGACCATGACACCGAAGTTGACGTTCCCGGCGGAAAAGCCTCCAGCGAAACCCGCAACCAGAATCACGACGAACACAAAGAAGTTCAGAAGAATGAACACGAGTGGGAACCAGCGGCTCTTGAATAGCGCTCGGATGGGCTTGTACTTGGTTAGCTCGAACCTCCAGTCAAGGGGAATCACGCCAAACAGGTGAGTCCGGTGCTTCTCTCTTCTCTTGCTGCCGTATGCCAGTGACCCAAGCCCGAGCAACACCACGAGAGACACACCCGCATAGTACTTTCTATTCGGCAGGACCCTGAGATGCCCGATCATGTACGGATGGAAGTGGCCACACGTCTCGGAACAGCGAAACGTGAATCGACCGGTCTTGTTTGCCGTGAACCCGACTAGCTTGATGTCACCAGGGGGAATGGTGGTCTGTTCACCATAGCCGTCCAAGTAGAACCCATGAGTGACATCCTCACTGGCAAGTTTGATTACGACGGTCTCCCCTTCTTTGACTGTTATGATGCTGGGGTCGTACTCGAACTTTCGTGCTGTCACTTCCACGGTTCTCTGGCCACCAACGAGATCGCCCGAGAACTCGCCTGAGCCACCGCAGGCGGAGAGCGTGAGGCACGAAGCCAGGATGACGTATTTGATGGGGAGCCGGTGGTCCATCACCAACTCTAAACCCAGAATGGCGATGGGGGAACCCAGGTGCGGCTGTCTGCTCGCGAAATGAACGGCAAACCGTTAACCCGGTTACAGAAGCGCGGGTGCGGGTTAGGAGGTATTTTGTGTTTGCATTGCAGGGTGCCTTGGCCAAGACACAGTCCTGCACCTCCGCTAGTTGAGCAACCGAGAGATACCAGCCCGCTGCAAGAGAACCGGGGCACCTGACGGATGGGACGCAAGAAGAAACCGAAGAAGCGAAAGAGCCCGGCCCGCATCCGTCCCTCTGAGGATGACGCGGGACGCAAGACTCCGCCTCAAGTGTCACACTCTCGGGGTGGGGCCGGCAAGGTTTCTCCTGCGGTGCCGGAACAACCGGGCAGGAATCGCTGGCGGCGAGCACTGGTGCGTTCTGTCCTGCCAGCCGGCGCAGCAGTCGTAGTGGCGGCAGCACTTGGTTGGTGGCTGCTCCACGAAAAGGAGGTGGGTTTTCCCCCACCCCGGGGTGTTGCCGCGGCGCTAGCGGGACCCGCCTTCGAGGATTTTGCCGGTGCCGAGAGTTGCGAGGAATGCCATCAGCAGCAGTACGACGACTGGGTTGAGTCCACTCACGGCAACGCCGGTGGCGATCCGGATAGTGAAACGGTCATCGCCCCGTTTGACGGTAACCCGATCAGATTTGCCGACGCGCTCGTTACTCCCGTCGTGAATGACGTGGGCCAGTTCCAATTCGTGGTCCAACAGCCCGAGAAGGAGACGCAGGTTTTCACGGTGGCAGGGGTGATAGGGGGCGGATGGATGGAGGGCGGGGGTACACAGGGGTTCGTGTCGGCATTCCCTGACGGCACGGTTCGGTTCCTCCCGTTCGATTTCATCAAGGAGGAGGGGGTTTGGTTCTGCAACACAAACTCCCGCACCGACAAAGGCTGGATCCCGATAACTCGGAGCGTCTCACTAGATGAATGCGCGGACTGGCCTCCTGTTAGGATTCTGGGAACGGAGACGACCTACGCCAACTGCCAAGAATGCCACGTTGCGCAGATCGAGGTGGAGTATGACAGCACGGCGAACATGTATTCCACCCGCGTCACGACCCTGGCAATCGATTGCGAATCGTGTCACGGCCCGATGGCGGACCATGTGGAACGGTCACAGCCGGACAGGATAGCGGCAGAAGATGATATCGCGGTCGATGCTCTGGCCACGCTGTCCAAGGACGAATCGCTGCGTGTCTGTTTCCGCTGCCATGCTCTAAAGGATGTGCTGGTACCGGGTTACTTTCCCGGGAAGCCGTTACTGGAACACTACTCCATAGGGTTTCCAATGCTCGGTGGAGGGCCCCTGTATCCTGATGGCAGGATCCGGACTTTTGCCTACCAAGGAAACCATCGCTATAGCGACTGCTACCTCAACGGCTCGATGACCTGTGTCGACTGTCACGATCCGCACTCCCAGCAGTACCGCGACATCTGGGGCCGCATGCTCGACGGCAGGTTCAGCGACGAACAGTGTACCGACTGTCATCCCAGCAAGGCGGAACGGCCAGAGGAACACACGTTTCATGAGCCGGGGACCGACGGGAGTAGGTGTGTGGACTGCCATATGCCGTATCTGCAACATCCCGAACTGGGATACGAACTGCGCTTCTCCCGGTCAGATCACACCATCCCGATTCCGCGCCCCGGATCGGACGATCGCATGGGAGTGGTGAATGCCTGCGCGCTGTCCGGCTGCCATCCCGACAGCTCGTTGGCCTCGCTCGAAGCGATTACGGTCGAGTGGTACGGGGAGCTGAAGCCCCGTAAACCGATCGTAAACGCGTTGCTCGAGCCTGAGCAATTAGATGAGGGACGCTCCACACGGGTGTTGCTCGACTCAGCGGCCAGTTTCCCTGCAGCGCAGGTTAGTGGAGTCGGTGTCTTCGTGACGCGGTTCCTTGAGCCCGACATGTCGCGGCACAATCCAGAGATCGACCAGGCCCTGCGGCGCCTGTCGCGGAGTGACGATTGGGATGTGAAGGCCACGGCACTGGCCGCGCTCCACCTGGCGTGGGGTGACGATGAGCACACCAAGGCGTTTCTGGCTGAAGCCCTCAAGGAGTCGGCCGCAATGGAAGGCGCACTGCGGGCCAGATGGGCCACGGCTCTGGGCACCTTCGGCGATACCTACTTCGGGTTGGGTGAGTGGCGTCCGGCGATCGAGTCGTATCGGAAGGCGCTGGAGATTCGTCCCGACAATGCAGCGATCCTGATGAACCTAGGGCTAGCGCAGGCGTATGCCGGTGAACATGAGGAGGCAGCAGGTTCGCTGCGCGGTTCAATCGCTGCTGATCGTCGACAACCGCTTGCCTGGGTCAACCTCGGATTCTCGCTGGAGAACCTGGGTGATACCGAGGGTGCAGAAGAGGCCTACCGTACAGCGATGGAAATCAAGGATGACGAAGCCCTGGCGCACTTCAATCTCGCGAATCTGTTGGTGGGACAGGGAGAGTTGACCCAGGCAATTGAGCACTATGAACGCACCCTGGAACTTCAGCCAACCCTGGCTCAAGCGCACTTGTATCTAGTACGCGCGTATGTAGCGGCCGACGACGTGCGAGGCGCGGTCATAGCTGCCCGCCGCTGGCTGCGCTACGCACCGGACGATCCAAGACCGCGGGAACTGCTCGAGGAGGTGGCAGGTGCGCTCAGACGCAATTAGCCGGGGCCTATATGACTCACATCAGTTACCTTGGCGCGGACCGAACGGCACCAAGTGATCAGTTCAAGTCAGGGTACATATCGAGCCGCGCCCGGCGGGGGCACCCACGGGTGGTCAGGCTCGAAGTGGTTCCACAGTACAGCTGATACATTCCTCAGCAGGACATAGCCTTCATTGTCGGCCGCCCAACGCTCGTCAGCCTGGTCCTTGGTGATCACACAGAACACGTAGTCACCCGAAGGACCGTTCACTAGTACGACCTCCGAGCGCGATCGACTGACGGCGCCTTGTTTGGAGGCTGCCTGCACCCAAGGCGGGATCTGTGACAACGCTTCACCGTTCCAGTAGCTCCGCGTGAGGTAGCGGTACATTGCCTCGCTGGACGCTTGGCTTACCGCCTTGCCCTCCCGGATCATCACCAAGAGCTCTGCCATCTCGCGAGGCGTGGTTTGGCCCCATCCGTGATTCTCCCAATCAGTGTGTCGCCCCGGAGTGCGGGAGTTGATGCGTGTATGCTCGAAGTCGTTCTGCGCCAACCAAGAGTTGATCCGCGTTCCTGTACCCGCCAGGTGTTGTGTCCACAGCGCTGCCGTGTTGTCGCTTGCCGTGATCATGAGCATCAGCACCTGCGCCAGTAGGATCTTCGCGCTATCGGCGTATGAGCCAAGTATGTCTTCGCCCGGATAGAGCAGTGAGTTGGTGTACACCAATTCCTCTGCGAATTCGAGGTCGCCGCGTTCCATGGCGTCGAACGCGCCGATCAAGATGGGTACCTTGATCATGCTGGCGGTGGGGAAGATAGCGTCGGCGTCGATCTGCACTGTTCGATTGCTCGCCAGGTGACGCACGTACACACCGACACGTCCGTGAAAAGAGCCCACCAGCGGGACGAGCTTAGCCTGGAGGGTAGAATCGATGGACGGGACGTCGTGTTGTTGTGCCGCGAGGGGGTGGGGACGTATGCCGGGGGCACCCAGCAGCAGTGCGATTGCGTGATAGAGCCATCCGCGATACCATCTCACAGGCACCTCCGCGCCGTGTTGAGTCAGCCGACTGAGAGATCCAAATCCAAACGGAACGATTCCACACCGCACCGCGGCGGCGCAATGAGGGAGAGGACAGTTATGAGCGATCAGGGCTGTAAGATAGAGCGGTTTTGCCGCTTCCGCCGCCGGGCAGGCGGCTTGCCGCTGGGTGCTAGGATGAACTGAACGCGACGCATGACGCATGTTACACTACTCACGACTCGGGAGATGACGCATGAGGAGACTCCTCGTAATGCCACTAGCATTGGTGTTGGCCGTGTGTGACACCGGTAGCACAACTACCGTCGCCAACGAGCCGCTCACCAACGATGACTTCGCACCGGCCCTCAATGTCGACCTGGACGCAATGGTACACACGGTCTCGGGACTGTATTTCCAGGATCTCGAGGTGGGACAGGGAGATGAGGCTGCGGCGGGAGCGAGTGTAACGGTGCACTACGAAGGATGGCTTTCCGACGGAACGAAGTTCGACAGCAGTCGTGACCGGGGGCAGCCGTTCACTTTCGTTCTCGGTGCTGGATTCGTGATCCCTGGTTGGGAGGAAGGGGTTGCCGGTATGCGTGTCGGAGGTCTCCGCAAGTTGGTCATTCCACCAAGCTTGGCATACGGGGTGGCTGGCGTGCCCCCAACCATTCCCGGCAATGCCACCCTGGTATTCGACATTGAATTGCTGGAGGTAGTACTGTAGGCCGAAACTCGTATCGGTGCCGAGCGACGGGTCACGCTGTTAGGGGACTCAGTGCGAACCAGGCGGCAGTCCGCAGGTCGCAGGCGTGGACACAATTGCTGGGGCAGCCTAGTGTCGCGTGTAGCTGGTCTGCTGCCTTGCGGTGGCGGAGTTGCGTCGGCCCCACAGTTACGGGGCTAGCTCTGTGACCTCGGTGGGGCCGTTCGGTGCCGCGGAGCCTCGCCGGTCTTTGCCTTCGCGCCGCTCCTTGCCGCTGCGGCGCTCTTCTCTGCCATAGACTGCTGGTGGGATGTCCACGACTCGCCGCTGCTGCTTCCGGCGTTCCTTCCCCGAGCGTCGTTCGGGACGTTTCGAAGGAGGCGTGTGCTGCATGGGTGGACGCTCCGTGTGCTGGTTGTGGCTGCTCCTATGCCAAACTACGACAGGTGGTGGTCGAGCACAAACGAGGACTCTCTCTGCTGCTCACACCCGACCGTCGTCCCTAGCCTTGGTGAGCATCCTTTCCGCGAATTCGATCCTGCCGGAGAGTTCTCGCACATCGCCCAACTGTTCCCGCATTTCGTCTCGCATGTCTTCCACCGTATGATGCAGGAGTTCCAGAGACTCAGAAATCCTCTCCAATTCGACCGGATGCGGACCTCTCCTCAATCGAAGCCAGGTGTTGGTTCCAATCCACAGCGCCAACACTCCCCCCGCTGTCAATATGAGCGTGGGCAGAACCTCGCTCATGAAGATCAAGCCGTAGGGCACGCCTGGTGGCATATTCTGCTCCTTAGGTGGTGGTTGGGCAGCAGCACCAATCATAAGGAGCCCAGACCTGGGGTGCCAGAGTCGGCTGGCGATCGACTGGTCGAGAAGTGAGGTCTGCCATTCGACGTACTCTGGATGTACGTTGGAATGCATGGGAACCATATGTGGCTGTATCCTCGTGACCTTGGTCGGCGTGGGTGGCAACCTGGCAGATTCGGTGCGTTCGGGTGAAGCTGCAATGCAGCACGCTATCGGGCCGGAGCTAGTGGTGCAGACAGAACCTGCGCACTTGATGGACAGGGGTGGCGCAATCGACACCGTCGCGAGTCTCTTGATGGCTCCTGGTGCGGTTCGTGCGGTGTGGGCCGATTCCCACATGAAGGGAGATCCATTCTGGCCCGGTCCCCCAGCACCGCCTGCTGGCGGCCGCACCTTCTCCTGGCTTTTCGCCGGCGCTATCGGTGCCGCATTCGTGACGTTCGTGATCATAGCCGCCACCGCTTCGAGCGGTGACTGATGCAACGGCATCTTCCTTGGTGGCAGTCGTTTCTGTAGTTTCAGCGTTATGGGAGAGGATCTGTTGATTGAGCGTCGAGGGGGTAGCGAGCGCCGCAGCCAACCGGACAGACGGGCTGGCCGCGATCGTAGAAGGGACTGCGAGCGAGAAATTGCCCGGCAGCTCCCCGACGAGTTCGCGCAAGCCGGGGGAGATCCGGCGCATCGTATCGCCGGACTCGTCAACCGTCACTGGCCCCACGAGGAACTGCCAGCCCGCTCTGAGCTGACGCAGCAGTTGCTCCCGATATTGCAGGATCTGCTCGCGCCGGGTACTCCGGTCACCGATGAGCACCGAGAACGGTGCGAATCCGCTGTCCTCGATTGGGTCGACCAGCAATAGTCGTTTCCAGCACTCATCCCGTCGCCTGCAACCATCATATCAGGTCACATCCGCCTGGCTGGCGGACCAGCCACTGCCAGATGCCTCGAATATGCAGCAGATGACCTCGGACGGTTCGCTGTCCCACAAAGTGGCGATCATAACCGGTGCCTCGAGCGGGATCGGTGCCGCCACGGGTGAGCGGCTCGCGCTGCACGGAGCTACGGTCGTCCTTGCGGCTCGGCGCAGTGATCGCATTGGGATGCTGGCGGCCCAGTTGGTCACGGCGGGTCGGAGGGCGCTTGCGGTGCCGACTGATGTTGCCAGCCATGCGGCGGCTGAGAACCTGGTTGGCCGGACGCTGGCTGAGTTCGGGCACGTCGACATCTTGGTGAACAACGCCGGAATCATGCCGCTGTCGCCGGTTCGCGAGCTGCGAGTTGACGAGTGGGATCGCATGATCGACGTGAATGTGCGGGGCGTGCTGTACTGCATTGCGGCTGTCCTGCCTACAATGCTGGAGCGCGGTAGCGGTCACATAGTCAACGTGGGATCGGTTGCCGGCCGACGCCCATTCCCCAGCGGAACCATCTACAGTGCCACCAAGTTTGCAGTTCGAGCGATCTCGGCCGGCCTGCGTGCAGAACTATCTCCCAGCGACAATATCCGGGTGAGCGACATCGAGCCGGGTGTGGTGGATACCGAGCTGGGAGAACACATCGCCGATCTGGATGCGCGGGCGGTCTTTGAAAAGAGATGGGAGGGCAAGCGGAAGCTTGCGGCGTCCGACATTGCCCGTGCCATTCACTATGTCGTCTCGCAGCCGGACCACGTGAATGTCAACGAACTCTTGGTCCGCCCAACTGAACAAGAAACCTAGCTCGAGTCTGCGGCCGCTTCTGGGGTCGAGAGGCCGGCCTGCCTGTCCAAATTCGCCCACCACGTGTCCCACATGAGGACGACCCCACTAGGTTGAAGTTCCGGAACCACAGCTAAATCGTTGCAATATAAGAGCATGCTGGTGTCGCACGTGCGGCACACTGTATGCGTGATGGGGTATCTGATTAGCGATTAGAAAGGATTGGGAGGTCGCCGATGCTTGTGGCTCAGCCGTCTGAACAACGCCAGCCAGAAAGCTCCCAGCGTACGGCCAAGCGGGGCCGGGACACCGACTCGGACCGGCTGGATGTCGTGGAACTGGATGATTGCGGATGCGTGGTCGGGAAGATCATTGCCCCAACTGGGGATGTTGTGTTTGGACACGGTCGCGGGAGCGTGTACTTAGAGCGCAACTGAGCCCGTAGGGGCGGCATTTCCCGACCGCACGCCGACAGACTCCCAGCTACTCCTCTTGCCATGGGGCTGTACAGCTGGCCGCTCGGACAGCGAGCTTGCGATGGTCCGAACAGACGCCAACGCCGACCTAGCCGCAGTATTCCAGGGCCGTTTCAGCCAATATGTGGGCCAGTGAGTCCAATGTCGCGAGATCAACCCACTCTTCGCCTGCGTGAGCTCCAGCACCCACCGGTCCTATGACCACCGTGTCGATGCCGGCGGCTGCATAGAGTGCAGCGTCCATCCACGGAGTCTGTCCGGCGTGGATGGGCTCCTCTCCGGTCACCTTCTGGATTGCACGCTCCAGGTGCTTCACTATAGGTGCATCGACCGCGACCTCGAAGGGATCGCGAACCAAGGTGGTCCGCAATTCGGCCTTGAATCCTGGGTCCGCTGACGAAAGCTCGTCCAGGATATCCTGGATCTCACGTACGATCTGCGGTTCCGTCTCGCCCGGTACCGTGCGGCGCTCGATGGTCAACTTGCAGCTGGCCGCGTAGACACTGGGGCCGGAACCTCCGCGCAGCATGGCGGCATGGAGCGAGGGCGAACCGACCAGCCGGTGCGGCACTCTCCCTGACATTTCCTCGGCCAACCACTCGAGGTGAGCCAGGACCCGACCCATTCGCATGTTGGCGTCCACTCCGAGGTCCGGCCGGCTCCCGTGAGCGGCTCTGCCGAAAACCTCCAGTTCCAGCCACGCGAAGCCCTTGTGGGCCAAGCAGATGTCCATCTCCGTCGGTTCGGTCACTATGGCCGCAGTCACCTCGTAGTGCTGCAGGATGTCGCACGTGCCGATGCTCGCGTGTTCTTCGTCAGCAACCGCCGCCAGATAGAGATCCCCAGCCAAGCCGACACCGGCGTCTTGGAGAGCCTTGATCGCGGCGAGGCAGGAAGCGAGGCTGCCCTTCATGTCGTAGGAGCCTCGACCATAGAGCTTGCCGTCGCGCACCGTGGCCGAAAACGGATCATCCATCCCATCGACGCCAACCGTATCGTAATGTGCGTTGAGCATGAGCGACCGGCTTCCTCCCATCCCCGGTAGCCGGCCCACAACGCTGGGTCTTCCCGGCACCGGTTCGTGGCGTGAGACATCCAAGCCCATCTTGTCGAGTGCCTGTTGCACATAGTTGGCGACTTCTGTCTCACCTGGTGCTCCCGCAACCAAACTGGGATTGACGGAGTTGATGCGGACCAGGTCGCTGAGGGTCTCTCTGACGTAGGAGCTGTCGATGGATAAGCTCATGGTCTCGGATCTCTTACGAGTCACAGGGTAGGGAACGATCGTCGTGTTGTGGCGTCCATTGCCTTGTGTGGCAATTATACACCAAGTGTCGGCTAACACCACGGGGAGATACCATGATGGTGAGACGTACTGTCGGACTGCTCGCGACCGCTTTGTTGTTGCACGCATGTTCCGCGACAGCTTGGGGGCAGGGCAGGGAACGTCAGCTCTACATATCGGTCGATATGGAAGGCGTTGTGGGCGTGGTCACCGGAGATCACTTGGGTCCAGCCGGATTCGAGTATCAGAAGGCCCGGGAGTTCATGACCCGGGAAGTCGTCGCGGTCGACTGAAGCGGCGAAGCAGGAGGGTGTCACCGAGATCCTGGTGAGCGATTCGCACGGAAATGGCGAGAACATCCTCATCGATATGCTGCCCGAGGACGTGATGATCGTGCGTTCCTGGCCGAGACCTCTGATGATGATGGAGGGAATCGACTCGACTTTCGACGCGGCGATCTTCCTGGGGTATCACGCCGGAACGACCAATCCCAACGGCGTCAGGGCGCATACCATTTCCAGCGCCCGATTGGCCGATGTGCGTCTCAACGGTCGTTCTATGCCCGAAGCTGGAATAAACGCAGCCATCGCCGGGCATTTTGGTGTTCCGGTGATCATGATTTCTGGTGACGATGCTGCTGTTGCGGAGGCCCAGTCAGTTATTGGCGATATCGAAGGGGCGGTCGTGAAGTGGAGCTACAGTTTTCACTCGGCCAAGAGCATGATGCCAGCCGCTGCCTACGACCTCATTGGTCAGAAGGTCACGGCAGCCTTGCGCCGTGTGGACCAATTCGAGCCGCTTGTGATGCCGGCGCCGGTCACGCTGGACGTGAGGTTCAAGAGCTATCGGCCTTCGCAGCTGCTGGCATATCTGCCAATCGTGGAGCGCTACAGATTCGCACTCGATCAGATACGTTGGCCGCAACATCATCGAGATCTCCAAGTTCCTGGAGTTCATGACCAACTACGAAGTCGGTCTCGAGCCCTAGCCAGCCGAGAGAACCTGTGTGCGGACAGTCAGGTTGTCGACACGATCTATGTCGACGGCTACACCGATGCCGGGTTGTTTACGGGGGACGGCAACCATTCCATCTCGCATCGTCCATTCGGGGGTTACGATGTCTCGTTCCCAGTAGCGCGCGCTGGGACTCAGGTCCCCCGGGAGGGTGAAGTTGGGCAACGAGGCCAGGGCGACATTGTAGGCCCGGCCGATGCCGCTTTCCAGCATCCCTCCGCACCAAACAGGGATGCCGTGCTGAGCGCACAGATCATGAATTGCCAGAGACTGGGTGAAGCCGCCGACGCGGGCGGGCTTGATGTTCACAATGCGTCCGCTCTCCAGTCGAACCATGTCTGCTGCACGGTCGACGCTGGTGATGGACTCATCGAGGCAGATGGGCGTTGCGAGAAGCCGTTGTAGTGCCGCGTGCCGTACCAGGTCGTCCCAGGCGAGCGGTTGCTCGATCATGATGAGATTGAAATCGTCGAACCGTGCAAGATGATCGAAGTCCTGTTCCGTATACGCGTTGTTCGCGTCGACCATCAAGGGAAAAGTGTCCCCCAAAGCCTGACGGACGGCAGCGACGTACTCCAGGTCCGCCCCAGGCTTTACCTTGAGCTTGAGCTTCTGGTAACCTTGAGCGGCAGCATCTCGAGCCTTCCCGACCAGTGCTGCGGGATCGGATTGGATACCGAGGGAGATCCCGGTGGCGATCTGTTCGCGGCTGCCACCCAGGAACGTGGCCAGGCTTGAGCCTTGGCGTTGCGCTGCCATGGCCCAGATACCCATTTCCACCGCGGCCTTGGCCATGTTGTGTCCACGGAAGCCATGCTCCAAGACTGCGTGTACCTGACGTGGTGTGGTGAATCCGGTCCCCAGAATCCGCGGTGCTACCCACTCGCTGATAGCCAACCACGCAGTATCGGCCGTCTCGGGTGAATAGTTGGGGTACTCCCCGGCTACGCACTCAGACCAGGTTGTCGTGCCGTCGCCTTCACGCAACTCGAGCAGCACGATGCGTCGGACGTCAGCGCTGCCGGATGAGATCTGAAACGGCTCGCGTAGCGGGAGTCGTAACTCGCGTAACGTGATCTGCTGAACAGTCAGGGGCATTAGACTTCGCCTCTTTGGCGCGTAGAGAGAAGGTAGTGGCAGACACTGCAGTCGGTAGCGCGGATGATCCCGTGCACTCGGTACTGACGCTTGAGATACCAGAGGAAAGCTCTCCTGGTCAATTCACGCCATCTCCAGGCCAACTCCGGTGATGCTGCCTTCACCGCTTGGATGTCCTCGGGTACGGTTATCAGGACTGGGTCCGTTTCAGCCAGCTCGTCATCCGCTGGCATAGTGGGAGTGCCGTCGTCAGCCAGCTGAATGACCAGAGTCTCCGGAGTCTCAAACGCGGTGGTGGGAGGCGTGCCAGCCAGCGCACGTTCGACCTGGGGTGTATCGAGTTCCCAGGCGACCAAGAACCGGTCTGTTCCCAAGCCGCTGTGTAGGTCACTTCCCGTGTCACCGTACATGTTCGGTGTATACTCCGCGATCCCGGCACCTAGGCGGTTGAGGTTCAAGTGCGCGTTGCGCGCTACCAACGGATCGAAGGTCCAATAGGCGACCCCGATTCCCAAGCTCAGGAGAGTCTGTCTCTGGTAAATCTTGAGGCGCGCACCAACTCCGACCCCGCTCCATTCCGGCCGGACTGCCAGCATGTGTGACCAATGCGACAGCCTACCTCCCTTGATGCCGCTCACCCCATAGACGAAGCCGACCAATCGACCATCCTTGTCAAAGGCGCCGGCTGCAACCCCACCGACCTTTTGGCTTACCTGCAGCAACGCCGGCGGGACGATCTCGGCAAAATCGCGACCCCAAGTATCCCTTTGTAGTTCGACACACTGCGCGTAGTCTTCCGCAGCGCTCAGAGGACGCACTTCAGGTGCTGGCTGAGCCCCTGAGGGAAGTCGATCGTGAGCTTGCATTGAGTCAGTCACCTCTGCCATAGCTGATCTTCCAGATGCCATAGGTCAGCATCGGAATCACGAAGATCACGAGGAAGAACCATGTGAGCGTACCATACCCCTTGGCAATCAAGCCTATCAGGCCAAAGCTAGAGAGCAGGCTGCCCAGAACCAGCAGGATCATTGCCGTCAGGGGACGCAAATACGTCGGCATTGACCTGTTCTTCTCGGAAAACGCCCCGGCGACCCGCTCATTCACGGCGTGGATGAGCCCTGTACCGGTTTCGATCAGCGTGCCGAACAACACGATCTGGAAGACGATCTGGAATGTTCTGGATCCCAGCAACTCCAAGATGAAGTTGGCGGGGACTGCTCGGCCGAGGATCTGAGGGTACTGGCCGCACATGACCAAGTAGAACATGAGAGCCGGAACGATAGCGATGGGGCCCGTGAGTAAGCCGGCTGTAACAGCTTCTTTGCGGGACTCCGCATGCCGTACTGCAAACAATACGGCTGGGATGATCGCCAAATTGTAGGCAGCATACCTGACTCCTCCTATTGCCCATCCGGTTGTGACCTGCCCAGCCGTGAGAGCTGAGAGGGTCGCTCCGCCGAATCGAGCCAGCGACCACACGAAGAGGATCACATATACTGAGTATAGGACAAGAGACCATCCTGCCAGTACGCGCTCGATTGTTGCACTCCCTCGGAACACAAGGTATCCCACAGCCGCCATCATGCCGAGCACACCGCTGGCATAGGGCAGGCCGAAGGTCTCCTGCAATACTGTCCCGGCTGCCGCCGCGATCACGGCGAGGATGATGAGGAGGAGCACGAAGTAGCAGATCTCGAAGAGTGGCCACGCGGGACCCAGCAGGTGAGTGAAGAACGATCTGTAATCATAGCTTCGGAACAGTCGTGCGAACTCGAAGCTGCTGGCGCACACGACGCTCCAGATCACAGTGGACACGAACACCATAGCCAAGAGTCCACCCAGGGGGCCATAGCCCAGGAAGAACTCGACCAACTCGCGGCCCGTGCCATAGCCCCCGGCGATCACTACGGACTGAAAGACAAATCCGGGAAGAAGGTACTTCTTGAGAGTCGTCGACTTGAACACCGGTAGTCTCGCTGTGAAGTGGACTGAATGCCCTCGGGGCTGTTCGTTGTTCGGACCGGCCCGATCCCAAGATGCTCAGAGTATAAGGAGTGCGCCACCTGAGTGCGCAATCGGTAATTCAGGCCTGGCATCACGCATCGAGGGTGATGGCTCTGCCGGTGGTGCGGAGGACTGCGAAACGTCAACTGGTGATCACCACCGTCGCGGGCCGGGCCTACCAACTGCTGGACGATTTCTTGAGGTGAGTGGGGAACCGTGAGTTGAATGCTTCAGTCCGCGAGTTCGTTGCTGCGGTTCGCATCCCGGGGTAAGTTAGTTCGATGCAAGACGAACATAGGCTCGCGCTCATGCTGGCGCGTCTGGTGGATCTGTTGTGTCGCAGTCCTGATGCAAGTGACGACCACAAAGCTGCCTTGAATTCGGTTGGTGAGATCACCGGCCGCAGAAGTTGGTCCTTGGCCTTGCGAGGATTGCAGATTTCTGTCGAGGGTGTGCAGATCCCGCCAGACGTACCTCTCGTGCCGATCCTGGTGGGCCGGATGCGGCTGCACAGTGTTGCTGAAATCCACATCGGTTTTGGGGCTTCGGGGTTAGACGTGATGCAGCTAGCCAAAGCCTTGGCTGCAGACCCCGAACAGGAGAGGTCCGGTGCTGATCTCCCGGGACGACTCAGGAAAGCCGAGGTGCAGAGGATCTGGGTCCTCAGCGCCAAGGCCGCAAAGGTTGCGAGTCAGATCCGAAACATGCGTGTCACCGACCAACTCGAGGCGTCCGGCTTCGTGAAGCCCAAGGAGCCGGTCGCAGACTCCCGAGATGATAGACTGTCGTTGATTGCTACCGGAGAGGCCCCTGATGCACACGGAAGGCTATCGCCACGACTGCCATTGGTGAGTCAGAAGTTGGGTGATACGATGAAGGCCTTGGCCGGGTTGGAGGCTGGGACAGCGCTTTCGCAGGGGCTCAGTGAGCTAACCGATGCCGTAGTTGCGGCAAGTAGAAGTGGCAACACGGAAGAGGTTGTTGAGGCCCTTGCCTTAGGGATCCGGCAGGAGGCGGCAGCCAGCGACGAAGAGACCCGTCGAACCTACGGAGTCGCCTTGCGGAGAATGCTGGGCCTTGAGGTGCTACGCCCGCTTGCAGGGATGTTGGGTGATCCCCTCTACGCCAACGACGTCATGATGGTGATGGAGCGGGCAGGAACGACAGGGACTCAGCTCCTGCTGGACCTCCTCGTTGCAGCACCCACCTTTGCTGAGCGGAAGGCCTTTCTCTCGGCGCTGCGCAAAATGGGAGAGGGCACCGACAACGTGATTTCCATGTTGGGGCATCATCAGTGGTACGTGGTGCGCAACGTGGCTGATCTTATCGGTGAGCTGCGCATGGAAGAGGCGGTGCCGGCGCTTGGTCAGATTGCCGAGCATAGCGACGCGAGGGTGCGGCGCTCCGTTGGGATGGCTCTTGCTCGGATCGGATCCAGGACGGCCGTCCGGTTTCTACGGTCCTTCTTGTTCGATTCCGATCACAGCGTTCGCCTTGCTGTCGCGAAAGAGCTGCGGGGTCCAGGTGTCGGTGCTTTGGCTATGACTCTGGTCAACGCAGCTGACGAGGAGGCCAACGTTGGCCTGAAGGCAGAGTACTACCGGGCCCTCGGCCGGATTGGCACGCCCGAGGCGGTCAATGCCCTGGCCCAAGCCGCGCAGCCTCGTGGTGGCCTGTTTGGCCAGCGTAACATACCGGCCCGCAAGGTAGCGGTCGAAGCCCTGGTCCTGGCGGGGGGCGAAGCGGCTGTTGAGATTCTGAAATCCCTGACGGAAGACAAGGACAAAGAGGTGCGTGAGTTGGCGAAGAGAGGTGTCAAAGAGATCAGCACCAACAAACCTGGCTGACGGATTCAATGATGATAGCCGATGGGAAGGAACCCGCTCCCTGGAACAACGGGGCCGCGCGTGCACTGCAGGATCCGAACACCCTCCGCGAATTGGTGTTCAACATCCCCGAGGGCATTTACATCACCAACCGGGAAGGACAGATCCTGGATGCCAATCCGGCTCTGATCGAACTGTTGGGACTGGACTCGCTCGACGAGATCCGAGTGCTCAATGTCCGGGACCTCTGCACCGACAAGGGCCAACTGGCAACAGAACACGATACTCTGGAGCGTGACGGCATGGTCAAGGATTTTGAGCTGGACCTGCGGCGTCCGGATGGATCGGTCATCACGGTGCTGGACACGTGCTATCTGGTCCATGATCCCGAAACTGCTGACACGCGTCTGTACGGGATCCTGATTGACATCACGCATCGGAAACAGCTCGAACTCAAGCTTCAGAGTCTGCTTATTCGCGATCCGTTGACCGGATGTTATAACCGACGGTACCTCGACCAACTTGCCGCCCGCCCTGAACTGGCCGACGCGGCTTGGGGTGCGATCGTTACGGACATCGACAACTTCAAGCACTACAACGACCTCTACGGGCATGCTGCGGGAGACGAGATCCTGATCAAGGTCGTTCGGTTCCTGAATCGCCACGCGAGAGCGGAGGACGCCGTGATAAGAATCGGTGGCGATGAGTTCCTGATAATCCTTCTCGGTGAGAGTGTAGAGGCTACCAGGGACGTTGCCCGACGCTTTGGGGAGCACGCGGCGAAATGGGCACCGGTTCCCATCTCTCAGGGCTGGGCCGTGCGAGAGCCAGGAGAGACGATCCACCAGACCGTGGCGAGAGCGGATCGAGGCTTGATACATATTCGCCTCGAGAAGCGGGGTTACCGTCCGCGCCGGAGCGGGGAGCTAATGAGCTCTGCTTGAGTCTTGGGTAGTCGGATCTCGCAATCCAGTCTGTCACTTAACCTGCTCGCCAGGCGGTTCGGATGTGCGATCGCGAGGTGAACGGTGCTGCCTGAGACGCTGGGAGTCGTTGGATTGGATGCGTTGGGTAGGTCGGTGGCGTGGCGGGCCACCCGCAGGGGTGTGAAGCGCGTAATCGGCTACGCTCTGCATCCAAGGAACGGTGTCACCGCCGTCAAGACAGGTGCTGTGACCGAGTTGGTCAGCGATGTCAGACGGACGGCGCGTGCAGCTCAGTTGGTTCTCGTCTCCGCAGCGCCTTTGCGGAGTATGGAGTTGCTCGAGAGACTTGCCCCGCTCCTCGCCGAGCGGGGTGTGTACTGCACTGATGTTGCCAGCGTAAAGGCCGCAATGGTGATGAAGGCAGCATCCCTAGGGCTCACCGGTAGTTTCGCAGGGTCGTATGTGCAAGGGAAGATCGATGATACCGGATTGACTGGGGTGCAGCCGGGCCATCTCGAAGGCGCCATAGCCTACGTGACTGCCCTGCCAGGCGGCGACCCTGCTGCCCGTGAAGTGGCGGATTTCTGGAAACGCGCCGTTGGTGTCGAACCGGTAATGCTGGATGCTGAGGTCTTGGACCAGGTGTTGGCATGGACGACTCACCTGCCGCGACTTGTCGCTATGACTCTGGTGACAGCTTTGGCAAGGCAAGGTCCCAAGGGGATGACGTTGGGAGAGAAGGCTCTGGCTGCGACGGCGCTGGCGTTGGATGGTGCCGACGAATTGGTGCAGGTACTGCTGCTCAACAGAGAAGCAGTGTTGCAGGCCTTGAAAGGAGTTGGGACCGAACTCGAGGCGCTCAGGACCGCCGTGAGTCGTGGGGACGAGGGGGCAATCGGAATATGGTTGGAGCGGGCGCGCAGTTGGCGAAGCAGGTTCACGTCGTGAGAGTGCGGGGGCGAATTCGGCCGCCCGGAGACAAGAGCATCACCCACCGCGCCCTCATGGTTGCGGGGCTGTCCAGGGCAACGGTTGAGCTGAAGGGGTTACTGACTGCCGCAGACGCCAAGAGCGCGGCGCGCGTACTCCGGCAGCTCGGAGTCGACGTGAGTCCTATGCAGCGGGGCAGGTCAGTATCTGTCAGAGGCCGAGCCTGGAGTCGTCCCGGGGCGACACTCGACTGTGGCAATTCGGGGACTACCGCACGCCTCGCTCTCGGGGCACTCGCGGGGCATCGGTTCGAAGCCAGACTGTCA
>Ga0209536_100001688_pt1 | contig 36171 bp, 18 predicted proteins | sample DeeMarSeWOR28_12_FD_187461 | JGI IMG/M metagenome (GOLD analysis project Ga0209536, IMG submission 187461) | Marine sediment microbial communities from White Oak River estuary, North Carolina - WOR-2-8_12 (SPAdes) (version 2) | ecosystem: Environmental > Aquatic > Marine > Intertidal zone >...
TTGGTATGAGTCGTGGCAAGTAATCCTGGTACTGCTTGATTATTGCAGGCTTTGTCCAGATTTTTAGGTGATTGGCGGAATATTGAATTTAAGCAGAGAGTCTCTGAACTTTGACGGGCATCTGATTCAATGCCGATTCTTTTGAATTTAATTTGTCTCTAACATTCTCAACATCAATCCCTTCTAAATTTCCATCCCCAGAAAAATTAGTAGAACTCTGCAAGAGATGTCAATACTATCTGCGCAGGTTTTGTGTGGAAATTTTATGTAATGTAAGTCGGTATCAGGGTTATAAATCATTTCCATGCTTTAAATCCAAGTGTATTTGGTAAATGTGTAGTTGCTAGAGTAAAAGAATAAAAATGCGATAACAATTTCTCTACGATCGACCAGTTCGTTTTCCATCGAGGATTTATTATGTCAGAATACTAAAAAGTTCTGGCATAATCGCTATGATAGAGGAGAGTAAATTCTTATATTTGCGTTTTTGTTGATGATATAAATGAGTTCCGGAATAGAAAAAATGGCTCGCATTCTTTTGCGCACTGCTTTGGTATTTTTTTGTATCATATCTCTTCAGAATTTCTATGGGCAGGGCTCAAATCCCGATCTCCAAAAACCAGAGTCTGTTCGCACGCTTGCTGTTGATACATCCCAACAGGCTCAAATTGAATACCAGATATATTACCGGCATAACACTGAGGAAAGCTGGGATATCATGCCAGAACAATCCTGGCTGGGTAGTTATTGGAAAATCGAACTGAAATCCAATAAAAATTTACTTCGAGGAAATTGCGAGTTTAAAGGAGGGATCTCAACATATTCTAAATATGTTTACTTCGAATTTCAAGTAGCAAATGGGCAACTCATCGTTGAAGGCGATGTGAAAAAGATCAAGGAGTTGAGAAAATTTACCCTTCTTTTCAATTTGAAAAGTGATGATGAAAATTTTGATAAAATTGTAATCGGGGATTGGCTCTTTATCAATGATTACGGCCCTGTTATTTCTGATGTGACGGATGAGTTTTTCAAAATTAATGTCCATGGAGATTATATGGCAGCATGGGCAGGAGATTATATCCCTGAACCGTGGTACACAACCAGCATTAAGAACATGATGGGATTCCGGAATCATTTTCAGGGAATCCAGAGATTGACCAATACAAATTACCTTGCCATTTCCGGTTCCAATACCAATGAGCGCATGTCTAATATTTTTATTGTAAAAATTGATTCCCGGAGAGAAAACGGGGATTGGACCTCCAACAAAATTTTTGAAAACCTCCCGCCTCCACAGGATAGAATTGTGAGAAAATTGGATGTTGATTCAATATTATGGCATGCCGGCGGACTCGGAATGCTGGGAGAAATACTTGCTGTTCCGATTTATGGCGGAAATCCCCTGCGTGGTAAAATTATTTTTTACCTGATGGGAGATCCTGCAAATCCTCAAAAACTTGAAATGGAGGTGCAACGCCCGGATCGAAAAGCCTATGCGGTGACTTTGCTAAAATTAAAAAATGGTTACTATTTGCTGGCTGTGTTGAGTGATCGTGATGATAAACCGAGGAGGGTAGATTTTTATTTATCCAAAAGTCAAAATTTTTTAGATGGTTTTGATCCAGAATTTGTCAGCTGGTTTACGAATGATATCATTGCTAAAGCAGGGGAAGAGGCAAATTTTACCGATTTTCAATCCATTAGTTTTATTCAGCAGTCTGATGGGCAGTTATTTCTGGTTGGGTTTCATAATACTGCTTTAAATCTCAGAATAATTCCCGGAAGGGATTATGCGGATCTGTATTCTGTAACTTTCCCGGCAAATTTCAATATTTCATCAGATCCGGAATTAACAAAACCTGTTATACAGAAAATTACCAATCAACAATTTTTTTGTAAGGATGGTCAATGCAACATGGATGCTGCAGCCGGATTATATATTCATCCTAACGGAGAATTAAGTCTCTATGCGGCAACCTTCTGGCTGGAAGGAAACATGATAAAGTTCATGTCTTTTGCCTTAGGAAGGGATTCAACGTCGTTACCGATTGAGGATTTGGACGATTGCCTGATCGAGCTTTACGAGGATGAAAATTTTTCCGGGCATATTCTCAGCTTATACGGAGAGAATGAATTAAATCTTTCAGATTATGCTGATGTTCATGCACAGGAAATCCCATTCAATGACAAAGTTTCTTCAATCCGTTATCAAATACCGGAAGGATATATTTACAGATTGTACGAAATGAGTGACTTTTCCGGAAAGTCCATCGATTTGGTTGGTACCGGTAAGTTCGAAAACATGGACGATCTTCAGAAACTTGACTTTGATAACCGGATTAGCTCTTCGCAAATTATCCTAGAGTAAATCGGGTTTGACTCATAATTATCATCAAAAAAAACTAAGCCCTGCAACAATCAAATATTCTCAGCCGTCTAAGTTCTCATTCAGCGTTCGGTGATTCTATCAATTATTGATTGCAGAATAATTTTTCCGGCAAATATCCGTCATGAAATATCCTGTATTCCTGTTCCTCCTGCTCCAGATTATTTTTAGCTATTCAACTTATGCTCAGATTGTTGTTACCGGAATAATTAAAGATAAAGAATCGAATGAACCACTCCCTGCGGCAAATATTCAAATAGAAGGGACCTACCGTGGAACAATCAGCAATGACGACGGAAAATTCCAGATCGAACTACTCGATTTACCCTCCTACATTTTGATAAGTTATATCGGTTATAAATCACAAAAAATTGAAATTTCTCAGAAGCCAAATCGTGTTCTAGAAGTTTATTTAACACCGATCCCCCTTGAAGGTAAACCATTGCTGGTAGTCGCAGAAGATCCCGCTCTCGAGATCATGAGGGAGGTGATCAGGAGAAAACAAATTTGGCGTAAGGAATTGCGCACATTTAAATCAGACGCATATAGCCGTGTGGTGCTTGAGAACGATTCCGGAATTGTGTCAATCGCAGAGAGTATCTCCGAAACATTTTGGGACAAGGAGAAAGGCTTCCGGGAAGTGATTAAATCCAAACGGCAAACCAGCAATCTGTCCGAAGAACGAAATATTGCTGTGGCAAGCGAAATCTCGAATTTTTATGATGACGATATTGAGATTATTGGATACCAAGCAATAGGTCCTACTCACCCCAAAGCGTTAAATTATTATACCTATCAATTAATAGGGGAGAGGCGCATTGATAACCGGACTGTTTATGATATCGAAGTGATTCCTACCAGTAAACTTCAACCAACACTTAGGGGAAGGGTTGCGGTTTTGGATAGTCTATTTGCGCTTCTGGAGGTGGATCTCGTTCCCAATGAATCAATCCTTTTTCCCCCACCGATCCAGGCAATTGATGTTCATTACAAACAACAATTTAGTAATTTTGGCACAGAGGTCTGGCTTCCTCTGGATTTCAGGGCGGATGGCGTAATAAAAATTGGCTTTCCTGGACTACAATTTCCGCCTATTATTTATCAGGAACGGACCCGCCTGACTGATTATCAGATTAATGTTGAATTGCCGGATTCTTTATATAAAACTGACGAAATCATTTTTACCGATTCTTTAGCAATAAAACAGGATACGCTTTTTATCCAAAATAAAAATATTATTCCATTGTCGAAAAGGGAAGAAACGGCCTATCAGGAATTGGACAGCACGATGACACTTGAGAAAGCATATAAACCAACCGGGTTTTTGGCCAGATTTGTAAAAGTTGAGGAAGACGATGAAGAAAAAGAGAAAACCGGCACAGGGAGAGGTTTACTGTCGGGACTGTTACCTCAGCTTTGGTACAATCGTGTGGATGCGCTTCATATCGGTCTATCATATCAGAGAAGCATAAATAACAACATCTCTCCCATGTTTGAAGTGGGTTACAGTACCGGGATCAAAGAGTGGAGCTATGGTCTTGGATTAAAATATGTTTTTCGGAATTGGCATGCAAACGAACTGCAATTCAAATACAGAGCGGGAATCGATACCCGCTACCATTCGGACAATTATTCGATCACAATTGCCGGCCTTTTACCGCTATTTGGAGCAAAAGATTACTTTGATTATTTCTGGAACAAATCATTTTCTGCTGAATTTGGATATTATTTGAATTCGCTAAACAGCAGGATTGGTCTCGCATATCACAATGAGGAACATAACTCACTTGAAAAACAAACCGATTTTAATATTTTCGGTTCAGATAAAAAGCAGCGGCCAAATCCTTCCATCGAAGAGGGTGAGCTTCGTTCTTTTGTGTTCACGATTAACTATGGAGAAGGTTACGTACCCTTTGGAGTTATTAGTCAAAAAAGATTTTCCATCGAGATTGAGCACAGTTCAAATAATTTTCTTGGCAGTGATTTTTCGTTTACGACCTATAAATTTGCGATCGATTGGCAGTTTTCTACTTTTTTGAGAAGACGGTTATTACCGAATTCATTCGACTTCAGAATTATTGGAGGTGTTTCCAGCGGCGAACTACCCATTCAACGATTCGGTATTTTAGATGCAAATTTTGTAGCATTTGCACCGTTCGGGACTTTTCGAACACTTTATGGATTACCCTACGAGGGTGAAGAATATTTTTCTGTTTTTTGGGAACACAATTTTAGAACCGTCCCCTTTGAGTTGTTGGGTCTGAGATCGCTGGCGCGGAAGGGAATAGGGGTAATCATCTTTGGCTCTCATGGCAGAACATGGATCTCAGATAAAAAATTACAGAGGTCGATTTACACACCAAAATATTCTGATAAATTTCATCATGAGCTGGGAATCTCAATAAACAGCATATTCAATTTATTGCGATTTGATACAGCCTATCGAATAGACCGATCCGATTTTTATATTGGCCTTGCCTTCGCAAGATTTTTCTAAAAAAGATTTTAATTGACAGATTTTTTGAAACTTATTAAATTATTTGTCGTTACAATTAATGTATCTACATATAAAGTATTACCAACAGCTTTTATTTGGAGATAAAAAATGAAAATTGAAGAAGAAATCCAGCAGTCGAAATTTAAGAGTGAGTATCACAAGTTAGCTATAAATATTATTTATACGGCCAACTGGATTACATATCAGGATAGCCATACATTCAAAGAGTTTAACCTCACCTTACCGCAGTTTAATGTATTACGCATATTGAGGGGAAGACATCCCGAACCAGCGACAGTAAATTACATCTGCGAACGAATGTTGGACAGAACTTCAAATGCTTCAAGACTTGTTGATAAATTGTTAAAAAAAGGATTCGTTGAACGTAGGATATGTCCCGAAGACAGACGTTCGGTTGACATTTTAATAACTGAAGAGGGATTGAATCTTTTAAATCAACTTGAACCCGAAATAACCAAATCAGAAAATCGATTAAAAACAATATCATTTGATGAAGCAAAATCAGTAAACGCTCTTTTAGATAAGATTAGAGGATAAAAACTTAAATTACTCAATTAATTCAATCTACAATCTAATTATAAAATAAGAAGGAGATTAAGATGAATAATTCAATCTCAGTAGTAGCACGAATTGTATACGGTGTGCCGTTTGCGATTTTCGGTTTGTTTCATTTTATGAATGGCCAGGCTATGGCCGGGATGGTGCCAATTCCAGGTGGAATTTTCTGGATCTATTTAACAGGGTTGGCATTAATTGCTGCCGCAGTCAGTATCATAACCAAAAAATATGCGAGGCAAGCAAGTATATTACTTGCTGTTATGATTGCAATTTTTGCGCTGACTATTCATCTGCCGGGAGTGTTTAATCCTGATACCATGGCCATGTCCATGTCCAACTTTTTAAAGGACATTGCACTCGCGGCCGCCGCTTTGTATATGGCAAGAGTTTTTGATAAAGAAGAAGTGCTTGCTTAAGATATTAAATCCAGGGTGTCAGATTGCCTAAAAATCTGACACCTTTTTATTTATTCTCTACCCTCGGAACGTTCTCTCACCTATTTAAAAATTGCAGTTAATTCCATATATTTTGAGAAGTGCTTTTTTAAATGTTACTGATTTTGTTAATTTTAGGAAAATTTAATAGACCATAACTAATATTGCTAAATGCTTGTGATCGTGATTTATCATGACCGACATTAAAAACAAGAACGTATTAATTACCGGCGCCGCGAGCGGTATCGGTAGAATGATGTCCATAAAAATTGCCGAGTTGGGAGGTAATTTGTTTTTGTGGGATATTGATCAGACTGGATTGGCTTCTCTCGGTAGTGAACTGGAGGATTACAATTCTACCATTTACACTAGCGTCTGCGATTTATCAGACCGAAATCAAATTTACCGGGCTGCTGAGAATGTAAAAAAGGAGTGTGGTGCAATCGATATCCTTATAAATGATGCTGGAATTGTTTCGGGTAAACCTCTCCTGGAGGCATCATATGAAGAGATATTGACCACCTTCAAGGTAAATGCGCTGGCATTGTTCTGGACAGCGCATGCCTTTCTCCCGGATATGATGAAACGAAATAGTGGACATATTGTGACGGTCGCCTCTGCTGGGGGAATTGTTGGCACTTCAAGATTGGTGGATTATTGCTCTAGTAAATTTGCCGCGGTTGGTTTTGATGAATCGTTGCGCTTGGAACTCAAACGAAAAAAGTCGAAGGTGAGAACAACAGTAATATGCCCGTATTATATCGATACCGGAATGTTTCATGGAGTAAAAACCCGTTTCCGGTGGTTATTGCCAATTCTGAAACCAGAGTATGTTACAAAGAAAATTATTAAGGGGATTATAAACAATCGCCAGCGGATTATCATGCCGCCTTTTGTTATGGTTTCATACCCGGCTCGCATTTTACCGACTCCTGTATTTGATTTTCTTATTGATTTTTTTGGCATCAACAGAAGTATGGATGAATTTAAAGGTCATTAAGGAAAAGCACTTCATCGCCTATTTAAATCAAGGGTCGATTTCTGTTGTTTGAGAAGGAACTTAGGAATGCATAATTGCATGGATTTCTAATTCTAATGAATTTGGATGGAGTCTTGTGCACCAAATTTTATGAACTAAATTTTTTGTTTACTTGCCAAGAGCCGCTTCTTCTTTTAGAATTTGTTTTTTATTTCGCCTGTCGCTTAGCCAAAAGATAAAATCACCGATTTTATGATTAATTTCGAGAAATCGTTTTTTCCAGAATCCTCTTGATTGTCGAACACCTTTTGAAGTTAAGGGCATTTCGGCTAATTTCTCTTCTGCTTCTTTATTGATTTTTTCAAATAATTCCGGATCGGAATTATATTTTTCAGCCAACGCAATTTTTTCATGAAACATTTCTTCAGTGAGTTCAATCCCAAATGATCTTAAGCCAGCGATCTTAAACTGATGTTTTTTAAATAAGTGATAAATTTCTTTGACCCTCTCTATGGTAATATTCCTGCCTAATGTGTAGTCTTCAAATCGTCCGTCCATAGCTAGTAATGCGGTTTCTGCAAGACAAGCATAAGCCACTCCCTTTGGTAAGCCAATATCATACCCGAAATCAATTTCACCCGGAATGATCACTTCTCCACTCTCAATCACCAGAACATCTGGTCGGAGTTCCGCCTCCTGTTCACTGATATCCGGCGGTCGAGCAACATCGCATATGACCACCCCAGGTTTACATTTGGTAATATCAATAACGCGCTGACCAAATGCAGATGTAGTTGATACAATCAAATCGCTTTCGCCCTGAAATTGATCTGGCCGTGTAGCTATTACCACTTTCGCACCCGGAGTTTCGTTTTTTATGGTACGTTTTAGCTCAATTAACCGCTCCGGTTCGATTGAAACCAAAACGACATCCTTGATGGCTTGGGCGAGTAGTCGGGAACAGACTGATCCAATTGAACCGGTTGCTCCAACAATCATTGCTTTGCCTTTCGTCAAGTCTGTTCGCCCCATTTTTTTCAAAGCCTCTTTAGCTGCTTCAAGAGTTGCTGAAACCGTTAGACTGTTGCCACTGGTGATAGCAATGTCAGATTCGTGAGCAACTGTGATTCCGGCATCTCCCACGACGCTGGTGAACGCCCCGAGTCCCATAATACGAGCTCCTTTTCTCTCAGCCATTCGGGCTGCTTTTTCGAGACGATCATAGGTAAAACGTTCATCATGTTTCATCATTTGTCTGGGTGTAGCCGCAAGAGTAATTAGATGCCCTTCGATTTTTTGTCCCGTAGTGGGTGATTTTCCACCGGTAATTCGTGACAGATACATGGGTGATAGATATGCTGCAAAAGCCTCTACTAAGTCATTTGGCAAGATTTTTGTCCAGCGGTAAGAAGGGTGTTTGTGAATAAATCGCACATTTAAGGGATGAATAACAAAGGCAAATTTATTTATACCTTCCTCTTCAGGCTTTAGATATTTAATGCTCGGCGTCCATTCTATATCAGCCAAAAGATCAAGATATGTATCCTCAGCAAGCAGAGCTTTGCGATGGGGACGAAGAGCTGCCAATACCGCTTCTATAGCAGCAGCCGACCATCTCCCCAATTGATCCTCTTCATCCAGAGAAGGCATAATGGTTACAACAATCTTTACACCCCGATTTTTAAAATCTTCAAGATCTTCCTCAGTTGCCCATTCGACAACAATGGTTTTATCTTTTAACTTTTCTGGTGCACAAGACCTTATAACGCCTGCGTCACCAGCAATAATATCTGCCCATTTAAATGGTTCATAAGTGTGTCTTGGATTATAATCCTTTGGTATCGGCTGTAATTTTCGAAAGGAGAAATCTTGTAGTCGTTCAAGAGTTGGAAGTGCAGCCTGCTCCAAAGTTTCCCGGTAACCCACTCCGGGAAAATTTGGCAGGTCAAAATAAAGTATCGGATCCGCATAGCGGACGGCGGAACCTTTTTGACTCAGAGCCTCGGCTAATCCGGAATGATTAAGACCGGGGACCATCAAGATTCTTTTTTGACTGAAGATACCAGGTTCGGCTCTATCCGCAAGAATGATTCCCCATCGTTCTAAGCCGGATCTAATCTCTTCTCCTGTTACGATTAGTGTTTTGGTTTTAAGTTGTGATAACGCAAATCCTGCGATGTGTTTTCTTTTCACGGTTCCTAATTGAAGGTATGCAGGTAATCCTTCGAGCGCAATCACATCATATTTTCCATCATTCGTTTTTATTAATTCTTTTGCCCGATGGGCATTCCCGGAACATCCAATTCGTTTTATATGAATCTCATCTTGCAGGAATAACACACTCTGTTCTTCAACTCCTGCATTCAAATGGATAACCAATATTTTTTTCATTGGTTACAATACCCGGAAAAATATGATTATGACAGTTCAGGCCTCAATTAATGAACCACACTTTTGAAATATTACTAAATTCTGTCCAAAGGTTGCTAAACTCTTCTGCCTAATTAATAAAAATCACAGCACAATCGATTTGACAAGGATAACGAAAGATTATTCGGATTTTGTATTACTTTCTTATCTAAATATAACGATTTTGTATATTGTTTTTCAATAGCATTTAAAAATCTCCTGCAATTGTTAATCATAACAAATGGTATCTCTTGGGTGTTGATTAAAATACAAAACAATGGATTTAATTCTTTAAAAATATTAATGGAAGGATCCCATATGAATACTGCGCATCCAGATTCTTAGGATTAGAATTTTTTAATAATTCTAATTTGTCGCAGAAATAATATTCAAATGGGGAGGATTTTATATCTCATAATACAATTTTCCTGTCAGAGGATTTTGACCAAAATTTTCGCAGAGGTCGAATAATATATTTTCATGTGTAATCCCGACATTTAGAACAGTATCGTTACCGCCATAATAAATGAAGATGGCACCGTCATCCCGTCTGATAGCTCCGCACGTAAACACTACATTTGGTACATGTATATAGGCATCGTCCTTTACCCGGCAGTCAGCTGATGATGGAAACAAAATTGGGATCGAAGACATTTTTATTCTTGTCGGGTTATGAAGATCATGAAGGGCAACTCCCAATACATAAGGATTTCCATCCATAGTTTTTCTTACCCCATGAAAAATATGAATCCACCCTTTCCTTGTTTTTAAAGGTGGTGCACCGGGCCCTATTTTATCCGAAAAAGCACTCGGTCCATGGCCTGTTTTCATTAGGGGTTCATTTTCCAATTTCCAATTACTGCTCTTCCAATTTTCGGAAATCCCCTGGAGAATTTCGGTATACCTGCCCCCGGTCACATCTGCCGATTGATCATTGGGTCTGAAAAGAGCCATGTACATTTTATTTATCGTTTCCGGGAAAATAACCACATTTCGCATATCACAATCCAGCATCGGCCCAAACCTACGGTATGTAATAAAATCTTTTGTGGTTGCCAAATGAACCCTTACTCGATCTTTGAATTCCGAATGATATGCGCTGTAGGTTATAGCATATTCATCATCAATCCTTACAATGCGTGGATCTTCAACACCGCCACTTTCATTTGTTATGATCTGGTTTCTATTTGAGAGGTCGGAGAATTCATCATTCACAGTCGCCGGTCTTAAAACAGGTTTATCATAAAGGGTCCAGCTATCAATCCCGTTTTTACTTTTTGCAAGTCCCAAAACACTAATTCCGCAGCGTAAATGCGAACGAAAGAGAAGGATGGTGCCCTGACCAACCTGTATTGCGCCGGCATTATGGACGGTTACCACCTTGTGAGCAGGATCTTTCCAAACCGTATTAATATCTGCAGCACTAATAATCGGATTCTTAGAAAATCGTGCAACCGGCTTAGATAAATCAACTTCACAAGTTTCACCACTTCCAAATTTAATCTTATGGCTGTAACGATTTTTCATGTCTAGCTCGTCCAAATGGATTATAGTGAAATCAAAATAGTGTTTGAATTATGAAGGTCAATCCTAAATTCTTCTCATTCAAATTTCATCTTATTGGTTCTAAAAAAAGGAGTAACCGAGTCTATTCTCTGTGAGCATCTGCACCCAAAAACTCTGGAGTCGAATAACGCGATTATGTACTCTAACTCAAATAGTGGATAAGAATTAAATTTAGTTCAAATGATGAATCAAAATTTATTCGATATGATAAGTAACGATACAATTGTCTGTGGAAATAAAAAAAGCGATTGAAACTAACCTAGCAAATAAGTTTTTAAGCCCCAATTTTTTGGCCTCTTCGATGTATCCGCAACTTGGCGGTGCTAAGTTGTTCCAATCGCTCTTCAAATATTCTAAATGATTTATTTGAAAGAGTCAACATCAAAAAAAATAATTTCCTGATCTCCTTGAAATTTTCGGGATCTTAAAAGAAGGGTATATCCTTTCATAAAAATTGGGGAATGCTTTTAAAACTACGAATTATCCGGGTCCATTTTTTTTGTCTTTGCCAATAAAATTGTTGAAATGAGAGACAAAGTTTAGTAAAATTTGTAAATTGCATAATTTTTTTCTGGCGATTATTACTTATTGCAACTACGCTGACCCCGGAGTCTATTAATTATAAACAGTATTGTAGAACATAGAATTGATATTTGAAAATTGCGTCAGTATCAATTTTTCTACCTGGGCAATCGCGACATGAAAAGTAATTACACAATCGCTCAAAAACCCATTCATGATTGCACTATTAATTATGCATGTAAAATGATTCCTTTTTTAACTTCTTCAGGAGAATTATGATGAAAATTCCCAGTCTATTACTCAAACAACTTTATACGTTTGGAAGCTTGAGAAATGTAAACGGTGGTGTCCAGTTTTCATTAAAGAACAGACTCAGCGACGCTTTATTGACCGGACTGTACAATGTAATAATCGATGGCCAGGAAATTTCTCTTGAAAAACTTACTCTGCACATAGATGATAATACCGCCTTAACCCCTGACAAAGTAACTGCTTCCTCACCTGTGGATTTTCCTCTTAAAAGTACAATCGATATTCGGGCCCAAATTGGATCCTTGAAAAATGGTGCGCATAAGATCGAGGTTATTTTCCATTCCAGACCTTATGGTAAACTTCATTTGAAGACCAACGATGCGATTACGGAGTCTGGGAAAGATTTAGTAAAAATTCCTCGAAATTCTGAAGATGATTATTCTAAGGAAATAATTAGAAAAAGACAGAAATTTGTTGAATCGTTCACCGGACAAAAGTTTGAACATATCACTCAATATTCTTTTGATCCGCATATTTCAGCGGGTAACTGTGAAAATTTCACCGGTGTTGCACAAATACCGATTGGAATTGCGGGACCTCTCAAAATTAAGGGTGACTGCGCCCGAGGGGATTATTTAATTCCAATGGCTACCTCGGAAGGGACTCTGGTTGCATCATATAATCGGGGCATGAAATTGATAAATCTGAGTGGGGGAGCAAATTGCACGGTCGTGGGAGATGCTATGCAAAGGGCACCTGTTTTTGTTTTGAAGGATGCCAAAGAAGGTCGGAAATTTGAAAAGTGGGTACAAGAACATACCGATAAAATAAAAAAGGAAGCAGAAGCCACCTCCAAAATTGCAAAATTGAAATACATCGATTATTATCTTTCGAATAAATTTGTTTATCTTCGGTTTAATTTTTCAACGGGAGATGCAGCTGGTCAAAATATGGTAGGGCGTGCCACCTTTGCTGCTTGTAGCTGGATAATAGACAACTATAAAGATATCGAACATTTCTTTTTGGAATCAAATTTTGCCACAGATAAAAAGGGGTCCCAGATTAACATCATGCGCACACGCGGCAAACGGGTAACGGCAGAAGCTATCATTCCAAGAAATGTTTTAACTGAAACGATGAGGGTTACACCAGAAAGTCTAGTTTATCATAATAATGTTGCAAATGTCGGTTCATTTATTTCTGGCGCTAATAACAACGGATTGCATTCAGCAAATGGAATCACGGCTATGTTTATAGCAACCGGTCAGGATGTTGCCAATGTCGCCGAATCGTCAGCAGGAATAATTTACACTGAACTGACTCCGAAAAATGACCTTTATATTAGCATTACCATACCTTCATTAATCGTTGCGACGTATGGAGGGGGGACAGGGCTTGCTACCCAGAGGGAGTGTTTGGAGATGCTGGGATGTCTGGGAAAAGGGAAAGTAAAGAAACTAGCTGAAATTATCGGTGGCGTTGTATTGGCGGGTGAACTTTCTCTTGCTTCAGCGATTTCTTCATCGGATTGGGTTTCCAGTCACGAACAATACGGTAGAAATCGTTAATCCGGCTAAGCATGGTTGTCGAAATCTTTAAAAAACTAACTCTCTCAAACAGCTCAGTTTATAAAATTCAATTTCGCTTGAAACCGCCATACAAAATGTTATAAATTCTTTCGCAATTACATCACCAGGCCGGTTTTGATAAAAGTGGTTCTGAACTGAACAAGAACAGATAGAACAAATTCTCCCTTGTTTTTGATTTCCGATGTATTGTTCATTTCAGCACAGATACAGTCATATGAAAAAATTTCAGCTTATTTGAATAGCGCAAAATCATATCTCAGGAGAAAAAACTTATGGGTTCGGGAATAGATAAAGAAACTCTAGAACTAACCATCGAGGCGATTAGGGAATTCACCAGTGAACAACTGCCTGAATCAAAGCTTCTGGAACTTGATGCAAAAGAAGAATTTCCTTATGATGTAGTCCGTCAGATGTGTGGGGAAGGATTAGGAATCCACCTTCTTTTCATTCCCGAAGAATATGAGGGTATGGGAGGTGGAGCATTTGATGTATATCGCGTCTGCGAAGAGATGGCTAGATACGACTTGGGAGTTGCTACAGGAGTATTAGCTACTTTTCTGGGAAGTGATCCGATAATATTTGGTGCCACACCAGATCAAAAAAAGAAATGGATGACCCGTGTGGCACAAGAAGGTTTGTTGATGGCATACGGTGCCACAGAGCCGGATGCTGGTAGTGATTTAGGTGCGTTACGAACAACCGCTATTCCAGTTGAAAAAGATGGAAAGCTTCTCGGATATGAACTGAACGGTACTAAGCAGTGGATTAGTAATGGGGGATATGCTGATCTATATACCATATTAGCAAAAGCTCCCGGCGGACCATGTTGGTTTTTGGTGGAGAAAGATACGCCCGGATTTGGACACGGGAAACCGGAGGATAAACACGGAATAAGAGCGAGCAACACGGCAGCTCTCACACTCGAAGACGTATATGTTGATGCAGATAGATTAATCGGCGGAGTGGAAGGGCAAGGATTATTGCAGGCCCAGTTGGTTTTTGGCTATACCCGTTTAATGGTTGCTGCATTCGGATTAGGAGCCGGTTGGGCTGCACTTGATCGGGCGATCCCTTATTCTATGGAACGAATTCAGGGGGGAAGTCCCCTCTCTGAAAAACAAGGTTATACACATAAACTCATTATCCCGCATGTTGTGCGTCTTGAGGCAAGTCGTGCTTATATAGAAGAAACAGCAGAAAAGATCGATAATGATGGCGGAAATCTGAATACGGAGGGAGCTATTGCAAAATATCTTGCCACCGAAGCCGGCAATATGGCTGCTGATGCCAGTATCCAGGCTTTAGGAGGCTATGGATATACAAGAGAATATATGGTAGAGAAATACAAGCGTGATGTTCGAATCACCACCATTTATGAAGGCACCTCGGAAATTATGGAAATGACCATTTGTCGGGATCGGTGGCAAATGCATCTAAAGACCAGGGGTCAGCACTACCATGATTTAGGTAAAGAAATGGAACAGTTGCATTCAAAACATTCCGATGTTGGGGCAAACATCGCTGCATTAACCTATCATGCCCTTGCCGAGATATTGGAGCGCTCCAGAGTTCAACGCTTAACCCGGAATCAGCATGTTTTATTCCGTATGGGGCAACTGATTGCATACGCCGAAGGTTCTGCTTCTTTGGCAAAAAGAGCCGCACGAGCAAAAGAAGACAAACTTAACGAAAAAGGTGACAGACGATTCAAACCAGAAGTTTTATCGGCCATTAGTAGAATTTGTGCTCGGGACACCGCCATGATGGTGGCTGAAGAAGGAATACGATGGGTGAGTGGAGCAGACGGGATTCCTGAAGACGAAATCGGCTCCTTAGAAAGGATGATTGAGTTGTCACAAATTCATCGGGCACAGGCCGGATTGTTGGCCGATATGGATTATGTGTGCGACATTTTATATGAACGAGAGAATTAAAAATAGAAAAAGACATATCAGAAATTTTTGACAGATACATTGGAAAAATTTTGACATGAGAGTGGAGGAATATCATCATGGGAATTTGGCTTTCCTATCTAAAAATTCCACTTTCTATCTTGAAATCCATGGGAGTTTTTAAATGAAGAATTCTGAACCAAATGCAGTAGCCATTGTGGGAGTAGGGGCAGTGCTTCCTCAGGCACCAAATGCAAAAATATTTTGGCAAAACATCAAAGAAGGACGTTACAGTATTGTTGATGTCCCCAAGGAACGCTGGGATCCGGATTTATATTACGATCCGGATCCAAAAGTACCGGACAAGAGTTATTCCAAAATCGGTGGCTGGGTTACCGAATGGGGATGGGATCCACTAAAATGGAGAATGCCGATTCCGCCAAAAGTTAGTGATGCAATGGACCTTACTCAAAAATGGGCCATCATTTCAACCAGAGAAGCCTTGACAGATTATGGATATCCTGGAAAATCACTTGATGAAGATCGTACCGCCGTTATTCTTGGAAATGCCATGGGAGGAGATATCCACCTTTACACAGCCTCGCGAATATTATTTCCCGAATATGCCCAAGAATTGTCGAAAGCATCCACATTTTCTGAGTTACCAGAAAACTTAAAAGAGTCAATCTTGGAAGAGTTTCGGAATGGTGTTGGCAATCGTTGGCCAGAAATTAATGAAGACACCATGCCGGGAGAACTTTCAAATATTATTGCCGGGAGAATAGCGGCTCTTTATAATTTTCACGGTCCGAATTATGTTGCCGATGCTGCTTGTGCTTCGGCCATGGCTGCAATTTCTGCAGCAATTGAGGGATTGTCGGAGAATTATTATGATGCCGTAATTACAGGGGGCATCGATGCGAATATGAGTGCATCCACCTATGTGAAATTTTGTAAAATCGGTGCATTATCAGCCACTGGAACGCGGCCCTATGCAGAGGGCGCGGACGGATTTGTTATGGGAGAGGGTGCAGCAGTTTTTCTGATCAAACGCCTTGCTGATGCGGAGAGAAACGGAGATAAGATTTACGCAGTGATTCGCTCATTGGGTGGTTCAAGCGACGGAAAAGGAAAAGGAATTACGGCTCCAAACCCGATAGGTCAAACACTTGCGGTAAAACGCGCCTGGGAAAGATCCGGACTTTCTCCGGCAACAGCTTCATTAATTGAGGGCCATGGTACCTCAACAGCTGTTGGTGATGCGGTTGAGCTGGAATGTCTCGATAGTATTTTTTCTGGCCATAATCTTAATGTTGGGTCAATCGCATTAGGCTCTGTTAAATCAAATATTGGACATTTGAAAGGAGCCGCAGGAGCAGCCGGCATGCTAAAGACGGCTTATGCCTTGAGTGAAAAAGTGTTACCACCAAGTTTAAATTTTCATAGACCGAATCCCAAAATCGATTTCTCTCGATCCGCATTTTCGGTCAACACCGAACTAAGACCCTGGGACTTGAAAAATGGCGATGTCCGGCGTGCCGGAGTTAGCGCCTTTGGATTTGGAGGCACCAACTTTCATGCGGTTATGGAAGAGTACATTCCCGGCCGAATTAAAACAGAGCAGAAAATAAGTTTCGCTGGTGCCGAAATACCGGCTTCCGAATCCTCTGGTGAATTTATAAAGGCGCCCTTGCGAGGTGCTTTGGTAATTGGTGGAGATTCTGAAGAAGTTATCCTGGAACGGCTTCAAGAGATTGAATCAAAAGTGGCAGAAGGATGGGTTCCGCCGGTTGCCCCTCCCAGGGAAAGAGATCTCCGGGCATCCGTGAGATTAGCTATTGATTTTGGTGACGCCTCTGAGTTGACTGCCAAAATTGAGAAAGCGATGAAAGCATTGCAGACTAAAGATCCCGGTATGTGGAAAGCACTGAAAATGCGAGGAGTTTTTTTGGGAAAAGGGGATCCGCAGAAGCTGGCATTTCTTTTTACCGGCCAGGGTTCACAATATGTGAATATGTTGGAGGAATTAAGAAAGGAAGAATCCGTCATCGCCAATACTTTTAATGATGCCGACAAAGTAATGACCCCACTTTTGGGAAAACCTCTATCGAAGTATATTTTTGTTGATGAAGATAACAAATCAGAGGTGGAACAGGCAAATAAAGATTTGATGCAGACTGCTATTACGCAACCTACTGTCCTTGCGACGGACCTGGCTCTTTCAAAATTATTTTCTGCTTATGGAATATCGCCGGATATAGTTATGGGCCACAGTTTAGGCGAGTATGGCGCGCTCGTGGTTTCTGGTGCGATGCCGTTTGATGATGCCCTTAAAGCGGTTAGCGCACGGGGTACAGAGATGACAAAGGTTTCAGTTGAAGATAAGGGATTAATGGCTGCTGTCTTTGGACCGCTTGAAGAAATAGAAAAAATTGTCAGTCAAATAGATGGCTATGTAGTAATAGCAAATATAAATAGTTACAGCCAGGTGGTTATTGGTGGTGCAACTCCGGCGGTTGAAAAAGCAATGAAAGCGATTCAAGAGGCAGGTTTTGATGCCCGTCTTCTTTCCGTAAGTCATGCTTTTCATACCCAGATTGTCGCACCTGCAAGTGCACCATTGGGAAGAGTGTTAAACCAATTGAGAATTCAACCTCCACAGATTCCAGTCGTGGCAAATGTTACCGGAGATTTTTATCCTATGGGGCCTGGTGTCGAACCAGAGATGGTTGACTTACTAGCGAAACAAGTTGCCTCACCGGTACAATTTGTAAAAGGATTGAACACACTCTACAATGCTGGCGCAAGGGTATTTATCGAAGTTGGCCCTAAAAAGGCGTTGCATGGATTTGTTGAGGATGTATTGGGAAAATATGATGATATCACCGCGCTATTTTCGAATCGCCCAAAGCGAGGAGACGTTCTATCATTTAATCAGGCATTGTGTGGACTGTACGCGGCGGGTGTAGGAGTGGGAGAATCTGAAACTCTGACCGAACTGAAAATAAATACCCAACCAACAGCAACTCATTCAATAGCTGAATCTCAAACCACTCAGCAAACAGACACCACTTCGTCAACAAGTGATTGCGAAACCTCCAAGGATAAATATTTGGAACTTGGACAACTTTTTGTTGATTTTCTTGAGAAGGGTTATAAAATATATTCTGGTGATCGCAGCACTCCATCGGCAGGCGAGGCTTGGATCACCGGTGCTTCACTTGGGCTCCCCGGGGTGAATGGAATGTTTGATGATTCAAACGTAGAAAGACTTTTGCGTGGTGAACAATTTATCTTTCCGATTCCCACAAAACTCCGTGAGGCAATGGTGGCGAAAAATATCACCCGGCTTGTAAAAACAGATCAGGGAGGACCTCGATTTGAAACAATCGATCAAGAAGAGGATGTTATCAAACTCGCGGCACGAAAGGTTAATCTGGATATCGTAAATGATTTTGGTTATCCGGAGGATCGCATACCAGCTCTGGATGTAGTGACTGCAATATCCATTGCAGCAGGCATTGATGCATTAAGAGATGCGGGGATTCCATTGGTTATGCAATATAAAACAACCACCAAGGGTACCAAACTACCTGAAAGATGGATTCTGCCGGAAGAAATGCAGGACGATACCGGAATTATTTTTGCCTCGGCATTTCCTGGGTATGATTCCTATGCGAATGAAATGCAGAAATACTATCGTAACCTCTCTTTGCGGGAAAGATTGAAGGAATTGGAGAGTTTGCGGTCACAGATAATAAAAACTGATCAGGCGAATGGGGCAATTGTACAAATTGATAATCACATCCAACGAATTGAAACAGAGTTGGAAGATAATCCCTACCATTTCGACAGGCGATTTCTGTTTAGAGTTCTTTCAATGGGCCATTCACAATTTGCTGAATATATTGGTGCACGAGGACCCAATACCCAAATAAATGCGGCGTGTGCGAGTACAACTCAAGCTGTGGGAATGGCAAAAGACTGGATTCAAATCGGACGGTGCCGAAGGGTTATAATTGTATCAGCTGACGATATTACAACGGATGATACGCTGGAATGGTTTGGTGCTGGATTTTTAGCAACCGGAGCTGCCGCAACCGATGAAGATGTCGAGGACGCAGCAATCCCATTTGATAAACGCCGGCATGGAATGCTGGTTGGTATGGGCGGTGCAGCCTTAGTTGTGGAAAGTCCCGAGGCAGCAAAAGAAAGAGGGATTCGGCCAATATGCGAATTGTTGAGTTCTATTACCGCCAATAGCGCCTTCCATGGCACAAGACTGGATCTAAACCATATCAGTCAGGTCATGGAGAGACTAATAGGTCAGGCAGAAGCTCGGTGGGGAATCAACCGGTACAGTATTGCTGCCCAAACGGTATTTGTATCACACGAAACATATACTCCTGCACGTGGAGGCAGTGCATCTGCCGAGATTAATGCTTTAAGACATGTTTTCGGCCCTGCTGCGGATAAGGTTGTTATTGCAAATACAAAAGGCTTTACCGGCCATGCGATGGGCGTAGGTATCGAAGATGTTCTGGCAGTAAAGGCTCTTGAAACAGGCATAGTTCCTCCGGTCGCCAATTTCAAAGAGATTGATCCGGAACTGGGACGACTAAACCTCTCAAGAGGCGGGGACTATCCGGTCCGGTATTCCTTACGGTTGGGAGCCGGTTTTGGTTCTCAAATCAGTATGACGCTCATGCGATGGATTCCAAACCCGGATGGTGCCCACAAACAGCCCTCTGAATTGGGATTCAGCTATCGAATTGCGGATCACAATGCTTGGAAGACCTGGATGCGGAGAATATCTGGTTATGAATCTCCCGAATTGGAAATTTATAAAAGAACATTGAGGGTAAAAGATCAAGGTCCTGTAAAAATTGACTTTAAACCGGAAAGGGCCTATTCGACTCCTGCAAAGTCGTTAGAAACTCTTGAAACAAAATCAAAAAAGATGGATGAAAAACAAGTTCCTGAACCAGTTATTTCAGAAACTTCATATAGTCCACCTTCACCGTCAAGTCCTTCCGAAACCCCATCAACTGAAAAAGTGGTTACGGTACAAGATCCGGTCAAAGTAAAGGTGATGGCGCTTATCGAAGAACAAACAGGTTATCCGCCCGACATGCTGGAAATGGATCTGGATCTCGAAGCAGATTTAGGAATTGACACCGTCAAGCAGGCTGAAATGTTTGCCGCAATTCGCAAGGAATTTGATATCCCGCGTGATGATAACCTGCAATTACGGGATTTCCCTACTTTGAAGCATGTTCTAGATTTTGTATTTGATAACCGGCCTGACCTGAAAACGGCATCTCAGGTGGGTGCACCTGCTGAATCGACAAACGAGGCTGCTGAAGATACCAAAGATCCTCACCTGTCCAAAACAGACATAAGCGTAACTGATCCTGTACAGGAGAAAGTGTTGACGCTCATCTCTGAGCAAACCGGCTATCCAACCGATATGCTCGATCTGGAGCTGGATTTGGAAGCGGATCTAGGGATTGACACAGTAAAACAGGCAGAAATGTTTGCAGCCATTCGTGCCGTATACGACATTCCAAGAGATGATAATTTGCAATTACGCGATTTCCCGACATTAGCTCATGCCATTCAATTTGTTTATGATAATAGACCAGATTTGAAAAAGCCGGAAACTACGTTCCCAGACGCCCCCGCAACTGCAGCAGGCGAAACAAAATCGAGGGAAACTGATCACAAGACAACAGGTGTTATGATTGATGGAGAGGATCCGGTAAAGATTAAGGTGCTGTCGTTGATCTCCGAGCAAACCGGTTACCCAACTGACATGCTGGATCTCGAGCTGGATTTGGAAGCTGATTTGGGAATTGATACTGTAAAGCAGGCGGAGATGTTTGCAGCCATCAGGGCAGAATACAATATTCCCCGTGATGATAGTCTCCAATTGCGGGATTTTCCGACGCTTGCACATACCATCCAGTTCGTATACAATAACCGTCCAGATTTGAAGCCTTCGGATTTCAAACAATCTCAAATTTATGAACAGCCAGAACAAACACCGCAGCAATCCGCAACCCGGATTGAAGAGGTAGAGATGGTTCCGGAAAGGGATCCGGTCAAGCAAAAAGTATTGTCATTAATCTCAGAGCAAACCGGTTATCCAACTGATATGCTTGACCTGGGGCTGGATTTGGAAGCCGACCTGGGGATTGATACCGTTAAGCAGGCAGAAATGTTCGCGGCAATTAGGGCAGAATACAATATTCCCCGTGATGATAATCTTCAATTACGTGATTTTCCGACACTAGCACATACCATTCAGTTCGTATACAATAACCGCCCGGATTTGAAGCCTTCAGATGCAAAAACTACTCCGGTTCCAGAACAGGTAGAGCAAACACCTCGACAACCTGTAACCGACGTTGAAGAGGCGGAGACTGTTCCCTCAGAGGATCCGGTTAAACAGAAAGTATTGGAATTAATTTCAGAAAAGACAGGCTATCCCACAGATATGCTTGATCTTGATCAAGATATGGAAGCAGATTTGGGGATCGACACCGTTAAACAGGCGGAGATGTTTGCGGCAATACGAGCGGAGTATAACATACCCCGTGATGATAATCTTCAATTAAGGGAATTCCCAACGCTGGCTCATGCGATTCAGTTTGTATACGACAGGAGGCCGGATTTAAAAGAGGGTGCTGTTGTTGAAGCTCAGAAATCCGAGGCCCCGGCAAAGACTCATAAAGAAGTGCACACGGAAATATCAGGAGATTTGGATGCAGTAGACGCCACTCCACGCAGAGTTCCAACAGCGATACTGCGACCCGATTTAAAATACTGCAAATCAACCGGAGTTATCCTTGATGAATCAAGCAGGGTGATTGTAATGATGGACCAGGGGGGCGTAGGAAAGTCTCTGATATCAAAATTGAAAAAAAAGGGTGTCGAAACGCTGGCAATTGATGACAATCCTACCACGGATGAATTGATTTCCCGCATAAATAAGTGGAAAGAATCAGGTCTCATCCAGGGAGTTTATTGGCTTCCGGCCCTCGACAAGGAAGGATTATTATCTGACATGGATTATAAATCATGGAAGGAAGCAACTCGTATCCGTGTGAAAATGCTTTATGCAACCATGAGGCAACTATACGACCAACTAAACAAAACCGGAACATTTCTGGTTTCAGCGACGCGTTTAGGTGGAAAACATGGCTACGATGATGCAGGGGCGGTGGCCCCACTTGGCGGTGCAGTTTGTGGATTTACAAAAACCTACAAGCGGGAACAAACCGCTGTATTGACCAAAGCGGTTGATTTTGAGGATAATCGCAAAACGGGATCATATGCAGACCTTCTGATTCAGGAAACACTTTATGATCCCGGGGTGGTTGAAGTTGGTTATAAAGATGGGCTGCGCTGGACAATTGGACTTAAAGAAATAGCCCTAACGGATGGATCAAAGGGTATGGAATTGAACAAGGATAGCGTATTTCTTATTACCGGAGCGGCAGGTAGCATCGTTTCCGCTATAACCTCCGATTTAGCTGCTGCTTCCGGCGGCACTTTTCATTTGCTTGATCTCGTGCCTAAACCCGATCCTGAAAATGAAGATCTAAAACGATTCTCGACCGATAAGGAAGGATTAAAGCGCGATATTTTTCAGCGGTTAAAGGAAAAGGGGGAGCGTGCCACACCGGCAATAGTTGAGAAAGAGATTACCGCCCTTGAAAGATCTCACGCCGCTTTAACTGCTATCCAGGCAGTTGAAAAAGCAGGTGGTAAAGCTTTTTATTATAGTGTTAATCTTTTGGATAATCCTGGAGTTGCCAAAACGATAAAAGAGATTAAGAAAATAAGTAAAAAAATTGATGTGCTGTTACATGCCGGTGGACTGGAAATTAGCCGGTTGTTGCCGTATAAGAATCCGGAAGAGTTTGATCTGGTATTTGATGTAAAGAGCGATGGTTGGTTTAATTTGTTATCCTCCCTTGGGAAGGTCCCAATCGGTGCCGCTATCGTGTTTAGTTCCATAGCAGGGCGTTTCGGAAATGCCGGGCAGCCAGACTACAGTGCTGCAAATGATTTCCTATGCAAAAGTTCTTCAAATTTTAGAACGACCCGGACCGAAACAAGAGGTATTGCAATTGACTGGACCGCTTGGGGTGGCATTGGAATGGCAGCAAGAGGTTCAATTCCCTCAATCATGAAACAAGCGGGGATCGAAATGCTACCTCCCGAAGCGGGAATACCTTTTATCCGAAAAGAATTAATTACAAGTGGACGAAAAGATGAGATTGTTGTGGCAAAGCAATTAGGAATTATGTTAGATGAATTTGATAATACGGGGGGTCTGGATTTGGGCAAGGATGGTGAATTCTCCAAATCAGTGAAATCAAAAGGTGTAATGGTTGACAAGGTTATCGGTATGGGCTTATACAGTGGATTGTCAACCGAAGTGACCCTTGATCCGAAAACTCAACCCTTTCTTTATGATCACCAAATAGATGGAACTCCGGTATTACCCGGTGTTATGGGAATTGAGGCAATGGTGGAAGCGGCAAAACTGCTTTTTCCGCACAAATATATTGCTGCCATTCAAAAAGTAGAGTTTATGGCTCCGTTCAAATTTTATAGAAATGAACCTCGTACGGTTACGGTTCGGGTAAATTATGAAGGGCAGGGTAATCAAATTATAGCTTCCTGTTCACTGGTCGGTTCGAGAAAATTACTTGGCCATGCCCAAGAGCAGGAAAGTACCCATTTCACCTCACAAATAATTCTAGTTGATAGCCCTCCCGCACCCCCCAAACCGGTGAAGAAAAAGTTTAGCCAGCCCAAAAATGGGAAAAAGGCTGAATCAACCGATATCTATAAATTATATTTTCACGGTCCCGCCTATCAGGTACTTGAAATGACCTGGAAATCGGGAAATTCAATTGTCGGACAAATTCCGGGCAAACTCCCCCCTAACCATACACCGGAAAAATCGCCGACATACGCCGCTCCAAGATTCATTGAATTATGTTTTCAGACAGCGGGAATTTGGGAAATGGGTAAAACCAATAAAATGGGTCTTCCCCTCCATATCGATGAGGTTGTGATTTATAAATCCGGTGAAATTTCCCAGGAACAATTATTTGCTGTGGTATCTCCAAGTTCCGATGGCTCCTTTGATGCCAGGGTAGCCGATGCAAACGGTGATGTTTTTGTGACTCTCAAAGGATATAGGACAGCCGAGCTTCCCTCTAAAATTGAAGAGAATTTAATAGAGCCATTGAAAGAGATTTTGGAGTAGGAACACCAATAGAGATTTAATGCGCGGAAGTATTTATTGAGAATTTGATAAAGACCACCATTCGGAGAATAAATGGGAAAAGCGTTTGAGCGCATCGCTATTGTGAACCGTGGTGAGCCCGCCATGAGGCTAATTCATGCCGTCCGCGAGTATAATATGGAAAATAATGCCCGACTTACGACTTTAGCATTTTTCACCGAACCGGATAACCGGGCAATGTATGTTCGCGAAGCGGATGAGGCTTTTCATATTGGTGATGCAACATATCTGGATGAGCGTGATGGTCAGAGGAAAATCAGCTATTTGGATTACAGAAGGCTCGAAAAAACTTTGATTGAGTCCAAATCCGAGGCGGCTTGGGTGGGATGGGGATTCGTTGCTGAACATCCGGAATTTGCGGATTTGTGTAAACGGTTGGGCATCGTGTTTATCGGACCGGATGGTGATGTGATGCGCAAACTTGGCGACAAGATTACCTCTAAATTAATTGCCGAACGAGCCGGGGTGCCGGTGGCTCCATGGAGTGGAGGGGCGATCGAAAATTTCGAGGAGGCTAAAAAACATTCCCGCCGCATCGGCTATCCCATCGTGATTAAGGCTACTGCTGGAGGTGGTGGAAGAGGCATACGAAAAGTTCAGCATAAGAGTGAACTGAAAACAGCCTTGAATACTGCCCGTACCGAAGCCTTAAAATCCTTCGGTGATGCAACCGTGTTTATCGAAAAAATGATGCAGAGTGCCCGTCATATTGAAGTACAGGTTCTTGCGGATCACTATGGTAATACCTGGGCAGTTGGAGTAAGGGATTGCACATTGCAGCGGAGAAATCAAAAAGTCATGGAAGAATCGCCCTCGCCGGTTCTTACTCCGGCACAGGATAAGGAAATTCGTGAGGCAGCAGCACGACTTTGTGAATCGATCGGTTATCACAACGCCGGTACAGTAGAATTCTTATATGATCCCGAGACAAGAAAATACTACTTTATGGAAGTCAATGCCCGTTTGCAGGTTGAGCATCCTGTCACGGAAATGACCACTGGGCTGGATCTGGTAAAACTGCAACTTCATATTGCCGGAGGTGGGAAGCTGGATGGAAAAATACCGGAAAGCAGAGGGCATGCAATCGAGGTGAGGTTAAATGCGGAAGATCCCACCAGCGGTTTTTCGCCAGCTCCTGGAAAGATTGAGGAATTTCGGATAGCTACCGGTCCTGGCCTTCGCATTGACACCGGGGTAAATGATGGGGATGAAATACCATCAGAGTTTGACTCAATGATCGCGAAAATAATTGCCTGTGGTAAAGATCGATCTGAAGCCCTGGCACGTTTACGGCGGGGACTGTTAAACACTTCGATTGTAATTGATGGTGGCACAAGTAACAAAGGTTTCCTAATGGAGGTCTTAAACCGACCGGAAATTATCAATTCCGCAATTGATATTGGATGGCTCGATCAACTGGTTCTGAATCGAAAACATTTATCTCAATCACATTCGGAGATTGCTGTTTTACAGTCTGCAATCGAGGTTTACCTGGCGGAAATGGAAATCGAAAAGGCTCAATTTTTTACCTCCGCCCATCGAGGCAGACCGTCTGTCAGAGAGGAATCCGGGGTGAAAGTTGATTTAAGTTATGAGGGGCAAGGTTATACATTAAACGTTTACAGATTGGGGCTGAACGATTATCGAATTGATATCAACGGTAAAGGAATTACTCTAAATGCTGAAAAAATTGGGGAATCTGAGTGGATACTTGAAATGGGTAATCAGAATTTTAAGGTGTATTCGGTCGCTCAGGGATTTCAACATATGGTGGAGGTCAATGGAACCCCTCACAGGGTTATGCGCGATATTGGAGGATTGGTTCGCGCACCCTCACCGGCGGTAATTTCTTCCATCCTTGTTCAATCAGGAGATAAGGTGGATGTTGGGGATCGACTGATTGTTATCGAAGCCATGAAAATGGAAATGATCGTAAGTGCAGCCTTTGCTGGTACTGTCAAAGAAGTTTTTATCCGAAATAATATGCAGGTTGATACAGGTTCACCCCTATTAGAAATTGAACCTGAGGAACAGAAAAAAGGGGTGAGAGGGAGTTCGAAAATAGATTTTGGAAAAATTAAGGTGACGTCCAATAAGGCGGAAGATATCCTGGTTCGTTGTACTCACAATCTCGACGCCGTCAAATGTCTCATGCTTGGATTTGATACTGATACCAGGGAAATGAAACGGATAATGGAGGAGCGGACTCAGCTATGCATGGATGTCCCTGATGACAATCAGGAATTGTTTGAGCGAGAAGAGGAAATTCTGAACATTTTTGGGGATATCATATCTTTGTTCAGGAGGGAGCCAAATGATGAGGAGTTAGAAGAAGGCGGCAGATTGAGTACGGAGGAATATTTATTCACCTATCTCTTAAATACCAGGGCAGGTGAGGAAGGCTTACCCACCGGATTTATCAACAAACTGCTGAAAGCGCTTGCGCATTATGATATAGAAAATATAGAGCCGGGACCACAGCTGGATTTAAGTCTATTTCGAATTTGTAAATCCTATCAACGGATGCCCAGACAAATCGGACTAATTTTGAGTATTCTGGAAAGGCGGCTTGAAAATCTACCAAAACAGGTCGAAGTGAATGATGGTGAATTTCGATCTTTACTGGATGGGATTATATCACAATCTGAGGGCAGATTTCCCACAGTCTATGATCTTGCCCGGGAAGTGAGGTATAGTTACTTTGAAAAACCTCTGCTCGAGCGAGTGAAGAAACGAATTTATCAAGAGGTAGAAGAAAATCTTAAGTATTTGGATGAAAATCCGGAGTCAGAAGACAGAGTTAAACGGATAAATAGTTTAGTGAATTGTCCACAACCTTTAAAAGCGGTTTTATCAAATAGATTCTTTAATGCCACTCCCGAAATGCATAAAATAATACTTGAGGTTATGTCCCGCAGATATTACCGCATTCGAGATCTGAAAAATGTCCAACACCTGGATAAAAATGGTCTTTCAGTCTTTACTGCAGAGTACAATCTTGCGAATAGACGTGTAAACCTTTTTTCCACTTATGCAGGTTTTAAGAACCTTAAGAAGGCCTTAACACAATTAATCCCACTCTTTCTGGATGTACCCCAAAAGCATGAAGTGGTATTGGATTTATATGTGCAACACAGAAAGCCGATGCCAGCGGACGTCGATCGTTTATCGATAGAATTTTTGTCAATTTTTAATAAGGTTCAACTTCCAAAAGTTGTCAGACGGATAGTCGCCACAAGCACCGGCATCCATAAAGAAACGAAACATGGTGGAGTAAAATTATTTACGTTCCGAAGGTTTGAAGGTAAATTTGAGGAAGACAAAACCTACCGTGGGTTGCACGTTATGATGGGCAAACGTCTCGAAATTTGGCGGTTAAGTAATTTTGAGATTGAACAGATCTTCTCGGACTCGGTAGAAGATGTCTACCTTTTCAAAGCTATAGCAAAAGATAATCCAAAAGATCAGAGATTATTTGCCTTCGCGGAAGTACGCGATCTAACATTGGTTGGCCGAGATAAAAATCATATCATACAAGTTCCTGCCTTGGAACTAATGTTGTTTCAAGCTCTGGCAGTTATCCGGAGGTACCAGGCAAAATTGCCTCTGGAAGATCGACCCTTCTGGAATCGAATATTGCTTTATATTTGGCCGGTATTTGATATTAATCAGGAAGAGTTAAATGGACTGGTCAAAAAATTGGCCCCGGCTTCAGAAGGATTGGGTCTGGAAAAAATAGTTGCAAGGGCAAAAATTCCGAATTCCGAGAACGGAGAGTTGGAGGAAGTTATAATTGAAATCTCAAATCCTGCCGATTCAGGTTTGATTACGAGATTCAGAACGCCCGGTGAAGCACCGATTCGTCCGCTTACAAGCTATGCCAAAAAAGTAGTCCAGCTACGCCGTCGCGGGTTAATTTATCCCTATGAATTAATCAAAATGCTTGCTCCGAATATAGATAATACACAATCGGGATTTCCTCCAGGAGAATTTGCGGAATATGATTTGAACGAGAGAAATGAACTTGTTTCGGTTGATCGTAAATTTGGTTTAAACAATGCAAATATTGTTGTGGGAGTAATAAAGAATTTCACCTCAAAATATCCCGAGGGAATGACCCGAGTAGCGTTATTTGGCGATCCAAGTCGCGGCATGGGGTCTCTGGCAGAGCCGGAGTGTCGCAGAATAATGGAAGGCATTCATCTCGCTGCAGAATTAAATGTTCCATTGGAGTGGTTCGCAGTCTCAGCCGGAGCAAAGATCTCGATGGACAGCGGAACGGAAAATATGGATTGGATTGCAAGGGTTTTACGATTAATTGTGGAACATACCCAGGCCGGGGGTGAGATCAATGTGATTGTAACAGGGGTGAATGTGGGTGCACAACCCTATTGGAATGCAGAAGCGACCATGCTGATGCATACAAAAGGCATCCTCATCATGACCTCCGATGTGGCAATGGTTCTCACCGGAAAGCAGGCTCTCGATTATTCAGGCGGGGTATCTGCTGAAGATAATCAGGGAATCGGCGGATATGAGCGAATTATGGGACCGAATGGTCAGGCGCAGTATTTTGCGAGGGATATAAGCGATGCCTGTCTCACTTTATTGCGATACTATGATCACGCGTATGTATTCCCCGGTGAAAGATTTCCAAGGCGGGCTCATACCGATGATCCGGCAAAAAGAGATATTCGTAAATTTAGCCATGGCGGTGAATTTAAAAATGTTGGAGCTGTATTTTCCAAATCCTCAAATCCGGGCAGGAAAAAACCGTTTGATATTCGAAGAGTGATGCTTGCCGCCATCGATCAGGATCAATTACCCATGGAGCGATGGTATGGAATGAAAGATGCCGAAATGGCTGTGGTGTGGGATGCACACATTGCTGGTTACCCGGTTTGTCTCATAGGATTGGAATCCCGTCCGTTATCCCGGCTGGGTGTTGTTCCTGCAGACGGTCCTGATAGCTGGACGTCAGGAACGTTATTTCCGCTATCCTCAAAAAAAGTAGCACGTGCCATCAACTCGGCAAGCAATAACCGTCCGGTGGTGGTGCTTGCAAATCTATCCGGGTTCGACGGCTCCCCGGAATCACTGCGAAAATGGCAATTAGAATATGGAGCTGAAATTGGCAGGGCGGTTGTAAATTTTAAAGGTCCTATCGTTTTTTGTGTGATATCAAGATATCACGGTGGGGCATTTGTGGTTTTTTCAAACGCTTTAAATGATAATATGGAAGTAGCTGCAGTGGAAGGTGCCTATGCCTCAGTTATTGGCGGTGCACCGGCAGCAGCTGTTGTTTTTGCCCGGGAGGTGGAGAAGAGAACCCAGATGGACTCGAGGATACTAACTCTTGAAAGCGAAATTGCTCTCGCCAAGGGAGTAAAAAAGGTAAAATTGAGATCTCAGTGGAATGACCTGTATCAGTCTGTTTATTCCGAAAAATTAGGCATCGTGGCCGATGAATTTGACGCCATTCATAGCATTCAACGTGCCATGAGTGTGGGTTCTGTCGATAAAATTATCCCGGCAGCAAAACTAAGACCTTATATTGTAGATGCTTTAGAACGTGGAATGAAACAAGAGCTTGAGAGGGAATGAGCTCAAAACGAATTTATTGGCTCACCCAAAATATTTCAAACCTGCCTAAAAATGATGTTTGGCTCACCCCTGCTGAATTGGGCCAACTCTCCAAATTTAAAATTCTAAGAAGAAAATTCGATTGGAAACTGGGAAGATGGACTGCAAAGACCGGAATTATTGAATATCTGAAAAAAACTTCCCATACCAGACGTTACCCTGAAATCGAAATCCGACCGGCAGCCGATGGCGCCCCGGAAGCCTATATAGGGAATCGTATTGCTTCATTTACAATTTCTTTGAGCCATCGTTCCGGGACTGCTCTCTGCACAATTGACCCGGATGGTTTATGCATAGGATGTGATATAGAAAAAGTTGAACGACGTAGCGCGGCATTTATAGAGGACTATTTTACCATTAATGAAAAAGACTGGACTCTCGGTGGTTCAGATAAAGATCGAATCATTTTTTCCAATGTTATATGGAGTGCCAAAGAGAGCGCATTAAAAATGCTTCGTGAAGGATTACGACTGGATACCCGGTTGGTGGAAATACAAATAAAAAACCATGAGGCAGGGGGGGATTGGGAAACTTTTCGAGTAAACTACAAAAAGGGAAATCGAACATTTTATGGTTGCTGGAAAATGATAGCTGATTTGGTAATCACAATCGTTTCACCGGTTGATTCGTTCGATCTCATAAATCTCCGAGAAATATAAATTTGAAATTATGAATGCCCGAAACTATTGTGGTTAATTCCCATCTTTTATTTCGAACCTTCCACCAGCAGGCAGGTTTCCGAACGTATTTTTCCACTTTTTAAGCTTACATCGGAAAATCCGGCATTCCAAAATTGATTAACCATTTTTTCACTGATGGTTTGAATTGCTTCCTCTGTTTTCGCCCAATGCGGTTGAAGTACGATAGCTAATTTTCCTCGAGGTTCTAAAACCCGTTTCAATTCTTTCATATTTGCTGACGGATCATTCCCAAAAATATTCACATTGATACCAAAGACTTTGGTAAAGAGATTTTCCGGGAAGGGTAAAGAATCGGATGAACCCACTTTCAGATCAACCCGACCGGATTTGATTGCTTGTAAGTTTCTTCGGCTGGCCTGTTGCAGCATAATTTTGGAGTGGTCGATCCCGGCAATGGTTCCGTTCCTGATAATTTTGGATATTTCGCGGATTGCCACACCGGGTCCAAATCCAATTTCCAAAATTTTGTCTTGAGCAGATATCTGTAATTGCTCGATGGTCCAAAGCACCCTTCTGCGATTTTTGATTGCCATTATCCGGCCAACCAGTTTTCCAAGAATTCCACGAGGATTTCCAAATTGGGAAACCAAATAATTTTTCATATCTTTCTCCATTGTTGATTTGTTTTAAAAGTGTATTTCAAGCCATACTTAGAAATAAGGATCTAATTCAAAAAATTAAAATAGAGGGGTCGGAATATCACCCCATAAAACATGCTCAGGGGGTGTCTCAATTGCCAAAATCTCTTTTGTTGAGATATTCAATCGTACCAACAGAACCGGCTCTCTGCCATAGGTTCGCTTTATGATATCAGCATCCTCAATTGTTTCAGTATTGTGTGACAGTGCCCTTGTGAACAAGACCTTGTATTCACTTTTGTTGTAGTTGTCCGGTTGATAATGCCCGCGAACTTCTTCCGGATTGGAAATAGTCTCCAGGGGCAGATCTGCTAAAATCCACTCATTCGGTACAATGTAATTCAGGAATTTGCTACTGTTATCGAAACCAGCCTTCTTCAACCGATTCCAAACTTCTGGTTCATTTAAAGCTAATTGCAGAATTTGATTCATTTTGGATTCAGCCATCAGTACGGTTGAAATAGCAGCGGAATTATTCGAGTAAAAGGTTGAAACGCTGCTGATTGAATAATTTCTTATCCAAAATGCAATAATTACAGATATGATCAAGACAGAAATATAATTGAAAACCGGGGTCAACTTCTTTTGCTGAAACTTGTGCCAGAATTGCGGTAATTTTTCATACAAAGAAAAACGCCCGGGTAAGAACATTGAAGTAGATCCCAAATACACTCTGTAATGTTCCTCATATTTTTTCAGACAATCCTGCTCCTCTTTTTTTGCCAGATAATAATAAACAAATAACATGGTTACATATCCGATCAATACAAAAAAGCGCGGCCACACCAGCAATACTCCCAAGCCCGTAATTGCAAATGCGCTATATTGCGGGTGTCTGATTGTTTTATACAGTCCTTTTGTTACAGCATTCTTTCCTGTAAATTTGGCATAATATATTTGCCCGGCACTGATCAGAAAAACTAGCAATCCGGTCAGAAATAAAAAATAGCCCACACCCTTTGATGAGTTTAGAACCCATGAGGTAGATTCTGTATAATGGGGAAGAAAAAATCCGCTTATCCAGGCAGTCGCTTTTGAATTGTGAAGAGAATTGAGTACCGATCCGTAACCGGAGTAATAATAGAGAGCGAAAGGACTGATCATAAAAATTATCTCGAAGACAATCAGCAAGTAAAACACCCATGCTGCTGGAACCCATCCTTTTCTTAGGTTAGCTGACATACGAAACCTCCTTCATTTGATGTGCATCGTTCGCTCAAAAAAATACGGAAAAGGTTTCAAAAAGTCTTACAGACTTATAAGGTTGGAAGATTAGTTTATAAGGCTGGGAGGCATCTTAAAGGATTTGTTTGTGATCCTTGAATTCAGAAGGAGTCATTCCACTGTGTTTTTTGAAAGCGGCATTAAATGCCGATATGGAATTAAATCCGGCATCCAATCCAAGGCTGGCAAGATTTATGTTTTGGTTTTCGGGCTTTCGTATCATTTGTTTCACTTCCTCGACACGATGGCAGTTAATAAATTCAAAGAAGTTTTGACGAAAACTCTCATTAATGATTTGGGAAAGGTGGTGTGTAGAAATGGCTAATTGGTTCGCAAGTTTCGGCAGAGTGAGATTATTATCCAAATACGGTTTTTTTTGAGACATATAATTCTGCAATTTGGTTAGATACACCTCTGCCATTTCGGGAGTCAATGTAGATTTCTCATATTTCTTTTTTGTCGTCGCATCATTCTTAAACTCCTCAAAATGTGCCCCCGAAAAAATTTCCGGTTGGCGCAATCCCATATAGCCAATCGCGTACATAAAGGCGGAGACAACGATCCAGCTATAATCCCACGATTCGATTTTCCCATGAAATCCTTCCAGAACAATGGCAATGGTCCAGGTGATGAGGTATCCAATCACCAGGAAACGAAGCCAATTCAGGTTAATTTTCTCCAGTGAGGAAAACGATTCTTTAATTGTTCGCTTATGCTTCCTTAAGGCAATTATGGCCAGAATAGTATATGCAAGAGTTTGAGTTACAACCCCTGCGGCTATTATTTCTCCTATCGTATGTTGTGTTCCGCTCATTGATGGCAGGAGATAAAACGGGAAGTAAATAATCAGACAAACGATGAACGGTATTAAGTGCAAGTAATCTTTTTTGGTAATAACAAAGTCTGGAATTGTGAGGGCTTGAACATAAAAATAGATTAATGGCCCGATGAGATAAAATAGAATTGAAATTATTCCTTCATGATGGGGAAGGTTTAATTCGGAATTTATGTGTGACAATGTGTGCAAAACAATACTGATCGAGAAGACAATTAAGATCGAAGCTAAAATCCGGTTTGCTAATTGGTGATCTCGGCGGATGGTCAATATGACAACCGATAAAATAATCCCTTGAGTAGCACCTAAGAAGAGGATTGTCGAGATGGCATCCATATTCTGCAAAATTAGGAAATCCAAAAACCAGGAACAACTAGTTTTCAAAAGACAGAATGTTAAAAATTAAATTAGCATGTGTTAATTTCTCGTTCCATTGCTGTTTGCGACAGCCGTAGGCTGAGTACCTGCCTGTCGACGACTCTCTATGATCTACGACCCCGTAGGGAGACCATAGGTCGACTCGTAGAGCCGGCAGGCAAGTCTGGAACGAGAGGTTTTTCAGCTCATCTCATTCTTCAAAAGATTTAATTAAGTGAGCAGGTATTTATAAATTTTTGATTGCGAATGATTGGCAAATATATTAGCATAAATGCAGAGGCTTGATAGATCAAAGGACTATTCTCACTTTTGTTGTAGAAATTAGATACCTGACAATCCAATATAACTTAAGGAGGAAATGTCATGCAAACATATGTCTTGATGACCAAACTTTCTCCCGAAGTCTCCAAACACATGAAAGATCGTGCCGAAGTTGGCAGGAGCTGGTTGGAGGAAGTGAAGAAGAAGTGCCCTGAAGTAAAATTCATATCTCACTACGCTCTGCTTGGTACCTATGATTTTATGGATATTTATGAGTGTCCTGACGAAGAAACTGCAGCAAAGGTATCGATGATTAGTCTTTCACACGGTGCACTTCAGGCAGAGAGCTGGGCCGCCATTCCGTATAAACGCTTTTTAGAGCTCACGAAGGAAATTTAGCGCTGAATTCCGATTGCTTTGCGGATGAAATATAAGAATCATGGGGATTTGCGAAGTGCAGTGTTAATTTCCGGTGTTGCTTAATGAGGAAAGTCTGAAGCGCTGGAACTGGCTTTTCGTGTTGCTATTTTAAAAGTGACATTGGAAGATGATTTTCGATATGACTCCTCGAAATGATGAGTGTATTGGCTTTGCTTAATTTTTTCGCCAATTAGGTTTTGGGGGGTGGGAAAAATTAAATTTACCAGCAATTTGTATGAATATTTTGATAAAACCGAATTCAACCAACAGGCAGGGCACATTAGTTCATTCCAACCCCCTTACTCATAGCCTTGCGGATTGGAAAGTTTTCGGTCATCACGTATCTCACCTATATGGTAGTATGATACAATTGCCTCAATTAAATTATTTTTTACAAAATACCATTCACTTACATCTAAATTGAAATCTCCCTGAATCGCTGTATAGCGAACAGAAGCCCTATCCTTATCATAAAGTTCATCGTGTATTTCGAAACGATAACCTAAGAATGTGTCTTTGTTGGCTTCAACCAGTCTGATGTACTCTTTTTTTCCATTTATTGTGCCAAAGGGACTGGTATGCTTGAAATTCTCAGATATAGGTAAATGATGAAAATCCCCTTCTTCCCATTTTTCAAACCACTTTTTGACCAATTTTTTCAATTCCATCAGTCTATTCCTTCTTTCATTTTTTACGAACAGCTAACGATCCAAATCAGCCGCCTCTGATCGGCTGGATTGATTGGTATGCAATTCTAATTATTTTCTAAAACATCTTTTGTCTCATGTGCTAACGCTCTGCGGCTCAGCAATGGTTCACTGCGTCTGGTTGGCCGACTTGTCAGCCCTTTGATCCTCTTCAATTATTTTCATGCCCTCAGTCCAGTCGGCATAAACCTGCCATAATTTTATCTTATCATTTTCTACTATAGCCTTCCAGGCGGCTGTCCATTCAATCCGATTTTCTGGGATAAGTCCACGATTGCCGTTATATGTTCCACAGGCCGTTCCAAGCGCCACGACCAAATTGCCATCCTGGAGTATGCTTTCGAAATTGTTTTTATAATCGGGAAACATACGAAAAAATTCTTTCCATCCTTCAGTCATTTCCTTGACTCCTGAATGAGCAGCACCGCTGGCATCTACAAATGTATGATCTTCAGTCATCAGGCTCGATAGTAGCTCAACATTTCCCTCATTGATAGCTTTGTTAAAAGTTTTCACTATTCTAATTTCTTTAGTCTCCATTTTTCCCTCATTTATTCAAGGCTAACGCCTGAGCTAAGCAGCAACCAGGGCAACTCGTTAATCGAAAAAGCAAGTTAACACCAAACTACGCGGAACCTATATATTGCTGTGCCCTGGCTGTCAGCTTAAGTGACATGTTATACGATAATACATGATGTTTGACCTAGGCAATTTGGGCTAAGTTACAAATATGCCGTTATGTAAAATTGCACATGCTCTCAGAGTTGTACATGAATCATGTTGTATAAACGAAAGAGACCTACAACTTTAATTTTCCAGATCTCCATCTTACTAAAATCATTCCTGACGGGCACTCTCGAAAGCATGGGATATTCTTCAACGACTTTGATTGTATCTACCCACTTTCGAAGACCGGAAGCTCTTTTCAGAT
>Ga0209536_100001689_pt1 | contig 36169 bp, 25 predicted proteins | sample DeeMarSeWOR28_12_FD_187461 | JGI IMG/M metagenome (GOLD analysis project Ga0209536, IMG submission 187461) | Marine sediment microbial communities from White Oak River estuary, North Carolina - WOR-2-8_12 (SPAdes) (version 2) | ecosystem: Environmental > Aquatic > Marine > Intertidal zone >...
GTCATTATAAAAAGATATCAGGATTGAAAATGATTGACATTAAGCAAATACGTGAGAATCCACAGAAGTTCAAGGATGCTTGTGAGGCTAAGAAATTTACTGTCGGAATTGACGATTTACTTGTAGCTGATTCCACGATTGTAACTATCAAACAGAAATTGCAGGATATTTCCACAGACAAGAACCGCATCGGCAAATCTATTCTGAAGCTCTCGGCGGATGAAAAACAATCGGCGTTGTCACACCTTGCAGAACTTAAGCAGGAAGAATCTAAGTATAGTGAAGAACTTGGGAAGCTCCAACCGAAATTTGATGAGATTATGCAGCAGGTTCCTCAGCCTGCGGATGATGATGTACCGTTGGGTAAGGACGATACGGAAAACACCGAAATTCGCAAAGAGGGCAAAATCCGGCAGTTCGATTTCGAGCCTAAAGACCACGTTCAATTGGGTCTGGCTTTGGGCATGATGGACATCGAGCGAGGCGTAAAATTAGCCGGAACGAGAAACTACTTCCTGAAAGGTGACGGTGCCCTGCTGCACTGGGCTGTCCTACGTTTAGCGATGGATTACATGGTCGGCAAAGGTTATGTCCCCTTATCCGTGCCGCTTCTAATGAAAGATGAGGCGATGAAAGGAACCGGTTACTATCCCGGCTCCGAGGACCAGACCTATCGAATGGAAAAAGACCAGCTTAATCTGGTCGGCACAGCAGAAGTTCCACTTACAGCTTACCGAATGGGCGAGATTTTGGACGCAGATGAGCTGCCGTTGAAATATGTCGCTTTATCAAGCTGCTTCCGGCGAGAGGCTGGCGCTGCCGGAAAAGACACATACGGCCTGTACCGAATCCACCAATTCGACAAGGTCGAGCAGGTCGTTATCTGTGAAAACGATGCCGAACAGAGTAAGACATTCCACAAAGAGATTTTAACCAACGCTGAGGCTGTAATGCAGGCGCTCGAGCTGCCCTACCGTGTCGTAAACGTCTGTACAGGTGATCTTGGTCGCGGCCAGGCCAAAAAATTCGATATCGAGGCATGGATGCCCTCACGCGGCAATTATTGCGAAACCCACAGCGCCAGCAAGTTCTATGAATTCCAGGCCCGGCGAATGAATCTTCGCTACAAGGATACCACCACGAAAAAGAACCTATTCTGTCACACGCTTAATAACACTGTTATCGCCTCGCCGCGAATTCTTATCCCAATCATGGAGCTTTATCAGAATTCCGACGGCTCGATAACGATACCAAAAGTTCTCCACCCCTATATGAACGGCAAAGAAAAAATAACTAAACCTTCGTAACCCAGGGAGACCGACCATGACCAAAGAAGAAGTCTTCGAATTCATAACAAAAAATCCTGTGTTCAGCCTCGCTACAACCGACGGCAACCAGCCGCATACCCGGATGATGATGATATGTCGAGCAGATGAGGATGGTATCCTGTTCAGCACCGGCAGAGACAAGGATGTCAATAAACAATTGCAGGCCAATTCGGCGGTAGAGATGTGCTTCTTTGCTGCCGGTGACGAAAACCGCGAGGTCCGTGTCGAAGGTACTGTGGAGATGTTCGACGACCTGGAACTCAAGAAAATGATCGTCAAAGATTTCCCTTTCCTGAAACCCTGGATCGAATTACAGGGCTATGAGGCCATGGTCCCCTACATCCTGAAGAACGGCAGGGCCACAACATGGACAATGGCAACTGCTTTCGAACCAAAGGAATATATCCAACTATAACCAAGGCTGAGTTTATTGTCATTCCTGTGGAAACAGGAATCCAGATCGCATATCTACTCCTGCAAAACTGATCCGGGAATTGTCGGATTTATAGCTTGAGTCTTGTATCTTGTGCTGGTAGTCTGTTTTGTAATAGATGACAGATATCTAAAACCGCTATAGGAGAAAATCATGCGAAGAATCGGTTTATTCTTCTGTGCAGCGATTATTGTATTAAGTATCTGCGTATTCGACTGCCTTGGGGCTTATGATGTAGTAATAAAATCAGGCAGGATATACGATGGCTCCGGTGGATCGTCGTATGTTGCTGATATTGCAATTGAAAATGATCGTATTGCAGCAATCGGGCAGCTTGAAACGAATGCGGCTTTGGTAATCGATGCGCAAGGCCTTGCTGTAGCTCCGGGTTTTATCAATATGCTAAGCTGGGCCAATGACACCCTTATAGAAGACGGCAGGTCCCAGAGCGATATTCGTCAGGGAGTGACTCTCGAAGTTTTGGGAGAAGGATTCTCGATGGGGCCCCTCAACGAGATGATGAAGCGGGACATGCTCGAATCTCAGGGGAACATCAAATTCGAAATAAAATGGACCACGCTCGGAGAGTATCTCGAATATCTCGAAAGAAAAGGAGTATCGACTAACGTTACCTCTTTTGTGGGCGCAGAAACCGTTCGTATTCACACAATTGGATACCAGGACAGGGCGCCAACGTCCAAAGAACTCCAACAGATGCAGCAATTGGTGGCCCAGGCGATGCGGGAGGGTGCAGTTGGTGTCAGTTCGGCGTTAATTTATGCTCCCGGCGTGTATGCCGAAACGGATGAGCTTATAGCTCTTGCCGAGGTGGCCGGTCGATACGACGGAATGTATATTTCACATCTGCGCAGCGAAGGTAACAATCTGCTTGAAGCGCTGGATGAATTGATAACTACCGCGCGAAAGGCGAACGTTGCTGCAGAAGTGTATCACATGAAAGCCGCCGGCAAGGCGAACTGGCATAAACTCGACGCTATGATTGAAAAGATTGAAAAAGCCCGGGCCGAAGGTCTAAAAATTACGGCGAACATGTACAACTACACGGCGGGGGCGACCGGCCTCGATGCTGCAATGCCTCCCTGGATCCAGGCCGGGGGACATAATGCATGGGTGGCACGCCTTAAAAATCCGTCAATAAGGCAACGGGTTGTACGGGAGATGTCCACGCCCACTAACGAATGGGAAAACCTGTATCTTCTTGCCGGCTCGGCTGAAAATGTCCTATTGATAGGATTCAAAAATGAAAAGCTCAGACATCTTACCGGCAAAACGCTTGCCTATGCTGCACAACTAAGAGGCAAATCGCCCGAAGAGACAGCAATCGAACTTGTGGTAGAGGACGACAGCAGAGTCGGCACGGTTTATTTTTTGATGTCAGAGGAAAATGTGAAAAAGCAGATCAAGCTTCCCTGGGTCAGCTTCTGTTCCGACGCCGGCTCGTTAGCATCTGAGGGCGTCTTTTTGAAATCAAGCACGCATCCCCGTGCGTACGGGAGCTTCGCCCGGCTGCTCGGCAAATATGTCCGGCAGGAAAAGGTCATTACATTAACTGATGCAGTAAGGCGTTTAACGTCACTACCAGCGGAGAATCTTAAGCTCGAAAGGCGGGGAAAACTTGATAAGGGATATTACGCCGACATAGCTATTTTCGACCCGGATACAATTGCCGATCATGCTACATATGAAAATCCGCACCAGTACGCAACCGGCATGGTCCACGTTTTTGTTAACGGAACGCAGGTCCTCAAAGACGGCGAACACACCGGAGCCAAGCCCGGCCGGTTCGTGCGTGGTCCCGGTTGGAAGAAATAAGTCTTTGAAATTGTGCTTGTGCCCTGTCCTGCGAGCCGGTAATCTGTTTCGCCATGGATGACATCCGGCGGAAATTAGAACTCATTGACAGGCAATTAACCGGGCCGAATTTTCACGAGCGAGTTATCAGTACCTGCCCTCTTGTGTTTGTCGCTATCGGTTTAATAACGGGCATCTTAATACAAGATATGTCCGGCCTGTCGGCCCACGTCTGGTTTATATTGCTTTTCCTGCTGGTGGTGGCGACTGTTTTCTTCTTTTTTATAAGACAATTTTCACCTTCCACGCGATATGTCACTGCGTATCTGTCTTTGGTCTGTTTTGTCTGTCTCGGTACAATTCGACTAAGCAGTTTTAATCAACCGGAAGCGAATGATATCCATAATTTTGTTGCCGATGAGCCAAAGCTGGCGACGATTCGCGGTACGATTGTTACTAAGCCTTACATCAACAGGTATCCCGACTGGGAATTTGCCCGATTCAAACCCAGCGACCCGACCAGTAGTTTTTATCTTAAAATCATTGAAGTCGAAAGCGTTACCGGCTGGGTTAAAGTGACAGGCACAGTCCGCGTACAGGTCAGTGAACCGGTGCTGGATTTGCAGGTCGGAGATAATATCCAGGCCTATTGCTGGCTGGACAGATTCAGTCCGCCCACAAATCCCGGACAATTTGATACAGCTGTTTACCTAGCAAGGAGAAATGTCCTTGTCGCAGTCTCTATCGAATCACGCGATGGTATTAAATTACTCCAAAACTCCCCGGCCGGAACTTTCGCAAGGTTCAGAAATCGAATAAGGCAGACTGCGACAAGTGCTTTAGTCGATGACTTGCCACAGGGAGAGAGCAGTCGGGGATTGTTACAGGCGCTGCTTTTAGGTTACAGAAGAGATATTGACAGTGACACATACCGTGCTTTTCGCAAAACCGGCCTGCTGCACTTCATCAGTCTTTCCGGGATGCATCTCGGCATTTTATTTGGGATTATTTGGTGGCTGTCTAAGACGATTGGATTAATAAAACCGGTAAGGGCAATCATCTGTTCCGTCGTGATAGCAGTTTTTTTGATGGTTGTCCCACCGAGAGCACCAACTATAAGGGCAGCGATTATCTGTTGGGTATTCTGTGCATCCATTTTCTTACGAAGATACTCAAATCCTGTCAACACGTTATCGCTGGCGGCGATTATTCTTCTGTTAATCAGTCCCACTCAGTTATTCGAGGCTGGTTGGCAGTTATCATTCGCCTCGGTCTTAGGACTTCTGCTTTTTACAGAACGAATACACTTTTTTCTATATGAAACGATAACCGGCCTGCGCTGGCGTAAAAAAGGTCCAAAAACAACCGTAGTTTCCTACCGTATGTCTTCAAAACCGGGGCCGTATTTATTACGACTATTCTCCGCCGGACTCGCAGCATGGATAGGAGGTGCAGGCATTTTGCTGTACCACTTTTACAGAATCAATCCGTTGGTGAGCATCTGGACAATGTTAGTCTTTCCTTTGGTCAGTGTGATTCTGATACTGGGCTTTTTGAAGATACTGTTGTTCTTCATGCTGCCCACGCTGAGCTGGATTTTGGGCTTCACTGCAGCATTTCTATCAGATGCTCTTGTCTGGATAGTAAAGCTCTTAGCACATCTGGATATTTCACAAATACTCGTTGGCCGGGTGTCACTTGCGCCTGTAGTCCTTTATTACAGCATCGTCATTTTTGCCGGCTATGCGTATTTTCGCCGCCCGATGATAAAAAGAACAATCTGCTTCTTGATGTTATGTTCAATGATAATTTACATCGGAGCATTAAAATGGCAAAGGACGTATCGGGACAATCTCGTGCTGACCTGTCTGGATGTCGGTCACGGCCAGGCAATCCTGACCCAGCTTCCCGGTAAAACCAACATCTTATTCGATGCCGGTTCGCTGTATGCAAACGACATCGGAACACGAATTGTATCGACGTATCTGGATTACATCGGAATAAGAAATATCGATGCTCTAATCATCAGTCATAATGATACCGACCATATTAACGGTATCCCGGAAGTTGTCAAAAACTGTAACGTACAAAGTGTTTATGCCAATAACGCATTTTTCGATATGAAGGATACGTGGGGCACGGCAAAGTTTCTAAACAACTCCCTTGCTGAAAAGGGATTTGAAATAAAACGCACAGAATCCCAGATAAAATTGAGCAGCAGCGCTGTAATAGAAATATTGTGGCCGAACGAACAGAATTATAACAGCAAAAATTTAAGTGACAACGACAGGTCATTGGTTTTACTCATTAAATTCGCCGGCACAAAAATACTCTTATGCTCCGATATAGAAGAACTTGCACAAAAAGAGCTTCTTCGGTTATATCCGGATCTGCACGCTGACGTCGTTGTTGTTCCACATCACGGCTCAACTGCCACGCTGGATGTGAAATTTTTGAAACATCTTGATCCAGATGTTTTGATATACAGCCAAGGCAGAGATCGTTATGGAAAGACAAGCCGAGATATGGATTCAACAAGATATCTACCCTTCGAGGCAATGTCACTTAGCACATCCAAGGACGGTGCTATTACCATTTTTGTTGATACAGATGGCACGCTTAAAACTGATGTTTTTATAAAATAGTCCTGCTGCGAGCCGCAGGTATCTCATCCTCTAATATTGACCACGATTTCGACTCTTCGATTTTTAGCCTTTCCGCTTGCGTTTGAATTTGACGCAATCGGTCTGCTTTCTCCACACCCCACGGCCCGAATTTTCTCTTCGTCCACTCCTTGCTTGATTAGATATCTGGCTACCGTAAGAGCACGCTGAGCCGATAGTTCCCAGTTATCTTTCCATTTCGATTTTCTGATGGGATCGGTGTCGGTGTGTCCGACGACGTCTATCGGTTTGCCGGAATACTTTTCCCGCAATACGGAGTAAATATGGTCAAGTTCACGGCTGGTTGCCGACTTGAGAATTTCTTTGCCCGAATCGAACAATATGGCGTTCGGAAGCGTCACAGTAATCGTCCCGGCTTCCGGATCAAAGGCGACATCATAGCCCTCGCCGAAGCCTGTTGCATCAGCCGGTGTTTTCTTTTGCTCTTCAATCTGTCGTTGCAGCTCCTCGATAGTCTGCTGGCCCTGTGTGACCTGGTCGGCAAGCATGCCCTTTTCCGCTCTTTCCCGCTCGAGCAGACCCTTTAGGTTTTCATGCTCTACGCTCAGGGCTTTGTATCTTTCCTCCCAGTTGACACAGCCGGGCAGAAGAGTAAAAAGTACACAGCAGGTTAACAGAGCGATTGTTTTTTTCTTGGCAGCTTGCATTTGATATCTCCTTATAATTCTTAAATAAAACCCCTTTTATTTAACGATAGAAATAAATACCTATCCTGTTCAAAATCAAGTCGTGTAAAATCATAACAACAAATATACCCAAAGACAAGAAGGGACCATAGGGAATTTGTCGAATTTTTTTAAAAAACATTTGAAAGCCTGCCCAGGTCAATCCGAAAAACGGCGCGATAAAAAATGCTACCACAACAAAAAGTGGCCCGATTACTGCCCCGGCTGCACCCATCAAGTGCACATCCCCGAGCCCCATAGCCTCTTTTCCAAAGGCAAATGTGCCGAAGATTCTTACGCCCCAGACAATCGCACAGCCAACAAAGTAACCCCAGAGACTGCCCAGAAATCCAGCAATAGCAGGATGTTGCGTCAGAAAATTATTCAGCCACTCCATAGTGCCGATAATCCAATACGCAGCTATTGAGCAGACAATTATCGGCGTCAAGAAGATGATTTCTCTAAGCACCTCCAGCCGGTGATTGAAATTCTGTTCGGGTATTTCCTCTGCTGAATCTGACAAATCATCCTTAACTGTGTTATCTTTTTGCTTAACATTTTCCTCTTCTGTATGTGCACTCGTCTCGTAACTTCTTTTAAGCATACCACTTGCGAGCAGTCCCATGGATATAGCAAGCCCTATCGCACCACCTGCTGCCAGCGAACCCGTGCCGGTAGAGGCGCTCGGTAACAGTGAAAACATACGAATCAGCTTGATATCAATGAAATATGGCCCGACGGCCGAGCCGATAAAACCGGCGATGGTTACAAGCCAGCAGATTGCCAGTGGAATAACCCAGTGCTCCAAATCAATAGCCGAGGCGGCGATAAAAGCAGACAGCATAATAATGTGAAGGAGATAAATGAGCCAGCCCCCGCCGAGAAAAGGCTGGATGGATTTTCGCAAATCCGTGTAAAAATATAAAATAAACACGCCGAGGAAAATCAGCGCCGTCAGCAGCTCGACGAGAAAATAGCGGGCCGAAATCGGCGCTTTGCAATTCCGGCACTTCCGCCCTAACATCAGCCATGAAAACAGCGGAATATTATCGTAGCAACGAATGTGTTTACCGCACGAAGGGCACGATGACGGAGGAGTCACCAAAGATTTATCCCGTGGCATGCGATATATAACAACGTTCAGAAAACTGCCTATGCAACTGCCGAACGCAAAGACAAAAATAAACCAAATCCAATCCGGTACCGCCACGATAATCCTTTATTATTTTGCTTACATCTTATCTTATTTTCTTAATCTCAATGAACTGCGGGCTGTTTTTCGAAAGAAGCTGCAAAGTCGTCTGGCCTCAACTGCAGATTTCTTATCTGATGATTCTCCGGGATACCGAAACGCCACTGCAAAATCCGAAAGATAAGAAAGGTCCTCACGAAAAATTTCCCAATTAGGTTCGACTTTAAGAACTTGTTCCAACAATGCAACCAGGTCGTGAATTTTGCCAAAAGGAATTTCTGCTTCGCATAGGCGGGCTTTGAGGTATTTTTCAGCACATTGCTGATAATGAAAACAAATGCCGTCATAGTTTGGATTTTTCCTAACCCGGCTTTCTCTTTGTGCAGTGGCAAAATCCGCCTCGGCCTTGGTAATCCATTCACCGGTCGTTGGTTTCATAGAGTACCTTCCCTTCTTCAAGAATCTCCCTTATAAACTGGTCGCCCATTTCCAGACGCTCATGTACTTTTTCCGGAGTCTTGATGAGAATGTCCACGGGAAATTGCGGCCGCAACTTCATTCGAATTTCCACGGATTTATCAACGCCTCTGCCTTTGAAGGGACCGATGACTAATAAATCAACATCAGAGTCGACAGTAACTTTGCCCTGAGCATATGAGCCGAATAGAATTACCCGCTCAGCATGAAACTGTTCACCGATTTGCCTGCCGAATTCCTTTATTTTTTTAATTGCAACCATGCCCTTTTATTTAACTTATAAAAAGTGAATTTATTTTTTTCTATTTACAGCCGCTGCGACTTTTGCCGGCAGGCCGAACAGACGGATAAAACCAGTTGCGTCAGTTGAGTCATACTCAGCGCCCATTTTGAAACTCGCCAGGTCGGTCTGGTATAGGCTGTTCGGACTTTTCATGCCAGCCAAAGTGCATTGGCCCTTAAAAAGTTTAATCTTAACTTCGCCGGTAACATTTCGCTGTGTTACATCGATAAACGCATCAAGAGCCTCACGCAGGGGCGAAAACCAAAGACCGTAGTAAACCAATTCGGCGTATTTCAGGGCGACCTGCTGCTTATAGTGCAATGTCTCTCTTTCCAGTGTCAGGGCCTCCAATGCGCTGTGTGCCGTCATGAGAATCGTGCCGCCCGGCGTCTCATAAACACCCCGCGACTTCATACCGACAAGTCGGTTTTCGACCAGGTCTGCCTGTCCGATGCTGTGCTTGCCGCCGAGATCATTCAGCGCTTCGATAATTTTGACGCCGCTGGTCAGCTTGCCGTTAAGCTTGACGGGAATGCCTTCGAAAAAGCCTATCGTCACATATTCCGGTTTGTCGGGTGATTTTGAAACCGGCCGGGATATCACAAACAAATCGTCTTTCGGTTCATTCGCGGGATCTTCAAGGTCCGCCCCTTCATGACTGATATGCCAGAGGTTCCGATCACGAGAGTAAATTTTCTTCTTGGTCTGATCGACGGGGATTTTGTGCTTTTTGGCATAATCGACCGCCGCCTCACGGGAAGTCAGTGTGAAATTCGGGTCTTTCCACGGAGCGACAATTTTCAGGGACGGATCCAGTGCCATGTAAGTAATTTCGAACCGTACTTGGTCGTTGCCTTTGCCCGTTGCACCGTGGGCTACTGCCGTAGCGCCTTCGACATGGGCAACTTCCACCTGATGCTTTGCGATTAACGGCCGGGCGACGCTTGTTCCCAGCAGATATTTGCCTTCATAGACCGCGCCAGCCTTGAGCATCGGCCAGAGATAATCCTGCACAAATTCCTTCCGCAGGTCTTTTACCACGCATTTGCTCGCCCCGCTGGCCAGCGCCTTGCGTTTAATGCCGGCCAATTCATCGCCCTGCCCCAATTCGGCAGCGAATGCAATCACTTCATAGCCGTAGGTTTCCTTCAACCACGGCAGAATCACGCTGGTATCCAGCCCGCCGCTGTATGCCAATACCACTTTTTCAGCTTTATTTTTACTCTTTGCCATCGAAAAATGTCCTAAATTAGGCTTAAAATGTCATTTTAGCCTGTTAATTTATCACAAATCCACTCTCCCTGAAAATTATATCGGCTATCAGCACCAAAAACAATCAAAACCATAAGAAATGCTTTATTTCCAGGCCGAAGAGCCTCGACAACCTTTTGAGCTATTGACAAATTGGCTTTGTTTTTTCAAACATGCTTATTCCCAAAAAGCATGTCCTGAGCGTAGTCGAAGGATTTAATAGACACGGATTTACACTCATCTACACTCTTATTTGTTTTTGTCATTCTCCATAGGACGCCTTACGGTAACGCGAAGGCGGAAATTCATATTTTTTTTCTTCTGCATTCTGGCTTTTGTATTCTGAATTCTGTTTTTATACATTCTACGAACTGCAATCGAAAAAAGCGGGCATATTTCAGAAAAAATCTCCGTGAGACAACGTTGTTTATCCGTATCTCGTATCTTGCATCTCGTATCTCGCCGGTTGAATCCAGTTGTCATTGCGAAGGAGCATAGCGACTGTGACAATCTTCATATTAAGATTAAAAAAACCGCAGATAAACGCTGATAACGTAGAGAAATAAATCGTCAATCGGCAAACGAAAATTGTCAATTGAAAGGCGTAGGGCCTGATAAATCGCACCAATTCCATTACGGGCAGTTAGCAGTCGGGGCGTCAGCCTGGTTCCAGTTGGCTATCAATATGTCGAGATCATCGGTCGAAACACGGTAGTTTTCTTTGCCCTGAGCTTTTATAAATTTGAGCTTTGAGAATTCGTGCTTGTTTAGGATTTAGATATTAGAATTTCGGATTTCCTCAGAGCTAATGCTCTGCGTTTTCCCACCAAAGTCTTGGATAATAAAATCTCTCATTAATCCACCAGATTTACTGTTGTGATTGACTGTGCAGGTAATGACAACGGTTCAGTATTGTCAAAAGTACCGATATAAGCTGCATTCTCATTTTCACTTGTTCTGTATACAACAGAGTTTTCCATTATAAAGTTTCCCAGTGTGAGCATGAGATTTATGCTGATTTCCGAGGTATTGATAATGATAATACTAAGTTGATCTTCATCCGGACTAATAAAAGCGCAAGCACGCAGCTCATCCGAATCAATCGATATTTCGACTCGATGCCAGCCGGGATCGGTAAATGCAGAATACTGCTTAAAGGCATAATAAACAGGATTAATTGCATAGCCGGGATTAAACTCATCCCATGGATTATCTATTGTTACAAGCCCCCCTCCCGCCTCTTCTCCTTTGAACAGGTCACTAAGGATAAATGAGCATAAATTTTCATATACCATGCGATTGTGTATACTAATAGCTAAGTTCATAGCAGCATTGAACGAAACTTCATCATTATTAAAACTCATCGTAAACAACGGTTTGTGGCCGTATTGGGCTGCAAAATTTTCCATATTCTGTATGAACGAATCAGGATCACCAAAATCACCATCGCGATGGCCGAAGCCAAAGACGTTATTTTGTTCTATCAATGCATCTATATATTCCTGAGGACTATAATAACCCCAGGTTTCCGGCGCCAGCATTTTAGGCATGATGGTCATCTCAGAATTCAGTTTCTGATAAACAGTTTCAAAAGCGACGTTATAACCTGCATAATCTGTCGTTTCAGTAGGTGTAAATTTGCATGAATCCCACACACTTCCAGCTTGAACGTCCGGATTACTTTGTATACTTATATAATCAGCGGTAATACCATAAGTAGAATACTCGGCCAGACTATCTAACCACCATTGTGCAAACATGTCGTATCTGTAACCGCCTCCGCGAGCAGAGCCGACGAGTGTACCGTCTGCCGTGTCCGAGTTGCTTTTTAGGTACGCCGGCGGTGTAAACGAGGTAATCATAATTTTTATTGGATGGCCTAACGAAAGTTGTGCGGCTGATACAATTTCGCCAGAGTTGATTATATACTCATCCCCATTTGGAATCTCATAAGCATTTCGCAACTTGTAAATATCAAGACCAAGCTGTCCAAATAAACAATCGTAGATTAAATTTTTCAACGGATGTGCAATCAAATATCCCTCCCACCAGTTAACAGAAGCTCCAAAACCTTCAAGCTCCTGATAGACGGTAGTAATATCTACATAACCTGAAACAACCATTTGATTCGGTTCAAACCTTGGTTCCCACCAAAGTCTTGGGTAGTCATTCCCTTCATCAATCCACCAGATATCTTCAGTGCCGTTTACTGTTTCACCCACAAAATCCCAACCGGCCTCGAGGAATGTGGTGGCTGTTTGCATTTCTGCTGTGGTAAAACCGATTCCTCCAGCACTTATGGCCTGGCCCGAGGTCTGGATGTCCCAGAAACTAGAGAAACTAGCGGGCGCCCACCCAGATCCCACCAACCCGCCGACATAACCTGCTCCTACCACCGCACCTGTACTGTAGCTCATGGTAATGATGGATCCGTTGCTTCCCACGAGACCGCCGACTTGCATTCTTCCACTGACGGTTCCAGTGTTGTAGCAGGCGGAGATTTGGGCTTCTTTCCAATTGATGCCCACGAGGCCACCGAGATCTTCATCTGCGGTGACTTTGCCGGTGCTGAAGCTCACCAAGATATTGCCGTAGTTGCTGCCCACAAGGCCTCCTATTTGTTCCCATCCGCTGACAGAGCAACTGCTGTTGCAGTTGTTGATATTACCCCAATTTTTACCCACGAGGCCTCCTGTACCAAAACGGCTGCTGACTGTGCCGGTACAGAAGCTCATAGTGATCCTGCCATAGTTTTGGCCCACCAGACCACCGACAGTTCTCCCAAAGTCTCCACCATTCACATCCACCACTTCCAAGCCCAGATTCGAAACCATCGCTCCAAAATCCAACTGTCCGAACAACCCAAGGTAATCTCCACCCATCATAGTTAAATGCAAGACCGTGTGGCCATTGCCGTCAAAAATACCTGTAAAAGCGGTTCCTTGATAATCTCCGTCTGCATCGTTTACATCATAAGCAATCACAGCTCTGTCGAAGACCTTCAGTCCCGGCAGATTCGGATCCAGGTCTATGTCTGCTGTCATTATGAAGTGCTTGTCATAATCTTCGGGATTATCGCCTAACAGCATCAAGTCCTCTGCCGTAGCGATCTGGTATGGGTCGTTCGGCTCTCCCGTGCCGCCGCCGTATTTGACGTCAGTGTTGAACAGTTCAGACCATTCGTATTCAAGACGAGGTGTTCTACCGATTCCATCGAGGCGGCCATCCGCCCAAATAGTCATATCCAGCTGCCCACGATATTCTACGCTCAGGCGCGATAGCCCGTGGTTTACCGCCACCGGATTGACCAGATGCCAGTGGCTTTCGTGTGTCTTGGGAGTTTCATCGTTGTAGTAGGCATCAACACCAAAGTCTTCATCGGATGGTGTATACATCCCATTCGTGTCCTGGTTAGTCGTAACCATAGCCTCACCATGATGCCATACTACCTGTGGAGTTCGTAGCCTGTAGAAATCCGACCCCACGGCCTTGGGCGAGCTGTTGATTACACCGCCAAAGCCAAGGGGTGCATAATAGTTGATGAAACCACCTGTCATAATCTCATAGTTCTGGAGTTCCGCAAAGACGTTCTCCAACTGTGTAGACATGTCATCGTTGGTAATATATGTTATGGCATAGCGAGCAACAACTAGCCGTGACATGCGATCTGCGGACAAGTCGGCAGGAAAGGACTGGAAATCGTGCAGAGAGACCAGTGTGCCATATTCGTTAATCCCCTGGGCCACTGTAACAATGCCGGGCCATGACAGGTTAACCCATTTGGCCGTAGCATCATTCGGGTCATAGGCAATCAGCACGTGGTTATTGAGAATTGGCAGTGCCGTGCTGAAGTCGAGCCGGCGCGTGGATAGGGTTTTTACAGGAGCAGCTACATAACGTCCCCAACAAGTGTGACTCCGGCAGGCATACTGCCAATCGCCCAGCGTGTTAAACATCTTCAGGTCAAGCTTATCTATGGCCGCTGTCGGGTGAGTGGTATTCAGGCAGTCCACCATCCCGTCGAGCTCATCCTCGCTCTCAAGTGGTAGCCACACGGAGGCGGCAATCAAGTTTCTCGTTGTGTCGTAGTTACCACCCAGTTTTGCCTTCGTCTGACCAATAGCCTCGACGATATAATCCCCCAGAACACTGGTATGCGCATAGCCCATCTCATAGTAGGAGCCTGAGACTCGCAGGACAGTGTAGCCTTGGCCATTCTCGTTCAGCTCCTGGTCAAGGACCTCCACATTGGCTGCCCATAAATTGAAGCACCATACAATAATTAGTAATGGGATTATTCGCAAAAATCGTGAATTGTTCAAAGCCACTTTTTTTCCTCCTGCCCCCCATGTTATTAATGCATAGTCAGGGTTGCAAACGGCTTTAGAAGCTTGATTTATCATAGCATAAGTGGATTCTGAAAGTCAAGTCAGAAATGCCTTATAATGCCTATGGAAACCAAAAATACGTAGTATTACGTAGAACTACATATATAAACTAAAGCAGAAATGTCCCCGGAATCCGTATTTTCTTAGATGAAGGTGTGCAGTGCACACCCCACCATTTGTCGAAGGATATCAATACTTCTTATTGCGAGCCTTTGAATTTTATTTCGGGCATTTCTTTGCCGAGCTGTTTGTATGTTGCTTCGAGCATTTCGAGAAATCTGTCCTTCTGCATTCTTTCAACGTGGCCGTCGAGGAACAGGGTAGTGATATCGTCCTGACAGTATTCGGGATTTTCGTAAGCAACAATCTGCCTGGCGGGAGATTGGGCTTTCATGGAGTGGCCGTTGACGTAAATATAGCTTGGCCCGGCAAAACCTTTGGGCTTATGTGGAGATTCGAGGATTTTGGTATCTTTATAGTACTCCTTCGCCTGCTCGAAACTATCCGGCAGCTTTCCATCATGGTCATCGGCATACATTATGACTGCCAATCCCAAATGTTTCAAATTCGTCATAGAGACTGTATATCGAGCCTGCTGGCGTGCTCGTGCGAGGGCCGGCATTAATACCCCGGCTCCTACACCGACACCGGCCACGGCTCCCAGAGACGGCTCGATCCCTGCTCCGCGATAATGCGAGCGTAATCCCTGGGCGTCGAACAACGAATACTGGCACGAAGACCCCATGTCCTGGGCGATATGTGACAGTTGCGGCAGGACAAACGGCAGCTTCAGACTGGCGTTCGAAGCGAACATGGTCGCCATCGGCCAGAATTGCTGCAGCGCTGTGGTTAACTGGATGAATTGAAGCTTTGAGTCGGTATATTTGAAAGATAAAAGTTCGCCGGGCAGCTTCGCCGTTACGTTTCTGAATCCATCGGTGTTGCGTATCGATTTCGTGCCTGAATTGATCTGATTTATGGCCGATGTGAGCATTACCGAATTAGAACCGATAACGACATGGTCACCAACAATTGTCCAAGTGGGCATGATCTGGGCCATCGCCAGCGGCCCTACTCCCCATGTATGCACGGTCCGACCATCCTGGACTTGTGAACTGACCTGTATCATCCCCTCGCTTTTCTCGGCGGCGAATTTGCCAATAGCTGCCAGTGATTCTTCCCACAGCTTTTTATCTTTCAGTTCGGCGATGATTACAAATCCGCCCTGCGGTGATTGAATCGTTGCTCCGCTTGGCATGGCATAAAAGAGCATTGGCCCGCTTAAGCTTGCCAGCAGGCCCTGGCGAATCTTGAAATTTAATTCGGCCTCAACAGCAGCGATTCCCTGTTCGACCTCAATGAAATCGTCGCCGATGACCGTTTTTGCCGCCTTCATTACTGTATCGTATATTCCCCCTATGTCACAATTAAACGCCGAAGCGCTTATTGCACAGGGATCGACCATATCGAACATTGTAAGATTTATCGTTCCGAAATTTTCAAACAGACCAGTTCGGGGCTGCGGCATTTCCAAAAGACAATCACCAACTAAATCCGCTCCGGCAAATCCCACCCTCTCGGTTAAAGACTTAACGTTACTCAGCCCGAGTTCCTTGATTACGGCTTCGATTGCACTAAATTTTTCCTCGCTACGTGTCATCCATGCGATTGTACTTAAAATATCGAATACTTTCTCACGGTTGATATGAATCACAAGAGCGTCGCCGGAGCCGGAAACATTTTGAAGGTAAGCCGGTGCCGGCCTGCTGCTTTTGTTCTGCACGTACTTAATAGCCAGTCCTTCACCGTCGTTTATCGCAAAGACGAAATGATTCCCGACCCAGCCCCAGTATCCGGGGACATCCTCGGCATGTTTCGGGCCGTGCATCTTAACCGAACCGACCTCGATTTCGATGATATCGCCTTCATCCGCAAACGATTCCAGCTTTGCAAGCGAAGCAGCCATTTCCGCTTTACGCGGTCCGGCGTCCAGAATAGCAAAACCGTAGAGCGGCGGGCCTTGGGTGGTGTTTTTTCGAGCCACACCAATCACAAAAGGTCGTGCCGTGACCTGGCGAATAATACTCTCTATCAAATCGACTCCTTCGGCATTCAATTGCGGCATATCCTGGATGGCTTTTGTCAGAAACTCTTTCTTGATGGATTCACGAAATGTCTTGACTCCGGCATCATTCCATATCCGGCCCAAAGTGGTCTTCTCGAAAGCCGGTTTCAGGTCATCGCCGCCGCTGGTAGCAATGGATCCGACAACATCGTCAGGCATCATAGTCAATAACTGTTCGGCAGCAGAAGTCGCTGATTCGGCCTTTGTCGGATAGAACAGACTCAACAGCAGCACCTGCACACAGACAACGGATAAAAGCATTTTCGAATTCGACATGATAGTTCCTTTCCAATGAATAGGATCGTAATTTCGCAAAATTACCAACTCGTAACCTTATATTAATACCTCAGCAGAAAAATGCGAACTTTTTCTGCATAAATTTCAGACAATGTGAGACTTTTAGAAACAGCGACAATTACATGTGCTCAGCTCATTCGGGCGGTAATGAATCGCAGATGACATTTCGCATGAGTTCCGCATTACCGTCTTGGTTCGTAAAGAGTTTGAATTGTGCCATGGCTTGGTTTACGAACATTGAAACGCCGTCTATGTTTTTTATCCGTTTTTTCTTTGCTTGTTTTAACAGCAGTGTCTGGGCAGGATTATAAACAGTATCGAAGACTGCCATTCCCCTTTTAAGGGATTCGGCGGGTATTGGTGTGGCCTCTACATTTGGATGCATTCCGATACTGGTGCAGTTGATCAGTAATTTTGCATCTATGCTCTTTATATCGTCCAATGGCGCAAACTCGCAATTGAATTCGGCTGCCAGCTTTTGGGCTTTTTCGACGGTGCGGTTATAAATTCTTATTTGTGCCCCGGCATCACTAAGCCCGGCCACGATTGCCCTCGAAACTCCGCCTGCTCCGATTACCGCAACGGGCAGGCCGTTCAGCTTGGCTTTGCTGATTCGCATCCCTGACTTAATCGCATCGAGGGCGCCGGCGTAATCTGTGTTATAGGCTTCCAGCTTTCTATCCGGGCCGACGAGTAAAGTATTTGCCGCCCCGATTTTCTGCGCCAGCGGCTCGATATATCCGCGACTTTCCCGAACGCAGGCCAGGGCATTTTGCTTGTGCGGAATTGTGACGCTGAAACCGCGGAAGTTAAGCCACTTTCGAATTAGGGCATGATGCAGGAACGAGTCGAATTCCTGCCGGCCCCCTTCTACCAATAGCGGAAGATAAAGGTTATTCATCTGCTTGTCACTGAAGCAGGCATTATGAATTGCCGGACTAAGTGAATGTCCCACCGGATCGGCGATAACACCGTAAAGCCTTGTTTGGGTATCAATGTAATCGAAGCGATACAATTCTTTGAGGTCCTTGATTGTCAACTGGCCCGGAGCAGTAGCGTTTAGCTCGTCGATACTTGCGAAAGTAAGAAAGCAGCCAAGTTTTTTGGCGAGGATTCTGCTAATAAGACCTCCGGCACCCATGCAGAAGATGATTCGCTCAGAACTCGTTTGATGGAGCAAATCGAAGGCGTCGAAGCAATCATTAATATGATTAGCAACGTAGATGAGTTTAGGTATTGCAATCGGACATACATTCAAAATTTTACGATACAACTTTCCGATATTGTCGAATTTTGTCTCAAAGTTGTGTGCCGAGAGGATAAGCTTGCCCTTCGAGCTTTGCGAAAGCGCCAGCCTGATTTTTTCCTGGCCTTCGATGGAGAGGAAATTGTCGTACTCGAAATCAATAAATTCCGCTCCGGCTTTTAAGGCAGCCGCCAGAACATCTACTCGCAGCTTCTGCGGATAATCAATCGCCCCGCCCTGACGCTTGTCACGACAAGTTACTATTACCGGAGGCTTTTTATCGCCAGCATTCTTAACACCGGCAACCAGTTGTTTAACTATATCTACGTTAAGATTCTCAAGATAATCGGTACGCAATTCAAGCATATCAGCGCCAACGTCCCGGGCGGATTTAATCTGCTTGTCAGCCTGGTCGGCATTTCTCGCTGCTATTGGAACGGCCAGTTTTGTTTCCATAATCGGAATATATAGCAGCGAGCAGTTCCTAAAGCAAGAGCAAAATACATATCCTCAAATTTAGATCATCTGGGCATTATCAATGCTACTCAAAGTATCAATTTCCGGAGACAATATAATAACGCCCTTTGGAGCTTTCCTTATTGCTCAGAACCATTTTCAGGTTGTATTTGTCATGCTTGTCATGGTAGCTCTTCGAAGCATACGGCACGATAATGTGACCTTCGATCTCCCACGGTTTTGCTTCACCGAAAACATACTCAACAAGCTCCTCTTTCTCGAGCGTTTGATTCCAGATCGCGGAGCCGGGCCAGAGCACCGACATCTCTTCGTAGTTTTTAGTATTTCTGGCCTGCCAATACGCAACGACGAGATCCCGAGGTTCCGGCCAACTCTCGCGAGCGTCGACTGCTGAAATTGCTTCTTCAAAAGCCTGATCGTAGGCTGTCTTTTCCTCTTCTTTTCCGCTACGAACGATCTTTGCTGACTTTGGAACACCAACATCGTATATTGTTTCAGGCCCTGTTTCGGGGTAGTCGAAATGAACGTTCACCTCCTCGGTCAGCTTGCCGTCCTTGTCGAAAGCCTTCTGGGTAATGAAGACAACGACTTGCCTCTCGGCATCGACGGCCATCTCGACCTTCATATCCATGTCGTCGCTTATTTGGCCCGTCACCGCAAGGAGAGCACTCGTCCTGAAAATCAGCACGTCTTTGCCCTTGTACTTGTCGGTTTCCCGGACGACCTTCTCTCCGGCCTCTTCAAATACCTTAATTATCACTCCCGGAACATCCCGCACAGAGGAGAGATTCTTGTTCCAGTTCAGCCCCTTGTCGCGTAAAATCGTGATTGTCTCGGTGTTAGGGTCGTAAGCTTGAGAGATGTGCTTCAAATCGTCCTGGAACATGACTTTTCCATTGCTGTCCTTAACAACCGCTAGTTGCCGTTCGAAGGAAAGCCAGGCTTCAAATCTAATATCCACCATTTCCGTCCCTGCCGCTTGCTTTACTTCCGCCATGCCATGCAACCAGGGCATTTGTCTCATATTCTCCGTTACTTGTGCAAATGAGATGCTCGCAACATCGATCGAACCGCCGGATTGGTATAGAACTACATACGACGTAATTAAAATTATCGCCGCGGTAGCTAATTTCGTTATTCTACTCTTCATGATTTTTCTCCATAGTTTCAGCTCGTTTGGAGCCGCTTTGTGTTTTAAATGATCATCAACAGCCTGCAGAAAACTTCCAAGAGCCTTGTCGTAAGTCTTGGCACTGGCTTTGTAACGTCTCTCTTTAATCAGTTTTTCGATTCTTTCTACAGGTTTCATTTTTCAAACTCACTGTTTAGTAATGACTTCAACTTGTCAAGTCCGGCTCGGTACCGGGTGTAGGCCGTCTTGGTCGACACTTTCTGAAATTCACCAATAGCCTTGAACTTCATTCGCCCGTGCAGGTAGAGCACAATCGCTTCTCTCTGCTCGTAAGGGAGCCGACTCATCGCCGAACCGACTTGCAGTAATAATTCGCTCTGAAAGACCAAATGGACCGGTCCATTGTCATCCGCCGCCGCTTTCTCGGTTTCGTTAACCGCGACAGTTTGCGGCCGTTTCTTTCGTTGATAGTCCCGAGCCCTGTTCGCAACGCCGGCCTTGAGATATCCGACCAGACTGCACCTAAGCTCAAAGTTATCCATGACCCGCAGCAACGATATGAAGACGTCGTGCACAACATCTTCGGCGGCGGTCTTGTCGTCCAGGAGATTGACCGCCAAAGTCCGCAAGTCGCCCTCGTACTTCTCATAGATTCGCCTGAACGCAGCTCGACTGCCCTGTTTGCATCTTAATATTAGCAGCCTGTCTTCAATCATACGTGTTTCGTTTATCTTCCGTAAAGACAATCGATCGTCTGTAAATAGGACGGTCAGTTGGTATATTTTTTACCCGAAAATATGAGTTTTTTCGCGAGAAAAATACTTGATTCAAATGATAAAGACATTTCCCACTATAAAATATGCAGGGATTGACTCATAGTCTGGATACTTGCGAGTAAACTTGACGTAATCGATTACAATTAAAATGTTGCAAATTTCATAGAAATCGGTTATAATATGTAATTTACGTCGTTGATAAAACCCAGGATTGTAGCATCAGACATGTATGGGTGGTGCTATTAGCTGTAAAACCTGGGTTTTTTGTGTATATATGGTTTATATGATGTTAGAGCAAAAGATTAAAATTCCGGCTTCGCCCGGTGGCGGCTACTCGATAAGAATCGGCACGGAGATTTTCGGCTCGTTGTGGCCTCAAATAGAAGCCGATTTCGACAGATACAGCAAATTTGTCGTAACCGATGAGAATTTAGTCTCGGCGGGCCATTTGCAGAAGCTTCTTGGACAAAGAGATATTCCGACTTTTGTAATAAGCCCTGCCGGCGAAACATCTAAGAACATAGATACGGCAGTGTCCATAATAGAGGCAATGGAAAAAGCATATCTCGGTAGAGATACTCTTGTTGTCGCTCTTGGCGGTGGCACGGTCGGCGATATCGCAGGATTCGCAGCTGCCGTTTTCAAAAGAGGTGTACCGGTTGTCCATATACCGACAACGACCGTGGCACAGGCCGATTCGTCGGTCGGCGGAAAAACCGGTGTCGATTCCAGCATAAGCAAGAACGCATTCGGCGCATTCTGGCATCCTGCGGCTGTTTATATCGATGTAGCGACTCTCGCTACGCTGGACGACAGGCAATTCCGTGCCGGACTTGTCGAATCAGTAAAGCATGCTATTATTGCCGACAGCAAATATTTCGATTTTCTCGAAAGCAATCTCGACGCGGTCCTCGAACGAAAACCTGATATACTGGAAAAAGTGGCCCATTGGAACTGCAAAATAAAGGGTAATGTCGTCGAGACCGATCCTGATGAGAAGAACTTAAGAAGAATTTTAAATTACGGTCATACAATCGGTCACGCTGTTGAGGCGGCCAGCGGTTTCGAGCTTCTTCACGGCGAGGCTGTCTCTATCGGTATTATCGCAGCCGGTCTGATCGAGATTGAGATGCAACTTGCCGAGCCCGGCCGTCTCGATAGAATCCGGCAAATTCTTCAAAAACTCAGTGTCCCGGTAACATTACCGAAGGATTTGGCCGATAAAGACTTGATTGACTTGATAAAACGCGACAAGAAGGCAGTAAATAAATGGCCAAAATTCGTCTTAATAAGTAAAATAGGCGAGGTTTATTGTCACGATGGACAATATGCTGTTGATGTTGCTCCTGAAGTGGTTGAAAAAGTATTAGATAGACTTTAATTAAAGGTTAGAATATGTACAGAGAACAAATCAAAGTACTCGATTGCACAATCAGAGACGGGGGACTTATTAACAACCACTACTTCACGGATGATTTTGTCCGTGCGGTTTACCAGGCGCTGTCTAAAAGCGGCGTCGATTATATGGAATTCGGCTATCGAAGTAGCAGAGAGTTGTTCCCTCCGCAAGATTACGGGGCATGGAAATACTGCGATGATGATAAAATCCGACAGGTAATCGACGGCATCGAATCCGATCTGAAAATCAGCGTTATGGTGGACTCATACCGCGTCAAAGAGCAACAGTTCGCCCCGGCGGACGAAAGTCCAATTGACATGTTTCGTGCTGCCACTTACGTTAAGTATATAGATAGTGCCATCGAGCTAATAAAAAAATGTCACGACCTTGGCTACGAAACGACCTGCAATATCATGGCCATCTCAAAGGAGATTGAGCCGGATCTGGTCGAAGCGCTGGACCAGCTCGCAAAGACACCTGTGGACGTGGTCTATGTAGTCGATAGCTTCGGAGCTTTATATTGCGAGCAGATAGAATATATGGTCAAACTTTACAAAGAGCATCTTCCCGGCAAGACAATTGGAATTCACTGCCACAATAACCAGCAGCTTGCTTTTTCCAATACCATCGAGGGCATCATCCATAACGCCAACTACCTCGACGGATCACTGTTCGGAATCGGTCGCGGACCCGGCAACTGCTGCCTCGAACTGTTAGTCGGTTTCCTGAAGAATCCGAAGTTCAACCTCACCCCTATTCTGAAGGTCATTCAGGATTACATGCTTCCGATGCGCAAGGAGATTGAGTGGGGCTATATCATGCCGTACATGGTAACCGGTATTCTGAATGAGCATCCGCGCTCGGCGATAGCATATAGAAAGACAGAGGACAAAGACAAATATGCCGAGTTCTACGAAAAAATGCGTCTGCCACAGGAGTAAAAGAATTCCTATTAGCTGTGAGGTATTGGATTGAAGTAAGAAACATCTATGGCAAAGATGGGAAAATTCAAAGACTGGGACAGACTCACAGATGAAGAGATTCTACAATTACGTGTCCGCGATCTCCATTTACAAATCCTGGGCTCCGAACTCGAACCTCTCATAGAGCGACTGTATGAAGAATTAAATAACAAGGGAATAGGTTTTCATCCAACATGCTACCTTGCCGATGAGTGGTTCTGCCCTGAGAAAGTTCCAATCATCGGCGTTCCTTTCTGCCTTGCACATCCTCGCCTAAAACACATTGAGAAAAAGATGCTTTATGAGGTTGAAGGAGGCACCGAAGCTTCCTGCATGAAGTTGTTGCGTCATGAATGTGGACACGCATTGAACTATGCCTATGAAATCTACAAGAAAACACGATGGCGAGAATTATTCGGCTTATTTTCAGCAAGGTATTCCGGTTCCTATTATTTTCAGCCCTACTCAAGACGCTATGTAATACACCTGGAGGATAATTATGCCCAGTCGCATCCTGACGAAGATTTTGCCGAGACGTTTGCCGTCTGGCTTACGCCGAACAGCGGCTGGGAGCAAAAATATAACGGCTGGCCCGTTATAAAAAAGTTACGGTATGTGGACAGTCTTATGAAAAGGATTGCAAACCAAGCGCCAGTAAACATCGTCCAGGAACGTCCACCCTGGTCGGCATCGCGGATGACTTCGACGCTCGCCGCTCATTATGAACGTAAGCGAAAGGCATTGGGTAGTGAGTTTCATGGCTTTTATGATGACAGTCTTGAAGCGCTTTTTGCTTCAAAACCAAGCAGTACCTTTTCACTGAAGGCATCAAAGTTTCTGCGCCAACACCGGCGTGAGCTTGTGGATAGTGTTTCACGATGGACAGGACATAGAAAGTACGATATTCGCCAGTTGGTTAATAACCTGACCAATCGCTGCGATGCGCTTAATCTGTATACAAAGCCTGAACAGACAGACAACATCATCGGTCTTACCGCTCTACTGACAGCAATTGCAGGTAATACACTTAAGCCCTTCAGGAGATACACACGTCAATGAGAAAAAAACTACATATAACGGTTTTAGTTGACGCAGCAGAGATTACTACTGATGATCCCAATTTTGAGGGCCACCCTGAAGTTCCAACAACGGAGCACCATGTCATTGGAGCGCTGCGGGACCTTGGTTATGAGGTCTCTATCCTCGGTGCTGTAAGGGACATTGGTACAATCACCAATACGCTGACCGAACATAAGCCGGATTTGGTCTTCAATCTCACCGAGGCTTTTGAAGGAGACCGGCAGATGGACAAAAACATCGCCGCACTTCTCGAAATGGTAGGTGTTCCTTTTACGGGTGCCGGTGCCGCCGGGTTAATGTTGTGCCGTGATAAGCGATTATGCAAGGAATTGCTTAGCCTGCATAAGATTCGTGTTCCTCACTTTTACTCTTTGCCACTTGGACGCAAGGTTCCTGTTGCGAAAACCATACACTATCCACTGGTAGTCAAACCGGCTCTGGAGGACAGCTCGGAGGGAATCTCTAACGCTTCGTTAGTTAGCAATGTCGAGGAACTTCAGGAACGTACACGTTATATGCATGAACGATGGGAGCAGCCGGCAATTGCAGAGGAATACATCGAAGGTCGGGAGCTGTACGTGAGTATTTTGGGTAATAAAAGGTTGACTGTGCTTCTGCCCCGGGAATGTTCTTTCGAATCCGAAGACGGTGCCGGGCCCCAAATGGCGACTTACCGTGTCAAGTGGAATGCAGAGTACAGGAAGAAATGGAATATAAAATTCGGTTTTGCCGAATTGGACCAGGCAACTATGAAAAATATCAGTCATGTCTGCAAAAAAGTCTTTCGGGTTCTTCAGCTAAGAGACTACGGCCGGATTGATCTTAGGCTCACAAACGACAACAAAGTCGTTATTCTTGAAGCTAATCCTAATCCTGACCTCGCTTATGGTGAAGAAGTTGCCGAGGCAGCCGAATATAGCGGATCGACTTATGAGCAACTAATCGAACGTATAATACATATTGCTCTGCTCCGGCACAAATAGACCTGCGGCTAAACAGTATTCACATAACGAAGCACCTTCCGATCTCATAACCAACCAGCTTAAAGAAAAAGCGAAAAAGATGGGATAAAGAAGAAAATCAATTAGGTTCGTGGTCTTCCATCCTGTCGACTTTTTTCTTGCCTTTTTGGCTGGTTCGGGTAGATTTTTACACGTGAAGTAGATAGTAAATTGCATCGTTCCCAAAGGACGAATTAGCAAGGATAAGAAATTGGAGATTTTGCTATGATAGGCAAAAAGATAAGACTCGAACGGATAATAAACCGCAATTCACATAAGACGGTAATTATTCCTATGGATCACGGCGTTACGGTAGGGCCTATCGAAGGCCTGGCCGATATGATAACAGCAGTCAGCAACGTCGTGTCCGGCGGGGCAAACGCTATATTGATGCACAAAGGTATCGTTCGGGCAGGGCATCGGGGTACGGGCAAGGACGTGGGATTGATCATTCACCTTTCCGGTGGGACATCCCTGAGCCCCGACCCGAATGCCAAGGAACTGGTCTGCACGGTCGAAGAGGCCATCAAGCTAGGTGCCGATGCCGTCTCGGTACATATAAATCTCGGAGCCGAGACCGACAAAGAGATGCTAAGGCAGTTGGGACAGATCAGCGAACGATGTCTGCTCTGGCAGATGCCGCTGGTGGCGATGATGTACACCCGCGGGGCGAAAATTAAAGATGAGTATGATGCTAGCAACGTAAAGCATGCCGCACGTGTCGGAGCCGAATTGGGTGCTGACATTGTCAAAGTCGTCTATACGGGTAGCGTAGAGAGTTTCGCTCAAGTCGTCGAAGGCTGTCCTGTGCCGGTCGTGATTGCAGGCGGTGAGAAGATGGGCAGTGACGAGGACATATTCAGGATGGTCGAAGGCGCACTGAAAGCCGGTGCAGCAGGTTTATCGATAGGCCGAAACGCATTCCAGCATAAGAATCCAACTAAGATGGTCCAGGTCTTGTGTAAAATGGTTCACGAGTGTGCAAGCGTTACTGAGGCCGTCAAGATGCTGAAGGATGGGTGACAGACAGAATCAGTGGATTAACTATATGTCTAAATATATCTCGCTTGTAGTGATAGTGCTGTCTTTGTTAGGGGCCGGGTGTTCAAACATACTCGCTAACAACATCAAAGCTGAGCCGGTAAGGTTCAACCATCCCGATGAGTATGTGAGCGGTCTAGGATTTATGGCCCTGGCCGACCGTAGGATTTTTGCCGTGATGGCTTTTGCCAATGCCATGGGTTACGATAATGAGGCAGAGGGTACACAGATGCATCCGGTTCGGATCAAAGTGCGTAAATTACTATCAGGTAATCTGGTTAATCAACCCAAAAAGGTCAAAGCCTGGCGGCAGTATTACGAAACGAGAAAACTGGCCATCTTTCAATATCAGAATTATGCTCTGAGTCTCAGTACTGATTGGCCATTCAGACGCATCCGGACGGATAGTGAATTGGGATATAGCATTACAGCTAAGAGACTTAAAGACTTTCCTGCTATTCTGAATGATTTCTGTCTAACAGTAAAACTGGATGAAATATGGAGCAAAGTTAAGGCCGACTATGTTGTGGAGATAAAAAAATACAACATTGACGGGATGCAGCAACAAATGGACTTTCTCTGGGAGTATCTGAGAATGGAGCGTCAGGATACGCTAACTCTCGTAAATGTCCCAAACCTTCTTGATACGCATTATCACGCAATCGGTGCTCCCTACGAGAATTACTACTACACCGTGGAAAGCCCCGGTTCTCATGCCTATGGCCTGAACACCCATGAATATTTGCACTCTATAGTGAATCCTCTCGTCATTGCATCCACGGTTGAAGCCGACAATGAACTCTTTGACTACTATGAAGCAGGTAAAGAAAAGCCTATCGTGCAAACATATCGCGACCCAGCTACCTTCACTTTCGAATGCCTGGTCAGGGCCCTGGACATTCGAATAAGAGTGCTGCTGACCGACGATCCGGCCTACAGGAAACTAATTGAGGATAGAGTAAACGAACTGACAGAGCAGGGATTGACACTGACCCGTGCATTCTATAATTTGCTTGCTGACTATGAACAAAGCGAACAGAGCTTTGACCATTTCGTGCCGATAATGCTCCAAGAACTACCAGCATATAAACAATAACTATTGACTATGAAGGAGGTTTTAATGTACCGTTACAAAACGTATTTTCTATTAATAGCAGGGCTTTCAGCGGCGATTTTATTTTTTAATCTTGCACAAACTGCATCATCACAAACCCAATCGAAACTCGTCAAGGCCAAAGACGGTTCCGGCATCATCGGCTATAAGGACACACCGATTCTGCCCTGGTGCGGTTTTCATGTTCACGATCCCGACCGCCCCGCTCCACCGAAAGTTACACCTGGCATTCTCGGCATCGAGGAAAAGGCAGGTACCGCCCCATCGGACGCTGTAAAGCTCTTTCAAGGGGCGGACTTATCTCAGTGGAGACCTTCGGATTGGAAAATCGAAAATGACGAGCTTATTGCTGTTTCGGGCGGATTGACTACGAAACAGCACTTCGGCGATTGTCAATTACATCTGGAATGGCAAACACCGGATCCGCCACAGGGCCATATGTTCGATCGCGGTAACAACGGTGTAATGCTTATGGGTCTGTTCGAGATTCAGATATACGACTCATATACAGAGAAACTCTACCCGGACGGCCAGGCGGCTTCGGTTTATGCCCAGACTCCGCCGATGGTAAATGCATCTCGAAAGCCGGGACAGTGGCAGACTTTTGACATTATTTTCTTTGCTCCGGTGTTCAAGGACGGCAAACTCGAAAAAGACGCTTATGTAACTGTCCTGCATAACGGTCTGCTCGTTCACCATAATCAGAAAATTTATGGCCCGACAGGACACAGAATTCTACCAAGCTATGACCAACCTATCCCTGAAAAGGGGCCGCTGGTTCTTTCGGCACACAATAATCCGGTGCGTTTTAGAAACATCTGGATAAGACCGCTCTAATAATGTTGTTATAGACGAACTTGTTCATTTTACCGGCATGAATTAAAACCAAAGACAGGATTTACTAATTCCCTGATATGCATATAATAATGTGCTTATAAAGGTATGTACATGGACCAGAAGGGAAACCAATTCAGCACATTTGCAGGGGTCTTTACACCGTCGATCCTAACGATACTCGGCGTGATAATGTTCCTCCGTGCCGGATACGTAGTCGGTGAGGCAGGCATTCTCAATACCATAACCATTCTGTGTATCGCAGAGGTAATCAGTCTGCTTACGGCGATTTCAATGAGCGCCATCGCTACGAACACGCCGGTTGCCGGTGGAGGAGCATATTTTCTAATCTCACGTGCACTTGGCCCGCAGTTCGGCGGAGCCATCGGTCTGGCGCTTTTTATGGCCCAAGCATTGTCCGTACCCTTTTACATTCTGGGCTTCACGAATTCAGTCGTGGCCAGTTTTCCGAGCCTCAGTGCGTGGTTTGTCCCGATAGCTGTAGTTACAGCGGTGATTCTTTTTTCTGTGAATCTTATCAGTGCAGGACTTGCCATCCGCGTCCAGTACATCGTGATGACTATGCTGGCTCTGGCCATCGTTTCTTTTCTGGGCGGTGCTATACTTCTGTTCAATCCGGAGCTTTTCCAGGCAAATCTCGGCTCTTCTTATACGAAGGCGACAATCGGATTCTGGAGGGTTTTTGCGATTTATTTTCCTGCTGTCACCGGTATTCTGGCCGGCGTCAACATGTCCGGTGATTTAAAAGACCCGGCCCGCTCGCTCGTACGCGGTACAATGGCGGCCATAGCAGTAGGTTTTGTTATCTATCTCCTTGAAATTCTTTTATGCGGCGGCTCACAACAGCGGGAGGATTTGGTAACTCAGCCTTTTGAGATGCTGATAAAAAATGCTCTCTGGGGAACAGGTTTCCTGGTCATAGGTGGTGTTTTTGCCGCAACAATATCCAGCGCGGTCGGCTCCTTCCTCGGGGCGCCGCGCGTGCTGCAAGCCCTGGCGCGCGACCGGATTTTTCCGATCCTCGGCATTTTCGGCCATGGTTCGAAGGACAAGGACGAGCCACGATACGGACTCGCGTTAACTTTGGTGCTCACCTTAGCGGTTATCCTGCTGGTGGGCGGCGGCGATTCTATAGCTGCATTCGACATGATTGCTGCTGTTGTTACAATGTTTTTTTTGTGCACCTATGGAATGATAAATTTTGCTGCTTTTGTCGAATCTTTCGGTGCTAATCCATCTTTTCGGCCGCGTTTCAAGTTCTACCATTGGACTACTTCGATTCTCGGTACTCTTGCATGTCTGGTAGTAATGGTCTTGATTGATGCCTTTGCTGCTGCGGTGGCAATCTTAATCATTGCCGGGATATATGCTTACCTGAGCCGCAGGGTATTTCGCTCGGCCTTCGGTGACGCCCGTCTTGGTTTCCAATACGCAATAGTTGTGCGCGCATTACAAAAACTTCGCCTTATGACGCCGCACGCCAAAAACTGGCGTCCGACCTTCCTTGTCATGGCTGGCAACACACAGACGCACATTCCGCTAATCAAATACGCGGTCTGGATGGAAGGAGGACGAGGCCTCGTAACCGCGGCACAGGTCATCTCGGGCGACCTTGAAACTTACGCCGCCAGGGTCAAGAGCCTACGTGAGGCGATGGACACGTTTCTTCGGAACAATGCACTGGCGGTCTTCCCTGAGGTTGTCTTTGCCGAGGACATGGATGAGGGAATTCGGACGCTGGCGCAGGCCCATTCAATCGGCCCGCTCAAACCCAATACCGTGCTGTTCGGCTGGCCTCGCAGCGCTGAGCGTGCCGAAGTGATGTTTCGTAATGTATGGAGTATCGCTGCGATGGGCAAGAGTGTTGTGATCGTCGCGGAAAAAGGATTGCCATCTGAGGATAAGCACCGGCAACGAATCGATATCTGGTGGAGAGGCCGGCAGAACGGCTCGCTCATGGCTACGCTTGCTCATTTGCTGTCACAGAACTGGGAATGGCGAAACAGTCACATCAGGATCCTTCGTGTCATCGGGGACGCCGCCGGTCGTGATTCGTCTCGTCAGGCCGTCCGCAAACTCGTCGAAGCTACCCGCATCCGTGCCGTACCCCGCGTAATTGTATCCACAGAACCATTCGTTGATGTGTTTCGAAGCCACTCTGCCAAGGCGGATGTGATATTTCTGGGAATACAACCCACCGAGGATGAAACCTCCGCACAACTCTACGGCCGTATCTCCGATCTTCTGGCCGATATGCCCACGACAATCCTTGTTCATTCCAGCGGCGAGGCTGACGTGTTCGTGTAAATCTTCGTGTAAATCAAAGCTTTACTTATTATTTCGCTGAGATGTACTCGTAAAGGTCTCTGACTACAGTCGGTTCCGCATCCTCGAAAAACGCCCCGCGACCCGGACCTTTTGTTGCATTTTCATAGCTATGCAAAGGTGCTATCTTGGCCTTTACTGCAAACGGGTGCTCGACCTGGTGAATCGGGATTAAATTCATCGTGAGTTTATCGCCGACTTGTCTGCTGCAGTTTTTGCTGTAAATACCTCGAAAACTCAAACTCTCGCCCTGACAACTGCACAATTGCCCATTTGGCAAGACACATTCGATTCGAACCCTGCCATCGTCACTTTTCAGCCGCCGGAATACCCTTGCGTTACAAACTCCGTTGAACGTCTCGTCGTCAAGAGGGGCAAGGACTTTTGAGCAAAGCTCGCCGTACATTCGCGAATTCAAATTGATTAATCCCTCTCGTTCATCACTCAGCGACTCTTCCAGGATATCGCGCAACGACTGAATATCCAGCCAGAATATTTTATGCTCCAGCCTGCTTAGGATGCTTAAAAGCTCAATACCAAAATGCTTGGGAAAACGGAAAGCACGATTAATACTTTCGTTAAAGATAATGTGACATATTTCACGTTGACTGTCCCAATCCAGCTCCAGCAGCATTCCGGCAATGTCGTTTGCCAATATATGTTCGTCCGCCTCGTCTGCCATTATATAACCGACTATTTGCCGTACGTCGCATAAGTGCTTTTTGCTCGCCTGCTCAATAGCGTTTTTCAGCGGGTCACTCATGTCCACCTGAAACTGCATGTCGAAATAATCCGACAGCGAAGGATCGTACACATCCGACAGCAGCCCTAAAAAACGCCTGTAAGTTTGTTGATATTTCTCGGGACCGTACGATGAGAATCGCAACATTATTTCTCTGAATGGCTGGTAGTTTTCATTATCGTCCACCGATTTTAGAATATCTCCCAGATAGTACCGGAATCTATCCACGATTGTGGCCAGCCGGCTGTCCCTCATCATGTGCATTTGGTAGAGCAATTTGCTCAGGCATTCATCCTGCCGCTCGGGATCAAACAGCTCAGATATAATGCCGATGCTCGTATCCGGCCAGGTCAAGATAATCCGTTCATACCTTGATGTTCCAGTATCTTTCACCGGTCTTAGGCGGCGGTTTTCAAGGAACCAGAAAACAGGCGAACTCAGCAGAAAATAATAACCCGGATGCCGGGCGTTTTTCCAGATACGCCTCAGCTCGTTGACGCCAAGTGTCATCACTAAAAAAGCCAGCGGAATACGGACCACAGCCGCTAATTTTGCCATAGGTGCTTCCACAAAAATCGCATCCACTAAAAGCAGAGCAATTATAATATTGACAATAATTGTCATTGCTATGTGGCGCGCAAATTCTCTTATTTTATTTTTACTGAAGGTCATCGCATTTTCTCCGTAAAAAAGATTAGCAGATTCCTTTCCAAAACACTTACCCCGGCAGAGAACCCAGAGCTGAAATTCTACGTATCTTAACCTAACATACCCTTTTATCGGTACATCGACAAAAAAGGCCTTTTCAGCACAGAAAATTCGCCTATAAAACGAGAAAAACCGATAAAAACCTACCCCAAAAGGCAATATGTAGATGTAAGATCAAACCAGGGAAAAGTGAACCACGTTTGAAAAATGACATTTTTCCGCTTACTTCCGATAATAACAATCATTGGGTGTAAGTTCAAACGATAAGAGCTTGCTTCCGATGAAATTGCACTGTTTGCCTATTCCGATATAATCAATGCTGCTGCATAAATACATTTTATCCCATTTAAATCATGCCTCTAATAATCATTAAAACGATATACAGCCTAATTTTCTGGGAATTCGAAGTATCTTTAATTAAAACTTGTTGACTGATACACGGTTCGTCAGTACATTCATATTCAAATTTAGTACGTATACGTAATATATCTCTGAGAGATATTATGACGACAGGTCATAACATTGCGATGGGGTTGCGAGCGGCATATTTGTCTATGCATCGCCAAACCAATTCATACTTAGCCCCCCATAATATTACGGCCGACCAATTCGTACTAATGGCATTGCTTTCCGAGCAGGACCGAATCAGTCAGCAGCAGCTCGCCCGAAGGGCCAATTCTGATCCCAATACTATTCGGGCAATGCTCGTATTGCTGGAGAATCAAGGATTGGTGAGACGGCAGCCGAATCCTCTCGACGGCCGGGCCTATAGTATAATCCTGACACATACAGGACGCCAAACTTACACAAAGCTTTCGGAGCAAATCCATACGTTACAAAATCAACTCTTGAATCTCTTCCAATTGAATGAAGCGGAAACACTAATTGAGTTTCTTGATCGGATTTCCGAGGCAATGACTCATTCGGAGAATCACCTTGGTCGACCACAATCCGGAACATCTGATATAAAAAGTAAATGTTAATCTAAGGAAAGGAGAAAATTATGAACGGTTCCAAAACAAAAAACTTAATGATTGTTGCCACCGTGTTGTTAGTATTTGCTACGACCTATACCGCACTTGCACAACCTCTTCGCCCTCGCGGCCCCAGAGTAATATCACCTGAAGTTGCCGCGGATCGTCATATAACATTTCGCATACTGGCGCCTAAGTCCGAAGAAGTGCTCCTTAGCGGCAGCGATATTCCGGGTGTCGGGCAGGGCGCAGCCATGACGAAAGACCCAAACGGAGTCTGGGAAGTAACGTTGGGCCCGGTTGAATCGGGAGCATACCGATATAATTTCAACGTGGACGGAGTATCGGTAATTGATCCACGGAATCCTTCTACAAGCGAATCCAACATGAACACATGGAGCCTCGTGTATGTCCCAGGAGCGGATTTCATGGATACCAAGGATGTGCCTCATGGAGCAGTCGCCGAGATCACGTACTACTCAAAGTCACTTAAGCGATTCCGACGGATGCATGTTTATACTCCGCCGGGCTACCAATCGGGCCAGGGCAAATATCCAATTTTCTATCTGCTGCATGGAGCGTTCGATTGCGACGATTCGTGGACATCTGTTGGCCGTGCCGGATTTATCCTGGATAACCTGATCGCCGCCAAGAAAGCAAAGCCGATGGTGGTGGCCATGCCCGCCGGCCATACGGGTCCGTTCAGGTTTGGCGGGTCCAGGCCGTCCGTTGATGAGTTTGCACAGGATTTCTTGAATGATCTGAAACCGTACGTGGAAAAACATTACCGTGTGTACACGGATCGGCAACACCGGGCGATGGCTGGCCTGTCAATGGGCGGCGGCCAGACGCTCAATATCGCCTTTCCAAATCTGGAGGAATTTGCCTATATCGGGATCTTCAGCTCCGGCATCTTCGGCCGGCGCGGTCCACAGGATGACTCGCAGCCCTCGTGGGAGGAGCAACATAAAGATGTGCTGGACAATGCCGAGCTAAAAAAAGGACTAAAGCTTGTATGGTTCGCCACGGGCAGGGATGACTTTCTTATCGAGACCTCCCGGAGCACAGTTGATTTGCTGAAAAAGCACGGTTTCGATGTGGTTTTCAAAGAAACTGAAGGCGCCCATACATGGATCAACTGGCGAAACTACCTTAACGAATTCGCATCGCAATTATTTCAGTAACAGGTTAGTTATTCGTACAGTATGGGATTCTTTCGCCAGTCTTTGTCAATGTCGTGACGGTATCTGCTTACCCGCGGGCGGCGCCAGCGCAGGCGGACTGATTCTATGCCGAGATAATAGCCGCCGTTCTATTTCTCGATGATTTTTTAAATTTTTTTTCTTATAAAATAATAGAGTGCATCCTTATTAAATTCTTTTATGTTATGACAATCTAATCACCAGATGCACAGTCATCGATAGCATCCTGAATATAGCTATATATTTCTCCTGTGGCCAAATCCTCGACTGGTAACGATAAGATATTGGCATCGAGACGCATTGGATCGGCATAAATGCTGGAGCCGTACTGATCATGAACCCTCACTGTCCACCACGTTTCCTCAAAGGGTAGTGTGGTAATAACTTCATTCGGCGGCTCCGGAGTATCGGAGATTATGTAATAATCCATTACGCGATAAGGATCAGTGCCGAACAAAAGCTGATAGCCAACAGCGTTTTCACTTTCCCGACATGTCAAAACAACACCATTGGTATAATCGACATTGACAGGTCCAACAAGAGTGACCGGCTCCGGCAGTCTGCCGGGGTGATTGGGCTCATCATAGAAGTCCATGTACCCGGCAAATGCCTGGCCATGCCATTTAAATATATAAGTCTTTGCATCCGGCGTTGATGCAAGCTGAAGGTTCTTGCCCGGGCCAATTACAGACCAGTATGCGCCGGCAATTACACCATGGTTGAAATTTTCCATATCGATGTTTGTAACAGAATGACCATACCAATCTCGGGCGAGTTCATGGCTGATTACCTCAAAACCAATGTTCAGCACGTTTGGGTGAAAGCATAGATGTCGCATGAGGTGAGGTCCTGTCAATGTGCTTGAATAATTTTCGATCCAACATGACTCACCATCGACGGAACTATCGAGAAATTGCTCAATGCTGTCAGAATAATCCCGGCAAATACCGGTCGCATCCAAAAGCGTAATGCGGTTCACGGCATATCTGGCATCCTGATAGTCTATGTTTAGCCGTAGACCGACGTCGATTGCAGGCTGTCCACCGGTGCTCCAACCCATGGTTTGAATCGGTTGTTTGTAATCTGGTGCAAGCGCCGATAGATAAACAATAATCATATCACCATATCTGTAGTAAGTGAGCGGCTCGACAGAATTGACGTCAGACACATAACCGTAGGGAAAATCTATGAGGTTCGCCTTACGACCCCAATCAGGAAAGCTCCAAGGTTCATCTGGCAAGCCGACTTTGCAGTCTCCTCCTCCAAAATATATGATTGTGGGTTTTTCCGGATCGAAGACAGGATTCTCAAGGACCATTGCAATTTCATTAAAGGCTGGGACTATGATAACCTTCACAGTATTAGGCAGACTCGTCAACGCATCGTTGCTGACCACAAGCTCAAACTCGCATGTTTGAATCTCGTCTGTCTGCAAAAAGCCGCTTATTGTAGGTGTAGCAGTATTCGAATCAGTCATGAACACTGATGGACCTACCGTTTGCCGCCAGGTGTAGCTCAATGTACCAGAATTGTCGGGATTATAAGATTTGCTTCCATCAAGTTGCACTGGTTCTGTAGCCACGTATCGCGGCTGGCCAGCGTCAGCAATCGGCTGTATTCCTTCAAACTCGGAAGAATCTGCACGAATTAGCACAGTTCCAAACGAAACGCTGCCAACGAATTCAAATAGCAACAAAATTCTAAAATTATCCAGCAGTTTCATCTTATATTACCTTCTAAACTCGAATCTCGCCGAGTGTTAGTCTCTACTGCTCTTCCAAAGGAGCCCATCATACAGTGTTATTAAATATATACTCCGGCCACAAATTTACCGCTGCTGATCGGCCGTTGCCAACTTATGCTTCCCATAATTTTAGTACCGTAAGCGCTCAAAATTTGGCGGTATTTTTTGGGATTTTTTCAATATTTTTAAGCAAACGTCGTTTTAGAGGTCTAAGGGCACGGTAAATGAGAAAAAATGGAAATTCTCTAAAAAAGCTATATTTAACATGCTATTAGTTAGATCCAATACGCGGAACAGAGTCCTTGGGACTCCTGACGGAGAACACAGCACGAATAATTAACGCCGTGTCATGGACATTTTTTTGAGATTATGCCAGACAATTTAGTTCTGATTTAGTATAATACTTAACAAAATGAATATAATAGACAGGATGACAGGATGATAGGGGATTTATAA
>Ga0209536_100001690_pt1 | contig 36164 bp, 35 predicted proteins | sample DeeMarSeWOR28_12_FD_187461 | JGI IMG/M metagenome (GOLD analysis project Ga0209536, IMG submission 187461) | Marine sediment microbial communities from White Oak River estuary, North Carolina - WOR-2-8_12 (SPAdes) (version 2) | ecosystem: Environmental > Aquatic > Marine > Intertidal zone >...
CGAACATTGGAAAAGGAGTAACTGAACGCACTTCGTTTTGTCCTGTTTCAAGATTATTAACTGTAAATGGCGCACCACTGCCCATCGGTGCCCCGCCGGAAATACTATATACTATATGCGGTTTTTCCGGATGAGGAATAACATTGCTCGTTTCACCATTACCCACAATTGTTGTTTCGTAACCTGAAATACCACCCCACCTTGATGCGCTTGGCACCTTATAAGCTAATACATCCTGCCCGTTACCATAAACATTATATGGAAAATCATTGTCAACATTTACCCTGTAAAACTGAACATTTTTCTGTGTGAAGTTTGTTGACCAGGTCTTGCCGCCGGTCATACTCACCTGGCATCCGCCGTCGCAGGTAACAATCATTCTATCAGGATTTTTGGAACATATCCACACATCATGAAAATCATCCTTTACACCCGGCTCAAGTTCCCAGGTTTTACCGCCATCCTTAGATGAAAACAGTCGGTTATTCGGCGACCACAACTCGTTTGCGTCATGCGGGCTTGCATAAATATGACTGTAATAGAATGGGCGTCCAATAATCTGGAAAAAATCAGAAACAAATTCCCAATTGTTACCCAGGTCGTTTGAAACATAGAGCCCCGGTTTGGTTTCGGAGTCGATGAGCGCATAAACTTTTCTTGAATCTGCAGCAGACATGGTTATTCCCATCCTTCCTAAGCCGCCTTCCTGAGGAAGGCCTGGATTTCTGGTAATCTCTGCCCAGTTATCACCTCCGTCTACAGACTTCCACAAACCCGTTTCCGGCCCGCCGGTTTTCGGTCCCCAGGCTTTGCGCTCGAATTCCCAGATAACGGCGAAGAGCTCATCAGGATTTGAGGGATTCATAACCAGATCGATACAGCCGGCATTATCACTCTTATAAAGAACTTTCTCCCAAGTTTTGCCGCCGTCCTTTGTACGAAAAACGCCACGCTCGGGATTTGGTCCAAATGCATGGCCGTATGCACCCACATAAACGATATCAGGATTTGTGGGATGAACTCTGATTTGAGATATGTGATGAGTTTCCTTGAGTCCGAGATGAGTCCATGTTTCACCACCGTCTGTAGTTTTATAAACACCATCACCCCAACTAACATTGTTGCGCATCTGCGGTTCACCAGTTCCGACGTAAGCGATATCAGGATTGGATTCCGAAAATTCCATAGCGCCCATATTACCGGAAGTGAAATAGTCATCGCCAACAGGCAACCAGTACTGGCCTGCATCTTCGGTCTTCCACAAACCATTACTTGCACCAAAAAAGAATGTGTTTGCCTCGGTTGGATGCCCGAGTACAAATGAACCTCTTGTTCCCATCATAGGACCAATGAAACGCCACTCCATAGCATCAAATTTTTCTGGCCTCGTACTTTCTTGCGCAAGAGAAGATACTACTAAAAGTAGAATTGCAGTAACCATTAATAAATATTTCTTGTTAAGCATAGTATGCCTCCATACATATTATTTTAAGTTAATTTATTTTTGTTTAATTGATTCCTTGAAATGAATTTATTGATCTCTAATTCATTAGTTCATTTTTGTAACCGATAAAATTGAGTAACGGTAATCAACAAGCGTATTTAATAATCCACTTAAGGCTTCCTGGTCCTGGAAGTTTCCTGTTAATGTGGATGAAATCCCGTCTTCAGATTGAGTGTGAGAAACAGAGAGACTTCTTATTCTATTTATGAATTCAAAATCAACCTTACCCTGCACTTTTATCTTATAAGTTGCCTGACCTTTATTTTTATCAAAGAATTCTTTTGATTTCATATTTCCGTGAAGTATTTTTTTTGGTATCGAATTTATAAAACGATGTTACCGGTTCTCAAGACTTAAAGGGTCTTAATATGGTCTTAGTGTGGGTAGTAAAAATTTAGTTTGGAAAGATGAAAGCTGATAGAGAGTTGAATTTTTATCTGTAATAAAATTAAATCAAAAATAGTTCTTTAGCTTTAGCAATTGCTTCAGATTTACTTTTAACTTTCAATTTTTTATTTATGTTGGTTATATGAGTTTTTACAGTTTTTTCGGAAATATATAATTTATTTCCCAGTTCTTTATTTGTCATCTTTTCCGACATCAGTAATATTTCTTTTTCACGCGGACTTAAAATAATTGCTTCGCTTATTTTTAACTCACTATCAAAACAGCTTAGAATTTCGTCAATGTGATGTACGTATTGAGATGTCTTTTTAGATTCCTGCAGCATGAATTTTATTTTGCTGCCTAAGTCTATGTAAGGTCTTATAAAATGTCTCGGTTCAGTTAATTCTAGAGTATTTTCAAGAATATCGTAAGCTTCTTGAGTATTTCCCATTTTGTACAGAGTTAATGCTTTAACCACATTACACTTAATCAGAAAATTATTGTTTTTTCTTTCCTTAAAGAAAGGAATCAGTAAATCAAGGATTTTCAGTGATAATCGCATAGAAGATTTATTATTATCAAGCGCTAAAATCTTTGCCTGTGTAATTTCAGGATTGTAAAAACTTAAAAGCGGCAAAAAATTTTTGTAGTCATTTTTTAAAGCCCATCTTAAAGATAACCTGATATTATCTTGATACATGTCAATATCAGCGTTAAGTGCATTTGCAATTTTTTCAAAACGTTTACCTCCTCTGACAGCATCTTTTTCAATAATTTTTCTCAGTCTTTCAACTTCATTATAGTTTTCTTTTTCTGCCAGAATTTTGGTCAACATGACAATCGGCGGAAAACCAACAGCCTGGAGGGAAAAATATTTTAAATCAAGCGCTTTATATAAATATGGAATGGCATCATCATTTTTATATAAATTAAAATAAGCAGCTCCCATAAAACCATTTCCATGTGCCAATGCCGTTTTATGCTTTGCCGTATTACCAAGTTCAATTAGCTGCTCAGCTATTTTTATCGAATTTATTAAGTCCGCTTCAAACCAATACATGTACCATAAAACAAGCAGGACTTGTGATCTCATAGCTGGAATAACACACGTTTCTAACTCTTTATTAATCTCAGTTATTGCAGTATCTGTATTCTTCACAATCTGTAAGGTCCCGGCATAAAAGATCCAAGCTAAACCGCAGGCATACGGATTTTTATTCCTAAGGAAATTAATAGCTTTTTTAGAATAATCCATACAAGCTTCCAAATTAATATTCCCAAGGTAAAGGTCGTATGCTTTCAGTGCATAAACCTCACCGAGCATAAGTTCCTTCTCATACGGGTCGCGTTCTTCATTCTCTATCAGTTCCTCTATTCGAGTACATAACTCTGCAAATTGAGTAACATTTCCTTTGTAATAATACACCCACGCTTGTGCAAGAAGTAGTTCTGAATTTTTATCAATATTATAATCAGGAAACAAATTGAATATATTTTCAAGCTGCCCAAATTGTGCTTCGGATATAAGTTTAAGTTTATACTTTGAAAATACACTCACAGCATGATCAAACTTGTTAGCTGCCAGATAGAACTCAATCGCTTCTTCATGAAAAACATTTTCACTATACCATTCAGCAATTTTTTTTCTCATTTCATTAATACTCGGTTCATCATATTCAGACAGTAAAACATTTAATAATTGCTCGGTAAACAAATGATGAAACCTGTACCAATTATGCTTGTCATCAAGACCAACAATAAAAAGATTTGAATGTGTAATGGTTGAAATAAACTCGTCGAATAAAATTAATTTGTTATCCTGTTCATCTTCCTTCAAGCATATTGCAGAAAATAATTCAATATTAAACTCTTTTAACAGCGATAATCTTATAAGCCTGTCCCTCGTTGCTTCTGTCAGGTTATTCAGAACAGAATCTATTAGCTCGTTTATTATATGTCCACTTCTATAATTTAAATTCGAAATGTATTTTGGGAGATCTTCTTTATTCGGAGATGAAAGCATCATCATCCTTAATCCGGCAATCCAGCCATCCGTAGCTTGCTCCATTAATTTGAGGATATCCTCATCAGCGTGGTCTAACAGGACTTTTTCATAGAATTCCGCTATTTCTGATCGACTAAACTTCATGCTTGATGATCTTATCTCAATTAACCTGTTTTTACTCCGCCATTCATACAGTGGTAGAGCCGGATCTCGCCTTGTAATAATTATAAGTCTGAAAAAAGGTTGGGGATACGTGAATAAATGTTGAATAAATTGGTGAATATTACTGTTTTTAATAAGGTGATAATCATCAATAACCAGATAGAAATGTTTTTTTACTTCAGCTAATTCATTTAGTACCAGCTCAGCCAACTCCTCAGTTGAAGGTGGTTGCGGGGCTTGCGCCAATTCAACAAGTTCTTTTCCAAAATTATTTATTTTACTTTGAACTGCTGCAATAAAGTATTTGATAAACTGTTGAAAGTTATTTTCTTTATCGCTTAATGAAAGCCAGGCAAAATCTTCATTCTTCATAGAAAGGTAGTTAGCAACTAAAGTGCTTTTGCCATACCCGGTTGCACCTGAAACAAGCATTACAGGACTGTGCTTCAATTTCTCAAACTTTACGTTCAATGCTTTACGCTCTACAAAATCAGGAGTCGACCGGGGAGGGAATAATTTAGTCTTAAGTATTTCTTTTGATGACAACATTTATTTATTAATTAAGATAATAAAGCGTTTTCAGATACCATTAACTAAAATAGTTACTGTATTAAAAATAACTAAAATAATTTGAATGTAATGAATTTCAAATTATTTAACTATTTAAAAGAGGTAGAGTGATGAAAAATATAGTAATTGAGAGGCATACTCAATAAGTTTGTATTAGATTATTATTTTAAAAGGGAATTTAAATGAAACTCAAAAAGAAAAGAGTAATAGAATTACTTGAACAGCTCGGGCAGATTGAAGATGAAGCAAAAGCTCTTGAGAAAAAATATGAAAAGCAATTAAAGAAAATTCACACCGCAAATGAAAAAAGTGCATTAAACCTTATTCATTACCTCGCCTTAAGAAACCAGGATATTAGAAAATTACAGGATACGCTCGGGCAGCTTGGAATATCACGCCTTGGCAGGGCGGAAAGCCACGTGATGGCAAGTATAGCTGCGGTAAAAAATCTTCTGAATAAAATCCTTAAGAAAGAACCGGAGGAAGTGGAGAAGCCGGCGGTAACTTTTAAAAAAGGCAAAAAGATTATAAGGGCAAATACCTCTGCTTTGCTTGGTAAAAAGTTAAAGGGAAGCAAAGTAAGAATAATGGTAACATTGCCCACCGATGCTGCGGAAGATAATAAGTTTATTAAAAAACTTGTTACCTCCGGCATGAACAGTGCCCGCCTAAACTGCGCACACGATGATACCGAAGTATGGAAGCAAATGATTGATAAAATTAACAAAGCCAAAAAACAAACCGGCAGGAATGTAAAAATATGTATGGATCTTGGCGGACCAAAGTTAAGAACGGGATCGATGAGACCGGGACCAAAGGTTGTTCACCTGCAGCCGGAGCGCGATTTAATTGGAAAGGTAACTTCACCCTCCGAGGTTTGGCTTGCACCAGCTGGAACTGAGCCGGAAGATGAAAATGATATGATAATTCCTGCCTCCGGGGATTGGTTAAAAATTTTTAAAAAGAACTCAATTATAACTTTCACTGATTCAAGAAATAAAAATTGCAAATTGAAGATTTATAAAAAGCGCAAACCTGGCTGGATGGCTAGGTGCTATGATTCAGCCTATGTAACAACGGGAACTGTTCTTACAATCAAAACCGAAGATGGAGTAAAAGAAAATGCTACTGAAGTGGGTGAGATGCTTCCGCTCGAAGAAAAGATAATTCTTAAAGTCGGAGATATATTAATTCTTCACAAAGACCCAATTCCGGGAGATCCTGCAGAATATGATTATGAAGGAAATCTGGTAATACCAGCTCACATTTCCTGTACCTTACCAGAAGTGTTTAGCGATGTACAAGTTGGTGAACCGATTATTCTGGATGATGGAAAAATTGAAGGGAAGATTAAATCAGTAGATTCCGAAAGAATTGAAGTTGCAGTTACTTTTGCAAAAGAAGAGGGCGCAAAGCTTAAAGCTGATAAGGGAATAAACCTGCCTGAGAGTAAACTTTCCATAAGCGGTTTAACCCTCAAAGATAAAGAAGACCTCAAGTTTGTTGCCCAATATGCTGATGTTGTTAATGTATCCTTCGTAAATAATGCACAGGATGTGTTTGAACTCCTGGCTGAGTTAAAAGAACTAAACGCAGAACATCTTGGTATAATTTTGAAGATTGAAACACAAAGCGGAGTTGAAAATCTTCCGGCAATTCTTCTGGCGGCGATGCGGCATCATCCAATTGGGGTAATGATTGCACGCGGCGACCTTGCAATAGAATGCGGCTGGAAGGAACTTGCACAAACCCAGGAAGAAATATTATGGATTTGCGAAGCAGCACATATTCCGATTGTATGGGCAACACAGGTACTTGAAACTATGGCCAAAAAAGGAAGACCCTCCCGTGCGGAGATAACAGATGCAGCTTCAGCAGAGCAGGCTGAGTGTGTAATGTTAAATAAAGGTCCGCACATATTTGAGGTTATAAAAATACTTGATGAGATTTTAAGCTCAATGCAGGATTACCACGAAAAGAAAGCACCGATGCTTCCGCCGTTAAAAATGCTTAAGCCCGATATCCCAAAGGAAGAAGAGTTAGAGAAGAAAGTTTTTAATTTCTACAAATAATTATTAATAATGGATATTAAAAGAACATTTGAGACGGAATTCTCAAAGGAGATATTACAAAGCGAAAAAATAAGAGAATTACTTCTATCCGGAATCATAGTGGTAATGTTATTAGCTATTACTGTTAATGCATACTATCTGAATGTTTTTGAGAATAATCTTATTAAGCCATTTCAATGGTTTATTGTAATTTTAATTGTATTGTTAATAAGATCTCTCCTGGTAAGGAAATTCCAGGTAGTATGGTTTAAAAAAAGCAGAAAAAAATATTTAGGTTTTTTATACATAAATACTTTTATAGAAACAAGTATCCCATCTGTAGTTATTATTGTATTCGCATCCCAATTCAATCCTGTAACAGCACTAATTAGTCCTATTGTGTTTTTCTATTTTCTATTCATAATACTCTCTATCTTCGACCTTGATTTAAAATTGAGCATATTTGCAGGAATTGTAGCATCATCAGAATACCTTATCCTTGCATTTTTTTACTACGACCAATTTAAGTTAAGCGGCGATCTGGCTATTCTCAATATGTTTCCTTTTTACGCTGCAAAATCTTTATTCTTATTTATAGCAGGAGTGGTTGCAGGAATCGTTTCATTAAAGATCAGGAAAAATATCTTTTCATCTTATCATTCACTCCAGGAAAGGAATAATTTAGAAAAGGCTTTTGGTCAGCAGGTATCAAAAGAGGTTGTTGATGAATTCATTCGTAATAATTTAACAATAACAAGCAGGGAACGGATAGCGACAATTATGTTTCTTGATATCAGAGATTTTTCAAACTTTTGTGAAGGGAAAACCCCGGAAGAAATTAATAAGTACCAGAATGAAGTTCTAAGTTTTATGATTGATATTGTAAAAGAGAACCGTGGCATCGTTAACCAGATTTTAGGTGACGGTTTTATGGCAACCTTTGGTGCACCCGTAGAGGATGAAAAACATACCTATAATGCGGTTAAAGCTGCAAACGAAATAATCCGGCAGCTAAATTTTAATAATGAAAAAGGGAGAATTGAAAATACTAAAGTAGGTATCGGCATTCATTGTGGTGAAGTTATTACAGGTAACGTAGGAACCAAAGATAGGATGCAATACTCTGTAACAGGGAACACTGTTATTTTGGCTGCAAGATTGGAACAGTTGAATAAAAAATTCAACTCTTCAGTAATTGTTTCAAAAGATGTAATTGATAATATGAACCGAGTACTGCTTAAGCAGGACGAGATCCATCTGATAAAAACGAACAATTATAAGCAGATGAACACAGAAAAAATTGAATTTATATCTTTAGGAGATGCTACGGTCAAGGGTTTTGCAAGTCCTATTGGAGTTTATAAACTATCATAAAATAATTTTCATACATAATTGCTCATTTTATCATGGTAAGTAACATTTTGGACTTTTTTTGTGCTTTTAATCCGTGTGGAATATTCGGAGGCATAACTAAAATTTCTCCGGCCTTAACATTGTATGGATTTCCGCCAATTTTTATTTCCATCTCACCATCAACCATAAAAACAACGGCTTCGTAAGGTGAGGAATGCTCAGTTAAGGATTCATCCTGATCAAAAGCAAAAAGTGTGATATTTCCATTTGGCTTTTTAATTATTTGTTTGCTTACTATCGAACCATCTTGATAGCTGATCGAATCGAATAATTTTTCGTGTGTTATTGCGTCTGACATTCTATTATTCCTACCAAATTAATTAGTGATTGTGCATGTGTTCTTCAGATTTTTCCATATCACCACTGTAAAGTAATTCTACATAATGTATGAAGTGAACGTATGATTCGACATATTTTCTTCCGGAAGCAACATCATCAACATCAAAGTTTTTCTTTGACTGTAAATCAGTGAAATATTCCTTTACTTTAGAATGCTGTGCTTCTTCGATATGAGTTAATATTTCGCTCATGCTGTTTTTTTCTATCGCTATGTCTGCTGCTTCAATTCCTTCTTCCGGATTATACCCTGCCGGTTTTAAACCAGTATATCCTACTCCTTCCCCCATCCTGTGAATTCTTACAACAGTTTCGAAAAAATACATATCAGCGAGTTCTTTTGCTTCAGCACTTAATCCTCTAACTTTATTTACTTTATCGAATATTGCTTTTACTTCCTTTTCATCTTCAGCTCTTATCCAAACAAAAACATAATTAATATTTCCTGTTTCAAGTGCTTTTTGTGAGGCTTTCACTACTGGCCCTTCCATTGAATCGCAATGTGCAGAAGCGGCGTTTGTAAATATGAAAATTAATGACGCTAAATATAACATCAGCGCAAATTTTGATTTGAGTAACATTATAATCTCCTTAATTAATAATAGGTTGTTTAGATCTGATTTCAGGGCTGTCCATAAAGCTAGATGTAAAAGGTTTTGCGATACCTATCGAAATTTACAAATTAACATAAAAAAATCCCCGCTAAGGCGGGGATTAAAAACAATTACTCATATTTCAATTTACTTATTGCACCTTTAGCATAACACTGTTTCCATTTCTCATCACAGTGTGAAATACTTTACCATTGTGCTCAACTTCACCAATATCCATCTGCGATACACCAACCATAAGATGTGCTGAATCTACATTGCTTAACAACTCCTGGATTTGTGCAGAAGTAAATGTGTATTCACCGGTATTTGTATCAAGTATTTCGAAAATTATATGATTCGGATGCGGATGATGTGGTCCTTTAGGGTCCTTTCCGCGAGGCCCTTTGTCCATAAACATATGAGCCATTAGTCTTACAGCAACTGTCCCATCCGCATTTCCACCCTCCCAGGTAATTGTTAGATGCTGTGAGGGATCAATTACATTACCGTGTTCGTGGCTGGTGATATTCATCAGGACGGAAGGAGATGTAAGAGAGAATGAAAATGGTGTTATCGCATCACTTCCTGTTACCTGGAATTCATAATCTATATCAGGAATGTATTCAAGTAATTCATCGGAGTGCCCGAAAGGACGTTTAAATAATGAATACATTGTTCCACGTCTATCATTAGTTTTTTTGTACAATTCCGATTGATGATCACCATAATTAATAAATACGGAGCCCATATTTATACCGAACCAGTAAAAATCATTTACCTCTCCGAATGCAACTGCGAATGCCATCCCCCTAATGTGTAATTCATCATCAACAGGTCTGAACACTTCATTCCATCCAATTGAGAATACACCGTCAGTCTCATCAATTGGCATTCCTCCATCTTTTAAAAGAGCAAGATCACTTTCAATTGTCTGAAAGCTGCTGTTTTCCAGGAAGTCAGAAAATCTATCATCGGGATTATTAAGATTAGCGCAGCCGATAATTAAAAAACCCGATACAAAAACAGCAATCAAAAGTGCAAAACTTTTCTTAAGCATTTGTCACTCCTTGATTTTATATTAAGTAAATTACTCCATTAGACATCGTTAATGAATGGATGGTTTAATCAATGAATAAAAATTTTACTGGAATATTGATTATAATCTGGACACGACAGATCAATATAAAATTCAGACAATTTGAATTTTTATCTTTAATTTTAGGTTAATCTTATCAAATGTTATGAACTTAAAGTCCAAAATAATTTTCAAAGAGTGGATACTTATAGTAATCGGGTGGATCTTTATAATGTACCTGTACAATCTGGTTACAATTTGGGGAATGAGACACATGCTGCATGACAATGCTCTAACAGAATACTTTGATTCAGGATATCCGCACTTGGAAATTTTAATTCAGGGATCAGTTTTCGGTACACTCTTCGCATTTATTAACACGTTAACAGACAGGACAGGAATCCGAAAAAAGTCATTCGGTGCGGTAATATTAATCCGCAGCGGATTATACCTGCTAGCATGGTGTATTGTTGGAGCAGTTACGTACACGGTGTTTTTCGGATTTGGACTCATGACTAAAGAACAAATGGAGGATTCACTTTCTTTTCTTACCCCAATATATGCGATATCATGGATTTTGGTATTCGTACTTTCAATCATTTTCATGAATTTTGTGCAACAGGTAAGTAGAAAATTCGGTAAGGGAAACCTTCTGAAACTTATGATGGGAAAATATCATAAACCTAAAGACGAAGAACATATATTTATGTTTATGGATCTCCAGGGATCGACAGCAATAGCAGAGAGATTAGGACACAATAAATACAGCCAGCTTATGCAGAATTGTTTTTATGATCTTACAGATATTGTTTTGAACTATAAAGCATCCATATATCAATACGTTGGAGACGAGGTAGTCTTAACCTGGGAGACCAGTCAGGGGATAAATAACTTAAACTGTATTAAAGCTTACTTTGCCTTCGAACAAAAAATTAAATCGAGGGAAGAATTTTATATGAAAAATTTTAGCACAAAGCCATTCTTTAAATGTGGAATAGATGTCGGGGAAGTAACGGTTGCAGAAATTGGTGATATCAAACGTGAAATTGCATACCATGGAGATGTATTAAATACCACTGCTCGAATTGAAAAACTGTGCACCCCTCAAAACAAAAAACTACTCATTTCTGAATATCTCGAGGAGAAATTACCAGAAGAAATGAACGGCTTTAGTAAGGAATGCATCGGCAAGTTTGAACTAAGAGGGAAAGAGGAAGGCTTAAAGATTTTCAGCATCACTTATGATAATGATTAGAAAATAAATTTTATGGAATGGCAGGAAATAATTGGATATACCGGTTCAGTACTAATAGCTCTTTCTCTTATGATGAAAAACATTATTCGATTAAGAAAGGTGAATCTGTTTGGCGCCCTCACGTTTGCTGTTTACGGATTGCTTGTGAATGCATATCCCGTGCTTGTACTTAATTCCTTTATTGCACTTGTTGATATCTATTACCTGATAGACATTTATCGTAAGAAAGATGCATTCAGCCTGATGCCTGTCCTTGATTCAAATCATCCATATCTAAATAAGTTTTTAGATTTTTACAGCGATGATATTATAGAATTTTCACCCGAATTTAACAGGGATAAAACTAAAGACGCCAATTATTATTTTATTTTGCGTAACCTTGTGCCGGTCGGTATTTTTATTTATAAGGTGAGATCGTTAGAGGAAGCCGAAATACTCTTAGATTATTCAATTCCAGATTATAGAGATTTAAAAAATGCAGAGTATTTGTATTATGCTGCTTTAGAATTTCTGAAAGAAAAAGGCGTTAAGAATTTAATTGCGAAAAGTGAGGTTGATAAACACCGGAATTACTTAATGAGAGTTGGTTTTATAGAAGATACAGAGAACAAAAATATTTTCAGGAAGAAGTTATAGTTATGGCAAAAGTTAAAATTGAACTCCCCGAAAAATTCATTTTCAAAACGGAAATTCCGGTTCGTATAAGTGATATAAATTATGGTGGTCATTTGGGGAATGATGCCGTCCTTTCAATCGCCCACGAAGCTAGATTGAGATTTCTTATACAACACAATTTTACGGAATTGGATGCCGGTAGTGCCGGGATTATCATGGTTGATGCGGCTGTTCAGTATAAAGCCGAAGGATTCTACGGAGATATCATACTGGTTGAAATTGCAGTAACAGACATCACCGGAGTCGGCTGCGATTTTGTGTACCGTTGCACTAACAAAAATACAGGAACTGTAATAGCTATTGTAAAAACCGGAATTGTGTTTTACGATTATAAGCTGGGAAGAATCTTAGCAGTGCCTGAAAAATTTATTTCGGCACTACAGGAGAAATAAATTGAGTTTCTATTCGGACGTTGTTATACCATTCTTTTATGATAAGTCTATGGATAAACCCTACATAAAAGAAGGAAGAAAGAAATTACTGAAAAATGTAAGCGGTGAAGTTTTGGAAATTGGATTTGGTACCGGACTCAATCTTCCCCATTATCCATCTTCGGTAACTAAATTAACAATCATCGATAAAAATCCGGGAATGAATAAACGAGCGCAGGAAAGAATTTCAGCAAGTAAAATTAATGTTGAAAATAAAATTATTGAGGGAGAAAAACTTCCATTCGAAGACGAATCATTTGATTCGGTTGTAAGCACATTTACTTTGTGCAGCATAAAGGAAATCGACAAATCATTAAAAGAAATTTACCGTACATTAAAACATGACGGAAAATTTTTCTTTCAGGAACATGGTCTCGCAAATGATCCTAAAATTAGAAAATGGCAGAAAAGATTGAATCCTATACAAAAGGTTTGGGCTGACGGCTGCAATCTTAACAGGGATATTAAATTTCTTATTGAACAAACCGGTTTCAATATAATCGAATTCAAAAATTATTTTCTGGAAAAGGGTCTTAAGACTCATACTTTTATGTATGAGGGAATTGCCTGTAAATAAAAGGTATTATAGTATTGCTTGAAAACATAATATTCACAACGAAGATTGTTGCACCTGTTTTCCTTATTGTAGTTTTAGGATACGTTTTAAAAGAAATAAAAATCATCAACGAAAATTTTGTTGAGGTAACATCCAAATTCGTATTTAATGTGTCGCTGCCCGTATTCATTTTTATGAAATTATATGATATTGATCTAAATGCAGTAGTTGACGTATCGCAAATTATTTATATCTATGCCGGAACGCTAATCTCATTTTTTATAATCTGGGCGTTTGCAATTCCTTTTATTAAGGACGGCAAAAACCTGAGTGTTTTTGTTCAGGGTGCATACAGAAGCAATTATGCTATTGTGGGACTCGCAATTATATCAAATTTATTTGGCGATTTCGGATTAGGAAAGGCAACATTAATACTGGCTTTTGTTTTGCCTCTTTACAATGTGCTGGCAGTTATTATCTTAACTGTTCCACTGAGAAAAATAAAAAAGCAAAATCTAAAAGGAACATTTGGAGAAATTATTCTTAATCCTTTAATTGTTGCAGTTATAATTGCTCTCCCCTTTGCTTATTTTAAACTAGAGCTGCCTTCCGCGATTTCAGCTTCCGGAAATTTCCTTTCCGATGTTGCTCTTCCAATGGCTTTAATAGGTATTGGCGGATCGTTAAACATTGAGAATATTAAAAAAGCATCTACCCTTGCATTCACTTCATCAGCGATAAAATTGATTTTACTTCCACTACTATTAACTATTGGTGCCTATTACTCAGGCTTTAGAAAAGTTGACCTGGGAATTATGTTTGTACTGTTTGCATGTCCTACAGCAATAGTAAGTTTTATTATGGCTGAAGCGATGGGCTGTAACAGTAAACTCGCGGGCAATATCGTAGTAATTAGTACCATAGGTTCTGTAATTACAATTTCCGCGGCCATTATCCTTTTAAAAAGCGTCGGGCTCATTTAAGTTTTTCCGTTGATTATAGTCTTACCATTTTTGTAAATTATAAACAGATTAAAGGACAGATTCAATTATAGAGGCAGAATATGGAAACAATTGGAATTTGGTTAAGCCCGCTGTTGTTATTACCCGGTTCCGCTATGTTAATTTTATCTACTTCAAACAGATTAAATCGTCTGCACGATGAAGTACATCACCAAACAAAGCAACAACATTCATCCTCTAAAGAAATAATTGATCATCTTCTTATGAGAGCAAGATATTTTAGAAATGCACTTGTGTTTCTTTATTCCTCAATAAGTATTTTTGCTGTTGCCGGAATTATAGGTGGGCTAACAAGTGGTTTGGGTGAAATATCTGCAATGCTGACAATAGGGTTAACAATAATCGGGATAATCTGTATAACTGCGGCCGCTATTATTCTAATTAAAGAATCAAGCCTTGCGTTAAAGATAATTGAATCACATACAAAGAGGTTAAATGAAAAATAATAATTTGATGGGAGCCGGAATAGCAATTGGTGTGGGTATAGGTGTAGCTTTAGGCAGTGCGATGAATAATATGGGCGCTGGAATTGGAATGGGCATTGCAATTGGAGTTGTAATGGGAGCAATAATGAATAAAAAGAAAAGCAGGAAAGATGAGGAGAAATAAATTATGGAAGGATTAAAAAAACATCTGGTTAATTCGTTAAAAGGCGGTCAGGCATTCGTTACGATTGAAAAAGCTTTAGATAACATTTCCTCCGAAGTAAGACACAAAAAACCAAACGAACATCTTCATACAATATGGGAAGAGCTGGAACATATGCGAATTGCGCAGAAAGATATTCTGGATTATATGATCGATCCCAATGCAAAATCGCCTAAATGGCCGGAAGGTTACTGGCCCGAACCAACTGACAGTTTATCTGATGAAAAATGGAGTGAAACCCGTAACGGATTTTTTGAAGACTATAACAAGTTGATTGAACTGGCAAACGACCCGGAGATTGATCTGCTTGCAATAATTCCTCACACCACTGCTCACACATATTTAAGAGAATTTTGTATAATTGTAGAACACAATGCCTATCATATCGGAAAGATAGTTGATATGAGAAAAGCTCTGAACGATTGGTAATGTTTTATAGTGGCTGCCTCAATAGTAATTTTTATTGCTTTGTCATTCCCAACTTAGCCGAAGTAATCCCTTCGGGAGATTGGGAATCTCTAAAATGAAGATCAGATTAATAAAATAGATTCCGATTCCTCAGGAATTACGTGTTTAATAAAACTTCAGGATAATAAAATGAAAGTAATAGCTGATGTAATGATTACACCAATTGGTGTTGGAGTTTCTGTATCAAGATATGTTGCTGAGTGCCAAAAAATATTTAAGGAAGCCGGGCTTAAAGTAAACCTGCATTCTTACGGAACAAATGTCGAGGGAGATTGGGATGAAGTATTTTCGGCAATAAAAAAATGTCATCAGGTTATTCATAAAATGGGTGCCCCACGAATTTCTTCCAATCTTCGGTTTGGTACACGGACAGATCGTGAACAATCTATAGATGATAAAATTAAAAGTGTTGAGAATAAACTTGCGGGAGAAAATATTGTTTGAAAATCCTCTCATTTCTTCCGGTCAGCACTGGGCATTATGGGCTGTTCTTTTTATTGCTGCAGCTTTTGGACTCTGGGCAGAAAATACAAAAATAGGTTCGAGGCTGTCGGCAGTTATTGTTACAATTTTAGCAACGTTTACTTTATCTAACTTGTCAATAATACCTATCAATGCACCATCATATGATATTGTATGGTCGTATCTTGTTCCTATAGCAATTCCACTTTTGCTCTTTAAAGCCAATCTTAGAAGGATAATAAAAGAAGCCGGACCAACCTTAATTGCTTTTATCTTTGGTTCAATTGGGACAGTATTGGGAACAGTGATAGCATTTAACATCATACCTCTTGGTGAAGAAGGATGGAAACTTGCAGGAATTTTCTGCTCAACTTACATAGGCGGCTCAATGAATTTTGTTGCCTCTGCAGAAGCACTGCAAATGCACTCCGGTGAACTATTAACTGCTGGTGTAGCTGCAGATAATCTTATGATGACAATTTATTTTATAATCCTGTTTGCCATTCCGACAATAGGATTTTTTGTAAAAAGATTTCCTACCCGTCATGAGGACAACAAAGAAGAAACAGGTGCTGGAGCAGTAGAGAATGAAAACGGTGAAAAAATTGATATACAGGATATGGCAAAGTCACTCGCTATTACAATTTCTATCTGTGCGGTAGGGTTTACCCTTTCAGAGTTGATCGAAATAAAAGGAACAGGAATATTAATTATCACAGCAATTATTGTTATTATTGCTACAGTCTTCCCGGAACAACTTGGTTCAATTAAAGGTGCAGATAAAATAGGCACCCTACTTATGCAGGTATTTTTTGCTGCTATTGGTGCAAGTGCAAATATAATTGTAGTTCTTAATTTTGGGCCGGTACTATTCCTTTTTGCAGCAATGATTTTAACTGTTCATTTATGTTTTCTTCTGTTTGCAGGAAAATTGTTCAAGCTTGATCTTGCAGAAATTGTTATTGCCTCAAATGCAAATATGGGCGGACCAACTACCGCCGCCGCTATGGCAGTTGCAAGAAAATGGAAAGAGCTTGTAATTCCAGCAATTCTTTGCGGTACACTTGGTTACGCCGTTGCAACTTTTATTGGAGTAGTTGTGGGTTATTGGCTTCGTTAAAATGAAGTTAACACCTAACTTCAGTTAGGTGATGTTTGGGAGATGTATCTATAAAAAACGGTTTCCAAAAGCTATCGGTCAACTGCAGTATTTTTATTAAATTACGAATAAGTTTTTATAACAAACAATCCAGGAATAATGACAAGAAAAAAAGAACCTATAGAAGTATTATTAAAACCGATAAATGATTTCCTTCATAAAGAAGCGAGCGGAGGAATTCTATTAATCATCTTTACAATTGTAGCCCTGGTATGGGCAAACAGTCCCTGGTCTGATTTGTACCACGATTTATGGCATACTTATATTTCACTTAATGCGGGGGATTTATCTCTTAAACTTTCATTTCACCACTGGATAAATGATGGACTGATGGTAATTTTCTTTTTTGTGGTTGGACTTGAGATAAAGCGGGAACTGCTTGTTGGAGAACTTTCTTCATTTAAAAAAGCATCTCTTCCGGTTGCGGGCGCTATAGGTGGTATGCTTATTCCTGCAATATTCTATACGTTTTTTAATTACGGAACAGAAGCTTCAAACGGATGGGGAGTTCCAATGGCAACTGATATAGCATTTGTTATAGGTATACTTGCAATACTCGGTTCCCGTGTTCCGCTTGGATTAAAAGTGTTTGTTGTTTCGCTTGCGATAGCCGATGATATCGGTGCAGTAGTGGTAATTGCAATCTTTTACAATTCACACATTTCTATGAGTGCATTATTAGCTGCGACGGTAATTGTAGTCTGGCTCGTTATTATAAATAAGCTTGGAGTTAAAAGTCTGATTATATACTCAATACTCGGTTTATTTTTATGGCTGGCAGTAATACAATCGGGAATTCATGCAACTATAGCAGGAGTTCTTTTAGCATTCACCATTCCTGCTAAAGCAAGAATTAACACAAAAGGATTTTCGGAAAAAACTAAAGACCTTTTAGACAAATTTGAAAAGGCGGGTGAGCATGGTGAAAATGTTTTAACAAACGAAACCCGGCAGGCGGATGTAATGGCAATTGAGGAAAACTGTGAAAAGATATTAACACCTTTGCAGCGATTTGAACACGGATTGCATCCATGGAGCTCATTTTTAATAATGCCTTTGTTTGCTCTTGCCAATGCAGGTATAACATTAAAGGGAATTGACCTTGGTGCCGCCTTGGCAAGTTCCGTGAGTATTGGAATAATTGTCGGATTATTTCTTGGTAAGCAGCTTGGAATATTTATTTTTGCATGGCTGGCTGTTAAAATTAAGCTCGCAGCTTTACCAGAAGGTGTAAGCTGGAGTAAAATTTATGGTGCGGGAATTTTAGCCGGAATAGGATTTACTATGTCACTCTTTATTGCCGGACTTGCATTTACAGATGACTCAATACTCAATCTATCGAAATTAGGAATCTTAACCGCTTCGCTAATTGCTGGTATAATTGGTTATCTGTTTCTTAAGGCAGCGTTAAGTAAAACGGGTTAGCGAGTAATTATAAGAGACGGATTTATTATTAGTAATGAACTTAGATAATTGACCTAATTTCTAATTATACTTGTTGATCTAAATAATGACTGAAACGAATAACAACAAAAAGCGGGATTTAATATAAATAACAGCAAAATTTCTTCAGAAAAAGAAGCTGAAAAATTGAAGAAGTATTGGGATAGAAATCTTAATAACCTCAAAAAATTTTTAGAAAGAATATAGAGTACAAAATTAAATTTTTATTAGATCATTGCGTTGTTCCGATTGGTGTTGGGGTTTCCGTCTCAGAATATATTGCTGCTTGCCAGCGAGTTCTAAAGGAAGCCGGACTAAAACATGAATTGCATATGTACGGAACAAATATCGAGGGAGAATGGGATGAAGTGATGGCAGCACTTAATAAATGTCATGAGGTTGTCCACCAGATAGGTGCACCGAGAATTTCAACTACAATAAGATTAGGAACCCGCACGGATAAGAACCAGTCGATGGAAGATAAAATTAAGAGTGTTCAGTTAAAAATTTCCAAAGATAGAGCTGGTTAGTAATAAAACATGCTAAATCTTTTAATAATCGGATTTATTGCTTCAGCTCTTGCTCCTTTTATTTATAAAAGAACAAAAGAATATTTCGGATGGATTGCTGCATCTTTTCCGCTTTACATGTTCATAAGTTTCTTTCTGAAATACAATGAAATTGTGTCGGGAAATGTTATTAAAGAAGCAACTACATGGATTCCTTCACTTGGAATTAATTTTACTTTCCTGCTTGATGGATTAAGTCTTACATTCGTTCTGATAATCACTCTTATAGGAACAGCAGTGTTCCTATATGCAGGCAGCTATATGAAAGACTACGAACACACGGGAAGATTTTATTTATACATCGGTGTTTTTATGACATCGATGATCGGGCTTGTACTTTCTGATAACATGATTACTCTTTTTGTGTTCTGGGAATTGACTAGTATTAGCTCATATTTATTGATCGGTTTCAACCATCATAAAGAATCATCAAGAAAATCGGCATTACAAGCTTTGTTGGTAACCGGCAGCGGCGGACTCGCTTTAATGGCAGGATTAATTCTTCTCCAACAAATCTCTGGTAGCTTTGAGATTTCTTCTTTATATGATATCCATGATAAGATTGTTGGTTCAAATCTATATCCCGCGGTTGTTATTTTGGTTCTGCTGGGTGCATTCACCAAATCAGCACAATTCCCTTTTCACTTTTGGTTACCGAATGCAATGGAAGCACCAACTCCGGTTAGTGCTTATTTACATTCTGCTACAATGGTAAAAGCAGGAATTTATTTAATAGCAAGATTTAATCATGCAATTGGTGGAACCGAAATTTGGCAGGATACAATTCTTGTTGCAGGATCAATTACTATGTTCATTGCCGCATTGCTTGCATTCAAACAAACTGATCTAAAAAAATTACTGGCTTATTCAACTCTAAGTGTGCTTGGCACTTTAACAATGCTTTTAGGAATCGGATCCAACCTTGCGATAAAAGCATTCTTCATTTTTCTTGTGGCTCATTCACTTTATAAGGGAACATTGTTTCTGGTTGCCGGAACTTTGGATCACGAAACAGGTACACGTGATGTTTCAATTCTTAGTGGATTGAGGAAATATCTCCCTGTAACTATGACTGCCGCACTTCTTGCATCATTTTCTATGATGGGAATTATTCCGCTTGTTGGTTTTATTGGTAAAGAAACTGTTTACTCCTCGATACTGGAAGTTGAAAATTTCAGATTCTTCTTACTTGCACTTGCTGTTATTTCAAATGCTTTCATAGTTATGGTTACAATTCTTGTTGGAATAAAACCGTTCTTCGGGAATCTGCTACCAACTCCTAAATCGCCACATGAAGCGCCAATAAAAATGCTTATTGGACCTCTTGTACTTGCTACTTTCGGGTTATTATCAGGACTGTTCCCTAATGTGTTCATTCAAAAATTACTTGACCAATCAACCATCAGCATATTAACTGAGGAACTGGGAATAACAGTTAAACTTTGGCATGGATTCAATTTTGTTCTGCTATTAAGCTTTGTAACTCTTGCTTTAGGAATAAGCATATTTTATTTCAGGAAACAAATTATCCAAGCACTTGATAACATATCTCTTACGAAGTTTATTAAACCCTCATACTGGTATGAAAGAATTTTAAATGGGACACTATCATTTGCGAAGCTGCAAACAAAAGTTCTTCAAAACGGATATTTAAGATATTATATCATATTTATCATTCTCACAACATTGGGCTTAGCTGGATATACTTTGTTCCGGATTCCAGGAATTGATTCATTAGAAATTATTCTTGACTTAACAATTTATGAATTGATTATTGCACTGATTATTATTGCTTCAACTATTCTTGTAATCACTTCAGATTCCAGATTAAAAGCTATTGTTGCACTTGGTGTTGTGGGTTTTGCAATGGGAATTATTTTTATCCTTTACAGCGCACCAGATTTAGCGTTGACAACAATCGCAATTGAAACATTAACTGTAATTCTTTTTGTTCTGGTTCTTTACAAACTTCCAAAGTATTTGAAACTCTCTAAACCGGGTAGCAAAATAAGTGATGCAATTATTGCAGGCAGTGTGGGAATATTCATGACATTAACTGTTTTACTTGTTACGGCCGGTGAAATGCAATCAGAACTCAAAAAATATTTTGCTGAAGCAAGTCTACCGGAAGGTAAAGGTAGAAATATCGTAAATGTAATTCTCGTTGATTTTCGTGCAATTGATACGCTTGGTGAAATTATAGTTTTAGCTGTTGCTGCAATAGGAGTTTATGCATTGCTGAAACTGCGATTAAAGGAGGAAGACAAATAATGTTTTCTGTAATCCTTTCAACTGCCTCAAGATATCTTCTTCCGCTTATGCTGATATTTTCATTTTTCCTTTTACTTCGAGGACATAATGAACCGGGAGGTGGATTCGTCGGAGGACTTGTAGCTGCGGCTGCTTATGCACTTTACTTAATAGCAAATGGTGTTGAAGAAGCAAAGAAATTACTCAAAGCTGAACCAATTAAATTAATTGCGATGGGATTACTTCATGCAATCATAAGCGCATTTATTTCTGTCATTAGTGGTCAGGATTTAATGACTGGCGTGTGGGCTAAAAATGAATTTCCTGTTATCGGTAAAGTTGGAACTCCACTTTTGTTTGATCTCGGCGTTTACTTTCTTGTACTTGGAATAGTTACTAAAATTATATTCTCACTTGCAGAGGAGGATAAATGACATTCCTTCTCGCAATACTGGTTGGTGTTCTTTATTCAGCTGGGATTTACATGATCCTGCGCAGAAGTCTTGTTAAAGTAATTATTGGACTAATTTTTTTAGGACACGCTGCAAATCTTTTAATATTTACAATTGGAAGAATTACAAAAGGTATCCCTGCTTTCGTTCCAGCAAACGGAACAAAATTAGTTGAACCTTTTGCAGATCCTTTACCTCAGGCATTGATACTTACCGCTATCGTTATTGGTTTTGGGGTGCAGGCATTTGCAATAGTTCTTTTTAAACGTGCTTATCAAACTGTTGGGACCGATGATCTTGATGAAATGAAATCAACCGATGAACTGAAAGAGAATATGCAATGAATCTGATTATTGTATTGCCGATAATAATTCCTCTCTTATTTGCTGTAAGTATGCTTTTTTTCTGGAAGAATGTACGAGTTCATAAAATATTAAACGTTATTGCTTCAATATTCTCTCTGGTTGTTGCTGGTTTACTTCTATCGGATGTAAACAATTCAGGTATTTTATCTCTTCAAGTTGGAAGCTGGCAGGCACCATTCGGTATTTCACTTGTTGCAGATCTTCTTGCATCAATTATGGTTTTGATCACTGCAGTTATAGGATTAACCGTTTCTATTTATTCATTCGGTTCATTGGACGAACAGCGGGAAAAGTTTCTTTACTATCCATTGCTTCAATTTCTTTTGATGGGAATTAATGGTGCCTTTTTAACCGGAGATATCTTCAATCTTTACGTTTGGTTTGAAGTAATGCTGATTTCATCTTTCGTGCTTCTTGCTTTGGGAGGAAAACGAGAACAACTTGAAGGAGCAATAAAGTATGTTACTTTAAATCTTGTTTCATCAGCAATTTTTCTTGCCGCAGTTGGAATACTTTATGGAATTGTTGGAACTCTTAATATGGCAGATATTGCTCGGAAGATTCCTTTAGTTGAGCAGAAAGAGTTAGTAACAGTTGTTTCATTTTTATTTATGGTCGCTTTTGGAATTAAAGCCGCAGTCTTCCCTCTTTTCTTCTGGCTTCCGGCTTCTTATCACACACCACCGATTACTGTATCTGCTATCTTTGCAGGTTTACTTACTAAAGTTGGTGTCTATGCCTTGATAAGAGTTTTCACATTAATATTTACGCAGGATTCAAATTTTACTCATACTGTGCTTTTAGTTATTGCAGGAACTACAATGCTTACAGGAGTGCTCGGTGCAGCTTCACAAAATGATATGAGAAAAATTTTATCATTCCATATTATCAGCCAGATTGGTTATATGATTATGGGACTTGCTTTGTTTTCTCCCCTGGCAATTGCCGGAGCAATTTTCTATATAATTCACCACATAATCGTTAAAACAAATTTATTTCTTGTTAGCGGTGTCGTAGATAAAATGAAAGGAAGTTTTCAGCTGAAAAAGATTGGTGGTCTCTATAAATATTATCCCTTGCTTGGTTTATTATTTTTAATTCCAGCACTTTCACTTGCTGGTATTCCACCCCTTTCCGGATTCTGGGCAAAGTTTGTGGTTATAAAAGCAGGTTTGGAAATAAATCAAATGTTAATTGTCGTCGTTGCATTGATTGTAGGATTACTGACTCTCTTTTCAATGACAAAAATATGGAACGAAGCATTCTGGAAAGATGATCCAAGCGGGAATGAAAACATCCTTGATGATTCTTTTTCATCGGTTTCAATTTCAAAAAAAGTATTGATGTTCAGCCCGATTATAGTTTTAGCTTTGATTACAATTGTGATAGGATTTAATGCTGAACCATTCTTTAATATTGCAAATAATGCCGCTGCACAGTTGTTGAATCCAAATGAATATATTTCAAAAGTTTTGGGATTGTGATGAAGAACCAGTTTTTATTAAATATTCTTTTGGCAATTGCATGGATTTTACTAAGCGGCGAAGTTACTGCTGAAAACTTTATTGAAGGTCTGATTATCGGTTACTTAATTCTCTGGATTTCAAAATCAGCTTTGGGAGGAACGAGGTACTTTAGGAAAATTCCAAAAGCTATTGGCTTCTTTTTCTATTTTGTAAAGGAACTTATCGTTGCCAACCTAAAAATTGCTTTCGATATAGTAACTCCAAAAGATTATATGCAACCGGGAATCGTTGCAGTTCCTCTGGATGCAGAAACCGATATGGAAATTACGCTTCTTGCAAACTTAATTACATTAACTCCCGGCACGCTCAGTCTTGATGTCTCAAAGGATAAAAAGTTTTTGTACGTCCACACACTTTATCTTGATGACACAGAAAAGTTCAGAGCAGAAATAAAAAATGGAATGGAGAAAAGACTTCTTGAGGTGCTACGATGAGTTTCCTCGAAATAGCAGTAAACATTTCAATAATAATGATTGGGATATCGCTGATACTGATTTTTATCAGACTTGCGGTTGGCCCATCCATCGAAGACCGAATTGTAGCACTTGATCTATTAGCTGCAAATGCTATTGGCTTTGTTGCTGTTTACGCAATTCAAAATAAGACTACAACCTTTCTTGACGTGGGAATAATTGTGGCTCTGCTGGCATTTCTGGGAACTGTCGCTTTTGCATATTACCTGGAAAGGAGAACAAGAAAGTGATAGAAATAATAAGCGGAATAGTGATTCTAACTGGTGCTTTTTTTATTTTAATTTCTGCAATTGGATTAATCCGAATGCCGGATCTTTTTACAAGAATGTCTGCAACAACAAAAGCATCTACATTGGGAGTCGGGCTCGTTCTTCTTGGAACAGCATTGTTTTGGCAGGATATAGGAATTTCTGCAAGAGCGATAATCATTATTACTTTTTTATTTTTAACTGCACCTGTTGCAGCACATATAATTGGAAGAGCAGCTTACTTTGATAAAGTTTCGCTGTGGAAAAACACCAAAGTTGATGAACTCAAAGGTAAGTATGATGAAAAAACTCATGATCTTAAATAAAGCTGAATAACAAATCATTACATCAGGAGTAAGTTTTAGTGAAAACATTAAACTAAAATCTTATAAACTATATTTAATAATATTTTCATATTAAAATTAAAAAAGGAGATTTAACATGCCGGTTAGACCTAGTGAAAAGGAAGAGGAATACTTCGCAAAAACAGAGATGGAACGAAAAAAGAAAATTGAAGATGAGAAACTTAAAAAACTCGCAGAGGAAGAAAGGAAAAAATTAAAGGAACTCCATTTTATGAGGTGTCCTAAGTGTGGTATGGAACTGGGCGAAGTTGATTATAAAGGAATTCATGTTGATAAATGCTTTCATTGTGAAGGTATATGGCTAGATGCCGGAGAACTGGAATTGGTCGCAGAACTAGAAAAAGGAACATTGGATAAGTTATTTAATATCTTTAAAAGATAATTTATTTGTATAAGCGTTTTTCTTTTTACATCTGAATATCCTTTTATATTTTTTAAATTTGAATTGAAATATCTTAAAAAATTATTGGAGAAATCATGTACAAAGTAGTTTTATTACGCCACGGAGAAAGTACCTGGAATAAAGAAAATAGATTTACCGGCTGGACAGACGTGGATCTATCAGAAAAAGGATTTATGGAAGCTAAAAAATCCGGAGAAGTATTAAAAAAAGAAGGATATACTTTTGATATAGCTTTTACCTCAGTTCTAAAAAGAGCAATAAGAACACTCTGGATAGCTCTTGATGAATTAGATTTAATGTGGATTCCCGTCTTCCGCAACTGGCGTTTAAATGAAAGACATTATGGCGCGCTGCAGGGATTAAACAAAGCTGAAACAGCAAAAAAATATGGAGATGAACAAGTCAAGATTTGGAGAAGAAGTTATGATACACAACCACCGGCACTTGAAAAAAGTGATGAAAGATACCCGGGGAATGATCCTCGTTATGCAAACCTAACCGAAGAAGAGCTTCCTTTAACAGAATGCTTAAAAGACACAGTAGCCCGCTTTATGCCTTACTGGGAAGAGACAATTGCACCAACAATTAAATCAGGGAAAAAAGTTTTAATCGCCGCACACGGAAACAGCTTAAGAGCTTTGGTAAAATATTTGGATAATATATCAGAGGCAGACATAGTTGGTTTGAATATTCCAACCGGAATTCCATTAGTGTATGAGTTGGATGATGACCTGAAACCTATAAAGAACTATTATCTTGGCGATCCGGATGAAGTAGCAAAGGCCGCTGAGGCTGTATCTCGACAAGGAAAATCAAATTAAATATTCCTAATTACCATGCAATTTTTTCCAGCACAATTTACTCATTTTTTTCGAAGCCGCTCTACCACGAGGAATTTTAAAATTCTAATCCGGTTTTTAATTGTGCTGGCTATTTTGATTATTATATACAGTATAATCTTTCATTACATCATGGCAGCAGAAGGCAAAGACTACAGTTGGGTAACAGGGTTTTACTGGACGCTGACGGTTATGTCAACATTGGGATTTGGTGATATAACATTTCATACAGATTTAGGGCGCATCTTTTCAATAGCTGTATTGTTGTCAGGTGTTTTATTTTTACTGATTTTATTACCATTTACATTCATTCAATTCTTTTACGCACCATGGATGGAAGCACAGACCGCTGCGCGGGCACCAAGAAAGCTGTCTGAAGAAATCACCGGTCATATTATAATGACTAAATATGGTCCAGTCACAAGTAACCTGATCAGGAAGCTAAAACCGCATAATTATTCTTATGTCGTGCTCCTTCCGGATTTAGAGGAAGCACTTAAACTATCAGATCTTGATGTTAGAGTAGTTGTTGGAGAACTAGACGATCCGGAAACTTACCGGAAGGTTAGAATTGAATCCGCAGCAATGGTTGTTACTACACGCAGTGATATTGTAAACACAAATGTGGTTGCTACAGTTAGAGGAATTTCGGAGACAGTACCCATTATTGCAACTGCAACTGATCCTGCATCAATCGATATCCTGGAATTAGCTGGGAGTAATCATGTACTCCGTCTCGATGAAATGATGGGTCAATTCCTGGCTCGCCGCACCACTGGTGGAGATGCAATGGCACATAAGATCGGTCAATTCGATTCGCTGTTAATTGCCGAAGCAAATGTTGCCGGTACTCCTTTGATCGGGAAGACATTAAAAGAAAGCAAGCTGCGTGAAATGACCGGATTAACAATTTCAGGTGCCTGGGATCGTGGCCAGTTCAAAACAGCACAACCTGAAATGCAGATTACTCCCAACACTGTTTTAGTACTGGCTGGCTCCCGACAAGAATTAAATAATTACAATGAACTATTCTGTATTTATCACACAAATCAGGAACCGGTAGTCATCATTGGTGGTGGAAAAGTTGGACGGGCAACCAGTCAGGCACTGGAAAAAAGAGGGATTGATTATCGTGTTGTTGAAAAGTTACCTGAGTTAATTCCTGATGACAATAGATTCATCCTTGGCAGTGCAGCAGACCTTGAGGTTTTAGAGAAAGCGGGGATTATGAAAGCACCTACAACTATCATCACTACTCACGATGATGATACCAATATATACCTCGTAATTTATTGCCGCCGTCTTCGTCCTGACATTCAGATTATTAGCAGGGCAACCCTCGAAAGAAATGTTACAACCTTACATAGGGCTGGAGCAGATTTTGTATTGTCTTATGAATCAATGGGTGCTAATACAATATTTAACCTGCTGGATCGGAGTGATATTTTGATGGTAACTGAAGGTCTGGATGTATTGAAAGTAAATCTTCCGTCCTCTCTGGCAGGTAAATCACTTGCCGAATCAGGCATTCGCCCCAAAACGGGTTGTAGTGTGGTAGCAATTGTTTCTGGTGAAAAGACACAGTTCAAGCTTGATCCATATCAACCGCTTAAAGCAGATACAGAAATCATTTTAATTGGAACTAGAGAAGCTGAAAATCGGTTCTTTGAAATTTATGGAAATAGATAAAAACAGCACGAGTAAATGGTGGTACTAAAACGAATTTATTCGGAAGGAATAGAATTTATAGTAAATATAAGACTATTTAAAATGAGTGTAACTACTATCAGTGTATTGGAAATTCTACCAGTTTATGGGTTCGATAAAAAATCTTAAACTTGTACAGAGTTAATAACTCGGCGATCCCGAAGAAGTTAATAAAGCCGCAGCGGCAGTTGCTGCACAAGGGAAGGCAAAGTAAAAATTAAAAGAGGAAAATATAATGAGTGATAAAAGTACCAGCATATGCCCCGTTGAAAAAGCTGATAGTCTTGATTCTAAAATTCGAAGATGGTTGCAAAAGCCTGAGAAAATACTAGGACCATATATTAAAGAAGGAATGACAGTATTGGATTTTGGTTGTGGTCCCGGATTTTTTTCTGTTGATATCGCTCATATGGTTGGCCAGTCCGGTCGTGTTATTGCTGCTGATTTGCAGGAGGGGATGCTCCATAAACTTAGAGATAAGATTAAAGGAACAGACATTGAAAATCGTATAACTTTGCATAAGTGCGAAGAGAACAAAATAGGAATATCTGATAATATTGATTTTGTAGTGGCTTTCTACATAGTACACGAAGTTATTAATAAGGAAGATTTATTTATCGAACTGGAAAACATATTAAAACCCAACGGACAATTATTAATTGTAGAACCTCCATTCCATGTTTCAAAAAAAGCATTTGAAGATACTATTAAAAAAACCAGGGAGGCAGGATTTAAAGAAGTTGAAAGACCAAAAATGTTGTTTAATAAAGCAGTACTTTTGAAGAAATAACAAAAACTGACGCCGCTTGTGCTACCAAGGGAAAAGTGAGGTAAACCTGAGAACTTAAAATTAATAGCGCTGACACATATTCGTAATCAGGCAAAATATATTCTAAATCAAATCTGTATATTTAAAGCTATTATTTAGAAATTATGGAAAAAAACTTGCCGAAAGAAAAAATACTTGTAACATCAGCGCTGCCATACGTAAACGGCCCAATTCATCTCGGTCATCTCAGCGGTGCATATCTTCCAGCAGATATTTATGTGCGTTATAAAAGGCTTAAGGGTGATGATATTATTTACATCTGTGGCTCTGATGAACATGGTGTGCCAATTACTATTAGTGCAGATAAAGAGAATGTTTCACCGCAGGTCATTATAGACCGTTATCACAAACTAAATTACGATGCATTTATTAAATTCGGGATGAGTTTTGATAATTATTCCCGTACGAGCTTACCTGTTCATCACAAAACAGCAAAAGAATTCTTTCTGGAATTTTATAAACAGGGAATACTTAAAGAGAAAAAAACGCTTCAGTTTTATGATGAAAAAAACAAAATGTTTCTGCCTGACAGATATGTTGAAGGTACGTGTCCTAACTGCGGATCTGAAGAAGCAAGAAGCGATGAATGCGAAAATTGCGGTGCGCTGTATGAACCGAAAGAACTGAAGAATCCTAAAAGTAAAATAAGCGGCGAATCACCTATTCTGAAAGAAACTGCTCATTGGTTTTTCCCTTTAGGAAAGTTTCAGCGGCGTCTTGAAAAATATATAGATGAGATGAACGATAAGTACGGCTGGAAAGAAAACGTTTTGCAGTACTGCCGTGGCTGGTTTAAAGATGGATTGAAAGAAAGAGCAGTAACCCGCGATCTGGATTGGGGAGTGAAAGTTCCACTGGAAAATGCCGAAGGAAAAGTGCTTTATGTTTGGTTTGAAGCTGTGCTTGGTTATATCTCATCTACAAAAGAATATTCTGAGAAAATCGGAAAGCCTGATCTTTGGAAAAAATACTGGCAGGATCCGAATACAAAGTACATTGCATTTATCGGGAAGGATAATGTTGTATTTCATTGCATCGTTTTCCCTGCAATGCTAATAGCGTGGAATGATGTAGAAAAAGATAAGTATTGTTTGCCGCAAAATGTTCCGGCAAATGAGTTTTTAAATTTTGAAGGCAAGAAATTTTCTAAAAGCCGTAACTGGGGCATTGATGCAATCGATTTTCTCGAAATTTTCCCGGCTGATCCGTTGCGTTATACTCTTGCTGTTAACCTGCCTGAAAACAGGGATACCGATTTTCAGTGGAAAGAATTTCAGGCGAAAAACAACAGCGAGCTTGCCGCTATTTTTGGAAATTTTATAAACCGTACTTTTACCTTTGCACACAAACATTTTAATGGTGAAGTCCCGCCCAAAGGTATCCTGAATGAAATGGATAAAGAGATGATAAAGACCATTTCGGAATATCCACAAAAAATCTCCGGGTATTTTGAACGGTATAAAATTAAAGATGGTACAAATGAAATTATGAACCTGGCAAGGGCAGGGAACAAATATTTTAATGACTCGGAACCATGGATTACAGTTAAAAGCGATAAGGAAAAATGCAGCACAACAATTAACATTTGCCTGCAAACCATTTACACTTTGGCGGAATTGTTTGAACCGGTTGTTCCGTCTTCATCTGAAAAAATATTTAAGATGCTTAATACAGAACCAACAACCTGGGAAAAATGCGGAGATGAAAATCTTCCAGCAGGACATAAACTAAACAAAGCAGAAATTCTTTTCCCGCAAATTGAGGACAAAATGATAGAAGAACAGATAAATAAACTCGGTGGTGGTGAATCTAAACCTGATGAGAATAATCTAATCAGCTACGATGATTTTATGAAAACCGAGCTTAAAGTTGCCGAAGTTATTGAAGCTGAAAAAATTAGGAAAAGTAAAAAACTTTTAAAATTAAAAGTAAAACTTGGGGATGAAGAAAGACAGGTTGTAGCCGGAATTGCGTTAAGTTATGAACCGGAAGAATTGATAGGTAAAAAAGTTGTTATAGTTGCAAATCTCCAGCCGGCAAAGCTTATGGGCGAAGAATCGAAAGGTATGATTTTAGCTGTAGAAAATGAGCCGGGAAATTTAGAAGTTCTGACTGTTGATAATTTAGTAAAAAGTGGAACAAGAGTTAGTTAAAATAAAAGTTAAACTAAACGGGAAGATGAAATGAAATTTTTTATTGTACTTATATCGATATTGATGACTGCAAGTATTTTTGCGCAGACAGATTTTAACAAAGGAACGAAACAGCTTAATGATTTATTAAGTGCAAGTTCGGATGAGGATGAACTTTTAGTGTGGATTTTCTTTAATGACAAAGGTGAAAATACAGATCACTATTTTAGAAATCCTGAGTCCGTTGTCAGCGATAAATCACTTAAACGAAGAGCCAAAGTATTACCTCCTGATGAACTTATCAGCGAGATGGATTTACCTGTTTACTCTGAATACATTGAAAAGGTTGTGAGTTTGGGTTTTAGGATGAAGCAGAAATCAAAATGGCTTAATGGTATTAGCGGTTATGCAACCAAATCGGAAATCGGTTTGATATCTCAACTATCTACAGTTAAGAGTTTGGATGTTGTTCATAAATTCAAAAGAGATTATTCGTTCGAAGAAGATGCTGGAAATCAACCACAAGGCAACACACTCTATAAGCAAAATGGTATCAACTCTTTTGACTATGGTCCTTCGTTCACACAGTTAAACCAAATTAATGTACCTGCGGTGCACGATATGGGTTATACCGGTCAGGGTATTACTATTTGTTCAATGGACGCCGGATTTGATAATCTTGCACACGAAGTTTTTGATTCAATGAACATTGTTGCGATGTGGGATTTTGTTGATAACGATCCCGATCCCAGTCAAGGTGGTTCTCATGGAACAAGTACACTCTCTACTATTGGTGGATTTAAGGAAGGAAAACTGATAGGACCAGCTTTTGATTCTGACTTTATTCTTGCCAGAACTGAAGACATTTATAGTGAAACACCTGTGGAAGAAGATAACTGGATTGCAGCCCTTGAGTGGGCAGACGGTCTGGGCGTTGATGTTACAACTACTTCACTGAGTTATCTGGATTATGATCCTCCTTTTACCAGCTATACCTGGGAAGATATGGATGGTAATACAGCACTTATTACAATTGCAGCTGACTTAGCAGTAAAACTTGGAATTGTTGTAGTAAACTCCGCAAGTAATTCCGGATATCATCCTACCCACAATACCCTTGGTGCTCCTGCAGACGGGGATAGTGTTATAACAGTTGGAGCGGTAGGAAGTGATGGTGAAAGATCCGGTTTTAGCAGCGTAGGACCGACTGTAGACCTGCGAATAAAACCTGATTTAATGGCGATGGGATCCGGTGTATATGTGGCACGTTCTTCCGGCCCAACAAGTTATGGCACAAGCAGCGGAACATCTTTTAGCTGTCCGATACTTGCGGGTGCAGCAGCATTGGTTCTTTCGGTTGATCCTACCTTAACACCAATGGAGATTTTGGACCTGCTAAGACAAACTGCATCACAAAGTGATAACCCCGATAGACTTATGGGCTGGGGAATCATCAACACACTCGCTGCTATAGAATTAATTCCTGTCCCTGTTGAGATTACTTTGTTTAGTGGAAGTTATGTTAACGGTGCCGTTCATTTAGATTGGACTACAGCCACCGAAACAAATAATTTTGGTTTTGAGGTTCAGAAGAGATATGATAATACTTCGTATGAGAAGATTGGTTTTGTTTCTGGAAATGGAACGACAACCAATGGTATGCAATACTCATTTGAAGACAATGATTTGCTTGCAGGCAGAATTTTTTATCGTCTCAAACAATTAGATTTTAATGGCGATTTTGAATACTCAAATGAAATAATGGTAGAGGTATTAAATTTAAGTGATTATCAATTATACCAGAATTATCCTAATCCGTTCAATCCCAGTACCACGATAAAATATTCGGTTCCCGCACAATCAAAAATTAAAATTTCTTTATACGATATTATCGGTAATGAAGTTATTACATTGTTTGAGGGAATAAAGCAATCAGGCGTTCACAATGTAGATTTTACTGCAGATAATCTTCCCAGCGGAGTTTATTTTGTTTCGATGACCGCTGAAAATTTTAGTAAGGCTATAAAAATAACTTTAATGAAATAAAGTAGTTCCATGTGCCGGTCACCTAGTGGTAATTGACTTACAAGGTGACTGGTACTCAGTTATTATTCTTGCTTTTCAACCCTTCTATTATTAAAATACTAAGCTAAAATCTGAAAATTATTAAAATAGGAGAGTTATTTATGATAATTCGTCATTTCTTATTATTGCTTGCAGTATTTCTATTTATATCTGTGACTAATATCCCCGTTAAATCGCAAACAATTGTTGGTGAATTTGGAAAATATAAAATTACCTTAAAAGAATTTGAGTATGCTTACGCTAAAAATGTTGGCGGTTGGGAAGCTGCTCAGGAAGATAGTTTATCGCAATTTAAAGACTTTATGGACCTTTATATGAATTTCCGGATGAAACTTCGTAATGCAGAAGTAAGAAGTTTTGATACTGATCCCGCACTGCAAAAAGAATTAGAAGATTACCAGAGACAGGTGGGGAAGTCTTACATAATTGAAAAATATATACTCCAGCCAGGTGTTGAAAAACTTTATGAAAATAGAAAAGAAGAGTTACGAGTTAGCCATATTATGATAAGACCCGGGGAAGAAGGTGATGAAGCAGCACTTGAGAAAGCAAATGCAATTTCAGACAGCATTAAAAACGGTGCAAGCTTTGAAGAAATGGCAGAGAACTATTCCGAAGATCAATTCTCCGGCCCAAAAGGCGGCGATATCTTTTTCATTACCGCAGGTCTTCTTCCTTATGAATTTGAGGATGCTATGTACACACTTCAAGAAGGCGAGTTTTATCCTGAACCCGTAAAAACAAATTATGGTTATCATCTTATAAAAATTACTGAAAGACAGCCGCGTACTCCTAAAATCAAGGCGAGTCATATTCTTATAAGTTATTTTGATGCTAAAGGCGAAGTTGATTCAGCCGCTGCTAAACTTACTGCTGATTCTGTTCTGGCAAAACTAAACCAGGGTGAATCATTTGAATCTTTAGTTGAGCAATATTCTGATGATACAGGCACGAAAGTTAAAGGCGGTGACCTTGGATTTTTTGAAAGAAGGCAGATGGTTCAGGAATTCGATGAAACAGCTTTTAATATGTCTGTGGGTGAAATATCCGGTTTGGTACAAACTAATTTCGGCTATCATATTATAAAATTAACCGATAAACAGCAATACCCGGATTTTGAATCGGAAAAAGATGAATTGAATAAGCTATACCGTAAACAGCGTTATCAGGCAGATTACGATGGCTACATCAATTCACTTAAGATTAAGTATAATTATGTTTTGGATGAAAGTACTGTTGACATAATAGTTGAAAACTGCGACTCTTCAATGTTCGGTATTGCTTATCCGCATCCCGATGCAATCGCAGGTAAAACCCTTTTTACTTATGCAGGTAAAACCGTTAGTGCCAAGGAATTTATTAATGAAACTAAAAATTACTCTGATTTTATAAACAAACCTATGTTCATAAAAATCAACGTGATGAAAGCTGCTAATAAACTCGCTGAAGATAAATTAATTGAACAGCAGGCAATGAACCTCCAGAAGGATGATCCCAATTTTGCTTCTCTTATGGATGAATACCGTAATGGTGTTTACATTTTTAAACTGCAGGAGGATGAAGTATGGAATAAACTGGATATTGACAGTGTTAAGATATACAGTTACTGGGAAGAACATAAAGAAGAATTTACATTGCCTGACAGAGTTGCTTTCGGTGAAATTTATTCGATGAAAGATTCTTTAATTCAGGAATATTATAAAAGGCTTAAGGCAGGTACTGATTTTGACAGTCTTGCCGTTCTTTATACTGAGCGACCGGGAAAGAAAAATGACAAAGGTCGTTATCAACTACAGGATGTCGATTTTTCAGACCTGTCAAGCAAGGCGAATACTATTGAGGCTCCGGGAGATTATACTGAACCTTTCCCGATATCAGGCGGGTATTCTATTATTAAATTGTATAAAAGGGAACCGGCACGTATAAAAACGTTTGATGAGGCCAGAGCTGAAGTTTCGGGTATTGTACAGGAAGTGGAAAGCAAACGGCTTGAGAATGAATTTTTAGATAGATTAAATAATATTTATAAACCTGTCATCTATTATGATGAGCTCAATAAAGCATTTAAGCCAACTGAAAAAGACTAGTTTAATGTTAATTGCCGTATCCATTTTAGCTGGTTGCGGTAAGGAACAGCCCAAAACAGAATATGTTGCAAGGGTGAATGATGTATATCTTACCAAAAAGGAACTTGCGTCACTTATCGATACAACTACGGTTAGTACTTTGTACAAAAACGAAGTAATAAGAAATTGGGTTAACAAGGAAATCCTGTTTCAAAAAGCAGAAAACGAGGGCATTTTACAAAAAGATGATTATAAAAAATTAGTAAAAAACTCAGGCAAGGAGCTTGCCGGGGCGATTCTTTTAGATAGTTATATTTCTTCAGTAACAATTAATTTTGAACAGCGGGATCTTATAAATTACTTTGACGAAAACATTGATGATTTCAAACTTGTGGATAATTCCTATCTTATTAACATTATCCATTTTAGTAACGAAGATAGAGCTGTGGAATTCAGATCGCTGGTATTAGACAGCGATTGGCAGAAAGCCATGAATATTTTTTATGGAGATACTACAGTAATAAACAACGAAAATGAAGTATTATTGAAAGAACAGGATATTTCATCGATTAAGGTACTTCGTGTTGTAAAAAGAATGCACCCACTCGAAATTAGTATTGTTATTTCAGAAAGGGAAGGATATTATACGGTTGTTCAGGTTGTTAATAAATATTTGCCGGGTTCTGTACCTTCGTTTAATGTTATAAAGCCGGAAGTGGAGAAAAGATATATTATGGAGAAAAGAAAAGAATTACTTGAAAATTATATCAAAGACTTATATTCTATGAACGAGATTGAAGTTATAAATTAGGCTAATAATGAAACTTAAAATTGCCCTATTATTTTTTATTTTGTTTTGCTCCTGCTTAGCGCAGCAAACTCTTGATAAAATTGTTGCTACGGTGGATAATGAAATTATTCTTCAGAGCGAACTGGAATTTCAAATAAACATTTTTGCTAATCAGAGGGGAATCAATCCTTCAACTCCCGGGCTGAGAGAACAAATTCTGAATTCAATGATTGATGAAAAACTTGTTTATGCACAAGCGGAATTAGATTCTATTATTGTAACAGATGAAGAAATAAACCAAAGGATTGATTATCAAATACAGGTATTTCAGCAGCAGTACGGTTCTGTGCAAAGAATTGAAGAAATGTACGGCATGAGCATCGAGCGGATTAAGCGCGAATTAAAAGATGATGTTAGAAAAAACCTTATGATACAGAGAATGCAGCAAACGAAGTTTGCAACTATAGAAGCTACACGACGGGAAGCCGAACAGTTTTTTAATACCTACAAAGACAGTATTGGAATGATACCCGAAAAGCTGACGATATATCATATCTTTAAAAATCCCCAGGCAAGTGAAAGAATAAAAAAAATAGCAAAAGATCTTGCACAGGCTTTGCTCGATTCGATTAATGCAGGGATTGATTTTTCGGAGCTTGCAAAAAAATATTCTGATGACCCGGGCAGTAAATTGCAGGGAGGCGACCTTGGTTTTGTTAAACGCGGTGTGTTTTATCCGGAATTTGAAGCAGCCGCTTTTGCTCTTGCTGAAGGAGAATATTCCCAGGTTGTAGAATCACCGGTTGGCTTTCACATTATACAACTGATTGAAAGAAGAGGTGAATCGCTT
>Ga0209536_100001691_pt1 | contig 36143 bp, 29 predicted proteins | sample DeeMarSeWOR28_12_FD_187461 | JGI IMG/M metagenome (GOLD analysis project Ga0209536, IMG submission 187461) | Marine sediment microbial communities from White Oak River estuary, North Carolina - WOR-2-8_12 (SPAdes) (version 2) | ecosystem: Environmental > Aquatic > Marine > Intertidal zone >...
GCAGCAGGGAAGTGTCGGCCGTGACCCACAGCAACCTGAAGGGTACGCCCGCGCCGGCGGCGCTGCCCTGGTTGATAGCGTGTGCGTTCATCGCCAGGCAACAGTCGATGATCTGGCGCGCCAGGTCTTCGCGAGTCGGCGAGCTAGCCATGGTTCAGCCGTCGCTGCGGCCGTAGAGGTCGTCGAAGCGCACGATGTCGTCCTCGCCGAGATAGGAACCCGATTGCACCTCGATGATGTCGAGTGGCAGGTCACCCGGATTTTCCAGGTAGTGGGTAGCGCCGAGCGGGATGAAAACGGATTCGTTTTCGTGCAGATCGAAAATCTCGTCGTTGCGGAACACGCGCGCGGTGCCGCGCACCACCACCCAGTGTTCGGCGCGATGGTGATGCATTTGCTTGGAAAGCCTGGCGCCCGGCTTCACGCTGATGCGCTTGACCTTGTAACCCTCGCCGGCGTCGACCGAATCGAAACTGCCCCAGGGGCGGTAGACGATGCGGTGAAAGTTTTCCTCTTCGCGTTGTTCGCGCTGCAGCTGTTCGACGATCTGCTTGACCTCCTGTGCCCGCGACTTGTCGGCGACCAGCACGGCGTCCTGGGTTTCGACGATGATAAGGTCGCGCACGCCGACCGCGGTCACCAGGCGGCTTTCTGCGTGCACGAAGGAATCCTCGGTATCGCAGGTCATCACGTCTCCGTGGGTAGAGTTACCGGCGCTATCCTTGCTTCCCTGTTCCCACAGCGACGACCAGCTGCCGATGTCACTCCAGCCGGCGTCCATCGGCACCACGCAGGCGAGCCCGGTTTTTTCCATCACCGCGTAGTCGATTGAATCCGATTCGCAGGCGCCGAAAGCGTCGCTGTCGAGGCGCAAAAAGCCGATATCATCGGTCATGTTGGCGGCTGCCTCGCGGCAATGCGCAAGCATCTCGGGATTGAATTTCTCCAGTTCGGCAAGATATGCGCCGGCGCGGAACATGAACATGCCGCTGTTCCAGTAGTAGTCGCCGCTTTTGAGATAAGCCTTGGCGGTAGCCAGGTCTGGCTTTTCGACGAATTCGCTGACCGCGTAACCCTGGCCAGCGTTGGCGCCGCGCCGTATGTAGCCGTAGCCGGTGGCCGCCTGCGTCGGCACGATACCGAAGGTCACCAGTTTACCGTCCTCGGCCAATGTGCTGGCCTTGCGCACCGAGTCGCAAAACGCAGGCTCATCGGTGATTTCATGGTCGGCGGACAACACCAGCAACAACGGATCCTGCTCCTGCGCCAGCGCATGAATCGCGGCTACCGCAATCGCGGGCGCGGTATTACGTCCGAACGGTTCGAGAATGATCGATAGCGATTCCAGCCCGATCTGGCGGGCCTGCTCGGCTACGATGAAACGGTGTTCGTTGTTGCAGACGATGATAGGCGCGGCGTGCTCCAGTCCATCGAGGCGCTGCAGCGTCTTCTGCAGCATGGTTTCGTCGTGCAGCAGGCTGAGGAACTGCTTGGGGTACATCTTGCGCGACAGCGGCCACAGGCGGGTCCCGGAGCCACCGGATAGTATGATCGGAATCAAGGAGTTCCCTCTCTGTTTCTGTGAAACAGTTACAGTTGTAGTCGTTTTAATCTGAATTATTATAGACATCTATCCCCGCTAAATACAGGCACCATGTCAACACCACCGACCCGATCCGAGCAGGTCGTCGCCGACTTCAAGCAGCGCCGCCTCGCGCAAACGGCGCTGCGGAGCATTCGGGATGTGTTGCGCGAATTCGAGGAGGAACGAGCCTTCGACCGCCGCGCGGCGCATTTCGGCCTGATCGCGGTGGCGTTGCTGTTAGCCGTCTCGGCCTACCTGTTATTCAGTGGCAACAGCTTGATTCTGATTTAGGCTTTGGCTGCTCTCGCCTGTGCGAATTTGCGCAGCAGGTAATCCATCAAGTCATCGATACTGCTCCTGAGCGCGACACGGTCGCGCCGTTGCAGTTGCGCAAGCATTTGCTGGTGCAATGAAATGATGTCACTGCGTTCGCGCACCACCGTCACCACCATGTTGGTAACCGGGATAAGCGCTTCGATAATGGTATACATGACAAAGCGCAGCATGCCGTTGTCGGTGGCGTCGACCAGCGCGCGGTGAAACGCGACATCGGCCTGGCAAAATGCTTCGTCGCTGGCTTTCGGATCCTGTTGGCGCTGCAGGGCGGCCTCCAGCCTGGCGACGTGCTGCGCCCCGGCGTTTTGCACGGCGAGTTCGGCGCAACTGCCCTGCAGGGTTCTGCGCGCCTGGATGATTTCCTCGATATCGAGCGCGCCCATGCCGACCAGCAGGGTGGCTGCGCCGCTGAGCGATTCAGCGAGCTCGGCATAGCTTGGTTGCACGACGAAATTGCCACCGGTGGGGCCACGACGCGCGCGCACCAGGTTTTGCGCGGCGAGCCGCTTCAGGGCTTCGCGCACACTCGGTCGCGATACTCCGTAACGCTGGGCAAGTTCGTCCTCGGTGGGCAGGCGCTCACCGATTTTGAACTGCCCGGCGACGATAGCGGCACGCAGTTGCTCGGCAATCTGTTTGGAAATGCTCGCCTTGACGATGGCTTGTTGCTGCACGATTCAATCCTGATTTTAAGATGCAAACAGGGGGCAATTACTTTAACATGAATTTGTATTACAAATAGCCTTTTTGGGGGAGCGATCCATGTCAGAGCAGTTCCAGGCTTACCAGGTCGGTAAGGATGATGATGGTCAGCGATGCACGTTAAAACTGCTCGATGATAGCGACCTGATGGAAGGCGATGTGACGGTGCGCGTCGAATACACTACCTTGAACTACAAGGATGGGCTCGCGTTGACCGGCAGGTCGCCGATTATCCGCCGCTTCCCGTTGACCCCGGGAATCGATTTCAGCGGTAGCGTGATCGAATCGAGCCACCCCGATTTCAGCGTTGGCGACAAAGTCATCCTGAACGGTTTTGGCGTGGGCGAAGTGCACTCCGGCGGCTACGCGCAAAAAGCTCGAGTCAGCGGCGACTGGCTGGTGCCGGTGCCGGCTGGCCTCGATACGCGTCGCGCTATGGCGATCGGTACAGCGGGTTACACGGCGATGCTGAGCGTGCTGGCGCTCGAAGAGCATGGTATTACGCCGGATTCCGGCGATATCCTGGTGACCGGCGCCGCCGGAGGTGTCGGCAGCATCGCGGTTGCGGTGCTGAGCAAGCTCGGCTACCGGGTGGTGGCGTCCACCGGTCGCCCGCAGGAATCTGATTTTCTCAAACGTCTCGGCGCCGCCGAGATCGTCGAACGCGCCAGTTTTTCCGGTACCCCGCGACCGCTGGGCAAGGAGACCTGGGCGGGCGCTATCGATGTGGCCGGCGGTAACACGCTCGCCAACGTGCTGAGTCAGATCAAGCGCGGCGGAGCGGCGGCGGTCTGTGGCCTGGCCGAGTCGATGAACCTGCCGACCACGGTGGCGCCGTTCATCCTGCGCGGCATAGCGATGTACGGCATCGACTCGGTGATGGCATCCATTCCGCGGCGCAAGCTGGCCTGGCAGAGGCTGGCCAGCGATCTCGACATGGCGTTGCTCGACGAACTGTCTTTCGATCTCGAATTTGCCGATCTACCCAAGGCGGGTAACGACATTCTCGACGGCAAGATCCGCGGCAGGGCAGTGGTCAAGGTTCCCTAGCGTTTGCACGCGCCATCCTGGTATTTTCGAGCCGTCGCCGGCCTGCGGGCACGCTAATGGAGCGCAGGTATGGATACGGCGTTACCCTGGTCATCATCGGTGGCGTTTTCCTCAGCACCTCGGGCATCCTGTTACGCAGCCTCGAAGCGGCCAGCGGCTGGCAAATCCTGTTCTACCGCGGGCTCGCGTTTTCGCTGACCCTGTTCCTGCTGTTGCTGCTGCGTTATCGCGCCGGCATAGGTACCGCGTTTCGTGCCATCGGCAGGCCCGGGCTGTGGGCTTCGCTGGTGCTCGGGCTGGGCTCGATCTGTTACGTGTTCGCCATCCTGCTGACCACGGTCGCCAATGCCGTGTTCATCATCGGCGCCGCGCCGCTGGCCACCGCCTGTGTCGCCTGGCTGGTGCTCGGCGAGCGGACTTCGCGCTTTGGCCTGGTGGCGATGCTGCTGTCGCTTGGCGGCATCGGCCTGATGTTTGCGGACGGCTTGCTCGAAGGACGCTGGAGCGGAAATCTTGCTGCGCTCGCCGTGGTGGCGTCGTTCGTCACATTTCTCTTGATCGTGCGCGACCGCCGTGGCATCGATATGCTGCCGGCTACCTGTCTCAGCGGCCTGGTGATGGCCGGGGTAGCCAGCCTGTTCATCGAGTCGTATGTGCTGTCACGGCATGACCTGGCGATCGCCATTGCCATGGGTTGCCTGCAGTTTGGCGTCGGCTTCTGGTGTTTCACCGTGGCCACGCGCTACATCATGGCTTCCGAGGTTGCCCTGTTCGCGCTCACCGAATCGATCCTCGGGCCAATCTGGGTGTGGATCGGGGTTGGCGAGCAGCCCAGTTTGCTGACGCTGACCGGTAGCGCCATCGTGCTGGTTTGCGTGGTCAGCTATTGCATCAACGGCATTCGCCAGGAAAGGCGGCTGCTGCGAGCCCTGTCCAGTTCGACCTGATTGCGCTGTTCGTCACTGCTTCTGCAGCGAGTAGCAGGGAGTGTAAGCTTTCCCCGGGACTTTCATGCGTTGTTGCGCGACAAAGGATTGCAACAGTGCGTCGAGTGATTCCATGATTTTCGGGTCCGCGCAGATGCGGAAGGGCCCCTGTTGTTCTATCTGTGCAATGCCCTCGGCCTTGACGTTGCCGGAGACGATCGCCGAAAACGCGCGCCGCAGGTTGGCCGCCAGCAGGTGCAGCGGTTGATCCTGGGTCAGGTTCAGCGCCGCCACGTTTTCGTGGGTGGGCACGAACGGCAGCTGGAACTGGTGGTCGATGTTAAGGATCCAGTTGAAGTAATAGGCATCGGCGCGTTCGCGTCTGAAATTGCGCACCGACTCCAGCCCCGCCGAGATTTCGCGAGCCACCTTGGCTGAGTCATCGATGATGATGGTGTAACACTCGCGCGCCTGCTGGCCGAGGGTAAGCCTGATAAAGGCATCGATCTGCGCGAAATAATCTTCCGAGCCGGCGGGACCGCTCAGGATCAGTGGAAACGGGACTTCCCGGTTTTTCGGGTTTAACAGGATACCCAGCAGGTAAAGCACTTCTTCGGCCGTGCCCACGCCGCCGGGAAAGACGACGATTGCGTGACCGGCGCGCACGAAAGCCTCGAGACGTTTTTCGATGTCCGGCAGAATCACCAGCTCGTTGACGATCGGATTCGGTGACTCGGCCGCGATGATGCCGGGCTCGGTCAGGCCGACGTAGCGGCGCCGAGGCGTGCGCTGCTTGTTGTGGCCGATAGCCGCACCCTTCATCGGGCCTTTCATCGCGCCCGGTCCGCAACCGGTGCAGATGTTGAGCCCGCGCAAACCCAGCTGATATCCCACGTCTTTGCTGTAATCGTATTCCTCGCGGCTGATCGAATGGCCGCCCCAGCAGACTACCAGGTTGGGATCGACCTCGGGTACCAGCACGCGCGCGTTGCGCAGGATGTGAAACACCACGTTGGTTATGCCCTCGGAGGTCGAGGTGTCGAAGATAAGATTGGATTCGATCTTGTTCTTGACGTAGGAAATATCCCGCAACACCGAGAACAGTTGTTCCTGGATGCCGACAATGACCTTGCCATCGACGAAGGCGCTCTGCGGTGCATTCTCGATCTCCAGTTTGAGGCCGCGTTCCTGTTGTACCACGCGGATCTGAAAATCCTGGTGTTGCTGTAGCACTTCGCGGGCATCGTCGGTCTGGCTGTCGACGTTCAGCACTGCGAGTGCGCAGCGGCGAAAGGTGTCGTAGAGACTGTCGTCCTCGTGACCCTGCTTGAGCTGGGCGACTTCCAGTTGCGACAGGATATCCATGCGCCCGTGCGGGGTCAGGCGGGTGATTCTGGTTTCTTTGGGCATGTGATCGAGTGTGGAAATTTGGGCTATAGTATAGTGCAGCAGCAATGGGAATCATGCCATGAGTGATCAATTATTCGAAGTTGCCTTTTCCGGCGAGGTCAGCGAGGGCGCCAGCCTCGATGACGTCAAAGCACGCGTCGCCAGGATGTTCAATGCCGACGACGCCAAGCTGGCGCAATTGTTTTCCGGCAAGCGCATCGTCATAAAGAAGAATATCGATCGGGCAACGGCTACCAAGTACGAGACTGCGCTCAATCGCGCCGGCGCACAATGCGAAGTGGCACCGATGGGCGGTGGCGCTCCTCCCCAGCCTGCCAGCGTCGAAAAGCCCGCGCCTGAGAAGCCTGCGGCCGCCGCAGTGCAGATCGAAACCAGTTATGACGGTGAGGTCCCACCTCCGCCGCAAGTCGATCCGCTCGGCATTAGTGCCGACGAGATCGAAGACCTGGCGGCCACCATCGCGCCAGTTGGCAGCGAGTTAAAGGATGATTACCAGCAAGTCGAGGCGCCCGAGTTCGACCTTTCCGGGCTCGATGTGGCGCCGGTTGGCAGCGATCTGGACACGGCGCCAAAGAAACCTGACCCGCCGCCACCAGATACTACGGGTATTAGCCTGGCCGATGAGTAGCGGGTTAATTTCTGGCAAAAATATATTAATTTGTTTTAAAAAACAATAATATATAAATTTTACTTAAAGTATTTTATTACCGTCTTGTAGCTTGCTAAATCGATAAGATTCCGGCTCAAAGCATTTCCGAGGCGTAGTCGGCGAGGCGCGAGCGTTCCACGTTCATCAGCGTTATATGTCCACTGTGTTGCCAGTGCTTGAAGCGATCGACGACGTAAGTCATGCCCGAGGTGGATTCAGTCAGGTAGGGCGTGTCGATTTGCTTGAGATTGCCGAGGCAGACGATCTTGGTGCCGGTGCCGCTACGCGTGACCAGCGTCTTCATCTGCTTCGGGGTCAGGTTCTGTGCCTCGTCGATGATGATGTACTTGTTCTGGAAGGTGCGCCCGCGCATGAAGTTAAGCGAGCGAATCTTGATGCGGTTGCGCAGCAGATCATTGGTGGCCGCCTGTTCCCAGGAATCCTTCTGGTCACTGCCGGTCAACACTTCCATGTTGTCCATCAACGCGCCCATCCACGGCGTCATCTTCTCTTCTTCGCTGCCCGGTAGAAAGCCTATATCCTCGCCGATGGGGATGGTTACCCGGGTCATGATGATTTCCTTGTAGAGTCCCTGGTCGAGAGTCTGCGTGAGACCTGCCGCGAGCGCCAGCAGGGTCTTGCCGGTGCCGGCGTTACCGGAGAGCGTGACAAAATCGATCTCCGGGTCCATCAGCAGGTTGAGCGCGAAGTTTTGCTCGCGGTTGAGCGCGGTAATGCCCCACACCGAGTGGCGCTGGCCGTAATAATTCTGACAGACTTCGAGCATGCAGCTTTCGTTGTTACGCTTGCGCACCAGGGCTTCGAATTCGCCCTCGATATAGACAAACTGGTTCGGGTACCAGTCTTCGCCATTCAGGCTCTCCACCTCGTAGTATGCCTTGCCGTCCTGCTGCCAGCTCTCGATCTGTCGGCCATGCGCTTCCCAGAAATCGTTCGGCAGTTTGCGCGAACCGCTGAACAGCAGGTCGAGATCATCGACCACGCGGTCGTTGGCGTAATCCTCGGCCTTGATGCCAAGTATGGTAGCCTTGATGCGCAGGTTGATGTCCTTGGAGATGAGGACGATTTCATGATCGGGCACGTCTTGCTGAAGCGCAATGATCGTGTTGAGAATCGAATTGTCGTTCTTGTTGCCGGGCAGGGACTTGGGCAATTCGCTGTCGTGCGCCTGGGTCTGGAAAAACAGCCGGCCGCTGCATTTGAAGGGTTCCTCGGCGGCGACGTAGCGGTTTAGCTGCAGGCCCTCGTCGATGACCAGATCTTTTTGCAGGGTTAGCAGCTCATCGAGAAAGCGATTCGTCTGGCGCACGTTACGCGCGACTTCGGACACGCCGAGCTTGGCGTTATCCAGTTCCTCGAGCACGGTCATCGGCAGGTAGACGTGGTGCTCCTGGAACTTGAAGAGGGCCGAGGGATCGTGCATCAGGACGTTGGTATCGAGCACGAAAATTTTGCTTTCGCTGCCGGAATCGGCGAGTACTACAGGTGACATATGGGGAGCTCAAATGGTGACAATAAATGGTAATAGAATCGCCTCGCCGATGCACTCGAATTGTGTCAACGGCGCTGGGCGTGGGCGATCATTTGCAGGATCTGGGTAAATACGTGGTTGCTGAGCGATTCGTTCAGATCGATCGCCAGGCAATGACGATAATAGGGCGTCAGGGCCAGCCCGACACCGATGCCGTATATTTCGACAGACTGGGGACGGTCGTATTTTTCGATCATGTTTTTGAGGTGGTTGTCGAGGTAAAACTCGTCGTTGGTGAGATTGGTGGCGCTGTCCATCGGGCTGCCGTCGGAAATCACCAGCAGGATGCGCCGCGCGGCATCGCGTTGCAACAGCCGGTCGCAAGCCCATTCGACCGCTTCACCGTCAAGGCCTTCGCGGAAATAGGGCGTCTTCAACAGCGCGGCAATGTCGCGTCGCGATTTACGCCATCCATCCTGCGCCTGCTTGAACACCAGGTGGCAGCGCTCGTTGAGGCGCCCTGGGTGCTGCGGGCGGCCCTGCGCCTGCCATTGGCGCCAGGCTTTGCCCCCATTCCAGTCGCCGGTGGTAAAGCCGAGGATTTCACTGCCGATATCGGCCTGGTCGAGGGCACGGGTAAATACGTCAACCAGCATGGCGACATATTCGATGGAGCTCTTCATCGAGCCCGAACAATCGATCAGGAACGACAGCGTGCAATCGTTCTTGAAACGATATTGATCCTTGCGAAACAGGCGCCGTTCACCGGGGTCGGCAATCAGTTGCGACAGTCTCCGCCCGTCGATCAAGCCTTCTTCCTCGCCAAATAGCCAGCCGTCGCGACGCGGCCTTGCCAGCAGCTCGGAAATCTGCCGCGACAGGCGCGGCACATTGATGCCCTGGTGGAATATGCGCGCATCGAGCTGCTCGCGAAACTGACGCAGTTCGGCATCGCGCACCTGCGATGCGGCGCGCAGTTCGCGGTCGAAATCACGCGTGTAAACCCGGTATTGCTGATTTTGTTCGGCCAGCACCTTGCTGTTGCCGGTGACCACCGTGGCGATGTTTGAATCTTCGTTCTCGTCCGAAAAGTCTAACGCCAGGGTGATGCGAGATAGCGCTTTTTCAGTGTCGATACGTTTAGTGTTGGCATCCAGCTCCCCGCCCAGCAGCGAGTCGTCGACGATGCGCGCGATGGCGAGCGCGTGCACGGCGTAGTTTTGCTGGTGTAGTCGTTCGCGCCGCAGCCCGGCGATATCGCTGCCGATGAACCCGGCAATGCGCCCGCGCGTGACCTCGATCAAATCGTCGGTTTCTTCGAGCGTGGGGTAACCGCTGAGGCGCGACCAGGCGACCTGGGCGATGGTGTAGATCAGCAAGCCGAGCTCGGTATCGGCATGCCCGTCGTGATGAAAGCGCAACGACCAGTCGTGGAAACGCCGCATCAGGTTGCTGCGCATGCCGGGATGCGCGTCCGATACCAGGGTTTCCACGCGCAGCTGCTCGAGCAGATCGAAAATCAACCGCTGTACCGGCGCCTCGGGCGCCAGCTTTCGATGCAATGCTGCGTCGCTGTGCAGCAGGCGCAACGCGATGCCGTCGGCCGCGCCGCGCTGGGCGACGAAGCCGTCCCGCAGGGGATCGGGCTGGCTGTGCGGCGCGCCGGTGTAGACGCGCTGACCGGCGAGGAACAGCGAACGTCCGCGATGACGCAGTTCGCGCAAACCGGTGAACGCGCGCACCGAGGCGCCGCAGAGTTCGGCCGCCTGCTGCTGCTGTTTTTCGCTGGGCGGGTTAATCTCCACGCTCCACCACGTGCAGATAGGAATCGTCGAGCTCGGTGTCGAAGCAGCGCTGGAAATACTCCGCGATTATCGGATGCTCGTCTTCTTCGCACTTGTTCAGAAACGAGAGTTTGAAAGCGAGCACATGATCGCCGAAGATCAGGCTGTTCTCGGCCCAGGAAATGACCGTGCGCGGCGACATCAGGGTCGACAGATCGCCGACGACAAAGCCTTCACGGGTCATCGCCGCCATTGCGACCATCGAGCGCAACAGCTTCTGCCTGTCCTCGGCGGCGAACTCGGGAACCTGTCCGCAAACGATCTGCATTTCTTCCTCGCTCGACAGGTAGTTCAACGTGGCGACAATATTCCAGCGATCGATTTGCCCTTGATTGAGCAGTTGCGTGCCGTGATACAGGCCGGTGCTGTTGCCCAGGCCAATCGTGTTGGCGGTGGCGAACAGGCGGAAACTGGGGTGTGGAGTAAGCACGCGATTCTGATCGATCAGGGTAAACTTGCCGTCACGCTCGAGCAGCCGCTGGATTACGAACATCACGTCGGGCCGGCCGGCATCGTACTCGTCGAAGATCAGCGCGATCGGGCGTTGCAGCGACCAGGGCACGATACCTTCCTGGAACTCGGTGACCTGCAGGTTATCGCGAATCACGATGCTGTCCTTGCCGACCAGGTCGAGCCGGCTGATGTGACCATCCAGGTTGACGCGGATGCAGGGCCAGTTCAGGCGTGCGGCAACCTGCTCGATGTGGGTCGATTTGCCGGTGCCGTGCAAACCCTGCAGCAACACGCGTCGGTTATGGGTAAAGCCGGCGAGGATCGCCAGCGTCGTTTCGGGGTTGAAGTGATAGCCGGAATCGATATCCGGAACCAGCTCGCTGCGCTCGGCAAAGGCCGGGACATGGAGCTCACTGTCGATGCCGAAAGTCTCCGCCACGGATAGGCGGATATCGGGAGTGTCGGGCCTGTCAGCGGCCATCGCGGGTGCCTGCATGGTATTTACCTGGTGACGAAATGCAAAACTGGGCATTATACCGGATTCGAGCAATGGTCGATAACCCCAGATCAGCCATTTCGGCTGGCCACGCTAGTGAATCCTGCGTAACATTTCGTTTCGACACCGCAGAGCTGGAGTTTGCATGAATTCATCAGGACCACTGGCGGGCTTCCGGGTGATCGAACTGGGACAGTTGCTGGCCGGCCCCTTTGCCGGTTGCATGCTGGGATATTTCGGTGCCGAAGTCATCAAGATCGAATCGCCCAGGGGCGGCGACCCGATCCGCAACTGGCGTGAAATGCGCGGCGACACCTCGTTGTGGTGGCGTTCGCTGGCGCGCAACAAGAAATCCGTCACCATCGATCTGAAAAGCGAACAGGGTGTACGCCTGGTGCGGCGCCTGATCGATGGCGCAGACGTGGTCATCGAAAATTTCCGCCCCGGGGTGGTGGAAAGCTGGGGGCTCGGCCCGGAAGAGTTCAAGGACAGTAATCCGGGGCTGGTCTATGCGCGCATTTCGGGCTACGGTCAGGACGGACCCTATGCCGCCAAACCCGGTTTCGCCTCGGTGTGCGAGGGCATGAGCGGCTTCCGCTACGTCAACGGCCACCCGGGCGAAGCGCCGGTGCGGCCCAACCTGAGTATCGGCGACACTATCTCCGGCATTCACGCGGCCCTTGGTATCGCCATGGCCCTGCTGGAAAAACAACGCAGCGGCAGGGGGCAGGTGGTCGATGTTGCGCTGGTCGAGTCGATGTTCAACCTGATGGAAGCCGTGGTGCCCGAGTATGACGGCAACGGCGTCGTGCGCGAGCCCTCGGGCAGTACCGTGACCGGTATCGTGCCGACCAACACCTATCGCTGCCGTGATGGCAAATACATCGTAATCGGCGGTAACGGCGACTCGATCTTCCAGCGCCTGATGGTGGCGGCAGGGCAGGCGCAGATGGCCGAGGATCCACGTCTCGCCAGCAACCAGGGTCGGGTCGAGCACGAAGCCGAGATCGACGCGGTGCTGGCCAGCTGGTGCGCGGCGAGCGATTGGCGAGAGTTGCTGCAAAAGCTCGACCAGGCGCGGGTGCCGGCAGGGCCGATCTACAACGTCGCCGACATGCTCGCCGATCCGCATTTCAACGCGCGCGGCCTGTTCGAAACGGTGCAGGTCGACGGCGGGCCGCTCAAAATTCCCGCGCTGGTGCCGCGCCTGTCGCGTACCCCGGGGGCGACGCGCTGGCCCGGTGGCGGGCTTGGCGATGCCAACCAGGAAATACTCGAAGGCCTGCTAGGGCTCGGCCAGGCCGAACTCGAGGAACTCAGGGCTGAAGCGGTAATCCTATGAAACATATTTCTGGATCTCAATTAAGGAGCAAATTGATGCGAAACTTACACATTATCTTGGCTTTTGTTTTAATCGCCGGCACAGGATTGACCCAGGCGTTTGCCGACGGTGGTAACTCCGCCCGCGGTTCCCGGCTGGCGCCGTATCAGCAACTGATCGAAGAGGAAAAGTACCAGGCGGCGATCGACAAGCTGCAGGCCGCGTTGAAGGATGCACCCAACGATGCCGACCTGCTCAACCTGACGGCCTACAGCCAGCGCAAGTTGCAACGCTTCGACGAAGCGTTGGTCAACTATCAGAAAGCGCTGCAAATCGATCCCGATCACCTGGGCGCCAACGAGTACCTGGGCGAGCTGTATCTGCAACTGGGGCAGCTCGACAAGGCGCTTGAGCGCCTCGAGGTACTGGACAAGGAATGCTTTTTCGGTTGCGAGGAATACGATGACCTCAAGGAGGCGATTGAGAAATATCGCACTGGAAATCAGTAAAAAGTTCACAAATCAGCCACTTAGAGTGATTTTGCATTGAAGTTGAGTAATCCGGCCGAATATACTCGGGCGTATCCAACCCTTACTTAGCCCGTGAAGCAACCCATGAAAACATCACTGTTCATCAGTCTGAAGCCGGCGATTATCGCCTTCGCCCTGTTAACTTTCTCCGCTGTCGGTCACGCAGCCGGCGGTAATTATTCCTCGAACACGGATTTGCGTCCGATCGTCAAGCTGATCGAGCAGGGTAACTATCATTCGGCGATCGACCAGTTGCACGACCAGCTCGATGCCGACCCTGACAACGCCGATATCATGTCGCTGCTCGGTTTCAGTTACCGCAAGACGCGTAACTACGAAGATGCGCTCACCTTTTATGAGTGGGCGTTGCGCGCCGAACCCGATCACCGCGGCGCGAACGAGTATCTGGGCGAGCTGTATCTCGAAACCAACCAGATCGACAAGGCGGTACAGCAGTTGCAGAAACTCGACGACATCTGCCGTAATGACTGCAAGGAATATTCTACGCTGAAAAAGGCTATCGACTCCCACCAGCAAACAACTGCCAGTAACTCCTAGCCCACTTTAAACAAAATATCGTGATAAGATGCCGCGGTGATTTATTACCGTGCACTGACCCTCGATCGAGCCAGCGAATCGCGCAAGAATCCTGACTGGTTGAGGCAGCAATGGACGCGGCGACAAAGCCGCGTCTTCGTTTTGAAGGATGATAAAAGCCTGATGCGTCGCGATATTGACGCGCCAGTTCCCGAAATAATCCAGTTGCCGCGCGCCGATGTCGTCGATCTCGTCGACGATTTCGACCACCTGATTTTCCTCGGCCTGGATCAGGGCACCCCGCTTTTTGCCCTCGATGTTTCTCATCATCACCAGCAGCTGCTGGACTCAAGTCTTGGCGAAGGTGAGTTTATCGATTTGCGCGAGGTCGCCTGGCGGCTCGATGCGCAACATGCCGCCAGGCTGGCCTACGCTCGCGGGCTGGCGTTCTGGAATCGTAATCACCGCTACTGCGGCGTTTGTGGCAGTCCGACGCTGAGCAACTACGGCGGCCACATGCGTCGCTGCAGTAACAGCGCCTGCGAACGCATGCACTTTCCGCGTACCGACCCGGCAGTGATTATGCTGGTGGAGGATCGCCGCGACCCTGCGCATCCGCGTTGCCTGCTGGCGCGTAATTCGCGTTTTCCCAGTCGCATGATGTCGACTCTGGCTGGTTTTGTCGATCCGCTGGAAAGCCTGGAGGAAACGGTGGCGCGCGAAGTGTTCGAGGAATGCGGTATCCGCGTCACCGACATCGAGTACCAGGCATCCCAGCCGTGGCCGTTTCCATCGTCGATCATGCTTGGTTTTCGTGCGCGTGCGACCAGTTTCGATATCGTCGTCGACGGGATTGAAATAGACGAGGCGCACTGGTTCGAGGCAGAGCAGCTGAAATCATTCGGCGAATGGGGTGACGGCGGCGATGGTTACAGCTTGCCGCGCAGGGATTCGATTGCGCGCTACCTGGTGAATAGCTGGGTCGACGAGGTATTGCCGGGTTGAGGGATCGGAACTGTGTGCCAGCTCCGATCCCCGGGCGCTAATATCATGCACATTTTGCCCGCGCGAAAACCGCGTCGTTGAACGCATTGCGGGTTTCAGGGTTGTCAGCAGTAGCGGTGCCCTGGCGCAAGTTGATGCGCTTGTTGCCGCGGTTTTGGATGCGGCGTGATTCCAGCTCGGCCACGTCGATCTGCCCGTTCTCGGCCGCCACTACATCGGCGCGCGACAAACCGATATCTTCGAGTAGATGATCGCTGAGCTGGCTGAGCGGCTGCAGGCTGCGTTTGAGTGCGCGGCGTTTGCGCAACACGATGTTCGCGACGCTGATTCCTGTGCGCACCCGTTGCAGGTAGTTGACAAGTATGCCGGCAAGCCTGGGCCGTGAACCCTGATAATCGGCGATCTTTTCAGCACGTCCGCTGACCAGCGGCAATCCGTTTCCGGTATTGACGTCGACGATCGACGCGACTGCATAATGGAATAGTTTCATGTTAGTAATCCTCATAAAATGGTTGAAAGATTCATTCGGTACGGCGTGAATATAGGGCTTATAATAGACCTTCTCAAACGATATAATTTCGGATTCGATTTAGAAAAACTAACATGAAAAGATTGCCTCCTCTGAAAGCACTACAGGCCTTCGAAAGCGCCGGCAGGCACCTGAGTTTCACCCTCGCGGCGCAGGAGTTGAATGTCACGCCGGGTGCCATCAGCCAGCAGATCAGGCAGCTGGAAGAGTTCCTCGAGGTGAAACTGTTCAAGCGACTGAATCGCGTCATCGTGCTGACCGATGACGGCCAGCTGCTATTGCCTTCCATTGGTAATGGCTTCGAGCAGCTGCGCGAAGGTGTCAACTTGTTGCGGCAGCGCGCGGGTAGCGGGCCATTGACGATCACCTCGGCGCCGTCGTTTGTTTCCAAGTGGTTGATTCCCCGTCTGTCGCGGTTCAAGGCTCGCCATCCGCAAATCGATGTGCGCATCGATACCTCGGATCGGCTGGTCGATTTTTCGCGCGAAGACATCGATGTCGGGATCCGATTTGGTGACGGCCAATATCCCGAGCTCGAGACTATTTTCCTGTTTTCCTTTGACCTGATTCCGGTTTGCAGTCCGGACCTGTTACAGCAGGGCAGGCAATTGAAGACGGTATCCGATCTGAAAAATTTCACTCTGTTGCACAGTAACCACGACGAACTCGATCCCGGCTGGCCGGACTGGGCAATGTGGCTGAAGGTAGTCGACGCCGAGGATGTCGACGCCAGTCACGGCATTTACTTCAACCAGTCGGACCAGTTGTTTCAGGCCGCCATCGACGGTCAGGGTGTTGCGCTGCTGGCGAACGTGATGGCCGATCCCGAGGTGGCGGCGGGTCGGCTGGTGCAACCGTTCAGCGCGCGCCTGCCGGTGAAGCTGAACTACCACCTGGTGACCTCGCCCTACAAGGCCAACCTCGCCAAGGTGAGCGCATTTCGCGAATGGATACTGGATGAGTCGGCCTATTTGCGCGAACAGCCGCAGGGTTGAACGGGTTCTGGTTTAGACCAGTCGGGCCGCGGACAGGGCTTCGCCCTGCGCTGTCGACTGCGGCCGATGATCGGCGGCGAAGAAAGTGTAGATAACCGGCAGCACGAACAGGGTAAACAGCGTGCCGATGGCGAATCCGGAGACGATGGTGATGCCGATGGCCTGGCGGCTGGCCGCGCCGGCGCCGGAGGCGATCACCAGCGGCAGGATGCCGATGATGGTCGAGAACGAGGTCATCAGGATCGGCCGCAGGCGGATCGACGCGGCCTTGATCACCGCGTCTACCGGCGCGAGATTCTCGTTTTTCTGAATCTCGTTGGCGAACTCGACGATCAGGATGCCGTGTTTGCTGACCAGTCCGATCAGCGTAATCAGGCCCACCTGGCTGTAGATGTTCATGCTGACTATCCACAGAAACATCGGTACCAGTGCGCCGAACATCGCCAGCGGCACCGTGGTCAGAATTATCAGTGGATCGCGCAGGCTCTCGTACTGTGCCGCCAGCACCAGGAACACCACGACGATGGCAAAGCCGAAGGTGAGTGACAGCGCTGACCCTTCCTGGATCAGCTGGCGCGACTGTCCCTGGTAGTCGAAGCTGTAGCCGGCTGGCGCTACCTGCGTGGTGATCTCGCGCAACAATTGCAGGGCTTCGCCCAGCGGAACCGCGGGAACCGCATCGATCTTGGCGGCGTTTTGCTGTTGAAACTGCACCAGTTCGCGCGGTCGGACGTTGTAGTCGATATCGACCAGCGTCGACAGGTTGATCTGTTCACCGGTATTGGAATAGACAAAATACTGGCTGATGTCGTCCGCGCTTTCGCGACTATCGAGGCGCGCCTGCGGGATGATCTTGTAACTGCGACCGGCCAGGTTGAAACGGCTGACATAGCCCTCGGCCAGAATGGTGCCGAGGGTCTGACCGATTTCGCGCATCGATACGCCCATGGATTCGGCGCGTGTGCGATCCACGCTGACGCGGATTTCCGGTTTGCTGAAGTTGAAATCGCTCTTGATGAAGCGAAATTTGCCGCTGGCACGCGCTTTTTCGAGAACCTGCTGCACCACCCCGTAGAGTTGGTCGTAGCCCTGCTGGGTCTTGAGAATGAATTCCACCGGCGTGTTGCCGCTGGCGCCGGGTAGCGAGGGCGGATTGAAAGCGAAGCTTTGCAGGCCGGGTTGCTGGTTCAAGGCGGCCTGAATTTGTGGAATGATCTCCATAGCACTGATCTCGCGCTCTTCCCACGGCCTAAGCAGCATGCCTGCGAAAGACACGGTCGGGCCGCCGAATCCGTTGGCCATGAAGGACGACTCGTACTCGTCTTCGTAGCCGCGATAGATGTCGATGTAGGGCGCGGTGTACTTGTTCAGGTAATCGATGTTGGTGTGATCGGGAGCCTGGGAAAAGGTGAAGATGACGCCCTGGTCCTCTTGCGGCGCGAGTTCGTTCTGGATGAACTGAAACATCGCTGCCAGCATGGCGACCACGCCGATCACGAATAGCACGGTGACCGAGCGCGTCTGCAGCGAGCTGGCGAGGATTTTCTCGTAACCGCGGTGCAACCGCTCGAAGCGCCGATGGATGAAGCGCGCGTAGGCGTTGTTGTCGACGCTCGGGCGCAACACGCGCGAGCACATCATCGGTGACAGGGTGAGCGCGATGATGGTGGAGATGATGATGGTGCCGACCAGGGTAAAGGCGAATTCCTGGAACAGCACGCCGGTAAGCCCCCCCAGCAGACCTATGGGCGCATACACCACGCACAGCACGATGGACGTGGCGATCACCGGCTTGGCTATCTCGCGCGCGCCCTGCAGCGCCGCCGGCAGTGGGCGCATGCCTTCACCGATATGGCGGTATATGTTTTCCACCACCAGGATGGCGTCGTCGACCAGCAGGCCGATGGCCATGACCATCGCCAGCAGCGTCAGCAGGTTGATCGAGTATCCCATCAGCTGCATGTAAAACAGCACCCCGATGATCGACAGCGGAATCGTCACCAACGGGATCAATGTCGAACGGAAGGAGCCTAGAAACAGGAAGATGACGATGACGACGATGATCGCCGCCTGCGCCAGCGTGATGATCACCTCGTTGATCGATGCTTCGATGAACTCGGTCGAATCGTAGGCGATGGCCGCATGCAGTCCCGGGGGGAAGGAGCTTTTCATCTTTTCCAGCTCGGCGCTCACCAGTTTGATGGTGGTCAGCGGGTTGCCGTCGGTGGTGCCGTTGATGCCGATATAAATCGACGGCACGTTATCGAACATTATAAGCGAGTCGTAATTTTCCGCACCGAGCTCGATATCTGCAACGTCGCCGAGGCGCACCAGGTTATCGCCTTCCTCGCGAATCACGAAGCGCTCGAATACCGCCGGGTCGCCCGAGTCGGTGACCGCGTTGACATCGGTCTGCACCAGTTTGCCGCGCGCCTGACCGGCCGCTGACTGGTAATTGTCGACGTTGATCGCATTGACCACATCGGCCGCCGATACCTTGAGCGCCGCCATGCGTAGAGGATCCATCCACACCCGCATCGAGTAGGTCTTACCGCCCAGAATCTCCGCCTGGGCGACGCCGTTGACGGTCGACAGCGCCGGCTGGATGGTACGCAGCAGGTAATCGGTGACCTCGACGTCGGACAGCGTGTCGCTGTAAAAGCTGTAGTAGGCGAGCGCAAAGCCTTCGGCGGCCTGCTTGGCGATCACCGGATCCTCGGATTCGGCGGGCAGTTCGCCGCGAATCGACGATACCTTGGTGCTGACTTCGGTCAGTGCTACGTCGGCATCGACGCCGAGTTTCATGTGTACTTCGACGGTCGATACGCTGTTGCTGCTGCTCGAGCGCACGAAGTCGATGCCCTTGGTGCTCGATACCACCTGCTGGATCGGCTGGGTAATAAAACCCTGGATCAGCTCGGCGCTGGCGCCGGGATAAGCCGTGGTGATGGTGATGACCGAGGTTTCGAGTTCGGGGTACTGGCGCACCTGGGTATTGAAAAACGCCTGCACCCCGAGCAATACGATCATCGTGCTGATTACCAGCGACAGCACCGGGCGCTTGATGAAGTAATCCGTCAGCATCGAGGTTTACTGCAGCGTCGACTGGTAGTCAGGGACATCGTCGACGATACTGACGCGCAGGCTCGGAAAGAGTTTCAGCTGGCCGGAAGTGACTACCATGTCGCCGGCCTCGAGGCCGCTGCTGACCCCGGCAATACCCTCCCTGCGATACAGCACATCGATCTGCCGCGCCGCCAGTCGGTAGTCCGGTTCACCGGTTGACTCGCTATCCGGCGCGGTTTCCAGCACATATACCGCTTCGCCGTAAATGTTGTAGAACACCGCGGTTTCCGGCACGGTGACGACCGCCTGCCTGCGTTGCGAGAACAGGTTGATGTCGGCAAACATGCCGGGCGCCAGCAAGCCGTCGTCGTTTTTTACTACGGCGCGGATCGCAACGTTACGGGTATTGACATCGAGCTGCGGGTTCCAGGCTTCCACTGTAGCGTTGAAAACCTTGTCCGGATACGAACGCACCTTGAATTCGACGACCTGCTTGTTCACCAGGTCATTGAAGTTTGCCTCGGGCAGCGTGAAATCGAGATACAAACGGTCTAGCGACAGCAGGGTAACGATATTGTCACCGGGGGCGACGTATTCGCCGAGGTCTACCTGGCGGATGCCGAGCTTGCCCGAAAACGGTGCATAGATGCGTTTCTTCGCCAGCGCAACCTCGGCCACGCGGACCTCGGCCTCGGAAATATCGACCAGCGCGGCCTGCGTGTCGACATCGTTGCTGGTGACAAAGGACTGGTCCTTGAGCTTGAGCAAACGCTGATACTGGCTGCTATCCGACGCCAGCCGCGCCTGTGCCGCCTCCAGGTTCGCCATTTCGGTGCGATTGTCCAGCTCGACCAGCAGGGTGCCGGCCTCGATCCGGTTTCCCGAGTCGAAGTTGATCGAGGTAATGACCCCGGAGACTTCGGTGGTTACGTCGACCCCCTGGAAAGCGACCAGGCTGCCGATGGCGCGCACGCGACGCTGCCATTGCGCCGCCTCTGCGGTGGCTACGGTGACGCTGATCGGCGGCTGCGCCTGGCTACCCTGGGCGATTTGCTGCTGGATCTGCAGATATTTCTGGTAACCCAGTCCGCCCGCTATGGCGGCGAGCAGCAACACGACCAGCAGCAGCCTGAGCCAGAGTCGGGGTTTACGGGTGGTGGCTTGTTGTGACACTGAGTCCTTATTCCTGTGTTGCCTGAGCGATGTAATCGGTCCGCAACCTGTCTGCCCCGATTAAATCGGTAGGCGTTGATTGAGCTGGGGGCCGACAGTTTAGTTTATACGTGCCCGAGACAAAACCGGATTTCGTCATTTAACCCGGATATTCTGGTCAAAGCGCCAATATGGGGTGGATCTCAAGCGGTGATCGGCTGACCCTGGATGCCGGGGGTAATCTGTCAGTCAGCCGTCAGGGTTGCCTGCACCAGGCGGTGAAAGTGGTGCAGCGCGTGTTCGCTTTCACCGCTGTTCCCGGGGTCTAGCATGTAGGTGCCCTGATCGTAGCTGCGCGACTTCAACCCGCGTTGTACCGATTCGCAGATATCGACGTCCTCGGGAGCCAGGCGCTCGTTGACATAGTCCGCGCGCGGTTGGTAAACCTCGCCATCGACACTAAACGAATGCCCGTCGAAGTCGCAACTGCCGATGTCGCGCGGACGCACCGAAAATACACCCAGGCTGGCGGGCCCGGGCAGTACGTTGAAGGTCGTGTTGGGCCACAGGAACCAGAACAGCGACTGTTGAAAACCGTTTTCACCATCCAGTGGGTAGGCGCTGTTAGTGCTGCGAATGCGTGGCCCGAGCTGCCGTGACCAGTAATCGAAGACATCGACCCGGTAATCGTCCATGTCGATGATCGAGGCAAAATCAGGGTGTGCCGGGCGGCAGTGATAGCACTCGACGTAATTGTCGACGACTACCTTCCATCCTGCCTGTATAGCCGTGCCGGTCCGTTCGTTTTGCCGTGGCGGCCCGAGTTCGTCGAGAAACGGTAAACGCTGCCTGATGTCCAGCTCCAGGTCTCCGGCCAGCGTCTGTAAACTGGCGCAGTGGTCGTCGAGATTGACGAATACGCAGCCACAGAATATCTCCAGGCGAACTTCGCGCAGGCAAAAGTCGTTGCGCTCGAAATCGTCGCGGTGTTCGCTCATCGGCGCGCGCGCCAGTTCGCCCCGGCTGGTATAGGACCAGGCGTGATAGGGGCAGACGATGAGATTTTGCAGCTTGCCGCTGCCGCTGAGCAACTCGTGCGCGCGGTGCCGGCATACATTGTAGAATGCGCGCAGCGCACCGTCGTCGGAGCGGATGACGAAGATGTTCTCGTCGCAGATGCGCAGCGTCGTGTAGGCGCCAGGCTCGACGAGCATCGAGATAGGCGCCACGTACTGCCAGCTACGGTAGAAAACCTGTTGCTTCTCACGCTCGAAAACCTCGGGCGCGAGGTAGTAGTCCGCCGGCAGGGTGAACGAGCCTGCCGGGTTTTCGGTTAACGGCCGCCGCAGGGGAGGGAGTTTCGACATCGCCGCTCGCGCTTCAGGAACGGCTGTCCATCGCTTTCAAAATCATCGATTGATCGATTTCGCCGATGATCTGATCGTGATCGTCGATCACCGCCAGTGGCCCGTTGGCGGCGATGGCGATATCGATCAGCGAATCGAGCTTGGCGTTCTGGCTAACCCGTTGCGCGCCGTTGGCTTTCACCGCGGCGGAAGCCGCGCGCATGATCTTGCCGACGCTGAGCACCTTGTAGCGCGGCACATCCTCGGTGAATTCGCGCACGTAATCGTCCGCCGGGCTCGCGACGATCTCCTCGGGCGTACCGATTTGCACGATTTCGCCGTCCTTCATGATGGCAATGTGATCGCCCATCTTGATCGCTTCGAGGAAATCGTGGGTGATGAAAATCATCGTTTTTTGCACTTCGGACTGGATCTTCAGCAATTCGTCCTGCATCTCCCGGCGAATCAGCGGGTCGAGCGCGCTGAACGGTTCGTCGAAAATCAGGATCTCGGGATCGACCGCCATCGCGCGCGCAAGCCCCACGCGCTGCTGCATGCCACCGGAAAGTTCGCGCGGGTAGTGATCGGCCCAGCCGTGCAGTCCGACCTTCTCCAGCACTTCCATCGCCTGGCTGCGGCGCTCTTTCTTGGCGACACCCCGGATTTCGAGGCCGAAGGAGATGTTGTCGATGACCCTGCGGTGCGGGAACAGACCGAAGTGCTGAAACACCATGCTCATGCGATAACGGCGCAACTCGGTCAGCTGGACGTCGTTGTAGTTCATGATGTCTTCGTCATCGATGATCATTTCACCCGCGGTAGGCTTGATCAGGCGCGAGATGCAGCGTACCAGCGTCGATTTACCGCTGCCGGACAGTCCCATGACGACGAAGGTTTCGCCTTTTTTTATGGTGAAAGACACATCCTTCACGGCGATGACGTGGCCGGTTTGCTCCTGAACCTCGGAGCGTGACAGTGACCGGTCTATGGTTTCCAGCGTTCTTTCCGGATAGGTGCCGAAGATTTTCCAGATGTGGTTGCAGACTATTTTGGGGCTATCGGACATTAGCTATACTCGTTTATCGCCGTAACTGGCAGCTATCTTAGCCCGATCACCGATGCCCTGCAATGCTGCCGCGGCGGGCTGTTGCAGCCTCTACAGATCGACGTTAAGCTAGGCGAATTGCAGGCAGGGGTGGATTCACATGAGTGCAGTAATCGAGGACAGCCGCGAGCCGGGTTTGTTCGCCAACCTGTGGGCCGACCATCGCGGCTGGGTGGTTACCGCGGCGTTGCTGTCCGTATCCCTGATCGTCTGGAAGATCCACGCCGCGCAAACTGTTTTCCCGGAGAGCTGGAGTGCGGCCTTCCCCTTTGCCAGCCAGGTCGATGTGTTCGATGCCTGGATACGGCCCTATATCCAGCCGACCACGCGCGCGATCGCCGCGGGCGCGGTCTGGCTGTATCAAATCATGGTGGATTTCCTGACTTTCACCCAGTGGCAGGTGGTGTTCGTCATCCTCGTGTTGCCGGCCTTCGGTTACGGTGGTTTACGCCTCGGGCTGCTGGCGATGATCGCCGTCAGCTCCTGGCTGGTGCTCGATTTCTGGGATGAGTCGATGGAAACCCTGAGCCTGATGAGTATTTCCATTCTGGTGTCGATCGTCATCGGCGTGCTGATGGGTATTGCCGCGTCACAGAATGACCGCGTCGAAGCGGTGCTCAAGCCGATACTGGACACGATGCAGACCCTGCCGGCGTTCGTCTACCTGATCCCGGCCTTTTACCTGTTCGGTATCGGTCCGCCCGGCGCCATCCTGGCGACGGTAATTTATGCCCTGCCGCCGATTGTGCGCCTGACCAACCTCGGCATTCGCCAGGTACCCGCCGGCATCGACGAGGCGGCGACGTCGTTCGGTGCTACGCGCGTGCAGTCGCTGATCAAGGTCAAACTGCCGCTGGCGATGCCTTCGATCAAGCTCGGTATGAATCAAACGGTGATGATGGCGCTGGCGCTGGTGGTGCTGGCCACGTTTATCGGTTCCCCGGGGCTCGGCGACATCGTCTACCAGGGACTGGTGCGCCTCAATGTCGGCAAGGCGCTGGAAGGGGGGCTTGCCATCGTGTTGATGGCGGTTCTGCTCGACCGGGTGACCTACGCCATGGGGCATAGCGAGCACGTCAGCGCGAGCAGGTACGATCACGAGTTCCGCCTGTTTCCGCAGAGCATGGATCAGATCAAGCCGATACTCTACCTCGAATACGGCATCGACTGGATTTGGCGCACGATTGCCGCGCTGGGCAACCTGGTAACCTGGCTGGTGACCGCTGCGCTGTGCAAGCTGGTGGCGCTGGTCGATGCGGCGTTCAGCGAACGCCTGCGCGAAATCCTGCTCGCGCGCAGCTTCCTGATTGCCAGCATGGTGCTGATCACGGTGATGCTGTTACTCGAAGCCTACACCGATATTTACGGCAACTTCCCGCGTGACTGGGAATACCGCTTCCGCACCCCGGTCAATCAGTTCATGGACGAGCTGGTCGCCGACAAGCTGTTTTATGCGATCACGACGGGCATCAAGGAGGGTCTTTTTTACGGCCTGATCAATCCGCTGAACAGCTTTCTTAAGGGCTTGCCCTGGTGGTATACGACCGCCGTGTTTACGCTCGGCGCATGGGTTTTCAGCGGTCGCGGGCTAGCCATCGTAACGCTGCTCGGATTCCTCTTTATCGGCGCGGCCAACCTGTGGACATTCGGTATGATCACGCTCACCACGGTCATCGTTTCGGTACTGATCTGCTTCGTCATCGGCGTGCCCCTGGGGATACTGTCAGCATACAACAAGACCGCCGACACGCTGATCAGGCCGGTGCTCGACACCATGCAGACCATGCCGGTCTTCGTCTACCTGGTACCGGTCATCATGCTGTTCGGGGCAGGGCAGGTGCCGTCAGTGATTGCTACCGTCATCTATGCGTTGCCGCCACTGGTACGCTGCACCACGCTCGGCATTCGTGAACTGCCGGTGGAAATCAACGAAGTATCGAACTCGTTTGGCGCCAACCTCGTGCAAACCCTGACCAAGGTAAAAATTCCGATGGCGATACCGGCGATAATGGTCGGCATCAACCAGGGCATCATGATGGCTCTGGCGATGGAAGTGGTGACCCCGTTAATCGGTGGGCAGGGCCTCGGACTGCAGGTTTTCGACGGCATGAACCGTGCCAGCATCGGTATTTCACTGGAGGCCGGTCTTGGCGTGGTACTGCTTGCCATCATCCTCGATCGACTCTCGCAGGCCTGGACCAGAACCCAGCGGGAAGCGATGGGAATGGTTTGATTCCCATCCCGGGAATGGACTCGACAAGCAGTCTGTGTGGCAGTATCATCGGGCGCTTACGCCAGCTAACTGGCGTGAATAAAAATTGATATCCGAAGAGAGGAAACACAACATGTCATTTAAATTAAAAACAGTGCTGGCGGTAACCCTGGTGGCACTAAGCCTGGGTTCACTACCCTCTGCACAGGCGGCCAAACGCCTGACTGCGCCCGATCCCGACTGGACCGGTGGCGTGGTAACCTGCCGCGTCGCGGAGTACATCCTGGAGAATGAACTGGGCTACAAGATCAAGACGATCACCATGCCCTCGGGTCCGGGTGTATTCGAAGGTGTGCGTTCCGGCGATCTCGATTTCGCCTGCGAATCCTGGCCTTCCTACAACCCCGCGGGCGACAAGTATATCAAGGAATTTGGCGGCGACGGCTCAGTTGCCTATCTCGGCGCCACGGGTATCGTCGGCAAGAGCGGTTACTTCGTGCCGCGCTACGTGATCGAGGGTGATGCCTCGCGTGGCATTCCGGCTTCCGCACCGAACCTCAAGAGCTACAAGGATCTGAACCAGTACGCTCATATGTTCAAAAGCCTCGAGTCGGGCGACAAGGGTAACCTGATCGGCTGCCCGGTAGCCGCATGGTTGTGTGAAGATCAGAAGCGCCTGGACATGCTGGGAGTGAATTTCCACGCGCAGGCATTGGGTTCCGAGACAGCCCACTGGGCCGAACTGCAGGCAAAGTACAAGCGTGGCGAACCTTTTGTTGCCTACGCCTGGGCTCCGCACTGGATTCACGCGACGCTCGACCTGGTGGAAATCGAATTGCCGCCTTACGATGAAGCCAAGTGGCCGGCGACCAACTGGGCGCAGGACATCACTCATTTCCACGGCAAGGTCAGCCTGCCGAAGGAGCATCCGGAAGTAGCCGCCGTGCTGCAAAAGATGAACCTTACCAACGAGATGCAGGCCGGCATGATTTACGAGATTGACGTCAAGAAGCGTGATCTCGACGAGGTGGTGGACGAGTGGATGGAAGCAAACCAGTCAGTCTGGCGCCAGTGGCTGCCATAGGCTGAAGCGATCGCTTCAAAGTCTCCAGTTAAAAAGGCTCCGCAAGGAGCCTTTTTTTCGTTCAGGAAACGATCATGCCGAATAATGTCCTGATATTGATGTCCGACGAACACACGCGTTCGGTGATGGGTGCCTACGGTAACCCGCTGGCGCATACGCCGACGCTGGACGGTCTCGCCAACCGGGGCCAGCGCTTCGACAATGCCTATACGCCGTCCCCCATCTGCATTTCGGCGCGCGCCAGCTTCGCCACCGGAAGCGCCGTGTTCCAGCACCGCTGCTGGTCATCGGCGGAGCCCTATTACGGTCAGCAGCAGAGCTGGATGCATCGCCTGCGTGAGCAGGGGCATCGGGTGACCTCGATCGGCAAGCTGCATTATCGTTCGGCCGCCGACGACACCGGATTCAGCGAATCGCTGTTGCCGATGTACCTGGCCAATAACGGCCGCGGCTGGCCGCAGGGTTTACAACGCAAACCGATGGGTGAATTCGCCGATACCGTGGAACTGGCGACCGAGCTCGGCCCGGGTGAAACCAGCTATACGCAGTACGATCGCGACATTACCGCGGCCGCGGTCGACTGGCTGCAGCGCCGCGCGGGGGACGACTCGGACAAGCCCTGGGTTTTGTTCGTCTCCTTTATCTGCCCACATTTTCCACTGTCGGCGCCGCAACCGTTCTTCGACCTGTATCGCGATGTCGAGTTGCCGCGGCCCTATGACCGCGATGAAAGCACCCGCCTCAGGCACCCGGTGATCGACGCCATGCGCGGGTTCTGGGATTATGCCGATTACTTCGACGAGGGCAGCGAGCGGCTGGCTTTACAAAACTATTACGGCCTGTGCAGCTTTCTGGACGACAACGTGGGACAGGTGCTGGCTGCATTGAATAGCAGCGGCCAGGCCGAGAATACGCAGATTGTCTATACCAGCGATCACGGCGACATGATCGGCAATCATGGAATCTGGGCCAAATGCTACATGTACGAGGATTCCGTTGGTATTCCACTGACGCTTACGGGGCCCGGCATCGATGCCGGAGTCAACCCGACCCCGGTGTCGTTGACGGACCTGGCAAGCACCATCGAAAAGGCGGTTGGCGCTACACCCGTTGCCGCCGGGCAGGGATGGCAGGGCAGACCGCTACAGGATTTTATTGCCAGCCCGGAAAGCGAACGTCCGCTGCTCAGCGAGTACCACGATGGCGGCAGCCCCTGCGGCTTTTACATGCTGCGCCAGGGGTGCTGGAAGCTGGTGTTTTTCTCGGAGGGAAATCCGCCCCTGCTGTTCAATATCGAACGCGATCCGCGGGAAATGACCAATCTAGCCGACGATCCTGCTCATGCTTCGGCTCTGCAGGATATGATCGGACAGCTCCACGAGATCCTCGACCCGGAGGAAGTCAACCGCCAGGCGTTCGCCGACCAGGCGCAGATGATCGAACGCCTCGGCGGTATGGATGTCATCTTGGCGATGCCGAGTTTCAACCACACGCCACTCGATTAAGCTTCGACAGGAGTTAATTCACCGATTCCGATCCCCTGTTCGCCGGCACAGGCGTACAGCAGGTAGATGCGCCCGTCTTGCTGGTAAATGGCGGGATCACGTAACTGGTTTGCGCGCTGCATGATGCCTCCGTAGCTGGAAGCGTCGGCGGGCAGGTCAGCTCCCTCCCAGGGACGTTCGGCGCGGTGTACTTCCACGCCCTCGCCAATGCTCCAGTGCCGCCAGTCTGTCTCGGTATGCAGTCGCGACACCAGGATGCGCTCGGGCGTATCGCCGACCCTGGTCCAGAAAAGGTACCACTGCGCATCCAGGCACAGCAGGGCGTGATGCCGAATCGGTTCGTCGGTAAGGACTGGCCCGGGTTCGAAGTCGCGCAGGCCATCGCGCGAACGGTACAGTTGCGCCGGCATCGCGAGCGCATAGAACCACTCATCCTTGCAGAAAAGTCGCAGGTAGGGCAGTGCCAGAATCTCGGGTTGCGCGTTGAAGTCCAGGCCGTTGTCAGAAAGCGCTACCCGCGTGCGCTGCAATCCATTGTCGAGGCGGCCGTGGTAGTAAAGGCGTAACTGGCGCCGCTCTTCGTCAACCCACAGGTCGGGCGAGGCGATGTGCGGGTAGTAACCGTCCTGGTCATTTTCGATAAATTCCCGCGCACGCGGATCGAGGTTTTCAAACAGCGGCGGCTCGATCGCGAAGCCGCTGTTCTCGAGACGGAGTGGCGCGGGTCGTTGCAGGCGCCAGGGACCCTCGAGCCGGTCGGCGAGGGCGAGGCGGATGGAGCGTCCCTCGTGATGTGCGAAGTAGAGTAAATACCTCGCCGGTGCAGGGTCTATCCAGTCGGGGCAGCGAATCAGTGCCGGGCCGTTGACATTGCCACCCAATTCCTCGTAACCATCGGCGCTGATGATGGGGGCATCAGTCAGGTAGTCGAACTTGAACACCGGGTGCCTGTGGCTTAACCGGAAACGACGGCTCCCTCGGCTCGCGCCTTGAGCAGATTGGTTAGCCAGTCGGGATCCATCTCCGGCACCGAGGACAGCAGCAGTTCGGTGTATGCGGGAAAGGGCGGTGACAGAATTTCACTCTTCATGCCCTGCTCGACGACGCGACCCTGCAGCATTACCACGATCTGGTCGGAAATCGCCTTGACGGTGGCGATATCGTGGGTAATGAAGATGTAAGTCAGGCCGAGTTCCTTTTGCAGGCGCAGCAATAACTCGAGGATGCCTTTTTGCACGATCTGATCGAGCGCCGAGGTGACTTCGTCGCAGATGATCAGTTCAGGGTTTGCAGCGAGCGCGCGTGCGATGCAGATGCGCTGTTTCTGCCCACCCGACAACTCCGCCGGTAGCCGGTCGATAAAAGTTTCATTGAGTTCGATCATCTCCATCAATTCCATCAGGCGGTTATCGCGTTCGCGTCCGCGCAGCCCCAGGTAGAACTCGAGTGGCCTGCCGATGATGTCGCGCACCGAATGGCGCGGATTCATTGCCGTATCGGCCATCTGGTAAATCATCTGGATCTTTTGCAGTTGATCCACGCTGCGTCCGGCGAGCGCCGGAGGTAACGGCTGCCCATTGAAAAGAACCTGTCCCCTGGACGGCGGTAACAGCCCCGTTATGACCCTGGCGGTAGTGGATTTGCCCGATCCGGATTCGCCCACGATCGCCACCGTGTGGCCGCGAGGAACCTCGATGCTGACATCGTCGAGTACCTTGGCGCTGCCGGTATAGCTCGCGTCGATATGGTCTACCTTGAGAACGATGTCGGCGGAGCGCTCCTCCGCTTTTTCGATCGAGCGCACCGACCACAGCGAGCGGGTGTATTCCTTTTCCGGGTGCGTCAGCATCTTGCGCGTTTCCGCGTCCTCGATGGTTTCACCGTAGCGCAGCACCTTGATGACGTCTGCCATCTGCGCCACCACGGCAAGGTCGTGGGTGATGTAGATCGCGGCGGTGTTGAACTGTTCGACGATGCGCCGCATCGACGCCAGCACTTCCACCTGGGTGGTAACGTCGAGCGCGGTGGTGGGTTCGTCAAAAATGATCAGGTCGGGTCGGGGAGACATGGCCATGGCGGTCATCACGCGTTGCAGTTGTCCGCCGGAAACCTGATGTGGATAACGATCGCCGATGGTATCGGGATTGGGTAATTGCAGGTCGCGATACAGCTTGCGAGCGTCTGCCCTGGCATCGGCCTCGGACTTGATGCCGCGGCGTACCGTGGCTTCGACGGTTTGTTCGATCAACTGGTGCGCCGGGTTGAACGATGCGGCCGCCGACTGCGCGACGTAGGCGATGCGCGTGCCGCGCAGGGCGCGCTTTTCGACTTCCGGCAGTTTCATCAAATCCAGGCCATCGAAGATGATGCTACCGCTGGTAATGCGACAACCGGCGCGCGCGTATCCCATGGCCGCGAGCCCCAGCGTAGACTTGCCGGCGCCGGATTCTCCGATCAGGCCCATGATCTCGCCGCGTTTCAGCGTGATATCGACGCCCTTGACGATTTCGTGCCAGCGATCGTCGCTGTAGCCATCGATTACGATATCGCGCATTTCCAGCAGGATATCGCCTTTCTTACCGCTATTTTGCTTACTCATAACTGTCTACTCAGTCCTTCAGGCCACTGGTTTTGTGCAGGAACCAGTCGACCACGAAATTAACCGCCACGGTCAGTAACGCGATTGCCGCGGCTGGCAGCATCGGCGTCATCGCGGCGGTGAAATCGTATTCGGCAAACTGGATCAGGCCGGCTGTTTCGCGCACCATCGAACCCCAGTCCGCGGTTGGCGGTTGAATGCCCACGCCGAGGAAGGAGAGTGCCGCGATAGTCAGGAATACGAAGCAGAAACGCAGGCCGAATTCGGCGACCAGCGGCGGCATGATGTTGGGCAGAATCTCGCGGTAGAGGATCCAGAACATCTTTTCACCGCGCAGCCTGGCTGCCTCGACGTAATCCATGACCACCACGTTCAAAGATACCGCGCGCGCGATGCGGAACACCCGGGTCGAGTCGAGGACCGCGATGATGATGATCAGGTTGAGCGTGTTGGCGCCAAACATCGACAGCAGGATCAGGGCGAAGATCAGGCTGGGAATTGCCATCAGTACATCGACCGAGCGGCTTAGCAGGTTGTCCAGCCAACCGTTGTTGTTGATTGCCGCGGTAATCCCGAGACCGCCGCCGATAATGAAGGCGAACAGGGTCGTGACAAAGGCGATGCCAACCGTGTTGCGCGCGCCGTAAATCAGGCGCGACAGCACGTCCCGCCCGAGTTGATCGGTGCCGAACATGAATTCGTCGCTCCAGGGTGCATAGGACATGGGAAAGATTTCGGCTTCCCCATAGGGTGCGAGCAGGGGCGCAAATACGGCGAACACGACATAGATGCTGATGACCGTGAGGCCGAACAATGCGGTAGGAGGGGCCGACTTCAAGCCACGCCAGACATTCTCGGCGAAGGAACGGCGTGCCTTTATCAGTCCGACTTCGCCGGCTGCCGAGTAGCCCTGGTCGCCGAGGTCAGCGGACGCTGCAGGTGTCTCGTCGGGTGCGGTGTCTTGTTGATTTTTCATCGTGGATGCAACAGCCGTGGGTTAGTGATTATCGAAATGATGTCGGCAAACAGGTTGAGCAGTATGTAGGTCGCGGCGAATATCATCGCGCAGCCCTGGACTACCGGAACGTCCCGAGTGGTAACCGCATCGACCATGAGTTGCCCGACTCCGGGATATACGAACACCACCTCGACGACGACCACGCCCACCACGAGGTAAGCCAGGTTAAACGCGATGACGGTGACGATCGGCGCCCAGGCGTTGGGCAGCGCGTGCTTCAGGATGATCTCCGATTTCGAAGCCCCCTTGAGATCCGCCATCTCGATATAGGGACTTGCCATCAGGTTGATGATTGCGGCGCGGGTCATACGCATCATATGCGCGACGATGACGAGGGTCAGCGTCAGCGCGGGCAGGGCGGTCAGATAGACCCGCTCCCAGAACTGTGCATCGGGGCTGATGTTGGCCAGCGACGGGAAGATCTTGGTGAACGAGGAAAGTCCCAGGATCAACAGGTAGGCGACAAAGAATTCCGGGAAAGAGATGGTGGTCAAGGTCAGCGCGTTGACCGTTCGGTCGTAAATCGAATTGCGGTACAGGGCCGCGGTTATGCCGAGAAACAGCGCCAGTGGCACCGAGATGATGGCCGCCATACCCGCCAGGAACAGCGTATTGGCGAGCCGTGGCGCGAGCAGCTCGATAACCGGCCGCGAACGGTCATCACCTCCCGACGAACCCCGTCCCGAGAAAGAGTTGCCCATGTCGCCGGTAAGCATGCCGCCAAGCCAGTCCAGATACCTTTCGTGGATCGGCAGGTCGAGCCCCAGCTCCTTGCGAAACGCCGCAACGGTTTCCGGCAATGCCGCCTGGCCGAGCACGGCCTGGCCGAAGTCGCCCGGCAGGAACTCGATCGAACTGAACAGTATTAACGAAACCACGAACAGCGTGACCAGACCCAGGCCGAGCCGCTGCAGTATTGTGCGTATCACTGGATGCACAGATCTCCCCTCCCTTTATCGTTTACCGGGTGCCCGTTAAGACCGGCGGGCAAACCCAGAACGAAGTTATAAAGGGGTAATGGGCCGGAAGGCCCATTACCCGCTTACTTATTGTATTAAACGAACCACCAGCGTTCGTTGCACTTGTTGCCGTCGAATTCCCAGTTACCGGCAACCTTGTCGGGAAGCCCGACCTTCTTGCTCACCGCGTGGATATTGTTGGCGAACATCGGGCACAGGGTTCCGCCGTCATCACTGACCAGCACCTGGGCTTCGTAGTACATGGCGCGCCGCTTCTCTGCGTCGAGTTCGGAACGCGCCGCGACCACCAGCTTGTTGAACTTGTCGCAGGCCTCACCGGTTCTCCAGTCGGTGTCGTTCCAGTTGCTGTCCGCCACGTAGGCCGCGGTAAACATCCAGTCACAGGTCGGACGACCACCCCAGTAACAGGCGGACCAGGCTTTCTTGTTCCAGACATTGGCCCAGTAACCGTCTTTCGGCTCGCGCACCACGTTGACGTTGAGGCCGGCATTGGCGGCCGAATCCTTGATCAACAGGGCGGCATCGACCGCGCCGGAGAAGGCGGCTTCCGATGTGCCGAGATCCAGCGTAACGCCTTCCATGCCGGCTTTCTTCAGGTGGAACCTGGCCTTGTCGGGATCGTACTTGCGCTGCGGCATCTCGCCGTTGTGATTGGCCTGGGTATGGGATATCGGATGATCGTTGCCCAGTGCGCCATGGCCGAGCAGTATCTTCTGCACCAGCGCTTCGCGGTCGACCGCAAGCTTGACCGCCATGCGCAGGTCGTAGTTATCGAACGGCGCCATGGTCACGCGCATCGGGAAGGTGTAGTGCAGGGTGCCGGTAACCTCGACGATGCTGAGGCTCGGGTTGCGGCCAAGCAGGTGAACCGTTTTCGGGTCGACCCGGTTGATCGCATGCACTTCCTGGTTCATTACCGCGTTCTGGCGTGCGGTGGTGTCGATCAGGGCAATGATTTCACATTCATCGAAATGCGCGCGGCCCGCCTTGAAGTAGTTCGGGTTGCGCTTGAAGGTAGCGCGTACGCCCGGCTCGAAACGGTCGATGACGTAGCCGCCGGTGCCAAAACCCGCCTGCCAGTCGGCGCCGTCGTTAAAAGCGGGCAGTATCGCGAAGTGGTAGTCGGTCAGGATGAACGGAAAATCGGCATTACCGGCACTGAGCTTGAAGGTGACCTCGTGGGTCCCGGTTTTCTTCATTTCCACTACGGGTTCGAGCAGGGATTTGCCCGCCGACTTGGTGTCTTCGCCGCGATGATGGTTCATCGACGCGATCACGTCGTCCGCCGTCATCGTCTTGCCGTTGTGGAATTCGACGCCCTTGCGCAACTTGATGACCCAGGTCTTGGCGTCCTTGCTGGCTTCATAGCTTTCGGCCAGTTCGGGTATGGCAGCGCCGTTCTCGTCGACTTCGAACAGGTGGTTGGCGTAGGTATACACCATGTTCTGCATGAAGCCGTTTTCATGGGTGCCGGGGTCGAGCGAGTCGGTTGTGGAACCGTGCGCGGTGCCTTGCACGAACCTGCCGCCGCGCTTGGGCATGGCAGCGTGCACGGATTGAGTCAGCAGGCTGGTGGCGAATGGTGCCGCCAGGCCGAGCGCCGTGGCGCGTTTGATAAAATCACGCCGATCGAGTTTTCCTTCCCGCGCCGCTTTTTCGAGATCTTTAATGTCCACCATTGTGCTTTCCTCAGGTAATAAAACCGGTTTGTCCCTGTCAGGGATCTTGTTGAATTAGAAGTTTATTAAACGCTTTTATTGCAGTATCAATCGAACTTCGCTTGTCGCACCTTTGTATCACAAGTCAGGGTGCCGATTCAATTGTTTGCGGCCCCGTCGGGGCCCAGAGGCCGTTAGTGGGCAATTTTTAGTTCGAAATCGCCAGAATTGGCGGATTTCCTGCCAACCCCTGGTACTAATTGTCGACTCGACTGATTTATCACCGGCTCGAGGCGCCGCGCTCGAGTTCCGGTTTGCGGCGCGAAACGTAATCCCGCAGCGCCTCGTCGACCGCGGGATCGATGTCGGGCTGCCGGTATTCCTGCAGCAGCTGTTTCCAGATCTGGTTGGCGCGCTGTTCAGCGTTCACCGAGCCGGCCTCGAGCCAGGATTCGTAGTTACTCCAGTTCGATAGCAGCGGCGCGTAAAAAGCGTCCTGGTACCTATCCATGGTGTGCGCGCTGCCGAAAAAATGTCCGCCCGGACCGACTTCTCGGATCGCGTCGAGTGCCAGGGTCTCCGCGTTGACTTCGAAGGGCTCGAGGCTTGCGGCTACCATTTGCAGCACCTCCGCATCGATGATCAGCTTTTCCAGCGACGCGGTAAGGCCAGCATGCAGCCATCCGGCCGCGTGCTTGATCATGTTCGCCTGCCCGGAAATGGCGCCCCACAGCGACAGGCAGCTTTCATAGGCGGCCTGCGCGTCGGGGCAGTTGGCGGCGTTGACGTTGCTGGAACGAAACGGCACGCCGAGGCGACGCGCCAGCTGCCCGGAGGCCTGCGCCGCCTGCAGGTATTCCGGGGTGCCGAAGGCCGGCGATCCGGTCTTCATGTCCACGTTGGAGGTGAAGCCGCCGTACAGCACCGGTGCGCCGGGACGGACGATCTGCGTCAGCGCGATGCCCGCCATGGCCTCGGCGTGCTGCAGCGCGAGCGCCCCCGCCAGGGTGATCGGCGCCATCGCGCCGGACAGCGTGAACGGGGTGACGGCGACAGCCTGGCCAAACTCGGCGAGGGTGATCAATCCTTCCGCCATCGGAATGTCCAGCTGCAGCGGCGTGTTGGTATTGATGATGCCGCACAGCGCCGGCGCGTCGACAAGGTCGGCCGCGGACTTGCCGAGACTGAGTGCCATCATGTTGATCGCGTCGAGGGTTTGCGCCCGGCCCATGGTCCAGGGCACCCAGTTCTTGTCGAGCAGGGTGCACTGCGCGTAAAACAGGTCGAGGTGACGGCTGGCGGCGGGTAAATCCATCGCCTCGAAGCCGCCGCCGCCATCCTGGTGGAGGATATCGAGGCTTTGCACCAGGCGAATGAAATCGCACATCTCGGCGTAGCTGCCGGTGCGCCGCCCCTTGTCGCTGTCCATCACGTAGGCCGGCCCGCCGACCGAGGTGAAGATCACGTGGCCATCGCCGACGCGCAGGTTTTTCGCAGGGTTTCTGGCCTGCAGGGTAAAGCTCGAAGGCGCCTGCGCGACCAGCGCTTCGATGAGCTGCGCATCGAAGCGGACCCGGTTTGAGCCCGCGGTCACGTCGAATCCGGCAGCGGCGTAGAGATCGCGCGCATGCTCGGCCAGGATGATCATGCCGGTCTCCTGCAGAATCGACAGGGCCGCCCGGTGGATATTCTCTATGGCGTCCTCACCAAGCAGCGCAAAGGGTGGATTACGGTAGCACAGTCGTTTCCAAGGCGACTGCGTGAGCGAGCCGGATACCCGGGTATTGCGGCCATTGCGCCGGCGGGTTTGACTGGTCATGAAGCTCTCCAGGTAGGTTTGGCTTGCATTGCTAGAGTCGCGGCTGCAGCACAGCGCGTTCGCGTCGACAAATCAGGGTGGCTGGATCTTCGTCGAATTCGCGTGCGAACTTGTGGCCGGAATACACCGCGTCGGCGATGCTCGACGGCACCAGGCAATCGCCGATGCGCGTCGCAGCAATATCGAGCCCGGCATATGGAGCCGCCCTGGAGACGCGACCGGTCACCAGCAGCAGGTGATCGAACTCGTGCCGAAACGCCTCCCCGCTGTAGCCGCAACGGCTATGCACGGCATCGGCATCGACCGCCTCCAGCGATTGCGAGAAGATCATCTTCAGCCCCAGCGATGCCAGTTTAGCCTGGATGAACGCCTGTTCGTTGGTCATCACCGTCCAGCTCGACACCATGGTCTCGGGCGTGATGTAAGTCACTTCGAGACCGCTTGCCAGCAGCTTCTCGGCCATTGCGCCGCCCATCATGTAGTGTTCATCGTCGTAGATCAGCACTCGACCGCTTAACCTGGCGCCAGCAAAGATATCGTCCGGCGTGAGAACTTCTGCACCAGGCGCGATGCGCACCGGCCTGCGCTGCATGGCGCCCTGGCCGTCGCGCCGCCAGTCGCTACCGCTGGCGATGAGCACCGCATCGGCAGCAAATTCGGCGATATCGGCTATCGTCAGACGGCTGTTCAGGTAAATTTCTACATTTGCAAGTTGCGACAGCCGGTAAGCACGGTAATC
>Ga0209536_100001692_pt1 | contig 36140 bp, 30 predicted proteins | sample DeeMarSeWOR28_12_FD_187461 | JGI IMG/M metagenome (GOLD analysis project Ga0209536, IMG submission 187461) | Marine sediment microbial communities from White Oak River estuary, North Carolina - WOR-2-8_12 (SPAdes) (version 2) | ecosystem: Environmental > Aquatic > Marine > Intertidal zone >...
TAACAAATACCTGGATATAGCAGCCCCCTGGTTTGAGATCAAGACAGACAAGCAAGCCGCAGCAACTTCGATTTATACCGCGCTGATCGCGATCGATAATTTAAAGGTCCTCTTTTCACCGTACATCCCGTTTTCGAGTGAACAGCTGCACACGACGTTGGGATACGACCAACCCCTTTTCGGTGAACAGTACACAAAAGTCATCCAGGATGACCTGGGGGAGCACGAGGTTCTGCGCTACGATCCCGCGGCAGCGAGCGGTTCCTGGCAGGCAAGCCAGCTGCAACCGGGTACATTGATCCAGAAACCATCTCCTTTGTTCAAGAAGCTGGACGAGGAGATCGTTGAATTTGAGCGATCGCGCCTGGGTCAGCCCGAGAACGGAAAAGACTAAACGATGAAAACCGTGCTCCTCCTGCGCCATGCAAAATCCAGCTGGAGCAATCCCGGCCTGGCGGATATCGATCGCCCTTTGAACAAACGCGGGAAGCGCGATGCCCCCCGCATGGGTGCTTTGCTGGATGAAGAAGATCTCATTCCAGACCTGATCCTATCATCTCCAGCTGTACGGGCTAAGAAAACAGCCCAGGCAGTGATAGAAAATTGTTTTTTTGATGGTGAATTGGAAACTGTGCCTGATTTATATCCCGGTGATCCTTACACCTTCATTGATACCCTGCTGACCGTTCCTGATAATTACCAGCGCGTGATGATCGTGGCTCACAATCCCGGTCTCGAGGAATTCCTATATGTACTGGCAGGCGAATCAGCCCGCATGCCCACCTCTGCTCTTGCAGAGATAATGCTTCCGATCGACTCGTGGCAAGACCTGGATGATGAAGTTGATGGAAGGCTGGAAAATCTCTGGCGCGTAAAAGAATTGATTTGAACCAGATCTGATCCGGTTGAGGCAGATCATGCTCTCGCCCCGCCCGTATATTGGTGCTGGAAGGGGAAATAGTATTCTTTTCCTGATTGAAACAGGTAGCTGATACGAATATTGGGGTGGCAGAAAGTAAATTGGGGGGAAGGTTTTTCTCTTATGTGCGGATCTTTACAATTTCCGGGAGAAAACTGATCAATCGTTCAATGGCTGTTTGGACTGCCTGTTCCTTTATTTCTAATCGATCACCATGAAATAAGAATTGTTCAGCGTACTCAGCACCAGGGGCACTCAATCCAATCCACGCCAGGCCAACGGGTTTCTCTGGGCTGCCACCATCCGGTCCAGCGATCCCGCTGGAGGAGATGCCGATATCCGTTTGGAGTGCCATCCTCACTCCGCTTGCCATCTCGAGCACCGTTTCTCTACTGACGGCACCATGATCGATCAGGGTTTGCTCAGCGACGCCCAAGATACGCATCTTGACTTCGTTTGCATAAGCAATCACCCCACCCTGGAAATACCGGGATGAGCCAGGGGCATTGGTGATCACGTGGGCGATCATGCCCCCCGTGAAGGATTCAGCTACCGAGAGCGTTAAGCCGCGTGCGCTGAGCTGCTCTCCAAGATAAATCTCCCTGCCATCTGCCATACCAAAATTATACCTCCTGCAACCAGGCTTATCCCGTGCTACCGGGATATTGAGCATGTTAAAATAGTTCCACTTTATGGATACTTCCGATCATCTCCAGTCCATCCTGGATTCTGTACCTACCAAAACAGGCTGCTATTTAATGAAGAATGCGGATGGAAAGGTTATCTACGTTGGCAAGGCTGTTAACCTGCGCAGCCGCTTGCGATCGTATTTCCATGCCAGTGCCATGGAGAACAATAAAACGCGCAAGATGGTGCAAAACATCAACGACATCGACTGGATCGTGGTTGGCTCAGAGCTGGAAGCCCTGATCCTGGAGATGAACCTGATCAAGAAACATCGACCACGTTTCAATGTACGCTTAAAGGATGACAAGAGGTACCCATATATAAAAGTTCACTGGTCAGACCCGTTCCCAAAATTGACCGTCACCCGCTACATGGTTAAGGATGGCTCCCGCTATTTTGGGCCATATACCAGCGTCTGGGCGGTCCACCAAACATTGGATGTCCTGAGGCGCATCTTTCCCTACCTGACCTGCGACAGGGAGATCACAGGCGAGGATCAAAGGGCTTGCCTGTATTACGACATCAAGCTATGCAGTGCACCCTGTATTGGTGCGATTAATCAGGAAGATTACCGCCAGGCAATCGATGATTTATGCCAATTCCTTAATGGCCGCACAGAACCTATCGTATCTCGCCTGCAAAGTGAAATGCAGCTGGCTTCCGACCAGCTCCAGTTTGAGCGTGCGGCTTCCCTGCGGGACCAGGTGAACGCCATCGAAAAGGTGGTTGAAAAACAGAAAGTCATCTCATCAGATTACATCGATTCCGACGTCATTGCCATGGCACGCGCCAACGGGGAAGCATGTGTACAGGTATTTTTCATCCGCAGCGGCAAGCTGATCGGGCGGGAATATTTCCTCCTGCAGGGCGCTGAGGATGCGGCGGATGCAAACGTGATGTCTGGATTCATCAAACAATTTTATGATCAGGCTTCCATGGTCCCTTCTCAGGTACTCCTTCCCCATGAGATCGAAGAAGCCCACATTATCAAGCAGTGGCTCGGGTCGCGCCGCACTGGTGAGTCATTCGAAATCCTGATTCCACATGAAGGTCACCAGCGAGATCTGATCCAGCTGGCTGCAGAGAATGCCGCAGAGACGCTGCAGGCATTACAGGCACGCTGGCAGGCCGAAAAGCACCGTCAAACCGAAGCGCTTGCAGAACTGCAGGAAGCACTTCATTTGCCGGCACCCCCGAACCGGATTGAGTGCTATGACATCTCGAATACTCAGGGAACCGCTGCGGTTGGAAGCATGGTTGTATTTGAACAAGGTGTGCCAAGCAAGAAATATTACCGGCGATTCAATATCCGCAGCGTCACGGGACCGGATGATTTCGCCAGCATGGAAGAAGTATTACAACGCCGCTTTAACCGCTGGAAATCATCCCAGGAGCAAGGAGATCAACCAGGAAAAAAACCAGACCCGTCATTTTCAAGACTCCCAGACCTGGTAATTGTTGATGGAGGCAAAGGTCAGCTCAGTCGTGCCGTGACAATCCTGGAGAAATTTGATCTCATGGAGCAGGTTCCCGTTGCGGGTCTTGCAAAACAAAACGAAGAGCTGTTCGTTCCCAATCAATCACAAGCGATCATCCTGCCAGGGGATTCACAAGGCCTGTTCCTGATTCAAAGGGTGCGTGACGAAGCGCACCGCTTTGCCATCACAGGACACCGCAACCGGCGTACGAAGTCGGGTATTGCCTCGCGACTGGACACGATTGCGGGAGTCGGGCCTGCACGCCGCAAGGCTCTTCTGGGAACGTTTGGTTCGATTGAAAACATCCAGGCTGCCAGCATCGAAGAGATTTCATCAATCCCCGGCATCTCGGAAAGCCTTGCACACCAAATAAAAAACCAGTTAGAATAAGGGTTGGAGAACAATTATGGCCAAGAAAAAGAAGAAGAAAGAATTATCGGGTTATGAAAGAAGGCGAATGCGAACCCAGCAAATGATCTTCATTGGGATAGGAATCATTATCATCCTCTCGATGTTGATATCCCTCGTGGGGAATATTTAGCTCAAGAATTTAATCCTTCGGTATATCAATTGAATAATTGTTGGATAAAAATGCTTCTGGCAATTTAACCTGAGCGATTTGGATATTGTAGAGTTTTCATTCCAGAAGAAATTCTGTATATCACTCAACCAAGCATAATTAGGACAAATTGGGGATTAATTCTCATTTGATTCTTTAGTAATAATTTGGTAAAATGACAAAAGTGTTAGGATCTTTTAATCTTCCGTGAATTAGCGCGGGGGTTGTTGTATTCCCTCGAGAATAATTACACATATCTTTGAGCCGCTAATACCTGACATAATTCTCGCAAAAAAAATCGAACTTCGAACGACTTACTAACCAATTTCTAACCAGAATTCTATTTCAAGGAAGGGAACCATGCAATCGTACAAACCAGTAATAACAACTCTCGCTCTGGTGTTCGTCGCGATCCTACTGCTCAGCACCAGCGTGAACACTCGAGCAGTCCCAGTTGAAGCTGTCATCGATTTTGAGGGAATCCCGCCAGGGACCATTGTCGATGAGATTTACTCCGGGTATGGCATCAGCGGGGCTCCGATCGAAGGAAAAGTGATCGTCTTCGGTTACAACCCTGATTTTGGTCCTGAGACCAACACCGCCATGATATTTGACGCCACCTGCCCACCTGCATTCGCCCCGTCAACTTGCTCAGGGGGTGACGCCGATTTGTTCAATTTCGAATATGGCAACACGCTCATCATCAGCGAAGATCTGGACTCCAGTGATCCCGATGATGCGGATAGAGTTGGCGCAAAATTTGGTTTCGAATACACGCTGCTTGGTGATGGAAGGGGTGCTTACATCGAGTCACTGGAAGTCCAGGATGTAGAGGAAGAAGAGACCCAAGATGCGCGCATTTATTTCTTTGAAGGCGGTCTCGGTGGTACCCTGGTTGGTTCCGTCGATATTCCCGAAACAGGGAATGCCATTGCTGCAGTCGTACCGGTCGGTGTTGATAATGTCGATGCAATCGAGGTAGACCTGCAGGGTTCTGGAACCATCAATAACATCCGCCTGTTTGCTGAACCGACTTTTGTTGAACTGCTCTATTTCAACATCGAACGTTCAGATTCTGGTGTTGTCAACCTTACGTGGGAAACAGCAGCGGAGGTGGATAACCTGGGATTCTACGTTTACCGTGCACCGAAAATGGATCAATCTGCTGGTGAAAGGATCCACTTCGAACCCGCTGGTGGTGGTTCTGCAGGTCATACCTACACCTTCACAGACGATCCCGGCTCAGGTTCCTGGTTCTACTGGCTGTCCGATATCGACACCAGCGGTAAGGAGACTTTCCACCTGCCGGGTATACAGAGCGCTGGATACGGATTCTCAACCTTCTTGCCGATCTCCCTCGGCAAATAAAATTGGTCCGCCATCTCATACTCCCTTTCATACTCTTGGGATCTATGATCGGCCCACAAGCCTCCCTCGCTTCACCCAGGGAACTGCCCGATTCCTCACCGCGCGTCACACCTACACCGAGCGGTCTTTACATCACATGGCAGGCACCTGAGCCAAGAGTTAATTATGACTCTGAGGGTTATGCCAATATCCATGTGGAGGGATATGAGCTGCTTGATCAACCAGGTGTTCCCAGGTTGCCGTATTCTTCGGTCCTAGTAGCACTGCCACCAGACGCGCATCCTGTGCTGAACATCCTGTCCACTACCAATAGAACACAAGATTTACAGGCTCCCCTGATGTTGGGCGACCAGCCCATGGGGGTTAAACGGGATGCGTCTGGACAGGTGATCGGGGGAAATTTCGCCCCTATTACTGAAGAGACTGCCCGCGTGGACGAGATCGTCAACCTTGAGCCAATCGGTGTCGTGCGAGGCATACACCTCGCACGATTAACCTTTTACCCCGTTGTTCAACAGGGAAACTCGCTGCTGGTGATCTCTTCACTGGAAATCGATCTCGATTTCGGCCCACAATTCATGAAGGGAACTCCAGTTGCTGAAGCTACTGATGCAATGCTAAGCTTGCTGCGAGGCTCCGTGGTTAACCCGCAACATGTCCAGTCGATGGCAAGAGAGGTGTTGCGAAATGACCTGGATCACCAGCTCCAGTTGGCAGCGTCGGATGCGATCGCAGTAGAAGTGAGCGATCGCGGCATCACCGATATCACCTATGCTGATTTAGCTTCCCGAGGTCTGATCAGCGGGCCGGTTAATCTGGGTAATATCAACCTCACCCGTTCCAGCGCGAGCATCGCATACGACATAATCGGGGATACGGACAGTATTTTCGAAACAGGTGAAGCGATTCGCTTCTTTGCTGACCCGCGCTTCAGCCGCTGGACGAACAAAGACACCTATCTCCTGGACCTGGATGGGGCGAGTGGAGTTAAGATTAGTTCACGCTCGGTAGCCAGCGCATCCGCTGGCACAGCATGGGCAGAGCAGGTGTTCGAAGAAAACAAGATTTACACCCCGGGCTGCTACTGTGCACCCATCCCGGCTGGCAGGGATGGCGACCGCTGGGTGGGCTACCAGCTGCAGCGACCGGGTAATCCCAGTGTGGACATTCCATTTGAGTTACCAGCCTTTGACCGTACAAAAAATGCGACCCTCAAACTCTGGTTGATCGGTTTCACAGATATCAGCGCCGATCCCGACCACAAGGTAAATGTAGCCATCAAGGTCAATGGAACAAGCGTGTCCATTGGGTCGATTCAATTGAATGGCAAAACCAACCATGAAGCCACATTTTCCATAAGCGCCAACAGCCTCCCAGTAGGCAATTACAAGCTCTCATTAACAATCCCTGAGAACACACCCGGAAATCCTGTGGATGGAGTCTGGGTGGATGCCTTCTCTATCCGCTATGCACTTTCTGACTCAATCAGTGCTGGTGATTCCATCGCTTTCAGCGGAGTTACCTCGCAGCGAGCATATACCGTCAAGATGTCTCCAACGGACAGCTACCTGGCTTATGACATCACCAACCCAGAAAAACCACAGAAACTGACCGGTATAACCGTGGCAGGAAGCAGTGTGACCGTTGCTGATCCAAGCGGGAGTCAAACACGTGACTATTTGGTTACCTCAACCAGCGCGATTCAAGCACCTGAAAACTTGCGCCAGGTGGAGACTCTCTCAGGAACGGCAGGTTATGCAGGTGCTGACTATGTGATCATCTCACCCGCAGCTTTCATCCCTTCGCTGGCTCCGCTGGTCTCGTTGCACCAAACCAGCGGCTTGCAGGTGCTGGTTGAAGATGTGCAGGCGGTTTATGATAACTTTGGGGGTGGAAGACCACTCCCATCTGCGATCCGTGACTACCTTCTCGAGGCATATTCCAGTTGGGAAAAAACCCCCTTGTATGTGCTCCTGGTTGGTGATGGCACGCAGGATCCCAAACAATACCTGGAGACATCCTCTGCAACATTCATCCCGCCTTACCTGGAAGTGGTCGATCCCTGGGCTGGGGAAACCGCAGCTGACAACCGCTATGTCACGCTAGATCCCATTCCTGTAAGTGAAGGCGATGATCTGCTGCCTGATATGCTCATTGGACGCCTGCCCGCCAATAGTATCTCCGAATTGGAGACTATGGTCTCCAAGATCGTTGCTTATGCGGGGAACACAGGTGCCGATAAATGGAAACACCAGGCAATTTTTGTCGCAGATAATAACGATTATGGCGGCGGTAATTTCCCCCGCCTATCAGAGGCGATGATCAACAGCGTCCCTGCCAATATGCTAACTGCCAACCGACTATATTTCTCGTCAAGTAGTACACCTGCTGCTTTCCGATCCAAGGTTAACCAGGCCTGGAACGACGGGAGCAGCCTGCTTGTGTTCACCGGTCACTCATCCATCCACCAGTGGGCGCATGAAATTCTATTCCACCTGGAAGATGTACCAGGTCTCAATAACGCGGCGCGTTTGCCGGTCTTGCTGGAAATGACCTGTTTCACGGGTTCTTTTCAAATTCACGACTTCCCTGCCCTGGATGAAGAGCTGCTCAGGAAGCCCGGTGGGGGTGCCGTGGCTGTTTGGGGTCCCACCGGACTCGGTATTGCCAGCGGTCACCACTGGTTAGCAGAAGGGTTCATGAAAAATATTTACGAAGATGGGAATTACGGGATCGGGGCAGCTGCCCTGGCAGGTAAATTGAACCTGGCTTCAATTGGCAGTCACCCTGACCTGATTGATACATTCACCCTGCTGGGTGATCCGGCAATAAAACTTGTTCCGACTTACCAGATGTATTCACCAATCATTCAAAATTGAAAGAAAGTATGGAGGATTTACCATGTCAAAAAAATATTTAGCCCTCATCATCGTACCGGCACTCTTAATGGTCCTGGCTGTGATGGCATTGCCCGGTGATGCTACGGCGACGCAACTGCTGGGCATCACCATTACCCCAACACCGATTGTCACCGAACCTCCGACACCAACCCCCACTGATATCGTTACCGAGGAGCCCCAGCCGTCAGAAACCCCGGTACCTACGGAAACCCCGGTACAACCAGACGCCACCCAACCTCCTCCACCGGCGACCGCAAAACCGAAAACCACTGAAGTCGTCCTGCTGCCAGAAACCGGCGAGTTCCCAATCGATCCGGCACAAGGCATTCAATGGTTATTTGCATTGACGATGATCTTCCTGATCGGTGGCATCATACTGCGCACGCTCAGGACCGCCAAAATCAAAAAATAACTTTTCGATTTTGGTATGCGTTATCTAGGGATAATTTTCATCCTGGTGCTTTTCGGGTTTTCGCTGTGGAGTGCTTCTGAAACTTACCAACCGGTCCTGATGGAAACCCCGCCTGGAGAGACCAAGCCCGAGCTGGTCACTGAAAACCATGTGGTGGCTTCCGAAGAAGGACCCGGATCTGAGCCGGTAACAGATACGCTCCAGCAACCTGTTGAGCCCAGTCAAGCAGATCCGCCGGTCGAATCGACCGGTTTGGAACCTGCTGCTATTGCTGTGAAAACGCGCCAGAAACAGCAAGCGACTGTTGAAAATGTAAAATCCTTTGACCAGGTGATTATCCCTTCCTTGAAGCTCAATGCTTCGGTGGTGTCGCAGCCCTATTCAGAATTTTCCTGGGATTTGACAGCTTTAGATCATGATGTTGCACAGTTGGGGGATATCCCCAATCAAACCTTTGAAAACAACATCGTTATGGCAGGACATGTCACCGTGCGCAATGGCAGTAATGGCCCCTTCCGCTACTTGTGGAAGCTGGAACCCGGCGACCAGATCTTGCTGGAAGATGGTGAATTCTCTTATACCTACGAGGTAAGGGAACAGCTGCTTGTTTACCCCGACCAGATCGAAGTGCTGCAGGACTCTGCGACCCCACAGCTGACTCTGATCACCTGTACAACCTGGGACGAAGAGTCATTAAGCTATCTTCGCCGGCGGGTGATTATTGCTAACCTGGTAAGCGTTGAAACCCAACAATTACTGGTTGATTAATTTATCTGCGTAACCAAATTGCGGTAAATCTCTCTGCAAAGCCGTCTCGCCTTGAGACGGCTTTATAATTCTGCGGGACAGCAATTATGGCCGCTTCTCGGGAGTGATTGAGACGTGCCGGTGATAGGTGCTTTAGATTAATCTGATTAAAAATAAGGTCTGCAGATTGGAAATGGAATTCCAAGTCCATATCCATGAAGCCAGGTCCCCATCCTTCTTGTTAGACAAAACAAACAAGCAATAATACTTGACCAAACCAGAGGTCTGACATAAAATTCAAACACAATCGAATAAAAGATCAGCCTGGGCACCTATTCCCCCGGATGGGAAGGTTTAATGGCGAAGCTGGTGAGAGTCCAGCACTGTCCCGCAACTGTAAGTCAAGCATTCGAAAGGTTATTTTGACAAGTCAGGACGCCCACCCAGGTTGGGATTTCCACCTCCTCGCGGCAAGAGGGTGGGAACGGTTTTTTGGAAGACTTCCCATGCCCCTATCTCCTGCGAGAGGGGCATTATATTTTGGTTCTGGACGAGGCATCTAGAACCCAAAGGAGTCAACCATGCAAACCAGGTTTTCAGCGAAATATCTCATGCTCTTCGTGCTGTTGTTGTTAGCCACTTTCCTCATTGCTTCCTGTGCACCAGCCGAGGTTTCGACTGAACTTGCCCAACAGACCAGCACAGAACCCATTCAAAAATCCGAACTGGCAACCAGTACCTCCCCTCCACAACCAACAGCAGCACTTGCCGAAACACAGGTCGAGATGCCAGTTGAAGATGCCATTCGAGTGGTTGACGGCCTGGGCCGCGAGGTTGTCCTTGATGTTGCAGCCGAAAAAATAATCTCGCTGGCACCTTCCAATACGGAGATATTATTCGCTATCGGTGCAGGAGATCAAGTGATCGGTAGAGATGAATTTTCTGATTACCCGGCTGACGTGGTGGACTTGCCCTCCATCGGTGGTGGTTTTGGTGATTACAACCTGGAAGCCATCGTTGATCTTGAACCAGATTTGGTCCTGGCGGCAGAAATCAACACGCCGGAACAGGTGAAAGCACTCTCAGATCTTGGTTTAACCGTCTACCTGTTGGCTAATCCAACTTCACTGGACGAGATGTACGTCAACCTCTTAATCGTCGCTGAACTCTCAGGACATTTCGAAGAGGCGGAAGAGTTGGTGAGGGAATTAAAGGAAAGGGTAGCTGCAGTAGATGAGAAGGTAGCATCCGCTCAAGAAATCCTTTCCACTTTTTATGAGCTGGATGCCACAGATCCTTCCGCTCCTTGGACAGCTGGGGCAGGAACTTTCATTGACACGTTAATTACCCAGGCTGGTGGTGAAAACATCGCCTCCGACCTTGAGGGACAATACCTGCAGCTATCGATCGAAGAAATCCTGGTGCGTGATCCTAAGATCATATTGCTGGGAGATGCTGCCTATGGCATCACACCAGACTCGATCACGGAGCGCAGCGGGTGGAGCAATCTCGATGCGGTGAAGAATAACCGGATTTATGCCTTCGATGATAACCTGGTCAGCCGCCCTGGTCCCAGGCTGGTTGATGGTCTCGAACAGCTCGTCCTTCTGCTGCACCCTGAACTCTTCTCGGAGTGATATAACCCTTGAATACATTCGAAGTGTTTGATTCGCTTCTGGATCTCGAATGAAACATCCCTACTTGCTGAACACGATTTTATTGCTCTTCGCCCTGCTGCTCAGCGTTGCGATAGGCGCGGTTTATATTCCTCCAGCCACGATCGCCCGCATTATCTCCCAGGGATTGTTTTTCGATTCTGGGGTCACAATCGATACCACGAATACTATTTTGTTCCAGCTACGCCTGCCCCATACAATCCTGATCGCGATGGCGGGTGCTGCGTTAGCAGCGAGTGGTGCAGGTTATCAGGGTCTTTTCCAGAATCCGCTTGCGGATCCTTACCTGATCGGCGTCGCATCTGGCGCTGGACTCGGAGCTGTGCTGGCCATGTCCATCAACTGGCCAACCAACCTGCTTGGCTACTTCTCGATTCCAGTGGCGGCTTTCGTCGGTGGTGCAGCCACCGTGATCCTTGTATACCGCCTGGCAAGATTTGGTAATGCTGTATCAATCACCAATCTCATATTGGCAGGCGTGGCAGTCGGCTCCTTCGCTTCTGCCCTCACGTCAATGATCATGCTCCGATCAGATGGCGAAGTGAGGCGGGCGATCGCCTGGCTGTTAGGAGGTTCAACCCTCAGTGGATGGCCACCAGTGATTGCTTCGCTGCCCTTCATCGTGATCAGCCTCGGAATTCTTATTGGTTCGGGATATACCCTCAATGTCCTTCAATTTGGGGATGAACAGGCTCAGCAGCTAGGTCTCCCGGTGGAACGAATCAAAGTCCTGATCATTTTGACCGCTTCACTTGCCACCGCCACTGCAGTCTCATTTACCGGTGTGATCGGGTTCATTGGATTAATCGTTCCGCATATGGTGAGAATCCTCTGGGGTCCTGACTACCGGCGGTTGATCCCACTTTCGATCTTAGCCGGGGCAACAACCCTGTTGCTCGCTGATTTGCTTGCCAGAACCCTCCTGGCCCCCCAGGAGATCCCAGTCGGTATTATCACTGCCTTGGCTGGCGCGCCTTTCTTCCTCTGGATTCTGTGGCGCTCTCAACGCGGTGATGTCAGGATATAAACCAGGGGCTAGTTTATCATGCTCAAGATTGACTCGATAACCGTGAGCTACGGGGAAACAGAAATCCTCCATGAAGTGACCCTTGAAGTTCATGCAGGGGAAGTCGTCTCCTTGATTGGACCCAATGGGGCAGGCAAAACAACCATGTTGCGCGCCATCAGCGGTGTGCTTCCACTACAATCAGGCTCTGTAGAAGTCAATGGCAGAGATTTATCAACAATGCCGATTTCTGAACGAGCAAGACTGCTGGCAGTTGTTCCGCAAGCCCGCAAGCTTACTCCAGAATATACGGTTCAGCAGGCTGTTATGATGGGACGCACCCCGTATTTAGGCTGGTTGGGAAATCCAAGTAAAAAAGACCTAGACAAGGTTGACTGGGCAATCGACCGGACTGGAATCAGTGAGTTGGTAGAACGCAGGGTGGATGAATTATCTGGCGGCGAACAACAATTGGTATTAGTAGCACGTGCGCTAGCACAAGATTCACCGGTAATTCTACTTGATGAGCCAACCGCACACCTCGATCTACGCCACCAGGCAACGATCCTTGATCTCGTTCACAGCCTGGCAAGCGAAAGAAACCTGGCTGTATTGATGTCCCTGCATGATCTCAACCTGGTGAGCATCTTCAGCGATCGCATCGCTTTATTAGACCAAGGAACGATCCTGGCTGATGGACAACCACACGACGTACTCACCCGTGACCAGCTGTCCCGTGTCTACCAGGTACCACTCGACATTATCCAGCACCCCCACCGGGATATACCCCTTGTGCTGCTCAACGGGCACGAAGATTAATGGGTTTCATGGTTTTTTCGGTGCTGCCAATAATTCTTCTACCTTGAAGAAAAACTCAGGAACCGCGAAGGGCTTTTGCAGCCAGGTGATTTTCTTTTCCTCCAGTAACGCCTGGCTTTCATCCCCCAATGGGTGACCGGTCACAAATAAGGTTTCAAGCTCGGGCCAACGTTCCTGGACCTGGTGGAATAACGCCAAGCCTCCCATCTCCGGCATCACCATGTCGCTGACTAACAGATCAACCGTTCCTGACCGAGATTCCAGTATTTTTATGGCAGATTTTCCATTTTTCGCTGCCAGCACCTGGTATTCCTGAGCCTCTAATAAATCCTGGATCGCGTTGAGCGTAATCGGATCATCTTCAACGACGAGTATGGTTTGACCATGACCTTCAACTGGGGGAGAAAAACTTATTTCTGCTTTCTCGAACTTCTTTGCAGGTAAAGTAGGTAAGTAAATAGAAAACCTGGTTCCCTCCCCCACTTCACTCTGCACATCAATATATCCTCCGTGCTGTTTGATGATCCCATACGCCTGTGCCAAACCTAAACCAGTGCCTTCACCAATGGATTTGGTCGTGAAGAACGGCTCATAAATATGCGGGATCACTTCTGCTGGAATACCGGAACCTGTATCCCCAACCGTTATCGCGATCCACTCCCCGTGAGGGAGAAACGGGCTCGGTGGTGTGTCTCCTGGGTGTAATACCAGATGGCTGATATCGAAGCTCAAGACACCCCCATTGGGCATTGCATCCCGAGCATTGATCGCCAGGTTCATTAGTACTTGCTGCAGCTGTGTTGGATCGGCATGCACCGGGTAATCCCCAGGTCGGAATCTCAATTCCACCCGGATCGTTTCAGGTAAAACTCTCCCGAGAAGCTTTTCAAACTCCTTGATAAAAGGCAATAAATCCAGGGATGAGGGCTCCAGGATAGATTGCCTGCTGAAATCCATTATCTGGCGGATCAGGGTTGCTGCTCGGTGAACCTGCTGCTGAATGGTTCCCAGTTGCTCCAACCCCTGCGGACTTAAATCGTAATCCTTCTTCAACAAATCACTGTAAACCAAGATCGTCGCCATGATATTGTTAAAATCGTGGGCAATACCTGCAGCTAATTGACCAACTGTCGCCAGGCGATCCTGCATGTGGATGCGGGACTGAATTTGCCGGTCCTGTGTTACTTCGCGCATTACCAATATCCAGGAACCTTTACTGCCATTTAATGGGCGTGTCACAATTTCGAAAATCCTCGGTTTAGAACTACTAATTTGAATCTCAACCGGCTGGGGTATCTCAGACATGCGGACCAGGTCTTCGATAGAATGTTTTCCAATATTCGATAAGGTGTCTTGAGGGTTCTTGATCCCAAAATTAGCCAGGATTTCATCTGCATAGCTGTTGCTCACCACTGGCTGAAAACCTTCATCCAGCAAGATCACACCCACAGGAAGGCGTTGAACCAGGTCCAATAAACGCTGCTGCTCACCTTCCAGCATCCCTACCAGGTGCTCTACTTGTTCATATCTGCCTGCGTTACTCAAGGCGACACCAACTTGTTGGCATATAGCCTGGATCAACCCGAGGTGATCGTCTGCGAAGAAATCCCGCTGTTCGTGGAATAGGCACAGGATACCCAAGCGTGTATCCCCATGGATTATCGGTGAAGCCAGCATGGAATGCATACCACCACACCAACCTGGTAGCTCCCCGCCAGGATATTCGATCGTCAAATCACGATACGTTATCGCAGCATCCTTTTTCACAATTTCAACAAACAACTGTTCACGCAACATGATATCAGGGGAAAATTCGATCGCCTGGTGGTTGTACCTCGTTGATCGGTAGAACTTAAGTCTCCCAAACTCAATACCCCCGGATGCACATTGGAGCGTGATACCCAAAGCTCCCCCCATAGTCTCGCAAGTCAATCGGATAGAACGCTCCAAGATTTCATCCGAATCCAAGCTTGGTTCTAATTCATTGCCGATATCGAAGAGTAGACTCAGGTGCCGTTTTTCCGTCGCCACAGCCGCGTAAAGGCGTGCATTTTCAATCGCAATTGCCGCCTGATCCGCCAGCATTCTCAATAAGCGTTGATTTAACTCGGTCAGTGCTCCAGGTTCTGTATGGGAGACATTCATGACTCCCACCACGCGCTTCCCAATCTTCAAAGGCAGGCCAATTATCGATCCCGTCCAGGATTCAGGCGTACCTGCATAGATTGGATCGGATCGCAAATCAGAAACCAGGATGGGTTCCCCGCTTTGAGCAACTTTCATCGTTAAACCATCTGGCCTTGGTTTTGAGTAAGGTTCATTTTTCCTTCCATCCCCCCAGAGGACAGTTCCAAACTCAAGTTGTTTCCCATTTCCCGCTTGATAAAGGAAAATATGGCAGTTCCTTACCCGTGGTACAAGGTCCAAGGCACATTGGGCGATAGTCTCCAGCACATCGTTTAATTCGAGACTAGATGTCAGGGACAAACTCGCCTGCCTCAATATTTCCATCTGCGCAGAGTTTTGGAGCTGACCAAACTTTCTGATTTCTATATCTTCAATCGTCCCTGCAATCCATTGCTCTTGCCCCTCATTATTTTCTACCAGGCTGGCATTAATCGACGCCCAGAATTGTGACCCTTCACTGGTTATAAGCTGAAATTCTAAGCCTCGAATTTGTTTATCCAGCCAAACCTGATCAATGAATTTTTTCCAATCCGAACCGGAGAGAAAATGATCCCTAAAACACTTGCCCTCCAGGGATTCTGATTCTCGATAACCAAATATTGCCCCAAACTCGGGATTTGCGAGTATTATCTTGCCTGAAAGATCAGACCTAATCCGGAATACTCCAACAGGAAGGGCATCAAGGAAAGATTCTGGTTCCATTGGGAGAATCAATTCAGTCTCCAGGGAAATATGAGGTCATATGCATTTCATCCCCACCAACTTGTGGCAGCCTATAGATTGTAGGATAAGGTCAAAAAATGTATATCAAACAGTATTGGAAGGCGCTTTGTATCCCTGATTTGTGCAGGATTCAAGCCAAATCCTTGATTAAATACAGTTCCCCATGTTCGTAACCCCGCTTAATATAATACTGTCTCGTCCCGACAGCCGCGATCACAGCGATACGTGCGAACCCTTTTTCTCTGGCAAGGTTTTCCGCTGACCTCAACAAGGATGTTCCTAAACCAGTATGCTGGGCAATCCCTTCCTGTTTGTCCCCAACTTCAAGGGATTGGCCGTACACGTGGACTTCACGAATGATCGCGGCTTGCTCCAGGTCGCGAATGCCTGTGTGAGGCGCACTGGTTCCAGGTAGAGATAACCTAAGAAATCCAGCCAGCTTATCATCCTCCGTATCATAGGAGATGAAATGCTCCTCAAATTCTCCGGCTTGGTAGACCAGATCGTGAAGATCAAGATAATGGTCTCCAACACCTTGCTGCCTAACTTCCCGGCAGCGTATACACTGGCAACTTGTACCTCGTTTTCGCATCTCAGCCTGGATATCCTGTCTTAAACTGGTGCGTTTGTTCCCTTCTACAACATTATTTGATGGAATATCACGGATCACCCGGTTCACCCGGCAGTAGCGAGGAATAGTGGTTTTGATATCAGCAATCAGATCGATTAATTCTTCAGTGGTATAAGGTTCGAATTCCCCTCGCAGCCAGTAATCATATAATTCAGCATTCGCCAGCAATTGGTTGGGATAAATTTTCAGTTCATCCGGGCATAGCTCATCCCACAGCCTGCTGAAATCCTCCCTGTCAGATGAGATGGTTGCCCCATACAGGTTTGGCATCCAGTGCAGCACGGTTTTAAACCCGGCAGCCCTGAGCAGGGACACGGCCTGCCTGGTTTCTGCCGCAGTATGTCCTCGCTTATTCATTTCAAGGACCTGATCGTCCAGGCTCTGTACCCCGACCTGGACCTTGGTCACTCCCAGGTAGCGGAGCCAAACCAGTTCTTCGTGATCAATATGGTCAGGACGGGTCTCGATCACCAGCCCAACGCAACGATGCCCAGTGGTCTCGTTAATTTCCTGTGCTTCGTCTAATGAATCCGATTCAACACCATTGAGTGCGTCGAAGCAGCGCAGGATGAACCACTCCTGGTAATCCCTTCGATAGGCGCTCCAGGTTCCCCCCAAAACGAGCAATTCGATTTTATCCGTTGGGTGACCGACAGCTTGCAAAGCTTCTAGCCTTGCGTTTACCTGATCATAAGGATCAAATTCATGGTACAGCCCCCGCATGGCACCCGGTTCGTCAGGTAGGTAGCTCTTCGGCATACGAACATCGGTCGGGCAAAAGATACATTTCCCTGGGCACGCGTAAGGCTTGGTGAGAACAGTAACAACCGTGACTCCTGATAAAGATCGCACCGGTTTCATCCGGATCTGTGCTAACAAATCTGGATCATGTTCCCATTGACCACTTTCAACCAGCTGGGTATATGCCGCCACGAGAACATTCTTTCCCAGATAGCCTTCCCCGCCTGGCAAAGGATTTTCACGTACGGCTTGTTCTACGGCATCACCTGCAGTGACCTGTTCCAGGATGCGTTGTGCAAGTGCGATCTTCTCTGCGGAATATTTCTTATTTTTTAGCCAGTCTAGGTCAACCATTTCTTCACTTGAGAAACCGCACAAAAATTGTCACGGCTCACATATATAATATGCACGTGGATGAGAATACCAGGAATCTGCTAATTGATCTCAATCGTACATTCTACCAGACCTTTGCCCAGGAATTTTCTGCTACGCGCCAGCGCTTGCAGCCTGGAGTCAGGCGTCTTCTTGACAAGATTTCATACCTGGAGAATATCCTGGATCTGGGTTGTGGAAATGGCCAGCTGGGTAAAGCGCTCCTGGATAGGGGCCACGAGGGTCTCTATACTGGTTTAGATTCCAACCTGAGGTTATTGAAGATAGCTCGCGAGATTCTCCCCGAGCAGAGAAATATCCACTTGCTCCAAGAAGATCTCACGAATAACGGTTGGGATCTGAGACTTCCTGTTTATCAATATAATATCGTGCTTGCTTTCGCGGTTTTTCACCATATCCCGGGTTTTGCATTACGCAAGCATATCCTCAATAATGTCGCAGCACACATCCCTCCAAATGCAAACTTTATCCATTCTGAGTGGCAGTTTCTGAATAGCCCAAGGTTGAGGGAGAGAATTCAGCCTTGGGAGCGGATTGGTTTGGAAATTGAAGATGTGGAAGATGGTGATTACCTGATCGATTGGCGCTCCGGGGGGCATGGATTGCGGTACGTGCATTTATTTGAGATCGAAGAGCTTGATGATCTGGCAGCACAAACGGGTTTTGAAATCACAGATAGCTTTCTTTCGGATGGTGAAGGAGGTAATCTCGGGATCTACCAGGTGTGGAAAAGGTTATAATTTCCAATCAGATCATTCAAATCCCTAATCAATCCTTATGAAAATTCTAATTATCTCTGATATTCACGCAAACCTTACTGCTCTAGAAGCTGTTTTGATGGATGCTGGTGATTTCGATGCCACCTGGTGCCTGGGAGACATCGTTGGTTATGGACCAGATCCGAACCAGTGTATCCAGCGCATCCGAGATCTACCAGGATTGGTCTGCTTGCTAGGCAATCATGATGCCGCAGTATCTGGAAAAATTGATACCGCAACTTTTAATGATGAAGCCCGCCAGGCAGTACTCTGGACTCGTACCGAAATTAAAGAAGATAACAAGCTGTATCTCAAGCAGTTGGAACCCTCTCAAGTTATCGATTCTATTTTCCTTGCGCATGGCAGCCCAAGGGAACCGATTTGGGAATATGTCATGGACACCCGCACAGCGCTGGCGAACTTCGACCATTTCGAAACCCCATTTTGTTTTGTTGGTCACAGCCATTTCCCATTGAAATTTCACAAAATGGATGAAACCCAAATCGTGGATTTGTCCATTCCCCTGGTTGGCAGTTCATCTGCGATGGTTCCAAGAGCGATATATAATCCCGGTTCTGTCGGTCAGCCCCGCGATAGAGATCCTCGGGCGGCATATGCGATTTATGATTCCGATCAACAATCATGGACTCCACACAGGGTGGAATACGATATTCCGGGAGTACAGATAAGGATGCGAGCTGCGAACTTGCCTGCCCGGCATATTAAACGTCTTGGCGCGGGTTGGTAGGTAAGAGGATCCAGGAATGGACCATTTCCATGGGGAACTTATCCTAAGCAAGCATCGTCCATAGAGGGATATTAATTTTGGAGGATGCATCATGAACACAAAGTATTTTTTCCTGGTCAGCATGATCGCGATATTATTAGCCGCCTGCGGCTCATCTCAACAGGCAGTTTATGAGTCAGCGGTATCTGGTTACGCAGATGAAGCTATTTACGCAGAAGCCCCTGCTGCTGAACCTGCCAGAACCGATCAAGACACATTTGGAAATTCCAGTGCTTCAGAATCATCCGAGCGCATTGTCATCAAAAACGCATCACTGGAGATCGTGGTGGATTCACCAGATGCATCGATGCAGTCGATCAGCGACATGGCAGAAGAAATGGGAGGTTTTGTTGTCAGCGCCAACCTATACCAGACTCGAACTTCCGAAGGCCAGGAAGTCCCCAGAGCATCGATCACGATCCGCATACCTGCGGAAAAACTCGATGAAGCCCTAACGAAAATCGAAGCTGAAAGTGATCGTCTTCCCCTTAATAAGAATATTAACAGCCAGGATGTGACCAGCGAGTATACCGACCTGGAATCACGCCTGACCAACCTTGAAGCAGCTGAGACCCAGCTGATGGAGATCATGGAGGATGCAAAAAGGACCGAGGATGTCCTGAACGTCTTTGATCAACTCACCCAGGTCCGGGGACAGATCGAAGTGCTCAAAGGACAGATGCAGTACATTGAGAATTCCGCTAAATTATCAGCGATCAGTGTTGAATTAATTCCCAATGAAGTGATCCAACCGATCTCGATCGGAGGCTGGGAACCTGTTGGCGTGATTAAGGATGCCATTCAATACCTGATCTGGGCGTTACAGGGCTTGGTGAACATCGCTATCTGGGTAGTTTTATTCATCCTGCCCATCTTATTGATCATCGGCTTGCCATTGTTCCTAATCATACGCGGTATTCGCAACCGCCGGAGGAGAACCGAGCAGAAACCTGCCGGGGGAGAGTAAGAATCCCCCTGGATCGAAGTCCATTAAGAACAGGATCAAATTTGTAAGAGATAACATCTTAAGAATACCCCACCGAGGAAAGAATTCGAGGTGGGGTATGAACTTTCCCAATCATGCACCCGATAACCAAAGTGTATAATTCCCAAGTGATGAAGGAATTTCCATCATACGCCAGGGAATTATTTGGGATCAATCTCACAGAATCCCAACAACTTGCATTCAAGATTTTTGAACGCGAGCTGATAGCATGGAATGCACATCACAACTTGACTGCTATCACGGATCCACAGCAGATCAGAATCAAACACTTCCTGGATTCACTATCATGCATCCTAGCAATGCAAAACACACCGGTAAACCGCATCACGGATGTCGGTACCGGAGCAGGTTTTCCAGGTTTACCCCTGAAGATTATCTATCCGAAATCTCGAGTGACTTTGATCGAATCTGTCGGTAAAAAAGCTGCATTTTGCCGCCATATCTGCCAGGAGCTTAATTTTACCGAAGTAGAAATTCTTAACCAGCGTGCTGAATCCGCCGCCCATCAATTAGAAATCCGAGAAGTAAATGATTGGGCTGTAGCCAGAGCAGTAGCCAGCCTGCCCATCCTGGTTGAATACCTGCTCCCCATGGTCCGATTGGGAGGCTTTGCACTGGCGATGAAAGGCGAGAATGGCCCAGCAGAAGTCCAATCTGCCCAAAAAGGGATTGACCTGCTTGGAGGCCGGGTCAAGCAATTGATTCCCGTAATTCTTCCTGGAGTTGAAGAAGAACGCTATTTAATCATAATCGAGAAGATCGCTGCCACTCCCGAAGTTTACCCCCGCCGTGCAGGGATTCCGTCCAAGAGACCGCTTGGAAAATCCTGACCACTTCAGGGATGAGAATTCTAAGTCAGCTCCCCCACCCGACCATCATTGACTCTCCACAAGGTTGCATTACCAATAAATTCAGCTGTAAAAAGGTCAAGGTCTGTAGTTGTTAACAAGGTTTGACCGCTGTTGGTCACTCGCTCGAGTAAATCTCCCCGCCTGGTAGGATCAAGTTCAGCCAGTGCTTCGTCCAGCAATAACAATGGTGCGAAGCCAGTTTTTTCCTCCATCCAGGTCATCTCCGCTATCTTTATTGACAGCATTGCAGTCCGCACCTGGCCTCGGGAACCATAGGTCCCCAGGTCTATCCCGTTTTCCAAAAACCTGAGTTCATCCCGATGAGGACCTAATGTGGTAACACCCCTGGCAATATCGACACTTCGCTGGACATTCAAGCGCTGAGCAAATCCCGCCTGGATTGCATCCAGGGTTAAACCTGCCCTGTCGATTGGGTCCTCCAGGGGTAATGAAAACTGGCCAGGAGTCTCTGGTAATGGATCGTAAGCCGGCTGGTAGGAGAGCCGTAAAATCGAGCTCCCCCTGGTTAATTCCCTGTGAATGCCAGCTGCAATTCTTTCCATTTGCTGGACAACCTGGATACGATCGAAGATCAATGCTGATCCCTTGTCGACCAGCAATTCATCCCAATAAATCAACTGATCCGTATCACCACCAAACTCCTGAAGCTGCTTCAGGAGGGCGTTCCGTTGGGTCAAGGTCTGCCTGTAATCCCCTAAATTTCCGCTGAATCCAGGAATCACCTGGGACATGACCAGGTTGAGGAAGCGCCGCCTATCCTCTGGGGCTCCTTCAATAACAGTAACCATCTGCGGCAGGAACAGGACCGCCATCAATCTGCCAATGGCGTCGCCCATTTTTAATTTCAACCCATCCAGCAAAACTTCTTTACGCACCCGTGAAGATCCATTCAGACCATTCGTCTCCTGGATGATGCGGACTTCAAGCTGATGAGGGGAACCGTCGCGGTCAAAATGTGCCACGATTCTTCCAACAGCCAGGGGTTCACGCGCTGCTAAAAAATTCAGCAGCTCCCTATCGTGGGTTGCATGAAATGAGGTCAGAGTGGCGAGGTAATAAATTGCTTCCAGCAGGCTGGTCTTACCCTGGCCATTTGAACCCACGAGCAGTAGAGGTCCATTGGGAAGATCGAGATCAAGCCTGGAAAAATTACGGAAATTTGTGAGCGAGAGATTTTTCAGATACATTTTTCAAACAAAAGCCACGGGGTTGATCTAATCCACCGTGGCATGCAGCAATCTGGTTTATCGAGCACGCTGTTAATCAGCAGGTGCAATCTGGGTTGTCTCACCCTCGATCGCCCACACCTTCTCTGCAAGATCAACAAACAATACCCCGTTCAAATGGTCAACTTCGTGCTGGAAAATACGTGCCAACCACCCGGAAGCTTTTATTTTCATCGGTTGTCCATGGCGGTTTAGACATCTCACTGTTACAGAGTCCGGGCGGCTGACATCACCCACGATGCCTGGAATTGATAGGCAGCCTTCTGTGCCAACCACCTCATCAGCTGTTGTGGGCGTGATTTTTGGGTTAACACAGATAAACAAATCAGGTGTTACTTCCTCGCCTTCCTCGCCTTCCTCGCTTTCAGCGAACTCGACGACGATCACCCGTAGAGGCACATCTACTTGCGGAGCAGCCAAACCAACACCTGGTGCAGCACGCATCGTCTCCACCATATCATCAATCAGGGTTTGCAATTCCGAACCAAACGAATTTACCTTGCGAGCTTTACCGCGCAGGATTTCGTGTGGAACGGTTATGATTTCACGGATAGCCATCAGGTCCTAATTCTACCTCGAAATCATCGTCGTAATCGTCAAAATAATCATCCTCTTCAATTTCCTCAGCACTCTGGTGATATACCTCGATTACATCCACAAAGCGTTGGCGCTGTTTCAATGCACCAACCTTCTCTCTCTTCCGGCGCAAGGTGTAAATGCGGTTGAATATATCCTGTTGGATACGAGCAGGTTCGTGTACGTTTCTGAAAACGAATTTGGTTTCTCCAACATTGATCCTGACCAACCCGTAATTAAGCATATAACCCAGGAATCCAACTCTTTCATGTTCAAGGCTGAGAATATTCTCTAACGGAGCAGCTTTTTTCACTTCCGTCCCCAGGGGTCTGCGTTCAATATCAAAAATAAATTTGTCACTCACCTGATAAATATCGTTCCGCCAATCAACATAGCGATATAACCACCATGGAATCAAAACCAGCATCATGAATAGCCCACTCAACCCCAACAGGATCTCCGCAGTTTGTGCTGAGATTTGACCTTGAAGAAAGGTATTTGTCACCACTCCAATCACCACAAAATTTAATACAATCAGCAGTGTAGGCAACCAAATTTTGCCAAATAAGGTTGGCCAATACTTACGGTAGGTAATAACATCATCCTCCTCGAACCGCATGGTGAAGATATGCCCGAAAGATCTATGCCAAAAACCAGTTTTTTGTTCGACCTCCTCACCTTCCTTTTGATCCCCGGTCAAAACACCAGCATGACCAGCCTCTGTATCATCTTCCCAGCCCAGGCGTGTCCGCAGCTCCTGGTCTATCTCCCTTTTTTCCCGCCTCTCGGATCCCTTCTCGACTAATTCGCGATACTCGTTGATAAACTTGACCATGCCCAGGGGATCTTTCAAGTTTTTGAATATGATCTCTCCAGTGAAAGTCCTGATGATTACATTTCCGTAATGAAACAAGCGACCGAAGAAGGTGCTTGTCGTATTAACTGCTAAAATCGTGTTTAATGGTGCCTCATCCCTGCTTTCGTAAAGCCAAATTACTTTTTCAACCCAAACCACACGCTGGTTGGTGGTGATATAGTAGTCATTCCCCCAGTCGATCCAATTCCACAATCCCCAGAGGATCGCGCCTAATGCGAGCACAATAGAACATGCCGCACCCGTGGTCCAGATTGTATCTGAAGTACTGGCGGTAGAAACCCCAAATATGATTGCCAACGCAGCAATACCGATGATCAAAGGTCCAATCAGGCTGAAAATGAAGATGATCTCATGCTTCCGTGCAACATAGGCGATTAACTCATCGTCTCCGACCCAGGAGAATTTCCCCGCCCTGACCAGCTGCTGGCTTTCAGGGGTACGTGCCAAAGAAGGTTTAATTTCAGGGAAATCAAGCATTAGCTGGTAGAAATCAATTTCATCAAGATAAAGCAGCTCTGTGGGTTGGTCGCTTGTGATGTATGCGCCTTCAGGATGATCATACAGGTATGTTTCTTCAATGAAATGACCACCTGGTCCGATGGGATCTTGGGCGTCTTCCCCATCAGTCTCCCTGATAAACACTCTCCCGGATTGGATAACATAAAAATCCTCGACGGCATCCCGGTTTGTGTAGAGCGGTTCCCAGGGATCAAGAGTGATGACAGCAAAGCGGGCTGCTATTTCCACCATTTGTTCCACGCTCAAATCCTGGAAAACATCCACACGGGAGAGCACGCGCAGTTTCTGATCTAATTCAGGGGTCATGGATTCATTTTAGCATGAACCGCAAAAAAACTGGGAATCAGGCGAAGAGGTGTTAGAATTCAAATAACTTAACCAAAGCGAGGTATATATTTAATGCCCATTCACTTCGGTACGGATGGATGGCGGGCGGTCATTTCGGATACTTTCACCTTTCATAATCTCCACCTTGTTACCCAAGCAATTGCAGATGCGGTTAAATCTGATGCGTGGAATGATGGTGCCCCCATTGGGAAAGCCATCGATCCCACGAAGATTATTGTCGGTTTCGATACACGCTTCTTGTCCGATCGCTATGCTGGTGAAGTCGGGCGCGTCCTGGCTGGAAACGGGTACACAGTTCACCTGACTCAAGGGGATGCCCCTACGCCTGCAGTTTCATACACCGTGAGAGAGATGAACGCCATCGCGGGGATCGTGATCACCGCATCACACAATGCACCCCGGTATAACGGCGTAAAATTAAAAGCATCTTACGGCGGTTCAGCCCTGCAGGAACAATGCCGCAGGGTTGAGGTTTACCTGAATGATAATGAGGAACGCGGTCGCGGGCCAAACATGATGGATTACCAACAAGCCCGAGATATGGGCTTACTCCAGCGATTTAATCCATTACCCGCTTATTATGAACATCTTCGCAGGTTAATCGATTTTGATGCCATTGCTGACAATCCTCAACGCATTGTCGTGGATTCCATGTACGGGTCTGGGCGGGGTATTATCAAGGGAGTCCTCAAAGGAACAGGTTGCGAGGTGAAAGAGATTCGTGGAGATATGAATCCAGGTTTTGGTGGCGTGCATCCTGAACCAATTGCACGTTACCTGGGTGCATTAGCAGGGGCAATTGGTACAGGTATGGGAGATCTTGGGCTGGCTACTGACGGTGATGCAGACCGCATCGGAGCGATGGATGAGCGCGGTAATTTCATCGATCCTCACAAAATCATGGCCTTAGCCATGCGGTACTTAATTGAAGAACGTGGTTTAAAAGGTCCTGCCGTGCGGACTGTGTCAACCACCCGGATGATTGACCGCATCGCCAAAGATCACGATTTACCTGTTTATGAGACACCCGTAGGCTTCAATTACATCGCCGACTATATGCTCAAGGAAGATATCTTGATCGGGGGTGAGGAATCAGGTGGAATCTCATTCCAAGGCCATATCCCAGAGGGGGATGGTTCCTTAATGGCATTACTTTTGATTGAAATGGTATCCAAGTTGGGCGTTACGCTCTCGGAGCTGGTGCAGGACCTGGTGGATAAATATGGACCAGTCCACTATCAGAGAACGGACTTGAGACTCAGCCAACCAATATCCAAGTCCCAGATGACAAAACAGCTTACAGAAAGTAAACCGCAGAACATTGGAAGTCAAGCGGTGATTGATGTGCAATCAGTCGATGGCGTCAAATATATCTTGGAGGATGATTCTTGGTTGTTGATCCGACCCTCAGGCACCGAACCTGTGCTGAGGGTATATGCAGAAGGTCGCAGCCTTGAAACCGTTCAAGATCTGCTGAATTTCGGAGAACAGGTGGCTTCAGGAACAACCTGATACCCTAAATTATCTGTACAAAAGGAATCAAAAATGGAGGATGCACAATATGTGCATCCTCCATTGGGTTTAAAATCAACTGGCTGTTCGCAGTCTTCTTGCAAGGAAAATAATCACCACCAGGAGCAGGGCTAACCCGACCATTGCTGGTATACCCACATCTTCAGCGAATCCAGTATCTGGAAGGCTGGATGGAGTCGGGGTCGGGGTTTCTCTACCGGATGCAGCCTCGGTCAATAAAGCGGAAACTGTTGCAGTGCGATCGATGGTTGGAGTCACCTGTCCCTGGGTAGGTGCTGCAATAACCAATGTTGGGGACGGGCTGGCTGTGTTTGTAGGCGGAATTTGGGTTCGTGTAGGGGTAGCAGTGAATTTCGCAGCCAGGCCTGTCTCGACTGCAGCCTGCGCGACCTGGGTATTCTGCGCATTGATGGCTGCCGCCTGTGTAGCTTGCTGACTGCGCCGTTGGGGTGCGTAAACCAAAGCGTAAAGCGCCAGACAAATCAAGGACAGCAGCATCAGGCCACCAATCACACCCGCCACGATATAAAATGTGCGGTTGCCTGAATCATCGGGACTCGAAGGTTCCTCGTTGTCTAAATCAAATTCGTTGTCATCAAGATCCATATCTTCAAATGCCATTGCCCATTCTCCTCCAAGAACTAACTCTATCCATTGGATAATGTCTACCTATTTTTACTCCAAAACCTCTAGGTTTACCAGAGGTAATTTTACTCTAATGCTGTTCTCTAGCTCAACTTCTCCCGATTTTGCTTTAATCCCATTCGGGAGAACATCAAGTCCAGGTTTCATGCTCATCAAGGTGCCGATTTGGGATTTGTAGGGTGCTCGGATGACTCTCACCTTCTGACCTGGTGAGAAAATCGTGGCATCCTTCGGCTCGTGTACCATTTGGTTGACGGGCAGTGAAATAAACACTTCAGGATGTAGACCGGAGTAAGGATCTGCAATCTCCGCATTGAGGGTAATTTCGCGCATGTCACTGGTCACCAGAAGATTGAATGCTGCAGAGTTTACCGGTAGCAATCCGAATCCCTCGATGACGATGATAGGGAAGGAGATCTCGTTTGCAACTGGGATTAATGAGGATGACATACTGGAAAGTATCAAGCCCTTAAGCGGGAGATCAGCTGCTGCCCTCAACACACGCTCCTCACCACAATAACCACCAAACACGACTGATCCTCGCAAGTCAATATCCATTTGGTCTACAGACAGAATATCCTCGACCTTCTTGATCAGCACTTTCAGAAGGCCAAAATTAATCGCACCATTCCCCCATACTCCTTGGACAAGTGCGCCAATCGATTCAATTACTGCTCCCCGGCCTGGAATCAAAGATATAACTTCACCAGGTAGACCAGCCAATACCTGTTGAGGAACACTTTCTTGCTCAAGCAGTAATTTCCCGCGGCCAATTAAAACCACCTTACCAGCACATGGAGCCCGAACAACTCGCTTTCCCCAACCAACTGGACCTGCGAGGATGTCCCCTTCGGAGATCCCATCTCCGGCGGCACGCTGGAGGTGCTGATCAACTTCGTTGATCCCAACCCCCAAGCCGCGGGCGATATCTAGCAGGACATGCTTTGGATTCTGGTTTGCCTCACCAACAACATCCACTGCGGAGACAACCTGGCTTTTTCGCACTAAAACCCGGCCTGTAATCGGTAACAGGCGATGCCGCCGTATCCTTGTCATTGGTAAAACATGTACTACTGGTGCTAACATCTTATGTTGGTACCATCCGTTGCACTAATTAACATGTGAAATACCTGAACACAAGGTTGCAAGATCAGTTCCAAATAGCCTCATATTAACCACCTAGTGTCCATAACCACTTCTTATAAAGCTCCTGCCTGCGGGAAGAATCCTTAGGTAATAAAGTTGGACGACCACGGGCATCTATCACCACACCTAAAACACCACCTACAACCTTAACGCTGCCGCCTCTACCAGCCCCACCCATACCTACGTCTGCCCTGTGTAGCGGCTGCAGCCGTAACCTCGCGGTCTCTCCCATAGGAATCGGAAGTGCTTCCAGAGACCCCTGTTTTATTTCCAAGCTGGTTTCATCGCCTGAGCTGTAGGTTACACGTAATCTGAGAACGGGTGTTCCTGGGCGCACCCTTGCGATCGGGGTGATTACTGTCGCCAGGCTTAGAAATGCACTTGATTCCAGTACCTGAACCGAAAGGTATGGATTAATCGCAGCAATCGCACCAAGCGCTGATGCTAGACAGTGCTGGTCTAAAACCAGGGTTGTGATGCTGGTTGGCTGGACCGCATCCAATAAGGTTAGCAAGCTCTGGCCAACCGTCGGTGCTTGCGTCAGTACACTGCCAGTAGCCAGGATTGGCTCAAACCACGGAAGACTTGAATAGGAGTGAGGTTTTCCCATCGAGAATCCGTCCTGGGCAGCCGCTAAAGCTTTACGGATCGCCTGACGGGCAAGTGCCTGTTCGATAGCCAAGTCCTCTGCCGATACAGGTATGCTTGCGGGATAAATCTGCTTATTGAAAACATAATCCTGTATATACTCCGGGCTTACCTCGAGTGGAATCCAGCGTTGAATTTCATTGATGTGGGAGTCTTCTAATAAATGACTGATTCTTTGTCCTAAGCCATATTGTGGGAAAACGCCCAACTGCAATTCTCCATCAAAGGCAGCTGCTATCGTTGTGGCGGATGCCCCCACATCAATACCCAATACCCCTTTTCCTGGATCATAAACCTTGCTCAAAAATTTGATCATTCTCCCGAAGGCACTCGAGGTTGGCATCAACTGCATACCAGCCCAATCGTTCAATTCGCTGACGCCAGGCATTTGTGCCACGCGAATTGAGCGGAAAATTTCAACCAAGCGGTGTTGTGCAGGTGAGATTTGTTCTACCTCCAAAGCTGGGCGTACATTGGGGGCAAAATAGTATTTCACCAGATTTCCCAACTTCTCTTCTACCTCAGCATTGAGAGACTGGTTGCCGACAAACAATACTTCGGGGCGTTGATCTGTTGCCATCAATGAACATGCAAGACCAACCGAATCCAGCAGCCGGATCACGGCATTCGTTGCACCATTTTCTGTGCCGCCTGCGACAACAACCAAGTCCGGGCGCAGGTGAAGCATGGCATCCAGGCGTTCTTCAGGTTTCTTGCGATCATTCAAACCCAATGTTTCCACCACTTGAGCATAAATGGTTGAAGTCAGGCGTTGGGCACTGGCTAAAGAAATGTCCTCAAGCAATCCTACAGCAATTACCCTCAACGGGGGACCTGCAGATATGGTTGCTGTGAACATGTCAATTCCTGACCCGTCCAATCTGCTCGGGATAATCAGTCGGTCATCTTCTCCAATCAGCTCCCGATCAGTGATGTGTTCTAGGTCAGAGATCGCCCGAGAAATCCCCTCCCCTACATGGTGGAACGGAGCTGATGCAGTTGTTTCAGCAGTTCCAACAGCCAGAAATCGGTAACGCCCTTCGACAATATCAAATAGGACCGCGCGCGTATTGATCTCACCAACATCTACTGCCAGCACAGATGAACCAGAATGATCAGTCGAATCCATTGATATCAAGCCAAATATCAGATTAGGTCAATAATGGATCGAATAAATTCGATCCCGAACAATAATCGTCCAATCAATGCTGTTAGTGCAGCACTGAATACTCCGGCAAAAAGGAATCCAAAAGTGATCGCCACGAATATTTGACCGATTTGACCCAAGCCTTCAATCCAGGTTTGCAGCTGGGTTTTCTCGGAGAGTTTGGACAAATTGCTGAACTGGAAATATGCCAATGTGGCCACTGTCCCGATCAAGATAATCACACCATTAATCAGTCTCAACCCCATATCCGCATCGAATGCCTGGTTTGCCTGAACATCCAACAAATTCATGGAAGCCAATGTTTGCGGGATCAGGGTTCCGAGAATAGCACCTCCGATAGCAGCTGCTGCACTAACTCCCACGATGTAAGCCATTGGTAATTTCCCGAGGAACGCAAAGCGTGGAGAGATTTTTGTGATCAGCAGCCCGGCAAGAATGATCGGGATCAATGCCAGAATTTGTTCACTTCCCTGACCAGCGATCAACGGCACAAACATGCGTGGAAATATAATGTTATAAATTACGACAGTTGCAGCGAAACCTGCCGATACTCCGATAAATAGATGCAAAGTAACCCTGAAGAGCTGGTTATCGCCGATCAGGTAGCTGAAAACAAACAAAGTGAGCACTAAGCCGATTAATGCACCGATGAAGTCTGCCCAACCCATCAACTCGCATTCTCCTTTCCACGGAAAGAGCGAGTTAACTCCGGCATAACGTAATATGCCAAGCTGCCGAGAAGAATGAGGAGAGCAGCAATGAACGTACCCATCCCAAACGCATCCCAAAATTGATCTGGCAGCTGTTCACCTCCGATCAGACGCGAGTATGCTGCACCGCCTCTCAAACCGACCACCAATCCATTTACATTTTGTGGAATACTTTCAAAATATGGGCGGACGATTGGTTCAAGTTGTGCGCTTGTAATCAGGGATAAGCTGGTTAGCGAATAGGGATCCACAATGATCGGCGTGAACTGCTCAATCCACATCCGGGCGATATCCGGATCATCAGCCAGGAGAATGATCATATCGTAATCACTGATTTGATTTATCCCGACAGTTGGCGGTAAAGGTTCATCACTATCTGTCCCCCAAGGTGAGAACCCATCGATCGAAAATGGAGTTGTCCCTTGTGGATTTTGGATAAAACTGTATAAACCAGCTGCACCACCTGGGATATACCCCAGATTTGTGTACTCCAGCCCGTTGATATATGCATTTTCCAGTTTGCCAGATTGGATAAAACGCTCTGCCAATAGCGGTCCGTCTGGGGAGGTGGATATCATAGTCAGAAGCGCACCCTGATCCATCAAGTGATTAAAGAGTGGTGCTGCGGCCGTGTCTATTTCGTCCGACATCGCAGGCGCAAAATCAAATCCAACCAACACCCGTGCATTTTCTGGCAGCTGGTCTATCAAGCGATACGCTTCAGCACTCCCTTCATCATATACAGGCAGAGGGAATTGTCCTTCACCGAGGAGAATAGACCAGAGTATGGCCGCCAATAAAACGATGGCGATAACCCAACGCATGATATGCTGCTGGGAAATTGGGCTCTTCCCTGGTAGAGATTTTGGTTCATCCTCATTTTCTATAAGGCTTGTAAGCAGCTGCACATGTTCTTGCTGTTTTTCGGATACGATGACCCTCGTCGAATATCCACCCGCTTTACGAATCCGGGCTACGCCAGGTTCTGCGGACAACAATCCGGACAAACCTGCCAGGGGTCCGGCATCCTCCTGACTTCCAGGGGTATCCGTTAATTCACCGGCTTCTTCTGGTTGGAGAAAGCTTGGTGGAGACACATCATCTTGATCCGTATTTTCGTATGTTTCCTCTGAACTCTCTTCCTTCAAAGCCTCATCCAACCATGAGGGTATCTCGCCCGAATCATCCCTCTCTTCGCCAGCCAGAAATGGAGCAATAGGAACAACTTCATCCTGGGCAGGCTTTGCATCTCCTCCACTGCCAGGCAACCAACCCGAAGTATCAGCAGCTGGTAGCTCTAGGCCCAATCCACGGTCTTCAGTAGGTTCTTCTCCTTGGGTGCTGGAATCATCCCGGGATCCATCCAACCAGGAACCCGGTTCCCCTTCAAAACTGATCTTATCCATACCTTCCGGTGATTGCTTCGCATCAGCAGGCTTTTCTGCATCTCGAGCATCGCTGTCGGTATCCAGATAGCCCAGACAATATTCGCAGAAAGTATTTTCTACAGGATTTGGCTTACCGCATAATGGGCAGTAGATTTCGTCCACTAATTCTCCCCGTAAGGTCTATCTGAACCGATCAATATTCGCAAACCTGCAGTGATGATCCCAAGTGAGATTCCGAGCAGAATACCACGAGCGCCAGCTACTGCAGGCACCTTGCCAATCCATATTCTGAGCTCCGATAATCCCGGAATATCGATCCCAAATAACGGGCCAGACATCAAGAGGATAATTACTGCTGTGCCAAGAAACACGATGGTGAGCAAATTCGGTTTTCGTCGGAGTAAGCGAATGCCAGCATAAATTAAGATCACAGATAATATAGCCATCAGCGAGGCTTCTATTGGTACCTGGATGTAACTAAATATCCAAACGGAAACTGGATCTGTCGGTCCGAACCAGCCAACGATCAGCAAAGTGAGTGTCAAACCAACTAACAGCACAATGCTGTTAATGCGATCGGAGCGGTCGGAGGTAGCCTTTCTCCAATGCACGATCACAAGGTTAACCACACCGATAAGCAGAGTCACACCAACCAGGATCGTTGCCCATTCGAGAAAAATTACCCGGATATTGATTAACAGGTCAACTTGCAGGAAGTATCCCAATAGAACAACAATTCCAACACCGATTGCGATAGCAGGGTAAAGAGGATTTTTCACAGGACACCGGCGAACAACTTGTACAACGCACCAAGTAATATCAATGCGATCAGCACCCAGCGGATGATATCCTGGACATAAAGGCTGGCAGTATGCATTTTTCCAGCTCCAAGATACGCGCCTCCTGCATACGGTTCCTCACCGATTAATGGCTCTTGGGCTGCTGCAAACAAGACTGCTTGCCCGGTCAGGTTATCCGTTCCACCCAGGGTCATCCCTTCTTGTTGATCAGCTGCATCCGTGATTAGTACAACCTCATTGCCATAATTACCGATCAATATGTTTGCACCAATATCTTCATCCTGGATGAACGAAAGCGTGCCTGCAGCAAATGAATACGGAGTAATTCCAGTAATCCGCCCCTGAGCTGGATCCGATTGGACTCCAAGATATTTTGCAGTCACCCTCTGGCTATCCTGGGAAAGTATGCCTAAGGTTCCTTCGCCTGAAGTTGCAATGGGCGGTCGATCGCTGATCGATGTTGATCTACCAATTCTATCCAGGATACTCAAGCCAACAAAGCCTATTGCACTCTGCTTACCCAGCATCTGGCCTCTCCCCAGGGAAACATGTAAACGGCTGCCGGCTTCAACAGCCAGGCCGATGGCTCTGTTTAGTCGCGTGAAGGCGGTTATTTCGCGTAAGCTGATAGATTCCATCTTGCGGGTTAAGAATGCGATTGTTAACATCAGTCCCAAGATGGCAAGCACAATAAACAAACCAAGCGCATTAGCCCCGCTCATACTTGAACCCCTTCCCTGAGAAATTCAACAAATGCAATCCGCTGGTCATCATCTTCAAGCAGGCCTGCCAGTTCTTCCAGGTGCCCGCGCGGGATAAGCCCGTCTAAAACCGGCTGTCCAACATAAACGAATTGCGCTGCAATGATTGACAGCGGTCCAGCTGCATCGAGAATCGACGCGACCAGGTCTTCTACCCCCCACCGGTGCAGTGTTTTCACCCAAATCCGCCAGATATGGTGGTTTTTTTTCATCGCAGCAAGTATAGCACAAATCCTTTTTCTCGCCTTGAGATGCAATTTCCAGTCCAAATTTTAAGTCCACCACCTTCGGTGGTCAAGTAGGTTTGCATAACTGTATAGATTAATAAAAATTTTGGTAATTCATCCAACCTTTATCCAATAACATGACAGGTCACAGGTCTTTTTGATGCCATATATTACTATTTGATACCAATGGAAGGTAATAAACTATAAGATTAGAAAGCCAAGTAACTCTTGAATGAACCATTAACGTCAGAAATCTTTGGCGAAATCTAATCAGTTTTGGAGATAAAAATGAAACGTCCCATTATAACTGTTGATGGAACCGAGGCAGTTGCACTCGTGGCCCACAAAATAAACGAAGTAATCGCCATCTACCCCATTACGCCATCCTCAGGGATGGGTGAGTTTGCAGATGCCTGGTCGGCAGTAGGTAAGACCAATATCTGGGGTACAGTTCCCCTGGTGGTAGAGATGCAATCCGAAGGTGGCGCTGCAGGAGCGGTTCATGGTGCCCTCCAAGCAGGAGCGCTGACAACTACCTTCACGGCATCCCAGGGGTTACTGCTTATGATCCCCAATATGTATAAGATCGCCGGAGAGCTGACCTCAACGGTATTTCACGTTTCAGCCCGATCACTGGCAGCCCAGGCTTTATCGATTTTCGGCGATCATTCGGACGTTACCGCTACACGTTCTACTGGATTCGCATTGTTATCATCGGGTTCGGTCCAGGAAGCACATGACTTTGCACTCATCGCTCAGGCTGCAACCCTGAAATCACGGGTTCCCTTCCTCCACTTCTTTGAAGGGTTCAGGGTCTCCCACGAGGTGAATAAGATCGAACAGCTCACCGATCAAGACCTAAGAGCCATGATCGACGATGAATTGGTACAGGCTCACCGCTCACGCGGTTTATCCCCCGATCACCCGGTATTGCGCGGTACTGCTCAAAATCCCGATGTCTATTTCCAGGCCCGCGAGACCGTCAATCCTTATTACGAAGCCTGTCCAGGGATCGTACAGGAATCCATGGATAAATTTGCTGCTTTGACCGGTCGCCAATATCATAATATCGAATATTCCGGTGCTCCTGATGCAGACAGAGTGCTCGTCATCATGGGTTGCGGTGCAATCACAGCATCCGAAACAGCCAGATACCTGAATGAGGGTGGAGAGAAACTGGGCATCGTCACAGTCCGCCTGTACAGACCTTTCCCCGTACGAGACTTCATCAGCGCCCTGCCAGCCACGGTAAAAAAGATAGCTGTGCTCGACCGCACAAAAGAACCAGGATCGACCGGTGAACCACTCTACCTGGATGTCAGCGCTGCTGTCACCGTGGGTTTAGAGGATGGTTCGGCCGCTTTTTCTGAGAAGCCGACCATCACCGGAGGACGTTATGGCCTTTCTTCCAAGGAGTTTACCCCTGCAATGGTCAAAGGGGTATTCGATGAGATGAAAAGCAGCGAACCAAAGACCAGTTTTTCAGTCGGAATTCATGATGACGTCTCCAACAAAAGCATTGAATTTGATCCAAATTTTTCCATCGAGGATCCCCAAACCGTTCGGGCGGTCTTCTTTGGGTTGGGGTCTGATGGTACAGTTGGCGCCAACAAAAATTCGATCAAGATCATCGGTGAAGAGACTGAGAATTTCGCCCAGGGATTTTTCAACTACGACTCGAAGAAATCTGGTGCAGTGACAGTATCTCACCTGCGTTTCGGTCCCCAACCCATCCGGGCTCCCTACTTAATCGAAAACGCGAATTTCGTTGCCTGCCACCAGTTCTCTTTCCTCGAACGATTTGATATGCTCAAGTATGCAGAGCCAAATGCAGTCTTCTTGTTGAACAGTTTCGTTGGTCCCGATGAAGTTTGGGATTACCTGCCCCGCCAAGTCCAGGAAGCGATCATTGAGAAGAATTTACGCTTCTACGTGATCGATGGTTATCAGGTCGGTGAAGAATCAGGAATGGGCCGCCGTATCAATACGATCATGCAGACCTGTTTCTTCGCCATCAGCGGTGTGCTGCCTCGCGAGCAAGCCATCAAGGCTATCAAAGATGCAATAAAGAAAACATATGGAAAGCGCGGCGAAGCTGTCGTAAAACGCAATTTTGAAGCAGTCGACAAGACACTTGCTAACTTGTTCGAAGTGAAGGTTCCTGATAAAGTCACCAGCGAAATTTCTCTTCGCAAACCCGTACCAGACGCAGCCCCAGAATTTGTACGCGAAGTCCTGGGCGAGATCATCGCAGGCAGGGGAGATGACCTGCCAGTTAGCGCATTCCCTAACGATGGTACTTATCCAACTGCTACCACACAATGGGAGAAGCGTAACATTGCCCTTGAAATCCCGGAATGGGATCCGGAGATCTGCATCCAATGTGGTAAGTGCGTTTTTGTTTGCCCGCACGCAGTGATCCGTGAAAAAATATTTGATCCCGTTCTTCTCCAGGCTGCCCCCTCAGCATTCTTATCCACAGATGCTCGCTGGCGGGAATTCCCTGACATGAAATATAACCTCTCCGTGGCTCCTGAAGACTGTACTGGGTGTGGTCTGTGTGTTGAAGCCTGCCCGGCCAAGGATAAAACCCAGGTTGGACGTAAGGCTGTCAACATGGTCGACCAGCCTCCTATTCGTGAACGAGAAGCGGAAAACTGGGATTTCTTCCTATCCCTGCCCGAGGTAGATCGAACAGCGATCAACATCAGTACGGTAAAAAACTCACAGCTCCTGCAACCGTTATTTGAATTCTCTGGTGCTTGCGCTGGGTGTGGAGAAACACCCTATCTAAAGCTGCTCACCCAGCTGTTCGGCGACCGAACGATCGTGGCAAATGCAACTGGCTGCTCTTCTATTTACGGCGGCAACCTGCCAACAACACCCTGGTCGGTGAATG
>Ga0209536_100001693_pt1 | contig 36117 bp, 37 predicted proteins | sample DeeMarSeWOR28_12_FD_187461 | JGI IMG/M metagenome (GOLD analysis project Ga0209536, IMG submission 187461) | Marine sediment microbial communities from White Oak River estuary, North Carolina - WOR-2-8_12 (SPAdes) (version 2) | ecosystem: Environmental > Aquatic > Marine > Intertidal zone >...
CTGGACCTGGTGCCAAATACTTGTACCTGCACCAATTCTTGCCTCAGAGGAAACTTCGGCGGTTGGATGAATTTGTACATTCTTATGAGAAGTCACAATCCCTACCCCTGAAGCTGTAATAAAGCAATTAATCGAGTGGTAACCATTTCCATCGCCACCTTATTCAACCCCCCATGTGGCACGATTACGTCCGCATAGCGTTTGCTCGGTTCCACAAATTCCAAATGCATCAATCTCACAGTGCCCATATACTGGTCAATAATTGACTCCAGCGAACGGCCACGATCTCTGATATCCCGTTGCAGACGGCGAATAAAGCGCACATCAGCTTCCGTATCGACGTAAATCTTGATATCCATCAGGTCGCGAAGGAAAGGATCGGTAAAGATCAATATGCCATCGATGAGAATAATGGGGCAAGGATCAACTCGTAGTGTATCGGCCGTCCGCCGGTGGTTTGTAAAATCATATACTGGAATATCTACTGACTTGCCATCCAATAATTGCCTGACTTGCTCAATCAATAATTCGGTTTCTAGAGAATCAGGATGATCATAGTTTAACTTAGCCCGCTCTGGCAATGGTAAATGAATCATATCCCGATAGTAGGCATCGTGCGGCAAATAAGCTACCTGAGAGGCACCGACAGCTTTCAAAATAGCGCGGGCAACCGTCGTCTTGCCGGAAGCGGTGCCGCCGGCAACTCCGAAGACGATGGGCTTTGTAGATAACGACATGGCTTATCTCTTCCTTCAATCAATATGGTTAACTTCTGATTGAAATGTTAGCACGGCCTAATTGAGGACGCACACCCCAGTAAAATCCCTAGGACAATCAACCCATCTCAAATGTCTCATTGACTGATCTCGTTCAAGAAAAGTAAGATCTTCACATGCGGTTACAACCTCGTACGCGATATGCAGCCGAACTGGCGGCAGCTCATATCTCCTCGCTCCCAATAAATGAGTGGGAGCAAGCCCTCTTCGCTTTATTACAGAACCTGGAAACTGTAGCGGAATTTAAAGGGCTACGAAATAGCTTCGAAGCCGACGGATTGGCTGATTTACGGATAGATTTAGCCACGAAGGCCAGCGTAAGCTGATCGACCCATTTTGCACTAGGACAATCACCTTTGAGGTAGATCGTTTTGGTGACGTTGCTTCACATCCCCCACGATTAGCTGAAAATCAAGAAGCCACCCATGGGACTTGAACCCATAACCTATCGCTTACGAAGCGATTGCTCTTCCGATTGAGCTAGGGTGGCAACATACGGATTATATCAACCGCATATTCACAGGGCAAAACACCCACTTAGCAAGTAGATGCTTGAACAATTGAACCACTTTGATTTATCCGAATGGTTAATTCTTCCCTTTTCGCCTGAGGTAATAGACTGAGGGCGACCTCCTGGATGAAATCACTGGTGAACTTGTACGCAGGGTCTAATTCGGAACTCAATCTGGCGATGAAATCTTGAGTCTCTAAGGTGTTGAGAGCTTCAATAAGGTTTTCTCCTCCCATCGGTAACGGAAAAATTTGGGCTAGATTGCCAGCCGAAAATTCCTTGTCGATTACACTGGCAATTTTTAGAATCAACTGGAGTGTTGGCGATAGGCGCTCCAACCGGCCGGTGATGATTTGATGTGTTTCTTTGGGAATGGGCACAAGTTTTAATTTGTCATCTTCAACCGTTAATAAGATCGAATCGCCTTCAATCTTAATCTGGCCATTTTTTTGCCAATATTGGGCCAGCTCGATCGAAAACAAGGGATGACCTCCAGTTTTTTGACGTAAAATCTCAAACGCCGGTTCTGGAAATGATTGGACGCCGAGCTGCTGTCGTAATAAGTCGAGATTATCTTCCTGGCTGAGCTTGCCCAACACAAGCCAGCCCACATTCGAAGCCTCATTCAGCCACCGGCAAACGAGGCCGAGTCGGGGATTTAGCGCCCGCTCACATATTCGACGAGTTGCCACCAAAATCAGAAGGGACTGAGCCTGCTGGCTGAAGTCTAAAATCAAACGCCAGGAATACTCGTCTAGCCAATGTCCGTCTTCAAAGACCAACAAAGCGGGTTCTGATTTGTTTCCAACTTCTCCAGCAAAGTTTCTTTGCAATAACTTTAGAAGAAACTGGTGTGTCATTCGCTGCCTGACATTTTGCTCCATATTTTCCGTCATACGACTTTCGGGAAATCCTAATGGAAGAACGCTATTTAGAAGCGGCGCAAGACGGATAGCGAAGGCAGGGAAACCCTTTTCACCACGGATAGAAGGTAATTGGCTCAAAACCTGTGATCGTAATTTCGATTGGTCTTCAAAACGCTGATCCAATCCGAACATCCTCTCGAATATTGGTTGCCAAGCGAGATATGGTGTGGTCTGATCGAGTGCTTCTCCCGCACTAATCAAAAAATGGATCTTCATACGGTCAGCATCATTTAAAAGCTCCGAAATCAATTGTGTTTTACCACTACCTGAATCCCCTTCGATGATTAACAAGTTATCGGGATCTGGATTATTCTTTGCTCCTAGTTGGCGTAATCGATTTGCCAAATAACTTCGCTCAGTATTTAAGCCTGCAATTCGTACTTTTTCAGGAATTGAGCGATGACCAACCACGAGGTAACCGCTTCTTTTTGCCGGTCGATACGAAGCCACAGTTTGTTGCATCCCTTTAACACCAGTTAGCCTGACTGTTTGAAAAGTTAACTGGGAGGCCAATGAAGCAGGATTGGTGGTTTGATCACGAATATCATCATAAGTGGTCTTATCACAAAGGGTGTCAGATAAGCCGCCACTAATAACGAGGCGTTCCTCGGCCGCCTGCATGAGCCGGGCTGCCATATTAACGACCGTGCCCACCATGGTGTACTCACGTCTCTGTTCGTTGCCAACGGGTCCACAGAAAACCCAGCCAGTCGTGATCCCAATGGCACTCGGCCGGTTTAGCCCTTCAAGGGCCTTTTGCATTTCAAAGGCCACGTGGACTGCTCTGGCTGCGTCGTCACAATGCGATAATGGTGGCAAGCCCAAAGCCGCAACCAATGTTATACCTTTATCATCGACGTTAAACTTATTGATGCTTCCCGCATAGCGATAAAGTGCTTTCTGAAGTGCTTCCATCACTGCCTGAGCTTCTGGAATCGTTCGCATATACGGGTGTTTGATGGAGGTACCATAGCCAGGCAACTTGACAAACATGACCGTTACCCGCCGTATTTCTGATATCCAGTCCTCGTGCCCAGCCTCAAGACGGGAAAGAATCGCCGCAGGAATATAAGATTGCAATCCATTCCTGGCTTCCTCAGTTAACAGCGGCAATCCTACAGGTTTCAATTTGACGGGCCGGGTCAAACTAACAGCTTTAACAAATCCGGAACCCACAGGTTCGCCGACGCAGAAATTCTGAACGAGTTCCCAAACTTCAGCTGATAGGACAACATGACCGGGAGAAGCCTGCTGCTTGGCCAGACTCATTTGCACAAGCGGTGTGCCTGATAATAGGAATTCCCATCTATCGAATACTCCGCCCAAATGGACCGAATAGACATCGCCGACTCCAATGCCTACTTGAAGAAATAAACGGGAACCATCAACAGTGCTGAAATCCGCCAAGCTTTGTTGTATATCAAGGCCACATTGAGTTGCCAGGCAGGCCATTTCGGTTAAAACAGACTCTGCCTCAGATCCATGACGCGGCACACGCATAGGCAGAGGCCAAAGTGCAATGAGTGCGTCTCCGGCAAATTTCGTGACCTCCCCGCCATAAGCTTGGATAATATCGATGAGACGGTCAAAATAATCGTTTAATAAGGCAGCTAATTCCTCAGGCCCAACCTGATCGTGCTGTGATAAGCGATCGGCTAAGGAGGTGAAATCTGTGATATCCGCAAACATCACAACTGCTACCAATCTTTCGGCCGAAGGTTGGCGAATCGGACTTGGATCTTCAGCCAAACGGCGAACGATCATGGCAGGAACATAAGGTTGGAGAGTTTGAATGAGTTTTTTACTCGTTACCACGATCCAAATGCCCTATTCCAAAGCTAATTCTTACAGCTATCGGGTCAAAATTTGTAGTATAACATAGCCAATAGTTAACGAAACGAAAAAAGCCGCTCAAAATTGTTTTGGGCGGCTCTTGAACTTTGCACGATTTGATTTTGTTAATTGGCGATAACTAAGTCCTGTTCCTCAACATCCAAGTCATGTTCAGTGTCGCAAAGGGTACATTTGGCCACTTCTTTTCCCTGCTGAATCAAAAGTCCACCACAAGCAGGGCAAGGCTGAGCCAACGGCCGTTTCCAACTATTCCAATCACATTCGGGGTAATTGGAGCATCCATAGAATATCCTCCCTCTACGGGAACGTTTTTCGACGATATCGCCACCGTCTTTCGGGCATATTACACCAATTTTAACCAATATCTGTTCAGTGTGACGGCAATTCGGAAAATTACTGCAACCAATGAAACGACCATATCGCCCTTCTCTGTAAACCAGCGGGTTGCCACATTGAGGACAGTCACGTCCGACAGGCTCCGGCTCCGAGCGGATGTCGACTTTTTCAATCGCTTCGTCGGCTGTTTCAAGTCGTTTGGCAAATTGTTGGTAGAAATTATCGATGACAGGCACCCATGGTTTGCCTTCGGCGATCTCATCCAGTTCATCCTCAAGCCGGGCAGTAAAATCGACAGACATAACATCTGGAAAATATTCGACCAACATGTCGTTCACCAATTCGCCAATCGGCGTTGGTCTAAGGCGTTTATCCTCGTACTCAACATATCCTCGAGAAAGTATTGTCGAAATTATGCTGGCATAAGTACTTGGCCGGCCGATGCCATTGTCCTCAAGCTCCTTGACGAGACTGGCCTCAGAATACCTTGGTTGTGGTTGGGTGAAATGCTGCTCTGGTAAAAGCCGAAGCATATCTAATATTTCATTTTTGCTTATATCCGAAGGGATCTGATTCTCGCCGTTTTCAGGTCGATCCGTTGGCCGGGATTCCTCGTATAGAGCAAGAAATCCCTTGAAACGTAAAGTAGAACCAGAAGCCCGGAATTGGTAAACTCGCTTTTTCAATGTTACTGCTGGTTCACCGGCCATGACATCTACTCTGACTGTATCGTACAGAGCAGGGGCCATTTGACTGGCCACGAAGCGTTGCCAGATCAAACGGTAGAGGCGATACTGGTCTCTTTTTAGATATTTCTTTACCCGTTCAGGCGCTCGGCCGACAGAGGTCGGCCGGATCGCTTCGTGGGCTTCCTGAGCTGTCTTCGACTTGGTCTTATAAACCGGCCGGGAAGCAGGTACAAAATCCCGACCGAAATTCGCCTTAATATACTCTCGTGCTTCCCCCTGCGCTTGCTTGGAGATATTGACGCTATCAGTACGCATGTAAGTAATGAGACCAACAGAGCCTTCCTTCCCGAGATCGACACCTTCATACAGTTGCTGGGCCAGACGCATCGTCTTACTGGTACCAAAATTGAGTTTTCGGGATGCCTCTTGCTGGAGGGTACTGGTCGTGAAAGGTGCGGCTGGCTTTCGAGTCCGTTTGCCAAAGCGAACATCACTCACTTCCCATTCGGCCCGTTTCAATTTGTCTAAATGGGGTCTGACATCATCTTCAGAGGCTAAGACCGGATCGGCTCCAGCCACCTTTATCATCTTTGCTATAAAAAATGGCCGTTGTTGCTTATTTCGATTGCGGTGTTTAATTTGGCTCAATTCAGCGCTGATGGTCCAATATTCTTCCGGGATAAAGGAGTCGATCTCCCTTTCTCGTTCGACGATCAGGCGAACAGCAACCGATTGCACTCGACCTGCAGAAAGCCGTCCTTTTACTTTGCGCCAAAGCAAAGGACTTAATTTGTAGCCAACTAATCGATCCAGGATACGCCGAGCCTGTTGTGCTTTGACACGATCCATGTCGATATCTCTGGGGTTTTCGAATGCAGCCTGGATAGCAGGTTTGGTTATTTCCTGAAATACTACCCGCTTTGTTCGTTCAGGATCCATATCGGCTGATTCAAGTACATGCCAGGCAATCGCTTCACCTTCTCTGTCAGGATCTGTTGCCAGATAGATTTCTTTTGCTGTTGCCGAAGATGCTTTTATCTCGTTGACAACCTTGCGCTTATCATTTGGCACGCGATACTCAGGTGAATATTCATGCTCGACGTCCACACTCAAACGCGACTTCAAAAGGTCGCGGACATGGCCCACGCTCGACAAGACCTTATACCCTTTACCCATGTACCGACCAATGGTCCGCGCCTTAGCAGGTGATTCAACAATTACTAGTTTTCCACGTCGTTGGGGATTTAAATTTTTCCGCTCGGGTTTCTGAAGACCTTCATGAGCAGATGTGTAGCCTGTTTTGTAGATCGTACTGCCACACACTGGACACTTTCCACGAGTAGCTGGAGAACCATTTGACGCCCACTCAGGCGAAGGATTCTCCATACTCCTTTTCTTCTTACACTTTAGGCAATAGCCTTCAAGATCAATCTGATTCGACATTTAGCTATATTTTTCCAATTCGGTTCCCATTAAACCGTTTACCAGCTCCTTAACCAGGGCAATATCGTCTTTATGGACTACTAGCAATGCATCATCGGTGTTTACCACAACCATACCTTCCAAACCGACAACCGCCAAGAGCTTTCCTTCTTCATAGTTATAAAGCAAGCTATCGGTAGAATCGAGCACTTTCACAATTCCCTTATATACATTGGCATTCGTATCCGGATTAATCGATTCCTTCAGAGCATACAACGTTCCTGGATCGCTCCATCCCGTCGTGCCGTGTAATACGACAGCCAGGTCGGGATCGATATTTTGAACGATCGCATCGTCAAAAGAAATTTCTTCAAGTCGGGAATAGATGCGATGCAATGTCGGCAAATATTCTGGGCTGTCGATCGCCTCGCCTATCTTCGACAAATCGGCCCACATTGTCGGCTTCAAACTTTCATACTCATCCAAGATAAAGCCTGGGGTGGTCACAAAATAGCCTGTGTTCCAGACATATTTACCTGATACGAACATCCTTTGGCACTCATCAAGTGGAGGCCGATAAACCCAAGATTTATAGGCATAGTAGGGCTGATCTACCATTCGACCAAGCTCCTGGTCAATTCCTATCCAGCCTAGGTTGTTGTTGGCATATCGCGGTGTCTCGCCAATATATACAATTTTGGCCTTCTTTTCCGCTATTAGCTGTTCCCCCGCTCTAAGCATCCCCAAAAATGCAGCCTCATTGTTCATATAGTTATCACCCCAGATGATGGCTGTTGTTTCGTCTGGACCATACCGTTTTCGAACATGCAACATTGCCAAACCCACGGCCGCCGCCAAGTCTCGACGTTCAGGCTCGCCAATGAAGTGCTTCTCATGGATTTCAGGCAATTGTTCTCTAAGAATTTCCAGATAACGTTCATTGGTTGAGATAAAAACATTTTCTAATCCAATGGTTTCTCGAAAACGGTCTATGGTAAGTTGAATGGTCGATTTATCACCAATAATAGGTTCAAATTGTTTTGGCGAATTCTGCCGGCTGATAGGCCATAACCTCCTACCGGTACCGCCTGCGAATACTACGATTTTCATGGTTCAGAATGTCCAGTCGTCGTTTTTCCAATCTCATATGTAGGTTCGGGTTCACGGGCCAACACATAGTTCATGCCGCCCACTTGTTGAACCATGCCTTTCAGTTCCATCAAGGCCAGTGTGCTACCGACGAGACCACTAGGCAACTTTGCTTGTCGAATTAAATCATCAATATGCACCGGTTGGTGGGTCAGATATTCCAACAGCACAGCCTCTTCGGCAGTTTCGGGAATGACTTGTTGCACCGCAACTTGTTGAGGAACCATGGTGAGATTTAATTCTTCTAACACGTCATCTACCGTTCGAACAAGTTTGGCTCCTTGTTGAATCAGCCTGTTCGTTCCATCACTGGCCGGGCTATTAATATTCCCAGGGACAGCAAAAACCTCTCTATCTTGCTCAAGAGCAAAGGTCGATGTTATCAAAGCACCACTTTTGCGGCCGGCCTCAACGATCACAACACCCATCGACAGGCCGCTAATGACTCTATTTCGAGGTGGGAAATTCCTGGCTTCAGGACGCACGCCAAGGGCATATTCTGTAAGAAGCGCTCCATGTCCGTTAGTTATGCGGTCAGCTAATGTACGATGCTCCGCCGGATACAGATTGTCCAATCCCGATCCAAGGACGGCAATCGTTCGCCCACCAGCATCAACGGCAGCCTTGTGGGCAACCGAGTCAATTCCTCGAGCCAACCCGCTAACAACCGTTATATTATTGTTGACAAGGGCACGAACAAGATCCTGGGTTACCTGGCGACCATAAGTCGTTAGTCTGCGTGTTCCTACCACAGCTACTGCCCACTGATCGCCTGATGTAATCTGACCTTTCATATACAGTAATGGGGGAGGATTCGGAATTTCTTTGAGATACTTCGGATAATTCGGCGAGTCCCAAACAAGGATATTGATTCCAGCCTCTAAGACACGATCGAATTCAGCTTCTAGATCGATGGTCGATCGGGTTTCTAAAAAATTTTCCACTGACCGACGATCAATGCCAATTTGCTTTAGTTGCAATGGACTGGCCTGCCATGCATCGGCCAGGCTACCAAAATGATCCAATAAGGCACGAATTTTGGCTGGTCCAATCCCGCTAACGTGGTTGAAGCCAATCCAGTACCTTAAATCACCCTTTTTTTCGTCAGAGTCAGACATGGAGATCATCACAAAGTTTTGCTAAATGGACCCAAGAGTCTAATTGAATAGTCATTGATTATTTCAGAATGGCCCATTTAATCAGGGCAATAAACCTGGTATTAGATGTACATATAAACGACCGTTATCCGGATCAACTTCCTTAATGACTTCGTCTGTATCCGGTAATAAGAGCTCGCCACGTGGGCCCTCGACAACGAAGACGTTATTAGCCCTCGTTTCGATCACTTCGGTGACTTTGCCAAGCACTTCGTCTTGATCACTGATAACTGTGCAGCCGATAATCTGATAGAGATAGTATTCTCCTTCTTCGAGGGGCAATGCTTCTTCTTTTGGTACTTGCAACCATTGAGCACGAAGTTTTTCCGCATCATTTCGATCGTCATATCCGGCCAGTTTCATTAATACCCACGATTTGTGAAATCGCACCTGTTCCACAGCTACTGGCTTCGGATCGCGGTGGCCGATATATACATACTCGAGCCAGCCAAACCGCTCTGGCAATTCGGTATGAACCTCCACTTTGACATCACCTCGTACCCCGTGGGGTTTGATAACACGGCCAATGACCAAAAAACGAGGCTCGGAGGTTTCTACCGCCAAGCCTCGCCGTTTTGAATTGCTCATTTCTCGATGATGATACTTAGATTATCTCCAAAGTTACGCGTTTACCCTTCTTTGAGGCTAAAACCTGTAGCAGATTTCGGATACTATTGACAACGATACCACCCCTGCCAATGACTCTACCCACATCTTCGTCGGCAACTTTGACTTCGACCACGATCGATGTGGGACTCTCAGATTCAGCAACAGTCACCTGATCGGGGTGGTCTACGATAGATTTTACTATGTACTCTACCAGTTCTGTGAATGCTGACGCGGAATCCACAATCCTATTCCTCCTCGTCAACTATCAAGGCTGCTTCAACCGCAACCTCAGGTTCTTCAAGAGCTATCGATGGCTCTATTGATGGAGTTACTTCTACTAACCCTTCATGAGCTTCACCAAGAAACTCCGCCACAAGATCCTCCCTGGCTTCACCGCTTCTTAGGCGGCTTAAACGGTCAATGGTGCCTTGCTTAACCAAAAGCCGTCTCACTGGATCTGATGGTTGAGCACCAACACTCAACCAGTAGAGCGCCCGATCTTCGTTAATGCGGTATTCAAGCGGCTCCGTGCGAGGATTGTAATGGCCGATCCGCTCTACAATACGACCATCTCGCTTTGCCTCAACATCAGTCACAACTATACGATAACTTGGTTGTTTCTTCGCACCCATTCGACTTAGACGAATTCGAAGCATAATTTAACTCTTCTCCAAATAATATTATATCTATCCCAAAACGATGTATCCCACCGCTTAAGATTTTAAATACGACCACCAAATAAACTGGCGAGGTTGCGACCCCGGCTGGAACGAAACTGTTTCATCATTCGCTGCATCTGTTTAAACTGCCTCAGGAGAGAATTTACCTCCTGGATAGTCGTACCAGAACCGGCTGCTATCCGCCGTTTTCGACTTGCTTTGATTATCTTGGGACTTTTTCTTTCTTCTGGCGTCATAGATTGAATAATTGCCTCGATCCGTTTCAGTTCCATTTCAGCGCTACTCAAATCTAAATCGCCGGTCATTTTGTTCATGCCGGGTATCATTTCCATGAGTTGTCCCAGCGGTCCCATCTTTTTGATTTGTTGCATTTGATCCAGAAAATCTTCAAGGTCAAACTTACCACTTAATAACTTCCTGCTGGCCCGCTCTGCTTCCTCCTGGTCCAATTCAGTTTGAGCTTTCTCTATAAGAGTAAGCACATCACCCATTCCCAAGATGCGGCTGGCCATCCTATCAGGATGAAACACTTCAATGGCGCTTGTTTTCTCTCCTGTTCCTAAATACTTTAATGGAACACCAGTAACTTCTCGCATAGAGATAGCAGCGCCACCTCTGGCATCACCGTCGATTTTGGTCATGATTAAACCAGTGATATCGACTGCTTCGTCAAAATCTGAGGCCACGCGAACAGCTTCCTGACCTGTCATGGCATCAGCCACTAACAAAGTTTCGATTGGCTGGACCCGAGTTTTTATTTCCCGAATCTCATCCATCTTCATCTCGTCGATGTTCAACCGGCCGGCAGTGTCGAGGATAACCGCTGTGGCTCCGATTTCCCTAGCATATTTGATGGCGTTGGCACAAACATTTACAGGATTGGCATGGACACCTTCACTATAAACTGGGATATCAAGCTGTCGGCCTAGGGTTTCAAGTTGATCAATAGCTGCCGGTCGATATACATCGGCGGCTACCAATAGGGGTCTTCGCCCCTCCTGGCGCAAGAGTAAAGCAAGCTTTGCACCTGTGGTCGTCTTGCCTGAGCCCTGTAGACCTACCAGCATGATAACAGCCGGCGACTGCATGCCCAGGTTCAGGCGACCAGGTTGGCCTAAAGTTGCGATCAGCTCTTCATGAACGATTTTTACAACCTGTTGACCTGGTGTCAGGCTCCGCATCACCTCATGACCAACAGCTCTCTCGCGAACCCGCGTCACAAAATCTTTGACGACTTTGTAGTTAACGTCAGCCTCCAACAATGCCAGGCGAATCTCTCGCATAGCCGCGTCAACGTCTCTTTCAGTCAGTTTGCCACGCCGGGTTAGATTATCGAACGTGCCTTGAAGGCGATTACCTAGGGTTTCAAACACAGTCTATTATCCGTCCACAAATGAACCCGTCAGGTCTCTAGATAGAACAAGACTGCCCAAGGGGCAATAACCTGGCGGGTCCATAGAGTTCTCTCTGCAAACGTTTCGATTCTAGCGCAGGCCTAACGGGCCGTCAAGCAGAGAATTTCGTATGGTTTTTTCTCCCAACCTCCTAAATCGATCTGGTTCAGGCTTTGTTTAGGGGCTAAGTTTTAGGCAACTTCAAATGATTTCAGCGGCTTTTTCACGTGCCGACGCCCGTAAACTAGACGCCTTACTAACATCCTCCCATGGTGCATCGATGTCATCTCGGCCGAAGTGACCATACGCAGCAGTTGACCGATAGATCGGCCGGCGCAGATTTAGGTCGCGGATAATTGCACCCGGTCGCAGATCAAAATGTTCCTCGATTAACTCAACCAGCAATTCATCCGGGTACTCGCTCGTGCCAAAGGTTTCAACATTGATACTCAGAGGTTCAGCCACACCAATGGCATAAGCCACTTGAACCTCACATCGCTCGGCTAAACCCGCTGCAACCAGGTTCTTGGCCACCCATCGGGCTGCATAAGCGGCACTTCGGTCAACCTTGGTGCAATCTTTACCGCTAAAAGCGCCACCGCCATGCCTACTCATGCCGCCATAAGTATCAACGATAATTTTTCGGCCGGTTACTCCGGCATCGCCCATCGGGCCTCCAATAACGAATCGGCCGGTCGGATTAACAAAAATCCGCAAATCATCATCGACCAGATGTGTAGGCAATACCGGTAAAATAACGTGATCAATAATTTCTTGCCTAAGCGTATCACTGTTCACATCTGGCGAATGTTGGGTACTGACCAAGACCGTGTGAACCCTCAGAGGTTTGCCGAAAGCATACTCAACTGTCACCTGGGCCTTACCATCAGGCCGTACCCAAGGTAGTGTGCCATCCCGCCTGACTTCCGCCAATCGTCTAGTCAGAAGATGAGCTAATTCGATAGGTAATGGCATTAAATTCTTGGTCTCGTTGCAGGCAAATCCAAACATCATTCCTTGATCACCGGCACCAATAGCCTCAATCTCAATATCGCTATCGCCGTTCTTGCGGTACTCAAGCGCCGTATTCACACCCTGGGCGATATCGGGGCTTTGACTGGCAACAGCAACTAGAATACCACACGTGTTTCCGTCAAATCCTATATGGCTATCATCATAACCAATGTCCGTAATAACGTTACGGACTAATTCGTCAAAATTGACGAACGCCGTGGTTGTGATCTCGCCAAGCAATAAGACGAATCCAGTTTTAACGGCCGCTTCGCAGGCCACACGGGCCGTTGGGTCTTGCTCGATGATGGCGTCCAAGATCGCATCGCTGATTTGATCACAGATCTTATCGGGATGACCCTCCGTCACTGATTCAGATGTGAACAATAAACTTGGTGAGGTCATAAAAGTTGTACTCATGAAGTGATCCTCCAAAATGATTCTTTTGAAATATATTTACTGACGAGGGATCGGCGAGTGTAAATTTTTTTTACAGAAACTCCGGTTCCCTCAACATATTAAACATACAGGCTGGTTCGACCTGGAAAATGCAGAATATAAAAAGGCCTCTCGAACTGGTCAAGAGGCCTACATTTTCTTGCGACTCCTCTTATCTCCCAGCTTTTGCTGCCGGAATTAGCACCTTCCCTTAAAAATGGGGGGTTGCTGCAGTTTCTTCGGGCCGGTCCCTCCACTGCTCTCGATAAGGATATATTGTTAATTTACTAAATTCTTTCTAAAGGAAAAGTATACAAGATTGGGGCGCTATGTCAAACGTTTGCTGAAGGTTTGGGTCACGTTTTTGGATTTATTCGAGTCTATGCTGGCAGCGCATTCCCAGACCTCTATTCCCAATTTTCCGGCGGTTCAGGCATACCGAGGATGTGATATCCTGCGTCAACATAGACTACTTCTCCTGTTATGCCACTGGATAAATCACTGCAGAGCCAGAGCGCTGTATTCCCTATTTCATCCTGATCAACATTTCGCCGCATAGGTGTTCGCTCGCTGGTATATCGCAACATCTTACGAAAACCGGCAATCCCGGCTGCAGCTAATGTTTTAATAGGCCCGGCCGAAATGGCGTTAACCCGAATCCCATCAGGACCTAAATCCATGGCCAGGTAGCGAACGCTGGCCTCAAGTGCGGCCTTAGCCACACCCATCACATTATAATGGGGTATCGCCTTTTCTGAACCGTAATAAGTCATCGTTAACATGCTTCCCCCAGCCGGCATTAAACCTGACGCCCGTTGAGCAAGCGCGACAAGACTGTAGGCGCTAATGTCCAAAGCCATAGCAAATCCATCTCGGCTTGTATTGACAAAACGTCCGGCTAAATCATCTTGTTTGGCAAATGCCACTGAGTGAATCAGTATATCAATCGAACCAAATCGTTTTTCAGCCTTATTAAATACATCGTCTATATCTTCGTCCTTGGTCACATCACACGGTTCTACAAAATCTACATTCAAATCTCCAGCCAAGGGCATTACTCGCCTCTCTAATTGCGGTATGCCATAGCTAAAACCAAGAGTAGCCCCGTTTTGATGAAATGCTTTGGCGATTCCCCAAGCGATTGACTTGTTGTTTGCAAGTCCAAAGATAAGGGCTGTTTTACCCTCCAGTAAATTCATGTATCCTCCACTGATCACGTGTTTTTAATCATCATATCATATCGAATGAGTAAATCCATTCAGCCGCGGTTCTTTCCAGAAACGAACCTGTTGTTGGTCAGCCAATATCGCCAGGGTTTTGATATCCATGGCTCTGGTGTATTCCCCAAACCTACCCGGGGACCTGTCGAGATGTTTTCGAAGGATATTGTCGGCTGGTCCTCAATCCATATACCACCCTCGGTCTTGAAAAGGCAAACCTCATTGAGGGTTCCGTCAATAGCCAGGGCTTGGGCCAACTTTGCCGGTCCATTCGTCCAATCAGCACGTTCCCGGCCGGCACGATTTCGGGCAATCAGCCACTCACCTTCCACCGGCTCCAAAGCTCGGATGAGAACGGCATTTGCCTGCCCGGTCTTTCCGGTTACAACGTTGAACATCCAATGCATCCCGTAAGTAAAATAGACATATCCAAATCCCGCGGGACCAAACATGACCTTGGTGCGCGGCGTTGGGCGACCCTTGTTGGTCCGATCGCCATGACAGGCTAAATCCGGCTCTTCTGGATCGCAATAAGCTTCAGTTTCGACGATCAATCCAGCAATCCGTTGACCATCATAATTGCGTACAAGCCTTTTTCCCAGCAAATCCGGAGCGACTAATCTAGCAGGACGAGCATAGAATTCCTGGGATAATATTCTCATCACCACAACCAACGAGAGCCATCGATAAGGAAACGTTTAATTTGAAATTCGTATTTATACAGGTGGCCTTTCCAATCGTGCCAGTTCACCTGCGCGTCGAATTGTCGAGAAGATGTAAATCAAGATGAGTATCGAAGCGATGAGCAGGGTTACGAGGTCATAGATCGAAATTTGAACAAAAGATAAGTCGATGGTAGGAACTCCAAAATAAAGGAAGGCTATATTGAGGATGATCGCTATTGCCCTCATCTCGGTCGGCCCTAATTTGCCGTAGGAAATCTTAAATACACCTGTAACATAGGTATCGACATAGACAAGGATGGACATGAGAAGGTAACCAACCAAGGCTAACATAGCCAATTCAAACGAGACATAAGGTGATAGCCCAATGCCGGCAAAAATTAATAGTTGGCTAAAGGCATCTACCGTATGATCGACGAAGAACCCATATTTTGGTCGTTCGATTTTTCTGTAGCGGGCCAGGGTGCCATCCAGGCTATCGCCAAACCAGTTGATAACGAATCCAAACGTGGCTAACCAAAGAAAAGCGGCATTTTCATTGCTCAATACATAACCGGTCAAGATGATCACAGCTCCCAAAATACCAATAATGGTGAGGAGGTCTGGCGTCATCCAAGTTGGCATGTGGGCGGCTAACCATTGAAGCGCCGGTCGCTCGAGCGGACCCAGTAAAATGTCGTTGATCCTTTTATGCGACTGCTTATCTGACATCGATTATCGCACTCTCCTCAAGGCACTTCATCTGCAACCTCAGGCCATAATGGGTAGAACATCGCCCATTGTTCCGGCGCTGCGCAAATGAATTCCTCCGCATAGCTCAAGATCCGCTCTGCGTTGCAAGTAAGTTCTTCTCGTCGATCGTTGAACCGCTTGATCTGAATGAAATTTGACCTGACGATTAAATAGCCACCTTCGGATTTCCTCCTGACAGCCGCAACGACGACCGGAACGTTTGCTCGAACGGCCAAAGTAACATAGTGAACGGGTAAACTTGTTGGGCGGCCGAAGAAAATTGGCTTATATCCTGACTCTGGAAGTGGTCGTTCGAGACCTGTAATTACGGTACCCCCATCTTTCAGATAATTCGTTGCCTGCTTTAATGTCGACATCGTCGTGGGTACTGCCTTGATACCATATTGCTCTCTAATTTCGTCGTGCCATTGGTAACCGCCGCCTTGATCAGGATAAGAAAGACCAAATCCTTGCATACCCTGAAGACCAGCAGTAATACCAACCAGTTCATGAGCGCCGGTATGAGTCAACAGTACGACTGTTCCCTCTTGACGATTTAGGTTTCGTTCGACCAAGGATTCGAAATCTGGACCAAAGTCGATCATTTGTCTCATAGCCTTAGCATTACGCATGTTATGAAAAAGATCGTAGATAGCCAGAGCTCGAGAACGAAATGTTTCACGGACGATCCTGTCTAGCTCTTCTTTATCTGGCTTCATTCCGTGAACAACCCATTGGTTTTGGCGAACTGCTTGAGACATTGGTTGTCCAGGTCGTGACAGCACATGATCTGCTGCTAAATTGGCCAGAATCGCCCCAATTTTTGGTGGCATGATGCCCATAAAGGTCAATCCAAGGTTTGCAGCCAAACGGCTGTTAATCAGGTCATGCAGGTTTATAGCCATTTCAAGAGTTTTATGATTTTGTTGGGATGTTGCCGTTTTATTGCCATCTTATTATAACTCCCACATTATCCAGACGGCGAATACTCTATTAAATTCGGCTAGTTACGGTTATAGAGAATATTATGGTATCTTAGTCTCAATCAGACGGCAGGTGAACTCGACAATCTAGAGTTCCAAATGAAATACCTATGCAGGCATTTATTGATCTTGTCCAGCAGTTTTGGATCGATCTTCAACAGGGACAGTTGCGCGAGCTTGGTCCGTGGAATTATCTATTGTTGGCTCTGTTGATCGTCTGGCAGGGTCCGATAGCTACGCTACTGGGTGGAGCGGCTGCGTCGGCAGGATTTCTGCGCCCTAGCCTTGTGTTTTTAGCCGGTGTTACTGGCAACCTGTCGGCCGACATCCTGTGGTATTCAGTCGGAAGGCGGGGGAACGTGGACAAAATATTCGACAATCGCCATCTGAAAATCTATCGTGGGAAAGTTGATACATTAAAGGCAACGATGGAGCACCATGCCCCCAAGTTTCTGCTCATGGCTAAGCTTTCCTTTGGCCTAGCGGTTCCAACACTGGTGGCTGCCGGTTTAACCCGGCTAAGATGGCGAAAATGGTTTCCAATCGTATTTATCGGCGAAACCATCTTCACCGGCACCCTTGTCATTATCGGCTATTTTGCTACCGAAGCGATAAAAAGAGTCGAGCATGGAATCCAGTTCTTTTTCGTCGCCATTTCTTTTATCTTTATCCTTATGGTGGCCTGGTTTATACCCCGCACTCTTCGTCAAGATACCACTTTGAGCATGTCCCACTATAAAGAGAAAAGCAATTAGTGGATCTGCACAGGGTCCTTAATGACACCACGTTCGATTAAGGGCAGATTATAATCGTCATCCAAATCATCGGGTGGGCTCGTTTTCTCTATTTTTACTGCCGAATTCTTGTAATCAGGTATTTTGGCTTTCGTATCCACTTTGTCCAAAGTTAATGCGTTGGCGGCCGCTTCTGCAAAATGAAAAGGAATGAATATCGTTCCTCTTGGCGATCGGCCCGTGATTAAGATTCGAAGTTTAACACTGCCGCGCCGGGAACTGACTTTTACCCAATCGCCCACCTCCAATCCCAGTTCTTCAGCATCGTCGGGATGAATTTCACAGGTCGCTTCAGGATAGGCGTCTTCCAAAGATGATCGGCCGGTCATTGTACTTCCACTCCAATGATAGAGCACCCGACCAGTGCTTAAGTTAAATGGATACTCCTCATCAGGTTGCTCCGAATCCGTGCCATAATCTACTTCCCAGAACCTTCCTTTCCCCCTCGGAAATGTATCGGCAAAAAGAAACGGTGTTCCCGGATGGTCAAAGCTTGGACAAGGCCAATGAACACCACCTTCTCGCTCAATTCGAGCATAATCGATCCCCCAAAATTCGGGCGTCATTAGCCGCATTTCTTCCCAAATCTCTTCTGGGCTTTGATAATCAAATCCTGTTGACATCTTTATGCCGAGACGCTTCTCAATACGGCGACCGAGATCAGATATGATCTCCCAATCGGGCCGTGATTGACCGACAGGCTTCACAGCCGCCCGGCAACGCTGTACACGACGGTCCGTGTTCGTAAAGGTACCATCTTTCTCGGCAAAACTGGTCGCTGGGAGAATCACGTCAGCCATATCACCTGTTTCATTAATGAAAATATCTTGACAAACGATAAGCTCTAATTTCTCAAGGGCTTTCTGAGTATGCGCTTGGTTAGGTTCGCTCATGATAGGATTTTCCCCCATGACGAACATCCCCCGCACACTCTTGTGATAAGCTCCCGAAACCATCTCAGTAGCCGTCAGACCAGGCATGGGATTCAGGTTTACCCCCCAATGATCTTCGAATTTTGCTTTTACATCAGGCGCATCCACCCTCTGGTAAGCTGTAAAGACATTAGGTAAACCACCACTATCGGAGCAACCCTGAACATTGTTTTGCCCGCGTAATGGATTGAGGCCTGTTCCGGCTTTACCAACATGGCCACACATGAGCGCCAGATTAACCAGCGAAAGTGTATTATCTGTTCCATGGGTGCTTTGGCTAATGCCCATCCCCCAGTAGATGGCCGCTCTTCCAGCTTTGGCGTAGATACGAGCTGCTTCTCGAATTGAATCGGCCGGAACCCCACTTATATTCTCGGCCCATTCAGGTGTGTATTGCTCCAGCGATTCGAGATAGTCTTTAAAACCTTCTGTCCGATTGGCGATGAATTCGTCATCATAAAGCTTCTCCTTCACAATGACATGGGCCATGGCTTGAAATACAGCCACATCGGTTCCAGGTTTTTGTCGAAGCCATAAGGTCGCGAAATCGGTCATCTCGATGCGACGAGGGTCAACGACAATCAATTTGGCTCCATTCCGGCGGATAGATCTCTTTAAAAAGTTGGCAATCACTGGGTGAGTTTCAGTCGTATTCGAACCTGTGATGATAAAGGCTTCGAGATCTTCCATTTCGGCGATTGAATTCGACATTGCGCTAGATCCGATCGATAACTGCAATCCGGTGACCGAACCAGCATGGCAAAGGCGAGCACAATGATCGACATTATTGGTGCCGATTAGCCCGCGTATCAATTTTTGGAAGACATAATTATCTTCGTTGGTTGCTTTTGCGCTGGCATAGCTCGCTATTGAATCACCACCATATGTTTTCGCTATACGAATCATTTCGTCAGCTACAAGATCTAATGCTTCATCCCAAGTTGCTTCTCTCCATTCAGGTTTCGCGCTCCGGCCTTCTGATCGATTCATCCTGATTAATGGAGTCTTAACCCGGCCTGGATGTTTTACATAATCTGTGCCGAAACGACCCTTAACACACAGCATGCCATAATTAGGGGCAACATCAAAAGGGGCATCAACGCGATAAATGTAACCATCTTTTAAATTAAGGTTCATTTGGCAGCCTACTCCACAGTAGGGACAGGTAGTCTTCACTACCTGGTCGGCTTTCATCATTACAAACCTCCGGAAATTAATTCACAGTCCATCAAGGCATAATCAGGTTTTTTTAGAGATATTTCTTATGCCGCCACGGGTTTGTTTGGATATGTCGTCGGGATCGATACCTTGCTCAAGTAGAGCCTGGCGTTTGGGTTTTAGTGCCCCTGTCGGGCACACGCCAACGCATTGACCGCAGAAAACACAAGTTGTAGTCATCATGCCGTCACCCATGAAGGTACCGATCTTGGTTTCGAACCCGCGGCCGTCGAAATTTAAGGCAAAAGCAAATTGTGCATCGTCGGCACATACCTGTACGCACCGCCAACAATTAATGCATTGGTTGTAGTCCCGAATATAAAAAGGGTTGTCGTCGTAAACGGGTGATTCCCGTTGCTTACCCCCCAAAAAGCGGCCGCCATCCGCCCCATATTCTTCCATTAGCTGTAATACTTCTGGGGCTTCTGCCAGGTCGACGGTTGAAGCCAATAACTCCAATATCGTCCGCCGTCCAATCCGAACATTTTCACTTTGTGTTTGGATTTTCATTCCTTCTTGACAGTCGGTAACGCAAGCAGCCAGTTGCACTCGCATACCACCATCAACAGAACAAACCCGACAAAGGCCGTTGGCTGATAAATGTGGATGGTAACAAACCACCGGTATATCGATACCTAACTCGGCCGCTGCCTCTAAAAGACTCGTGCCTCTCGGTACGGTGATTTCTTGGCCGTCAATGGAAAGGGTTACTTTTTCGGTCATATCTCAAAATCAGTATCTAAAACTTATGCAGTGCGGGGAAATCTTTAATTAGAAGCCAGTGGCTACACCTATACTTTTAGCCCCCTGATTCGTTCGGGATGGCTGTAGATACGCATCTTCCTCTGCCGCAAATAGGCAACTATCGTGATATTCCACGTTTCTGCCAGCGCAACCGAGAGACCTGTTGGCGAAGTGCGCGAGCAGATAATTGGTGTCTGCAATCGGCGGGCTTTGTTTATCATTTCGCTGCTGATTCGTCCGCTACTCAGGAGGATGTGGTCCTTAGTGCTTATGCCTTCTAATAGCGCCAGTCCGGCCAGCTTATCCAGGCAATTATGCCGTCCGACATCTTCCACCTGAATCAAAATCCCGTCATCATTCGCCAGTGCGGCCGTGTGAATGCCACGGGCACGTTGGTAGAGCTCAGCTCCCAAGTGCATTTGCACCATCAGATCAGCTAAAAGATCGGGGGTTGCCTCAATCTTTGAAATTAACGGTGGATGTTGTTCGGATAAATCATCAAAGGTGATACCTCCTCCGCAACCGGCGGTTACAATGCCACGGTTAGGCGGGTCAAATGACGGATCTCGAAGCCAGACATCAACGCAGGTATCATTCTCGGAGACGTGGACCGATCGTACATCTTCCATGCCTTCTATAAACTTCTCATTATAAAGAAATCCCAAGGCCATGATTTTCAAATCCGTAGGCGAGCACATGAAGGTTGCCAGCTCACGCCCATTCACCGAAATGCAAACAAGCGACTCATCCACAATCTCGCCAGTTTTTTGCGTAGCTGAGCCAAAGGCGATATTGAAATATTGAACATTCCTGACGCCATGGCCATTCGAAGAGATAACATCCATCTGGGGAGTTTCCCCTACATCCACTTCTGTTTTCACTGAATAACCTCCGGCCATCGTTTCATTGCACTCTGGATGGCAATACTGGCTGTTTGGCCAAGCCCGCAAAGTGATGTTTGTGTCATTGTCAAGCCTATATCAGTTAAGTCTTGTCTGTCTGTCGGTTTGGCACCGTTTGAGGCGATCCGATCTAAAATTTCCAATTGCCTTTGAGTTCCCAACTGGCATGGAAAACACTTGCCACAACTTTCATGGGCGAAGAAACGACCTATCTGCCTCAGAATGGGACGCATATCAGTTTCTTCATCAAAGACCATGATCACCCCAGAACCCAAAGGTACATCATTCGACCGGGAATCCTCGTAGGTTAACCTCATGTCTAACATATCAGGGCCGACAAAAACCCCGGCCGCTCCCCCAATCAGGACGGCTTGAATATCACGGCCACCTGGAACACCACCGGCTAACATGATCAGTTCCCGAATTGTCTTTCCAAATGGGACTTCGTAGACTCCTGGTTGTCCGACGTGACCACTCAGGCAGAATAATTTTGTGCCAGGAGATTGCTCCGTTCCATAATCACGCCACTTCTCTATGCCGAATTTAAGGGCGGTTAAAGTGGCAACCAATGTCTCTACATTATTTATGGCCGTCGGTTGATTAAAAAGGCCATTGGTCGTCGGAAATGGCGGCTTGATCCGCGGAAAACCTCTTTTTCCTTCAATCGCTTCAAATAACGCGGTTTCTTCTCCGCAAATATACGCGCCGGCACCAAGGCGAATCTCAAGGTCAAAATTAAATCCTTGTTTGCCGAGAATATCCTTACCAAGATAGCCGGCATCCTTAGCCTGACTTACCGCTTCCTTCAATGTTGAAAAACAATGAGGATATTCACCACGGATGAAGATCCATCCATTTTCAGCGCCAACACCATATCCAGCGATTGTGGCAGCCTCAATCAGGGAAAATGGATCTCCCTCCATGATCGCTCGATCCTTAAAGGTTCCGGTCTCACTCTCATCGGCGTTAATGACTATATGTTTCGCTTCATGCGCAGTTTCTCGAGTAAATCGCCACTTAAGACCAAGAGGAAACATGGCTCCACCTCGCCCTAAAATACCACTATCGTCGACGAGATGGATAATATCTTCTGGCTCCATATTTATAAGTCGGCGGAGGGTCTTATACCCTCCCATTTCTTCGTAGCTGGAAAGGTTGTTGGGATCCTTTTTGCTTATCCCAGCCAGGATCAATAAAGGCTCACCTCTTACTATTGGTTCTGATTCAGATTGGTTATTATTAAACAATTTTGAGACATTGGTAGGGGTTAGGTGGCCTACCGACTGATTGCCAGCTAACGCGGCTGGTGCCTTATCACACATACCCAAACATGGTACGTATTCTAAAGTAATATCGGCCGCTTTGTCGGTCTGCCCATGGCTCAAATTCAGGTCCCGCTCCAACGCTTCTTTCACCTTGCCAACTCCGGCCAAATGGCAGGCAAGATCCTCACATACCCGGATTACTTTCCTACCTGTAGGCTGGTTATAGAACATCGAATAAAATTCGATGACGCCATGAATATCAGCTAGTGGCACTCTCAGGGTTTCACCAATCTTAACCTGTACCTCTCGCGGTAACCAACCATAGATAGCCTGAGCCTCATGTAACAGGGGCAATAGGGCATCTCGCTTTCGACCATGGTAATTCTCAAGAATGGGTATCAAAGGAGCTAATTCAACAGTTGTCATTTTACCAATCACGTTATAGTACCATCTGATTATAGATGGATCAGAAGTTCGTCACGAATGCATTACATTAAAAAGACACCTCGTGAATATTGTGCGAACCGATAAAATCAATTGATATAAAATGGTGCCGGATATTTTCTTAAATCAATATCAGTATTCATGAATCGGCAAGGGTTGGATGAACGAGTTATTAACGAAAAGTATATTCACTTTCAATCCCTATGCATTGTACGGCAGAATTGTTCTTGGGCAAATACTTTTCATATTCTTGTTGCCTGTTAACCGGGGAAGGTTACAATCTGGTGGTGCCAGCGGCCGTAATAGTCAGAAACCTTTGTCAATTTGGGTCTAGAAAACCATGAGCTTCTTATGACCAAACAATTTGACGACAAAGTCGTACTGGTAACAGGTTCGGGTAGAGGTATCGGCCGGACTGTCGCCCTTCAATTTGCTAGTGATGGTGCACATGTCATCGTCAACTTCTTCAGGAACCGAGAACCGGCCGAGAATACCGCTGAGGAAATCCACGCCCTCGGACGGAAAGCATTGGTTGTTAAAGCCAATGTTGGTAATTTGGATGATCTAGACTCCCTTTTCAATCAAGTAGATCGTGAATTTGGACGGCTGGATATATTTATCCATAATGCCGCCTCCGGTTACAACCGTCCGGCCATGGAACAGCGGCCAAAAGGGTGGGACTGGACGATGAACATTAATGCTCGTTCCTTTCTTTTTGGCGCTCAGCGGGCTGTTTCGTTGATGGAAAAACAAGGCGGAGGGGCAATTGTGGCCATATCCAGCTTAGGATCGGTTCGGGTTCTACCAGAATATATTGCCGTTGGTACATCCAAGGCCGCGTTGGAGTCTTTGGTCAGGTATTTAGGAGTAGAGTTGGCGCCAAAAAATATCAGGGTGAATGCCGTTTCACCGGGCTTAGTCAAGACGGACGCCCTCAAACATTTTTCTCTTTTTGAGAAGGCCGGACAAACCTTAATGGAGGATGTTATTGCAAAAACGCCGGCTGGAAGATTATGTCTACCCGAGGATGTAGCCGACCTCGTTTGTTTCCTCTGTTCTCCCCAAGCAAACATGATATGTGGTCAAACTATTATTGTGGATGGAGGTTATTCACTTCAGTCCAGGCTTTAATTGATCTATCAAGTTGTTTCTTGAAAGTAGTACATGTCTCCAACCCGTTCTGGTTTACAATGCTGGACAACAATAATCAGAATTTCAAGGCACTGAGTCTGGGCAAACCATTTCAGTATTTCCTTTGAATAGGCTCAAAGATCTGATGAAAAAAAAGAGAGCTAGGCGTGGCTGTGGATTATTCTTAGTGCCATTCATTGGGTTTACCCTACTGGCGAGCTTCTTGTTATATCGATTCGGCGAACGGTGGCTACGAACTTTTCTCATATATTTATCTCACGCACAATGGGCACGAGACTTAGTGAGTGATTTGAGCTTGGCGAAAAGGGTTGCCCGAAGGTTTGTAGCTGGGGAGACCATTGAAGAGGCAATGGCGGCAACCCGGGCCCTGAATGCCCGGGGAATGCTGGTAACTTTAGATTATTTGGGAGAAAGTGTAACCGACGAAGCAGTTGCTGCTTCCGCTCGGGACGAGATTTTACAATTGCTTGATCGGATTGAAATCTCAGGATTGGACGCCAATGTTTCTATTAAATTGAGCCAGTTAGGCCTTCGGATCCGCAAGGAAACGGCCTTGGAAAATCTTCGACAACTACTTACCAAAGCGCAAGAGAACGGCAATAAAATTCGGATTGATATGGAGGAAAGCGAACTCGTTGACGTCACATTGGATATTTACCATACACTAAAGGATGAGTATGGATTCGATAACGTCGGTGTCGTTATCCAGTCTTATCTTTATCGTAGTGAAAAAGATGTTGAAAAGCTCATTGATGAAGGAGCCTGGGTGCGGCTCTGTAAGGGAGCTTACGCAGAACCACCAGACATCGCATTTCCGGAAAAAGCTGATACCGATGCCAATTACGTACTGCTAACAGAGATGATGCTCAGCAAGGAAGCCCGGAATAATGGTGTCTATCTTGGAATCGCAACCCATGATGAAGAAATTATTCAGGCAGCGATCAATTTTGCCAATGCAAGTAAGATCCCGCCTGAAACCTATGAGTTCCAGATGCTATACGGCATTAGACGAGATTTACAGGCCTGGTTAGTAGAACGAGGTTACAAACTTCGGATATATGTGCCATATGGAACTGCCTGGTACCCTTATTTTGTTCGCAGACTAGCCGAACGACCGGCAAATCTTTGGTTTTTCGTTAGTAATCTGATTAGACGTTAAAATGCCCATCATTGAAGAACATTCCCTCATCAATGGCGTTTACCTTGTTCATCTGACGAGCCATACTGACCAAAGAGGCCAATTTACTGAGATATTTCGGAAAGAGTGGTTTCCTCAAAGATCTTGGAAAAAACTCCAAAGCAACCGGTCTGTGTCAGAAGCTGGTGTCCTTCGTGGTCTCCACTACCACCATCAACAGGTAGATTATTGGCATGTTCTTGAGGGCACCTTGCGGGCAGGCCTGGTGGATCTGCGCCAATCTTCATCAACACAGGGTAACGCTCACATTATTCAGATCAAAGACTCTGATGATTTGGGCTTATATATCCCTCCCGGCGTTGCCCATGGTTTTTTTGGTCTAACCAGAGTAACCTTACTCTATTTCGTAGACAATTATTACGATGGTAGTGATGAGTATGGCGTAGCCTGGGATGATCCGGAAATTGGGCTAGAGTGGGGAATTGAGAGTCCAAATCTCTCTAATCGAGACAGAAGAAACCCTCGATACGCAGCCATCCCCTTAATTGATAGGCCTAGTTGACTATACGAAACATTCAATTTGCGTTAAAGCGGAATATTAGAGCTGTTCGCCTAAAAAAATCGAGCTGCTAGCGGCGGACCCAGGATCAATAACCCAATTAGAATGGCGCCCATTGCACCAACCAGGACCATGCCAGCGGATACATCCTTGGCCACCTTCGCCAGCGGATGGAGGTCAGGTGAACTCAAGTCGACAATAGCCTCTAGGGCGGTGTTAGCAAATTCTGCCATCCAAACAACCGTGAATGTTAGGACTAACACTGCCCAATCTCGCGCCGGCAGGCGAAGCCAATATGCGATTCCAATAACGGCTACCATAATTGCGGCATGTATCCAAGCATTGGGTTGTGATCGGATGACATGCCGGCAACCTTCAAATGCATACTTGAAGCTCCTAATCCTCTTTACAAGGGGGGAAGGATTACTTGAACTCATCATCGCTCAATGGTATTTTCTGCCATTCCCCCTGTCAGAGAAGAAATAACTATCCCTTGGATAGACCACATTTGCCTCTCTTCCTCAGGAGTAGCATGATCGTAACCGATCAAGTGCAAGGTCGCGTGAACAGCCAGTAACCGCAATTCATCAGATACTGAGTGACCAGCCTCGCCAGCTTGGTACCTGGCCCTTGGAATAGATATAGCGATGTCTCCGAGATAATGATCAACTCCAGGCATTGGATCCCCGGCTGGGAAACTCAGCACATCCGTTGCCCGTTTACTCCCCATGAATTCTTGGTTTAAGTCACTTAATTGTCGATCGTCGGCAAGTAGAACTGTCACCTCTGTATTGGGTTGTACACCCTCATGTTCCAAAGTTGCGAAAACGGCCTGTTGGATAGACGTCACCCATTCTTCTTCAACTGGCACCTCCACGTTGATGTTAACGTGGAACAGGTTCATCATATTCTTCTTGTCTCGGCCGGCTGCCTTCTACCGGCTCAGGGGCAATTAACTCAAGGGCAAATCCTGAATTTCCATCACCGGCTGGAGGTTCTGAGATCAATTCCTCATTTCCGGGATATTTCACCCTCACATGAAATCTCCCCTGAAGTGTTTCGATGAACGACTCTCGAATCGTCTTGATATCACCCAAGGTCAAGTCGGAATTATCGAGCTGGCCTTCTTTCAGATGATCATCAATAATCGACTTCACCAGTTTTTCAATATCACCTTCTGTGTTTGGGCGAAGAGCACTGGACGTCGCCTCAACGGTATCAGCCAATTGGACGATTGCTGTCTCGCGGGACCTCGGCCGAGGTCCTTTATACTTGAATCGAGTGATATCAACCTCATCCTCGCTCCCTGCTCGCTCGACAGCTTTACAATAGAATGCTTTCAGCACTCGATCCCCATGGTGCTCGGCGATGAAGTCTCGGATTTTGGTAGGGAGTCGATAGCGACGAGCCAATTCCAGGCCATCGGTAACGTGACTGATGATTATTCGCGCACTACTGTAAGGGTCAAGGTTGTCGTGCGGGTTGCCACCATTCTGGTTCTCAGTGAAAAATGGCGGGCGGTTCATCTTCCCTACATCATGATAAAACGATCCAACTCGTACGAGCGAGCTATTGGCCTTGACTTTCTCGGCCGCCTGCTCAGCCAGATTCGCTACCATGATGCTATGATGATAAGTACCAGGTGCTCGTCGCAATAATTCTTGCAACAAAGGGTGATCTAGGCGAGACAATTCCTGCAATTGTAAAGGGGTAACAATTCGAAATACACCACCGATGATAAACACCCCGGCAAGGCCTAAGCCGGCCGATAATACGGCGCCACTCACGATGCCAAAGATGATAATTGTCAGAAGTTCAGTTGGGGCGACATCTTTTGGAAGGTTGAAGATAAGAATGACAGCTACATTACCGAGAGCAGCCACCAGACCCGCTCGAAATAAGGCATTGATCCTTTGTGCATCTCGTAAGGTTAAGACCGCTAATATGCCGCCAGCGGACGCATACACCACCATCTCTAACGACTCTTGGGCGATGTAACCAACTAGGATCGCCTGAACAATCGTCACCAAAATTGATAATCGAACCTCAAAAATTACGGCGACGATGATCGATAGCGCTGCTGCCGGATAAAGATAAGAATAAATCGTCTGGCTGGATAGCAATAACTTGGCGCTCAACAAGAAAAGAGACAACAGTACGCCCAGAATGGTGAGGCTGCGAGCCGTATCTTTCCGATTGCCAAAGTACAAACTCCAGTAGAGCGTAATTGTTGTTATCGCCAACAAAGCCGTGATTAGAGCGCTAAATGCTCGTTTCCAATCTAGTTGCTGCTGTAAAAGCCCGAGTTGTTGCAACATTTCGAGATCGACTTCATCCACGACGTCTCCAACACGCAAGATGCGCTGATCCTCAGTGACGATCTGGGTGATGGGTTCGACACTGGCAATGGCTTCAGTTCGCAACTCGGCCGTTTTTTCTGGATCAAAGAAGATATTTGGAACGACAAACTGGGGCGCAAGTGACGTAACTACCCTCTCTTGGGCAGGTGTAAGATCAAAAGCCGCCTCCAATGCCGCTTTTCGCCTCGCCTCGCTAAGCTGGGTCTCCACGACACCCTGACGCATAGTGTCTTCGACGATCTGGAGGATATTGTCTCTGGCGATGGTATATTCGCTTGGACTAAGGGATAAAAGGTCTTGGGCGACTTGATCGTCAATTTCTAAGCCATCAATCGCCTGTAAGTATCCCAACTCCGTTTCCTGATCGGCGATCTTGTCTGCCCGTACAGTGTCGATAAAGCCAAATACGGCTCTTACTGAGTTTTTCTGATCCCTGGCAATATTCAAATCCAGGGAAGTGTATTGATCTGAAACAGCAGCTGCCGCCTGTTGAATCTCCCGGCCGGTCAAAACATCGCTGACGTAAGTGATGGATTGAGGAGCTACCACATCTTCTGGTGCAGGCTCGCCTAAGGTAACCGACACGCGTGGCCCACTGACAAAATCGAAAGCCAAGATCAGGGTTATAACTAGCGCTACGACAGCAACGAAGATCCACAGCAGAGAACGACGCACCATCTGCTGCATACGTTGGTTGGAAGCTGTCTGTGCTTCAGAATGGGAAGACATACTTTTGGTGAGTGATCGTCAACCGCCCAGAAGCTCTCGAACGACCTGGCTTACAATTCGTCCATCAGCTGTACTTCCGAGTTCAGGCATGAGACGTCCCATGACGCGTCCCATTTCCTGCATGCCACTGGCGTTCATCTCAGTAATAACTTCAGTGGCAATAACCCGAATTTCATCTTCTGTCATCTGTTCGGGTAAGTAGCTCTCAATAATGGTTAACTCGGCCTCCTCATCGGCGACTAAATCCAAGCGGTTAGCTTGCTGTGCGTCATCGATACTCTCACGACGTTGTTTGGCTTGTTTTGTCAAGACGGCTTCGACACCTGCGTTGTCGAGATCGACACGCCGGTCCACTTCTTCCTGTTTTATAGCAGCGATTAGCATACGCAAGGTATCTCGTCTTGTGACATCTCCTTCGCGCATCGCCGATGCCATATCGCTCTGTAATTGCTGCTTGAGGTCCATTTCTAAAATTCTCTTAAAATATTAGCCTGATTTTAGCATTGCCGTCAAACACATGTCAACCGACCTCTGGTTGCTTAAGCGGTTGATAATATTGAATACAGATTCAAATTGCCCTCCTGACCATCAGCCCTGAATTGTCCAGACACGTTCAAACCAACAGATTTTGCCAGCCATTCCATCTCATCAGAATTGATAAAATTCACATACCGGAAGCCAGTGCCATCTCGTTGCCAGGCAATTAAAAAATCATTCTCCTCAAGCTTAGTTGGATCGATGTTAACTTTAGACCAATCGGTTACTTTTCTCCGTTGGCGTTCACTGTCCAGGAATTGCCAGTTGGAGAGGAAGATAATGCCTTTGGCCGTTAAATGGGTGCCCATCTCTCGAAGTAAATTGAGACGGTTGGACCGTCCGGGGATATGCTGCATCGTAGCCAGGCAGGCAATAAGGTTGAATTCGCCAAGTCCATTTAGAGAGCCGTAACGGCTCAGTTCTCGGAGAAAGAACTCACCCTTCATTGAATCTTTGGCAATATCGATGATTTCCTGGCTAAAATCGACGCCAGTATATTGATCGATAAGGTTACGATTTAAAACAAACCGACCGAATCGCCCTTCGCCACAACCTACATCTAACATTTTTTTGCAGGGTTTAGGTATAAATTCAATCAGTTGGTAGAAACCAGGCTGGGGATGGGCTCGGGTTTCGGCAAAAGAGGTGGCAAACTTCAGGTAGAAATCCCGATTTATTGCCAACAAGCGTTCGACAATTTCCTCTTGCATCAAATAACCAGCAGAATAAGCCTAGTATCCGAACCGGCGCAAGGTCTGGTCTACAGATGAAATGTAACTCCCACCGAACAAGCGCACATGGACTAATAATGGATACAGGTTATAGATGTGCCGTCTCAAATCCATGAAACCGGGTTTAATCGGTCTAATCTCATGATAACGGTGGAAAAACGCATCACCAAATGTGCCGAAAAGAGAAGTGAAAGCCAGTTCAATTTCTGGATCGGCAAAATAGATGGCCGGATCCAAAAATCCAGTGATTTCATCGCCATTGGCCAGGATATTGCCCGCCCAAGCATCACCATGAATCAATGATGGGTGGTCCGGTTCCTCCAACCAATCATTCAGTTTTTCGCAAAGATGCATGAGCCGGTTAAATATATCGACAGGCAAGCGGCCGGCTTCGAGGGCCATTTTCCCCATAAAGGTTAGCCGGTTATCCCGGAAGAAATCCAACCAGGAGCTGGCCCACGGATTTGGCTGGTGGAGCCCGCCTATCAACGTATCTCGCTCAAAACCAAAGCCCGGGGCCTTAATACCATGAAGATCAGCAAGTAACTCCGCGGCACACTTCTGGGCTCCGGGTGAAAAGGTGCTGCGACCTGGCAGAAACTCTAGCAACAACAATCCAGAATTGCTGAATAATACCTCCGGAACTGGCAATTGACTTTCATCGGCCAGATAACGCAGCATAAAACCTTCGAGTGCCAGTTGCTGCTCCCCGTTGTTATCAACCTTAGCCACAATTGTACGATCGTCGTGTAATTGGGCCTTATAAACCTCGCCAACGCTGCCCCCGCTTAGCGGGCTGATTGCCTTAACCGGCAAACCAAGAGCGGCTTCGATTTCTTTTAGGATAGCAGAAGACATCTTTATGGCGGAGAAACCCTTAGATCGTCAAATACCACACGGGTTTTCGGATGGCCATAAGTTCCAGCATCTAAGCCGATATTACCGGATACGTAGGCGGTATCCTCTATTTCCTGAAGCAACTCTCCATTTACATAGAAAGACATGAATGGCCCATCGGCAACGACCCGCAAGCGGTTATTGGCATTGACTCCAACCTGAATCGCCTCTGAAATCTGCCAATCATCGACAAATCGGGTCCAAGACCCATCGTTATTCCGTCGCTCTATCATGTAATGGCCATCACCCATTATTTCAAAACGATAGAATTCAGTTGGGCCTTGCATTCGGAGGAGAATTCCATAAGTGGAATCCTCAGCCCCATCGACGAGAACACCACTCACCTCCAGGTCGAAATCTGCGAATACTGGCTCTTTCAAAGTTGAAAATTGAAGGGTATTTGGGGCAGCAACATCAATAACCAGTTGTTCGGTGTTAACCTCTGTTGAACCAAGCTCATCCCCCTCGTTTAGCCACCGGCCTACATTTCCCACGGAAAAATCATCCTGGAAGAGCAATTCAGATTCCTTTGCGGCTTCTGGTTCAACTCCATCACCACACGCATTGAGGGCCGAGGATGCCAAAATCATCAAGAGTGAATATAGCGTATATGTTCCGATTCTTGACATTCAGGTTTAATGTGCAGTTATTCGTCGATAAAGTATATTCAGATGAGATTGTCCGGAAAGCTAAGGCGCGACAACCCGGATACCCTCAAAATCGATAACGGCCGTGCCCGGTTGAAACGGGCTGGCACCGACCCCAATATCACCTGTAACGAAAGTTGGATCGGTGACAGAGTCCAAGGGTATGCCATTCACGGTGAAGCTTAACTCATTTCCAATGCAGCTGGCCCTGATTTCGTTTGCGGCCGCCCCTTGATTGATAGCATCGTTGAATACATATTGTCCTTCCCCGGTCAGATAAGTAATCTGGGGGCTGCTGCTTTGGTATTTCCCAATGGCATAATGTCCATCACCACTGATCAAGAAAACGTAGAAATTCTCCGGACTCTGATATCGGCAGATCACACCGTAGGCATTATCGTCAGGCCCGCTCGTTTGGCGAGCCTGAGCAGTGATGATCACATCATCAAAATTGCGATTCGCAACAGCCCAGGTTATCTCTCCAGACAGGCTATTACTAATACGCAATACGCCTTCCTCTATTTCGGAGGTGACGCCACTGCCATTAAAAAGGGACCATCCACAATTCTTTGAGCCATCGAATTGGTCATTAAACAGTGTGCCATCCTCATTACATGGATCCGGACCGCTAATATTATCAGGCAGACAGGAAACTACAGCCAGGGATGCCAGAAAGGTCAATAGAACTATAAATTTAGGCGTAAATCCCCGCATCAAATACCCTCTTTCATCCTTGATCCGTCGTTTCTTCTGGTTGTTCGTCAAGTTTGTCTAGCTCGTCGCGTAATTCGTTGATTTCGGCCGAGATATCCTGCTGCTTGCGGGATACGTAAAAATAGTAGCCATAAGCGACTAGCCAAAGGAAGATGATGAGAAGGCCTACAAGTGTCAAATTATTCAAGTTTTACCGTCCAACATCAGAATTAATTACCAGTTTACCTCAACCCCTTTAACGATTCCAGAATCAGAGGTTCTTGGGATTTAGGCCAGGGTGTTCCAAAGCACCTCCTCAATGCCCTGCTGATGGTTTTCAAAACGGGCCATTGTAAATAGAAGGTCGGATAAGCGATTAAGATACTTGAGGATATTGACGTTAATGGACTCTTCTCTGGCCAGCTTGACCACGCTTCTTTCTGACCGCCGGCAGACAGCACGGGCCACTTGAAGTTGAGCCGCCCCCAAACTACCCCCCGGCAAAATGAAGTTTTCCAATGGGCCTACCACGGCCAGCAATTCATCGATGATCCCTTCCAGTTTTTCCACATGCCGGTCTTCTATTCGAGGAACTTGGATGCCTGTAGTATCATCATCCGGGAAGGCCAGATCAGAGCCCAAGTGAAACAATTCATTCTGAATGGTGGAAATTGACTGATCTAACTTCGAGCTCAAGCCTGCTGCCCGGGCAACGCCAAGTAAAGAGTTCAGCTCGTCGACATCACCATATGCCGAAACCCGGAGGGCATCTTTTGGTACCCTTTCCTTGCTCCCAAGAAAAGTCTTACCATCATCACCTGTTCGAGTGTAAATTTTCGTAAGTCGCGGCATTCGATCCTCCTAATTCTACAGGTTGGATAAAGGTCACCAAGCTTTGCTTCAGTATGTTTATCTCTATACTAGCCAACGCCTTTATTTAGGGCATAAAAAGAGGCGACAACCGTGGCAAAATAAGTAACGCCAGTGATAATCCAGAAACCCAACCCCAACAACCACATCATGCCCCACATCATCATGAGGGGCACAAAATAGAGCAATAAAAATGGTAGCAAAATCACCAGCCTTCTTGGATTGCGGAATTCTATCTTCAGGATGACATCGACGATCAAAGCGAAAAGAGTGAACGCCGCATAGAGTAAGGGTGCCAGCCCGAATGAAATCCCAAACCCTTGGATTGCCCCGATAACGGCGAGGGCTAAAGCTGGAAGGCCCATAAGAATGGCCAGATAACCGAAAAGATCGGCATTTTTTGGCCATTTCACCCTGGCTATGAACATGAGGATTGACAGGATATTGATGCTGTTCGCCAGGAGAAAGATCAATAAAAGATAAGTTTCCATCATCATCGGTGACGTCCATGTAGAATTCGGCCGATATAATCACTATCGAACCTTTTCTCCCCTGAAAATCTTAACGTACATCAGCCTGATCAGCAATAAAACCAACGATTCGTCATTCGCGAATCCCCCATCCGGACGTCTATTTATGTTAAGCAAACTTGACAAAGACCACTTGGTTGTTATAATTTTCACGCACATTGCGGGGTAGAGCAGTGGCAGCTCGTCGGGCTCATAACCCGGAGGTCATAGGTTCGAATCCTATCCCCGCTACTGCTGAAGGACCTTAGTTCGCCAGACTGGGGTCTTTTTTTTTGCCCGGAGTTCTGCGGTTATCACCAATGGAGGTGGACACATGAACCGCAGTTCTTCGGGCTTATTGCTTTCCAAAGCCATCGATGGCTTTATTAGATATAAAGTCGTCGAAGGTTTAAGCGACACAACAATTGTTTCGTACAAGGATCACCTAGGTCTTTTTTTTAGCTTTTACGAATGACATCCCAATAACAAATATTGGTACCCCCAAGATTGAGGAGTTTCTTTACATGATGTCATCTTCATGAATGCCGCTGGTGCCATTATTGCCCGGCTGACGATCCCCCATCAACCAGATGGTTTCCGCAAGCTGGAAACGACGCGACAGCAGTTGGCTGTGACCGCCGACGAGTGCCTGGTTGGGCTGGAAACAGGTCACAACTTGCTGCTAGACCACCTCTGGGATCACGGTTATGAGCACATCTATGTCATTCCACTGGGGGTGGTCAAGAGCAGTCGAGGGCGTTACGGTCACAGCGGGCACGAGACGATACGCTCGATGCCCAGCTTCTGGCTGACTTGCTGCGCACAGACCGTGCCCGGCTCCCTCCGTGGCGACCAGACAGCCACAAGGTTAGTCAACGTAGTCAGTTGGCAGAGCGATTAGGCAAGACAGGAATTAGATTCACAGCCACTTACCTTGCTCGGAAAGACGCCGCCCGCGTCAGAGCCATCACAAGAAATTGAACCGTCTCAAGGGTTTTATATGTTTTTACTGACGGCCGTGTTCACCAAGTGTAAAGGGAACTATTACTTGCAATTACTGGCTAATTGTCTCGTTAACTACGGTTGTTTCGCCTCTTTGGGCTGGCAGATTAAATGAATCGCTTGTGGTCAATATATCGCCACCTTCCTGCTGATAAATAACCCAACGGAATGGGCCTGTATTCAAATCTTTAGAACTGACCCACCATTCTCTCTGACCGAACCAATCGCCCTGTTCCGTCTGTTCAATCCTATCCAGATTGCCGCGCCAACCTTCAACGACATACCAATTTTCTCCATTTGTCCATTCAACTTCGGTCCATAGACTTCGCCAGTCGAGTGAATCCCACACGCTATTGTCAATGAACATAAGGTGAAGTTGCAAACGGGCACCGTCATCAGGTGGAGATTCTGTCTCCTCTTTTTGCTCTGGTTCCGCTGTTGGATCCGGTGTCACTGTCGCCACCGGCTCCACTGGCGGTGTTCCACGAGGTGGCAAATCGTCGGCTTTGGCAGCAAACAAGGGGAATATTAATAGGTAGATAAGGGCATTCACCATCAGACTGATGACTAGGCACTGAACAATTATGAGTCTACTTTTCATGAATCTGCTTCCTTTCCCAAATAGTAAGCCATCACAAAGAAGCGTCTACTTCATCTCAGGGAGGTACAAATCGGTAGGGTCACCTCCTTATGATGGCCATTATGGGGAAACGTCTATCGCTATTGATGATGCAATGTTATTGTATGAACCACCCGTGATCTCGTGTGTTTCCAAAATGCCACCATAAGGTACATTTACATGGGCTGAATCGACCTGAGCATAGATGGGGGTTCCTGCAGGCAGTGATCCGCTATATAAACTTTCTTCAGGGACATAGAATTCATTTGCTGCCCCTGGGTCTGTACTATAGGTCAGGGTTAGGGACTCTTGGGGTGCCAGGGAAATCATTATGCCCCATGCCAGGCCTTCACTAGATAAACCTAACCATAGCTGATTTGGGCCTGTTGGTGCCGTAGAAGGGTCAATATAAAAGTCTACCCAGAATCCCCCACTCGTCGCTTGACTTCCTTGATTCTTTATCGTGACCTCAATCAGATCACTGCTGGCACTGATATTCGTCACAATCAAATCGGGGGCAGGAACATAATTGTTCATCATGATCGGCAAATAGGCGAAGTGAAGTTGTTGAATAGTAAATGTGGTGGGGTCAAAGCTGCCAGGTTGGGTCGAATCATCGGTGAACGTAATGGCTTCATTGGTGCCATTACCATCGGCATCATAGTGGATTTGTCCTTGGTTGCTCACTATCTGCCCACGGAAGCCAGGCAAGATTTCCGCTTCAATTTCGATGACAACCTGGCTCCCATCTGATATTTGGCCACTCCAGGTCACAGTATTGGTTGTTGTTATCGCCGCCGTATTA